>JAEEGL010646629.1_pt1 | contig 24734 bp, 19 predicted proteins | sample 9134231 | NCBI WGS metagenome assembly JAEEGL01 (sample SAMN16246548, study PRJNA631951) | gut metagenome | biome: gut microbiome; feature: rumen; material: fiber-attached | host: Bos | place: Iran: Karaj | collected 2018-10
GAACTCATGGCCTCGGTCTGCGAACGAAGCAGGTTTCAATAGCTGTCGAACAGTGTCTGGTTATAAGTAGAGGTGGTGGCGTCGATAATCATCTTGCAAGCACTATCCCACTTAGGCTCGTACTGCTTTACAATCTGAGCCCACAACAGGCGTGCGGCACGGAACTTGGCTATCTCCATGAAGTAGTTCTCGCTCACACCCATGTTGAACTTGATGCTCTTGGCAGCCAGATCCACATCGACACCAGCATCAGTCAACTGCTGAAGATACTCATTACCCCAAGCCAGCACATAGCCCAGCTCCTGAACGATGTAGGCACCAGCATTGTTGAGTGCATCGCTATGAACCACGATACCACGGAAGTTAGGATACTCCTTGAGCGACTCGGCCAACTTAGGTCCGAAGGCCAATACAGGCGATACATCCTTGCCCTTGAGCACCATCTTCTTCATGGGGTCCCACTCGATAGAGCCAACTATCTTCTCCTTGTCGTAGCCCTTCTTCTGCCAGTAACTCTTCAGTATCTCAGCCAACTCGAGCGAATGGCGCTGACAGGTAGAGAAGTTCACCTCGATGCATTCGCAGTAAATACCCTCGAGCAGCGTCTCGATAGTATCCATCGACACCAGCTTTCCTGGCACCTTGAAACCTATTGAGTCGATACCTTTATTCAGAACGTCGAGTGCCTTGGCATTAGCAGCCTGTGGGTCATGGGCATCGATATTCTGTCGAACATACCACTCGTTAGAGTCCTTCTTGTTTCCACGTACGAATGGGAACTCACCAGGGAGCGCATCAGGCGTCTTCAGGTCAGCCAGGTCTTCGCGGCGATAGAAGGGCTGTACATTAAAACCTTCGTTTGTTCTCCATACCAAGCGCTTCTGGAAGTCGGCACCTTTCAGGTCGACTTCAATCTTGTCCAACCATTCTTGTTTGGTAGGCGCTGTGAACTCGGTAAAGAGTTTCTCTTTGTTTGCCATAGTTATTATTACTGTAATATTATATAAGTTTTAAAGTTCTAGTTTGCAAAGATAAACAGAATATCTGAAACGAACAAATGAAAAGAGGGAAAAAATCATATTTATTTTTCCTTTATTCATAATTATTTCTTACTTTTGCACAATCATGACGAATAAACAACAGAAATATGATGAGTTGATGCCCCAATTGGCAGCACTCATAAACGACGAAAAAGAAGAGATGAGCGTATTGGCTAATGTCAGCGCAGTACTTAAAGAACAGTTCGGATGGTTCTGGATTGGTTTTTATATGGAGCGCGAGGGCGAATTGCGCCTTGGTCCATTCCAGGGCACCGTAGCCTGTATGCATATTAAGATAGGAAAAGGCGTTTGTGGCACTTCCTTTGACCGACAGGAGAGCATCGTGGTGCCTGACGTAGAGCAGTTCCCTGGTCATATCGCATGCTCCAGCCTTTCACGTTCTGAAATCGTAGTGCCCATATTCAACGATTCCCATAAGCCTGTTGGTGTGCTCGATATTGACAGTACCGAACTCAACACGTTTGATGATTGCGACCGCCAGAACTTGGAGCGTGTATGTGAAATCATTTCGAAGACACTTTATCTATGAAAGAGCAGAATATCTTTGCACGAATCATTGCCCAGAGTCTGAATCTGGGTATTGAGGCCGTAGGAAACACCTTATCTTTATTAGAGGAAGGATGCACCATTCCGTTTATATCGCGTTATCGCAAAGAGCATACTGGCGCACTCGACGAGGTGCAGATTGCAGCCATCAGCGACGAGAACGAGCGACTGAAGGAGATTCAGAAACGCAAGGAAACGGTTATCAAGACCATTACCGATCAGGAGAAGATGACGCCTGAACTGCAGAAGCGCATCGAGGAATGTTGGGATGCTACCGAGTTGGAAGATATCTACCTGCCTTTCAAGCCCCGTCGCCGTACTCGCGCTCAGGTGGCTCGAGAACAGGGATTGGAGCCTTTGGCTCAGATTCTGATGCTTCAGCGCGAGCGAGATCCAGAACGTGTTGCGCAGGCCTTTGTGAAAGGTGATGTTAAAGACGCTGATATGGCTATAAAAGGTGCTCAGGACATCATTGCCGAGACGGTGAGCGAGGACGAGCGCTCACGTCAGCAATTGCGTGGTGCTTATCGTCGCACAGCCATCATCACATCGAAGGTGGTGAAAGCAAAGGCCGATACTGACGAGGCAGCCAAATATCATGACTATTTCGACTGGCACGAACCCCTGAAGCGCTGCTCCAGCCATCGTCTTTTGGCGATGCGCCGAGGCGAGGAAGAGGGTTTTCTCAGAATAAGCATCGACCCTATTGATGATGACGAATGCATTGAGCGACTACAGCGTCATTATGTCTATGGACATACACCTTGCGGAGACCTTGTTGCAGAGGCCGTAGAGGACAGTTACAAGCGTCTTTTAAAGCCAAGCATCGAAACTGAGTTTGCTAATCTGAGCAAGGAGAAGGCCGATGAAGAGGCTATCCGCGTATTTGCCGAGAACCTGCGCCAACTGTTACTTGGTGCGCCTTTAGGTCAGAAACGCGTGATGGGTGTGGATCCTGGTTTCCGTACAGGCTGCAAGATTGTATGCTTAGACGCTCAGGGCAACCTGCTTCATCATGAGGCTATCTTCCCCCACCCTCCTATCAACAAACGCATGCAGGCCACCATCCATATTCAACAGATGTTGGAGCAGTATCATATCGAGGCGATTGCCATAGGAAATGGTACCGCAAGCCGCGAGACGAAGGCCTTCGTTGAAGACGCCCTTCAAGGTAATCAAGACATCAGCGTCTTTGTAGTGAGCGAGGATGGTGCCTCTGTTTATTCCGCCTCGAAAGTGGCACGTGACGAGTTTCCTAACGAGGATGTTACCGTTCGTGGAGCAGTATCAATAGGACGTCGTTTGATGGACCCGTTGGCAGAACTTGTAAAGATTGACCCTAAGAGCATTGGAGTAGGACAATATCAACATGACGTTGACCAAACAAAGCTCAAGCATCAGTTGGATCAGACGGTAGAGAGTTGTGTTAACCAAGTTGGTGTCAACTTAAACACAGCCTCAAGCCATTTGCTGCAATATGTTAGTGGACTTGGTGTTACACTTGCAAACAACATCATTGAGTATCGCAAGGAGAATGGTGCCTTCACTTCTCGCGCTCAACTCAAAAAGGTACCCCGTTTAGGTCCTTCAGCCTTCCAGCAATGTGCAGGATTTTTACGCATTCCCAATGCCAAGAACCCACTGGATAATAGTGCCGTTCACCCTGAGAGTTACCCCATCGTAGAACAAATGGCGAAGGACTTGGGATGCACTGTTAAAGACCTTATCGAACAAAAAGAGTTACGTGCCCGTATTGACATCAAGAAATACGTTACTGCAGAAGTAGGACTCCCCACCCTAACGGATATCATGAAAGAACTGGAAAAACCTGGTCGCGATCCTCGCGAACAATTGGAAGTTTTCGAGTTTGATAGTCGCGTGCAGACCGTAGACGACCTTGAAGAAGGCATGATTCTACCTGGCATCGTGACCAATATCACCAACTTTGGTGCCTTTGTTGATATAGGCGTTCATCAAGATGGATTAGTACACATCTCACAAATGTCAAATCGACGTATTGCGCATCCTACGGATGTAGTAAAGTTGCATCAGCACGTTACAGTAAAAGTCATAGAGATTGATCACCGTCGTAATCGTATTTCCCTTTCTATGAAATTGTAAAGCAATTACGTAGTTCGCAATAGTCCGCAGGCGACGGACAAAAAAAAGGGATACGCCAACTGCGGCGCATCCCCCTTATTATTTGAATTAAATTCGTTTCTTAGAAGTTGTAGTAGAAACCGAACATCAGGTCACCAGCGCTGAAATTGTTGAGGGTATTCGCACCAATAACAGTCTTAGTGTCGTCATCACCAGCAGCCTTAGAGAAGTCTAACACAAAGAGGTTGTTAGCCTTTGCAACAATGCTAATATGATCTGTCAGGTTGAAAGCAACACCAGGAGCAACATTCAAGCCAAATTGATTTGAAGATTTGTCAGCACCTTCCAACTTCTTAGTTTTGAAATAGGCACCACCATCAACAAATACCTTTGCCTTACCAATCTCAAGAGCCTGATAACGGAGGTAGGGGTTAACTGCGCACTGAGTATAAGTATCCTTAACATTTGTGTATCCGAACTGAAGACCTACGCCAAATTTCTCATCCAGAGACATGCCTACTTCAGGAGCAATAGTGAAAGTCTGAGCATCGCCCTTCTTCTCAAAACCTACGCCACCACCAACATAAACCTGTGCGTTCATAGTTACAGTTGCAAACAGAGCAACAATTGACAACAAAATTTTCTTCATAGTTTTATAAAAATAAATTTGTTAAACTTTTCCGCCCCAAAAGGCGGGTTATTAATGATTTCGGGTGCAAATGTACAAAAAACTTTAATACTACCAAACATTTTTCTAAAAAAAAATCACATTTTACTCAAAAAGATGATAAATCCTTGCTATTTTCGATTAAAATATGTACCTTTGCATGGTTGAATACACTAACAATATGAACAACAAACCGAAGTTTATTGCAGGGCCTTGCGTCATTGAGTCTGCCGAGCTGTTGGACACCGTTGCCAGCACATTGGTTGACATCAATCGTCGACTGGGTACAAATATTATATTCAAGGCCTCATTCGACAAGGCCAACCGCACCTCTATCAGCTCTTTTCGCGGACCTGGTATTGACAAGGGATTGCAGATGCTGAGCGACATCAAATCGAAGTACGGATTACAAATACTGACAGACATCCACGAAGCGTGGCAAGCCGAGCCTACAGGACAGGTTGCAGACGTTATCCAAATTCCAGCCTTCCTCTGTAGGCAGACTGATTTGCTGGTAGCTGCAGCAAAGACAGGCAAGACTGTCAACATCAAGAAAGCGCAGTTTCTGAGCGGTCGTGACATGAAATATCCTATAGAAAAGGCAAAAGGTGCAGGTGCAAAAGAGGTATGGCTCACTGAGCGTGGCAACATGATGGGCTATGGCAACCTGGTGGTAGACTTCCGTAACATCAGTGACATGCTGGAGATTGTGCCCACGGTGGTAATGGACTGCACCCATAGCGTGCAGCGTCCTGATGCAAAAGGAGGCAAGACTGGAGGCGATCGCCGCTTCGTTCCATCCATGGCTTTGGCTGCAAAGGCTTTTGGGGCTACTGGTTACTTCTTTGAAGTACACCCCACCCCAGACCAAGGATTAAGCGACGCAGCAAACATGTTAGAGTTGGACAAATTGGAAGATTTAGTAAAGAAACTGATTTCATGACGACAAGAGAATACGGTATACAGGCAATAAAAGACGAAGCAGAGGCCTTGCTTGATATGATTCCCAAGATGGACGACCAGTTTGACAAGGCCGTCGATCTGATGCTCAATTGTAAAGGTAAGGTTATCGTTACAGGTGTAGGCAAGAGCGGACATATCGGCGCAAAAATAGCAGCAACACTGGCTTCAACAGGCACCCCCTCATTTTTTATCAACCCATTGGACGTCTTTCATGGCGACTTAGGTGTGATGACACATGATGACGTGGTGCTTGCCATCTCTAATTCAGGTCTGACAGACGAATTATTGCGTTTCATACCTATGGTACTTCACATGGAGATACCCATTATCGGTTTGAGCGGCAATCCCACGTCGCTGTTGGCCAAATACTCTACTTGTCATCTGAATGTTGGCGTCAAGAAGGAGGCCTGTCCACTGAACCTGGCACCAACCAGCAGTACCACTGCAGCATTGGCTATGGGTGATGCTTTAGCTATCGCTTTAATGCAGAAAAGGAATTTCCGTCCACAGGATTTTGCACATTTCCATCCAGGCGGAGAACTCGGCAAACGTTTGCTGACAACTGCTCAAGACGTGATGCGCAGCAATGACATGCCCATTCTCTCACCAGAGACACGCCTCGGCGAGGCCATCATGATAGTCAGCGAAGGCAAGTTGGGACTTGGTGTAGCTGAGGTCGACGGCACCATTGCCGGATTGATTACTGACGGTGATATCCGTAGAGCCATCGAACGCTGGCAAGCCGATTTCTTCAATCATACCGTCAGCGACATCATGACGCGCACGCCAAAGACTGTAGAACTGGATACGAAGATCACAGAGATTCAACGCATTATGCAACAATATAAGATTCATTCCGTATTGGTCATCAGTAAAGACAACCATCTATTGGGCGTCGTAGACCATTACTCGTGTATGATCTAAGAGGAATAAAAGGATGTATGAACGCACTTAAGAAAGTTCTGATTCTAATAGCGCTGATGCTGCCATTGGCAACGTCGGCAGATTATCTTTTCAAGACATTGGATGCCCGCAACGGACTGACATCCAGCCAGATTAACTGCATCACAAAGGATTCGCGCGGTTTTATCTGGTTGGGAACTCCTGCTGGTCTCTACCGTTTTGACGGATATATCTTCAAGCATTTCCAGACAGACTCTCAGGATGGCTCGTCGCTTCCTGACAGTTATATAGAGTCTATTCAAGAAGCCTATGATGGCAACCTGTGGGTTAAGACAATAGCAGGCTACTGCATCTACCACCCGCAATCAGAGAGTTTTGAGCGCGACATGCGTCAGGCTTTTGCTCGTCTGGGAATCAAAGATGTGCCAGAGCTCATCTATATTGATCGTCACAAGAATCTCTGGGGCTATATTTCTGGAAGAGGTGCTATCAGCTATAACACACAGCAGCAACTATTCTATGAATTTCCAGAATCAAACGACTCTTATGGTATCCCACAAGGTAATGTCTGTTCTATTGGCGAATGCAAAGATGGCGTTATCTATGTTTATGACGACGGACGTATTGTCTGCTTGGACATCATCCACCAGCAAAACGTGGTTTGGCGTAACTACGACATTGCCAACAAAGGACTCCGCAAGACTAGTTCGCTACGCGTATTCACCGATCAGAAAGATAACATCTGGCTCTATGGACAAGGTACGCTGTTTCTTTATAACAAGAAGATTAAGAGTTGGGACACCAGTATTGGCGACCAACTGGATTTGACAGGCATCAACGTAGATAATGCCGTCTACGCTATGGGAGGCGACCGTAGCGGAAATATCTGGCTAGGCACCAACCTGCCCTATCTGCTAAAAATGAACGTCAACACCCATGCCATTGAGAATGTTCAAACCAAGAGTCTCAACTCAACACGTCTGGTTGAAAACAACATGGGTATCCGCAGTATCTATGTTGACGATACGGACCTTCTGTGGATAGGAACGGCAAAATCTGGTGTTGCCTACATGGGACAGAACATCTACAAATTTGAATCTCAGAAACTTGGTGACATCACAGCAATCGTAGAAGACAGCACTGGAAAAGTGTGGTATGGCACCAGTGACAAAGGTATCATAGATTTCGACGGCAAACTCGCCAGCAATAAGATTTCTGCTATGGCATACACCAAGGACGGAAGTCTTTGGGTGGGCTCTCCACAAAATGGTATTACGCGCATCAAGAATGGTGTATCACATATATACTCTGTAGCCAACGACAGCACACAACGCATGATGATTGATGATCATATCAATGCGCTAGAATCAGATAAAGCCGGCAACCTCTGGATAGCTACCGATGGCGGTCTTCAGGTTTACAACCCTCGCGTCAACCAATTTTCTAACTACACCAAGAAGAATGGTAAGATAAGGGTCAACAACATCACGTCGCTATTCTACACCAAAGGCAACAAGATGTTGATAGGAACCTCAGAGGGACTTATCATCATGAACATCTCTACTGCAGAGATGCGCCAGTACACAGGTAACTCTACCAACCTGTCGAAGTTTACCAACAATTATATCACACAGGTCTTCGAGGATTCTCGTGGTCTGATATGGGTTGGTACACGTGAAGGTGTGAATATTTGGAATCCTAACAACGACAACCTTGATTACCTGACAGAAAAGAACGGACTGTGCAACAACAACATCTGCGGTATAGCCGAGGATGCCAGCCACAACGTATGGTTGTCAACCAGTAATGGCGTCAGCCGAGTTGTCATCCAGAGAAATCATGAAAACGACACCTATAACTACGGTCTTTATAACTACACACGCAACGACGGACTTCAGAGCGACGAGTTTAATGTTGGCTCCATTCTCATTCGCCGCGACGGAAACGTGGTGATGGGCGGTCTGAACGGTATCAACTGGATACGTCCTAAGACAATTGACGAGACTGTCAGTCTGCCACGTGTTATGTTAACACAGTTATTTATTGGTGAAGAAGAGATTCTGGTAGGTCACTCTTACAATGGAAATATTCCTCTGGCACAAGCCCTCAACGAAAGTAGCCGCATCCAATTGAAGAGTGATCAGAATACCATCACCATCAAATTTGCCGCCGGCAACTACAACCAGAGTGAGCGCCTGCAGTTTATGTATGAGATGGAAGGGTTGGACAACAACTGGCATGACGGCGATGCGCTAAAACATGGTGTCACTTTCACGAATCTTTCACCTGGCACCTATAAGCTCCATGTAAAAGCTGTCAGCGCTGAGGGAGCAGTCAGCAATCAGGAGCGTGTCATCGAAATCGTAGTAGCACGTCCTTGGTTCCTCCAGTGGTGGATGATTGGCATCTATGCACTCATCCTTATCATCATCATCTACATGTGGAAACAAGGTATGGATCGTATACGTCTATTGTGGAAGAAAAAGAAGGCTATCCTCGGCGAACTCGTACAACAGCGCGAGGAAATCAAATCGGCTAGTGATGACTTACGTCAGCCTATGTCGCGCATGACGACAATAATTATGAACCTCTCAGAAAAAGAGAGTACGCTGGAAGAACGAGAGCAACTCAATGCACTTCACGCACAGATGCTGCAACTCATCACTCGTGTTAGCGATATGCAAACAATACTTGAGAATCCTGAGGAAAGAGCCAAAAAGGCTGTGCAGAAGCATTTCGAGATTAACGCCAAGGGTGAGATGAGTTTGCCAGACTTACTGAGCGAAGAACTCACATCCGAGATTCGCCCCTATCAGGCAGAACTCCCAACAGCAAAATTCCGTGTTGTTTTCATTGATGACAACGTTGAGTTTATCAAGTTCATCAAGTCGCACCTAAAGTTTGTTTATGAGTTCCATACCTATAACGACATTCATAAAGCAGCTACTGATATCGAAGCGATGATGCCTGATTTGGTTGTATGTAAGCAAGATATGCCAACTATGACTGGAAGTGAGTTGTGCAATAACATCAAGATGCACCCCACACTCAATCGCATCAAGTTCGTGCTGATGACTGACACGAAACTCTCGCCACAAGAGATAACGAGCCAGAACATCACTATGGGTGCCGATGACTATTTGGCTAAACCTTTCAACCTGCAAGAAGCAGTGATGCGCTTCAACAAGCTGTTGGGTGTCGGCCCTATTGAGATTAAGACAGATTTGATTGAGGGTGCTGAGACACGTGAACTGGAAGGTCGCAACTCAAGTATGACTACTGCCACAGAGAGTATGGATTTGGCTACTTACAATCCAAGTGCCAATGATATTGAGGAAGATGAGCAGATGAAGTCATTATCCATACAGATCGTAAGAGACCATACCGCATCGGCCATGGAACAGAACTACACTTTCACCGATGACCAGGATGAGATGCACGAGAAATTCAGTATGACTGAGAGTATGGATCAACAGCTCATCACTAGTATTGAGCAGTACGTACAGCAGAATATGAATCGTGGCACCATCAATCTCGAGGATATGGCAGAAGCGATGGGTATGAGCATGAAGCCTTTCTTCCAAAAGGTACATGACATCACAGGCAAGACACCTGCAGAGATTGTACGCGACCTACGTCTGCGCCATGCATGCATCCTGCTCCAGCGCACAAATATCAATATGAGTGAGTTGGCATCACACGTAGGATTCGCTACTGGAGAACATTTCATCAACCTTTTCAAGGAGCGTTTCGGAATGACGCCTTCTGAATACAGGCTTAAACACCGCAAATGACAATATTAGGATATAAGATGGCAAGTGCTGTTTTCATGGCACTTGCCTTATTTTCGACAAACAAATTAAATGCACAGGATAACCTCACTTCCGACACGTTGATTTATCGGCAGTTGAAAGACTATAATGTAACGTTCTCGGATAACAACAGCGTAACACTCCTCATGTCTGGACAGGAAAAGTTTGACGATATGTTTGCAGCTATCAGACAAGCAAAACATAGTGTCCACTTGGAGTATTTCAATTTCCGCAACGATTCAATTGCCATGCTTCTCTTCGACATTCTGAAGGAAAAGCGCAAAGAAGGCGTAGAGATTCGCGCCATGTTCGATGGTTTTGGCAATGACTCCAACAATCAGCCCCTACGCAAGCACCATCTGGAGGCCCTGCGAAAAGACAGTATCGACATCGTGGAATTTGACCCCATCCGTTTCCCTTGGGTAAACCATATCTGGCCTCGCGACCATCGTAAGATTGTAGTTATCGACGGAAGCATAGCCTATACTGGAGGCATGAACGTGGCCGACTATTATATAAAAGGTACAGAACAGGTAGGTGCCTGGCGTGATATGCATTGTCGCATTGTGGGAGGTGCTGTCAATGTGTTGCAGCAGATTTTCTGTAGGATCTGGAAGAAGGCTACTGGCGAGGACTTACTCTCACAACCTCAATACTTCCGAGCTTACGAGCCTGTTGCAATAGAAGGTCTTAAGCCAGACACCACAGCAACAGCAGGAAAGAAACTTGTAGGCATCATCAACCGTGAGCCCCATATCACCAATGACGCCATGCGTTATTTCTATGTCAATGCTATCAATGATGCCAAAGACTCTATTCATATCATCAACCCCTACTTCACGTTGATTCCCTGTATAAACAAGGCTATCAAGCAAGCCTTGAAGCGAGGTATCAAAGTAGATATCATGCTCTCTGCCAAGAGCGATATCCCTCTGACCCCAGATTGTGCTTTCTATAATGCACATAAATTGATGAAGCGCGGTGCAAACGTTTGGCTTTATCAACCAGGCTTCCATCATTCCAAGATTATGATGGTTGACGGTCGATTCTGTACGGTAGGTAGCACCAATTTGGATGCGCGCAGCACACGATTCGACTACGAAGAGAATGCTGTGATTATCGACAGTTGTACAACACGCGAACTAGATGATATGTTTGAGCGCGACAAGAAGGAAAGCATCTACCTGACGCCACAGTCATGGAAAGAATTTCGCACACCTTGGCAACGCTTCCGCGGCTGGTTAGCCCATCTACTGCGTCCTTTCCTCTAACCTTCTATCGCATCTAACATCATTTGTATCTCACCTTCGCCAATATGGTGTCTGGAAATAACGTCCTTTTCTGTTAAATAGAAAGCGCTTTCTAACGACGTGTAAGCCACACTATTACCAAGGTAATTACGGAAAGACTCAATGGCTCCTGTGATATCACCTGAGAACCATAAGCAATAGCCATGATAAAGGTAACAGTCTACCTGTGGATGCTCTTGTGCCAACAGTTGAGTGAAATATTTCTTGGCCTCATCAAAACGACCATCAATAGTCAGAACCCATGCCAAAACAAGTATCACATCCATATCCGATTCATTCAGATAGTTCAACTTATAGAGCAGTTTGAGCGCATCATCACATTGACGTAGGTTTGCCATGCATATAGAAACATTGAGCATATAAGACCTGGACTCTGAGTTTATCTCAAGCAATTGTTTGTAAATTACAAGAGCCTTATCATATGATTCCTGATAGAAATAGGCACGGGCCAATCCTGCAAGCGCCTTCTTATCACCTGGTTTCAGTTTCAAGGCCTCCTCAAACCACTCAATTTCCATCTCTGCATCACGATCAATAGATACCTGACGTAAATGTCCACGCAACATATAATACTGATAGTCACGCTGTTCTTCAGGATAAGATAATAGCAAGTAATCAGCCTCAGAATGACACTTGCGCTTTACCAAGAAGTTCACGACCTCGCTCATACGCTTGGTCAAAGGCGTCTTGCTCAACAACTTATTAGAAAAGAAGAGATAATGGGTCATCTCATCAAAAGGATTCACGAACTCCTGACGAACAGAATACAGGCGGAAGAATCGATAGAGGTCCTGAAGATACATACGCCTGATATATGCAGGTGATTTCTTCTCTTCGTCAGCCACCGTCCCTCCCATAGGCATTGGCATCGCTTCACCTTCTTCTATCATCTTTACAATATGTGCGGGCATGCGACCAATTACTTGGTCAAAACTCAGCAGAAAAGAGTATTTGTCACTATCACAGAAAGCTCCCGTCAAGATAAGAGAATGCAAGAATTTCTTTCCTTTCTGGCTTTCCCATACCCGACTAATAGCAGGATGAGCAACATAAAAAGGAATGAACCAATTTGACAACTCATAAAAAAAAGAAAAACGTTTCATCTGCGAGAAGCCAGCGAAATAGATATCAGATCCTTCTTTCTGCATATTCGTCATTCGCATCACGCTCCGCTCCATTCTCTCCATATCAAGCTCTGCCTCATCAGGATGCAGGATATCCCCCAATGTATCCTCATCCATTTCCTCCAATCCCTTTTGGGTCATCTTGAAATGATTGCCCTTCATGATATCCGGAATAATCTCATCATGAATCTTCTTCTGATCACTCTCCGTATTTTTACAAAAGAAAAGCTGCATCTGCAGTTCTGTCAATTCCTGACACATTGCATCATCAGTACAGATCTCTGCAACGGCCTGCTGCAACTCCGGATAGATTAGAGACTTTCTATCATCAATCGTCAGCGCCCACCCTATCAATGCACGCTGACGAACATAAATATCGGTTGACTGTTTATATACGTTTATCAACGTTAATACCTTATTCACGTCAAACGTATTCAGAGCTGCCAATGTTATTGCACTAACAAGCAACTGCTGGTCTATGGAATCTACCGTAGGCGATAGTAAGATATCCACGAATTGTTCTGATAGCGAGTCTTTCCATTGGCGTGACGTTAACACATATTCAAAGAGATTACTCATCAGAGACTGATGACGCTGATTCAGTTGCAAACTCTTGTTTGCCCTGATATGCGCTGGTTCCAAATCCAGTATCGCTGTCTCACTGACATAGTTTTCCATTTCCTCTCTTATGCCAGCCACCCCCCATTCCGTTCTATTTTTACGCGGACGCTGATAGGTAGTCATCCAATAGGTATTATTACGATAGAGATGATGAGCCCGTAAATCCATAACCAAAGCATACAGACGCCTAAGCAATTGCGCATAGACCTGTTCGCGTTCTGGATCATTTGCCCCACGCGTCCAATAGTCGGACATCAATTCATAATCGACCTTAATAGCCGACAACTTATCCAAGCCAGACATTTGTGGATACGATAGGAGATAATTCTCCAAGCCCTGAATACCAGCTAAGAGTTTATTATTCGTGATGTTCTCTATAATACAATCTAATGGATTTTTTTTCTGCATGTATCTCCCCTTTGTGCCTATTTATTAAGCCATTTGTTAGCCCTTGTGATATCCTGCTGGCGTGGCTGACGTACACCATTAAAGTGGATTTCCGAAGGCAAGGAATCTGTTACACTCTCCTTCAGTCCACATCGTTGTGCAATCAGTTTTGCGTAATATCTCACACCATGCTTATTAATGGAATCGCAAGCCTCACCATAAGCCTTCAGCATTCCTTTTGTCAGACGTTGACGCAGTGTATCATTCTGCGACACCTCACTGGCAACCATTGCGCCCATACAGACATCATTCCATTGTGTATCATAAAGCACTTCAGCCCCAAGCAGTTTTGCAGCAGTAGCCTGAGGCTGAGGTAAGAACATGGCATCCATTGTCTCTGTCTCTAACATCTGAAGACGCACGCCGAGGTCGTTAACCTGAATTCTAAAAACATGCTCATTGACGACAGAGGCGCTATCTATAAGTGCGTCTGCCAACATCGCTGTAGCCGAATAACGCGTCATCGCAATCATCTTGTTCTCAAGTTGTCCCAGTTTCTTCAAACGGGCATGTTTTCCTGCCACTAATTGCCATTGCAGGTCAGTAGCAGTCAGATAACGCAACTGCATGCCTTGGCTTTTCAAACGTTCTGCTCTCACCAAATCCGTAACTATTGCATCCACCCATCCATTCCGAATGGCTGTGTCGCAATCCATCTGAGCCTGATAGGGGTAGAGGCTCACACTGACACCTTGGCATTCAAACAAACCCTCGTCCTCTGCCACATATAATGGCAGACAGTCAATTGTGGGCATCACCGCAATACGCAGCGAGCTGGAATCAGACTCCCACGTATCTTGTTCATTTTCCGTTTGCGTATTATCACCACCACCTGTACATGCAGTAAAACACATGAGAACAGTAGCGAGAGTAAAAAAAAGTCTTGTTGCGTTCATCGTGGTGCAAAAGTACAAAATTCTTTTGTAACAACGAAATCATTCAATAAAATACAAGAGTTAATAAAGTAAAAAGCCTTGTAAGAAGCCTTTGAATTTTGTAACTTTGCATCAAACTTGATATAAGACAACTCAGAATGGCAAAGGATAAGACAGCATATGTCTGCGAGAATTGCGGACAGGAATCGGCAAAATGGATTGGGAAGTGTCCATCATGCGGACGATGGAACACATTCAAGGAAATCAAAATCAGCACAGATAACGTCAGACAGAGTGCTACCTCTGCTGCAACAAAGACGGCTCATGCCCTACGCACTAACCGTATTATGAGACTTAGCGAGATAAGCGGTCATGACGAGAAGCGTATAGACATGCAGGATGAGGAACTCAACCGCGTTCTTGGCGGCGGTTTGGTACAAGGTTGCATCGTATTGCTTGGTGGCGAACCGGGCATAGGAAAATCTACGCTTTCTCTACAGACCATGCTCCGCCTTACAGACAAGCGCATCCTTTACGCCAGTGGTGAGGAGAGTGTCCATCAGTTAAAGATGCGTGCAGAGCGTATTTTGAACGGCCAACCCAATCCTGAGAACTTCATGATTCTTTGCGAGAATTCGCTGGAACATATCTTTGAACATATCAAGGAAGAGCTACCAGACCTAGTTGTGATAGACTCCATACAGACCATTTCCACTGAAGATGTTGAGTCTAGTGCAGGTTCGGTGGCTCAGGTACGCGAATGTGCTGCTGCCTTATTGCGATTTGCCAAGACAAGCGGTGTGCCCGTCATCCTGATTGGACATATCACCAAGGAAGGTACTTTGGCAGGTCCTAAGGTACTAGAACATATCGTTGACACAGTTATTCAGTTTGAGGGCGACCAACACTATATGTATCGCATTCTGAGAAGTATCAAGAATCGTTTTGGTAGTACATCAGAACTGGGTATCTACGAGATGCAACAAAACGGACTCAGACAGGTGAACAACCCATCTGAGTTGTTGCTCACTCAAGACCACGAAGGTCTTTCTGGCATTGCAATCTCCAGTGCTATTGAGGGCGTACGTCCGTTCCTGCTTGAGACCCAGGCCCTAGTTTCATCTGCAGCCTATGGTACGCCACAACGATCTGCCACTGGATTCGATCAGCGTCGATTGAATATGCTACTGGCAGTCCTTGAGAAACGCGTAGGTTTCAAACTGATGCAGAAGGATGTTTTTGTAAATATCGCTGGCGGACTGAGGGTCACAGATTTGGCTATGGACCTCTCTGTCATTGCTGCCGTACTCTCATCCAATGTCGACACACCCATCGAAGCCGGATGGTGTATGGCAGGAGAGGTAGGATTAAGTGGAGAGGTACGTCCTGTCAGTCGTATTGACCAACGTATTGCAGAGGCAGAAAAATTGGGATTCCAACACATCATCATCCCTCGCTATAATATGCAAGGGCTCAACACCAAGAAATATAAAATAGAAATACATCCCGTAAGGAAAGTAGAGGAAGCCCTCCGTGCCTTATTCGGCTAGTCATCACCTTATTTATGACTCTCGCGATATTCCTGAGGGGTCTGTTTATACTGATGGAAGAAGGTGCCAATCATATAATTGGTCGTATAGAATCCACACTCATCAGCGATTTGTTCTATGCTACTATCTGTTGTCAATAATAGTTTTGTAGCATTCTCCAAACGATATACACGTGCCAAGTCACGAGGACTCTTATAGATATTATCCATCATCAACTCATAGAAAGGCACCACATCCATTTCCGCCACATGACTCAACTGCGCCATACTTAGATCGCCCTTCATGTGTCCTTTTACATAAGGAAGAATACGCATCATCACCTTCATAAACTCAGGACTTAGCTTAACGTCTGCATTCTCAGAATTATGTCCATAGTCTTCATGCATGGGCGACATAGTCTCACTTGTATAAGTATTACAGCGTGTCACAAACTGACGTATCTTTCGTATCATATCACCCTCTCCATGACTTCTGCGCATACGCATACGCTCATTTCGCATATAGAAAGCCAAATTTGCAATACTAATCATAAAGACCACAACAACAAGAAGCCATAAGATACCAGTTGTCTGCCACCAAGGCTCGTTAACGATGATATTCCACGTAAATGGTGTCCCATCCCATTGATTGGGATACATAGAAGCCTGCAATTCCAATTGATAAGAACCAGGATCCAATCCCAAAAGTGGCACATGCAGCATTCCTTTAGAATCAACCTTTCCACCACTATTGAAGAAAGAAAGAACCTTCCATTCATCATACTCCTTAGCACCCTTTATCCTGATCCTGTAATATGTCTGCAAAGGGCGATAGTAGTTTAAAGGCGAGAAAGTCAGCGATACCGACGAGTGTTCACTACTCAACACGATTTCCCATGTTCGGGACAAAGCCCTGTCAATAATGACATTGTTATCCATCATCACGTCAGGTTCTATATTGTTTCCATCCACCATCAGGCGAATCAACTTAGGAAACAGTTTATAAGGATGAGGCGTATTGACCTCTTCCAAATCGTCAGGATTAAATCGCACGACATGGTCTATAGCCTGCATAATGATAGTGCCATCATCAAGCATCCTACCTTTACAATTAACAAAAGATTCACTTGGTACTCCGTCAATTTCATCAAAACTATTGACAAACTCCACATTCTCTCCTTTGAAACGCACAAATGAAACACCATTCGACGTAGCAGCCCATATATTATGGTTCTTATCCTCCACCACCGTATGGACTACATCGTTATAGAATCCGTTCTTCTTAGAGAAAACCAGAGGTTCAGACTGAGGCGTCTTATAAAGATAGAGACCTGTGGTCGTACCTATCCAAGACCATCCTCTACTGTCCATGAACATACAATTAGCACGCAGACCTTGAAATTCAGTGATATTCTGAACTATCTCCTCCATCTTCTTAGAATACATCTCAGCTTCTGGCGATGATATGGGATATGACAAGAACTGCAATTTTGCCGGACGAGAATATAGAACACCACGTTCCTCAGTGCCTACCCACATTCCATCCTGACGATCAAAGGCTATCATATTACAGCTTGTCCGAACAACGCGACCATCTACAAGTGGAAACTCCTCCACCCAATCCATGCTTTTCCTTTTGACGTCAAATATACCAAATCCGCGTTTCGATGGCAAATATATCTTTCCGTTATGCAGGGCAAGATGATTGACATGAAAAGGGAAAGCCTGAATAACCGTCCATTGCAACTGTTTCACATCAAAATGCAAGAGCACCGATTCTGTTTCACCACTCCGCACCATAAAATAGCCGTTCCCATAACGCAGGATAGCCGATGCCTTATTATATCGCTGCCCAGTATCCCAGTCATAGGCACGTGTGCGATGCATGGTCTTACCCGTTTTAAGGTCCTGGCCTACCTCTTCGCCATTACCATAGAAAGTAAGAAGCTGATTGTCGTAGACATCCACTTCCTGGAGGTTCTGATCACGCAATACGGTATATGTCTGCTGATTGTTTACACCAAAGAGGCCGTTTTCCGTAAGAAGCCATACATCACCTATAGAATCAATAAACAAATCTTCTATTGGTTCATGGAATCCCATTTCATTTATCACACTGTCGACATTAGTAATAAACCGTTCCATCAACAAGTCAACACACATCAACGTATGCGTATTTTTCAACCATATATGATGTTTACGATCAAAACCCATACGGTAGCCACCAGTATAGCGTGGTAACTGATACTGATTGTCGTTATGAGAACTGATATGAGAGAATCCAGAGCCATTATAGAAATTCAAACTACCCAATGTCGCGATAATCATACGCCCAGTCTTTGTGCAGGCAACAATCTGCGCACTATTATCTGCCAATTCATTGGATGCGTTAATTGCTCTGAAAGTGTGACCTTCAAAAGCCTCAGCATGCTGGTTTCCAAGCAGTAGTAGTAATATAGTAAAGACTCTTAGTATAGATTTCATAGCGCTATAGCCGATTAATCCGGCTACAAAGATAGTGAAAAAATCTTTCTTTGCAAACTTTTTGACAAGAAAATGTAAAAAAAAGAAAGCATTTAGCCTTTACGACCAAATGCTTTCTAAAAAAAGCTTGTCGAGGTGACAGGACTCGAACCTGCGACAGCCTGGTCCCAAACCAGGAACGCTACCAACTGCGCTACACCTCGTTTTTGCGGGTGCAAAGGTACACATTTTTTGTGACCCTTGCAAATTTTTCCGCAATTATTTTATAATTCCTTGTTCAACAAAGATCTTTTTCAATGCAATTACCGAACGTTCCACCTGTTCCTCTGTATGTGTAGCCATCAATGCATAGCGCACCAAAGTATCCTGAGGAGCACATGCGGGAGGAATTACGGGATTGATAAATACACCAGCATTGAAAGCCAATGCAGTTACCAAGAAAGTCTTATCGGTATCTCTTACATAAAGAGGAATGATGGGGCTCTCTGTATCGCCAATCTCAAAACCTTCTTCACGGAAACGCCTCAAAGCATAGCGAGTCACCTTCCACAGTTTCTCAATACGTTCGGGCTCTTGCTGCAGGATATGCAAAGCTTCCATAGCAGCTGCCGTAGCTGCAGGGGTATTAGAAGCTGAGAAGATATAAGTGCGACAAGTATGACGCAACCAGTTAATAGTATCTACGTCAGCAGCGATAAAACCACCGATAGAAGCCAACGATTTTGAGAAAGTACCCATAATAAGGTCAATCTCATCAGTCAGTCCGAAATGATCACAAACGCCACGTCCCTGACGACCGAATACGCCAACGCCATGAGCCTCGTCAACCATGATTGAGCAGTTATACTTATGCTTCAGCTTTACAATCTCAGGCAACTTAGCCAAGTCGCCCTCCATTGAGAACACGCCATCCACAACGATGAGCTTGATTGCATCTGCAGGAAGTTTCTGAAGCACACGCTCCAAATCATCCATATCATTGTGTTTATAGTGGAGCTGCTTTGCAAAGGCCAAACGACGACCATCTACGATAGATGCGTGGTCACGATCATCACAAATCACGAAGTCGTCCTTACTCAGCAATGCAGGTATAACGCCTTGGTTTACAGAGAATCCCGTACTAAAACAGAGGCAGTCATCCTTACCAATAAATTCGGCGATTTCCTTCTCCAACTGGATATGCAAGTCCAACGTACCATTCAAGAAACGGCTTCCGGCACATCCTGAGCCGTATTTATCAAGTGCAGCCTTTGCTTTATCAATGATGCGCTGATCGCCTGTCAGACCTGTATATGCATTTGAGCCAAACATCAAAACTTTATGTCCGCCCATTTCTACTTCCGTACCTTGTTTCCCCTCAATGGCACGAAAATAAGGGTAGATTCCCTTAGCCATTGCCTCCTGAGGAATACGATACGACTTGTATCTTTCTTGTAGTTGTCCCATATCTTTTGTTAGGTTTCACTTTTATTTGGGGTGCAAAGTTACACAAAAATCCGCAAATCGTGCACATTTTTCTTAATAAAAGTTTGTTTTTTTCTTTTTTATTCATCTTTTACGGCACTTTTTCATCCAAAATATGTAATTTTGCACTATGCAAAACAAGAAAAAGAACATTATTTTTATCGTTAATCCTATATCGGGTACTAAATCTAAAGACGCCCTGCCCTTGCTCATCAAGCAGATAATTGATGACAGTCGCTTCGAGTATGACATCATCGAGACACAATATGCCGGTCATGCTGCAGAACTTGCCACCCAGTCTGCTGCAGACCACAAGGATATCTGCGTAGCAGTAGGTGGCGACGGCACAGTCAATGAGGTAGCACGCTCGCTTATCCACAGCGAAACTGCCCTTGGTATTATCCCTTGCGGTTCTGGTAACGGATTGGCACGTCACCTCTGCCTTCCTATGGACATGAAGCAGGCCTTGCAAGTTATCAATACAGGAGAAACAGACTATTTCGACTATGGCGTCATCAACGACCAACCTTTCTTCTGCACCTGCGGCATGGGCTTCGATGCTTATGTTTCACTGAAGTTTGCCGAATCTGGTAAGCGCGGTCTTGCAACATACGTAGAAAACGTGCTCAAGGAGGGATTCACCTACAAACCAGATACATATACCATCACCGACGAGACGGGTAATCATCAGTATAACGCTTTTCTCGTGGCCTGTGCTAACGCCTCGCAATATGGCAATAACGCCTATATCGCTCCTGAGGCATCTATGCAGGACGGACTCCTTGACGTGATTATCATGGAGCCCTTTAATATTATCGAGGCAGCAAAGGTTGGATTCGACCTCTTTGCCAAGACGCTGAAGAGCAACAAACACATCAAGACGTTCCAAGCACGCAGCATACATATCAGCCGTAACGAACCTGGTGCCGTACACTTCGACGGTGACCCTACAAAGATGGGCACAGACATTGACATACGCATAGAACCATTAGGCCTAAAAGCTATTATCAATCCTCACCACCCACAAGACGAAGCGAAACCAGGCAAAGTTCTCGATAATATCAGCAAAACAATAGACAAAATCATTATTTAAATAATATAAAATAATGTACGCGCGAAGAAGTTAATATATAGTTATAAGTCCTTATGGAAATCATCATCGTCATTGCCATCATCATTGCCTCCACAAGCTATGCCATAAACAGGTTTGTCCGCACAATAAAGAGCAGAAATTGTGCATGCAACACCTGTCCGGGCTGTGCGCTCAAAGAGCAAATGCTGAAAAATGAAGGAAATCCATGTCATGACTGCAAAAAAACTACAAAAAAATTTTGCCAAACAAAAAAAAATGACTACCTTTGCATCCGCAAACAAAGAATGGTGCCTTGGATGAGTGGCTTAGTCAACGGTCTGCAAAACCGTCTACGGCGGTTCGAATCCGCCAGGCACCTCCAAAAAGAATCCTGAAACCTCAAAAAAACTAGGGTTTCAGGATTATTTTATTAATTATTTTTTATCCCAATTGGAATAATATTCCCTATAAGGTAATTGACATGCATTAAAACCACTCCACTTGGCATGCTTTTTGCATGAATAAAGAAAAACATAAGAAATATGGAAGAAAAAGACATAAAGAAAGACGAGCAAGAGGTTAACACTGACGATATGTCAGTAGAAATCCCTACTGACGAAGTGACAGAGGAGCAGACGGAGGCTAACATTGAGAAAGCTGAAGAAGAAACCGATCCTCTAAAAGTAGCTGAAGCCCAGATTGCGGACCTGAAGGACAAACTTCTCCGTCAGATGGCAGAATTTGACAACTATCGCAAACGCACGCTTAAAGAGCGTTCAGAGCTGATTCTAAATGGCGGTGAGAAGACTATCACAGCCTTACTTCCCGTTATCGATGATATGGAACGCGCCATTGCCAATGGTGAAAATACTGAAGACCCACAGGTATTGCGTGAGGGCATGCAACTAATTTACCAGAAGCTAATGAAGGCGTTAGAGGCTCAGGGCGTGAGCAAAATCGAGACTGAGAATGCCGACTTCGACACCAGCCTACACGAGGCTGTTGCACTCGTACCAGGCATGGGTGATGACAAGAAGGGAAAAGTCATCGACTGCATGGCTCCTGGTTACAAACTGAACGAAAAAGTGATTCGCTACGCTAAAGTAGCCGTTGGACAATAAGAATTGACAATTAATGGCACAAAAAAGAGACTATTACGAGGTACTTGGTGTAGAGAAGACAGCCTCGGAAGATGAGATTAAGAAGGCATACAGAAAGATAGCCATTAAGTATCACCCCGACCGTAATCCTGGTGACAAACAGGCGGAAGAGAAGTTCAAAGAGGCAGCAGAAGCCTACAATATCCTTCACGACCCACAGAAACGCCAGCAGTACGATCAGTTTGGATTCAATGGTCCTATGGGTGGTGGTGCAGGAGGCTTTGGAGGTTTCGGTGGTGCATCCATGAACATGGACGACATATTCTCTATGTTTGGCGATATCTTTGGCGGACACGGATTCGGAGGCTTTAGTGGACGCAGCGGACGTTCACAGCAGCACAGAGGCAGCGACCTGCGACTGAAGGTGCGCCTCACACTGGAAGAAATCAACCAAGGTGTTACTAAAAAATTCAAGGTAAGAAAAGATACCACCTGCACACACTGCCACGGTACCGGTGCCGCAGACGGCAGCGGCAGAGAGACATGTCCTACATGTCATGGTTCTGGCGTTATCACCCACACCACGCAGAGCATCTTTGGCATGATGCAGACCCAAGGCGTATGTCCCACCTGCCAAGGCGAGGGCCAAATCATCAAGAACAAATGTCCTCATTGCAGTGGCACAGGCGTAACCAAAGGCGAAGAAGTTGTAGAAATCAATATTCCCGCTGGCGTTGCAGAAGGTATGGTAGTCAACGTACCAGGAAAGGGCAATGCTGGCCATCGCGGAGGTATTGCCGGAGACATCCAGGTTTATATCGAAGAAGAAGACCACAAGCTTTTTGTAAGAGATGGCAATGACCTGATATACAATCTTTTGCTGGACTTCCCAACAGCTGCACTCGGAGGTGAGGTGGATATTCCTACGATTGAAGGCAATAATCTCAAAATAAAGATTGAAAACGGCACACAACCCGGTAAGACAATGCGTCTGAGAGGCAAAGGACTACCAGTCGTTCAGGGATATGGAAACGGACGCGGCGACCTTGTGGTAAACATCAGTGTTTACGTGCCCAAGACCCTTTCTCGTGAAGAAAAGAAAGCCATCGAAAGTTTCGTGGGCAGTGACAACTTCAAAGGCGACAACCAAACAAAGGAAAGCATTTTCCAGCGTTTCAAGAACTACTTCAATTGATTGAAATCTGATTGAATATGACCTACCAAGAAGCAACAGAATATTTGTTCTGCAAGACATCAAATTTCGAACATCAAGGTGTTGGCGGCTACAAAGAGGGATTGGAAAATACTCTGAAGCTTGACGAACACTTCGGTCATCCACACGAACACTACCGCTGTATCCACATTGCAGGAACAAACGGTAAGGGCTCCGTGTCAAACATGTTGGCCGCTCAATTGCAGACATGCGGCTACAAAGTAGGACTCTACACATCGCCCCACATCATTGATTTCAAAGAGCGCATCCGTGTAAACGGCACGCCCATCAGCGAGAACTACGTCACAGAATTTGTTGACACAGAAAAATCCTTCATCGAATCATTCACCCCTACCTTCTTTGAGATAGCTACTGCAATGGCCTTCAAATATTTCAAGGAGATGAATGTTGACATTGCTGTTGTTGAGGTAGGATTGGGTGGCCGTTTAGACTGCACGAATATCATCACCCCCATCCTATCCATTATCACCAATATTTCTTTGGACCACACCCAACTATTGGGCAACAGTCTTGAGCAGATTGCGATTGAGAAGGGCGGTATCATCAAACGCGGCATCCCCGTTATCATTGGCGAGTCGACACCTGAGACAAAAAATGTGTTCGACACATTGGCTACAGAGGCCAACGCACCTATCACCTACGCCGAAGAACAAGAGGAAGTTATTTCATGGCAAGAAGAGCCCAACGGGACAGGCATCAAATATCATACAAAGCACTATGGTGACTTCCTCTGCGAACTGTCTGGTTCATTCCAACCGAAGAATATGAAGACTGTATTGGAAGCCATGCATCAGTTGGAGAAACTGGGCTACTTGTCAGCCTATCCAGAAAACGGACACAACGAGAAGACCATCTCAGAGATTGAGAACGCCTTCAAGAATGTGACGAATATCACGGGACTCATGGCACGTTGGCAAATCATCAGACTGAACCCCACTGTAGTATGCGACACAGGCCATAATCCTGGTGCATGGGAATATCTGGGCAAGCAACTTGAAAACACAAAATGCCGCGAGCTGCGCATCGTTTTTGGACTTGTAGAGGACAAGGACGTTTATACGGTCATGTCCCTGCTTCCAAAAAATGCCACCTATTATTATACTAAAGGAAGTACGAAGCGAGCATTCCCAGAGACCTCACTGAAGATATTCGGCGACCAATTTGGACTGAAAGGCGAATGCTACCCTACTGTTGAGGAAGCATACCAGGCAGCAATGCAAGGTGCTACCAATGAGGACTTTATCTTTGTAGGCGGTAGTACATACGTCGTCTCCGACTTTATGAAATCGCGTATTTAGTTGTTTTTAACACCATTTTTTTACCGATTTGTTTGCACAAGTCGGTATTTTTTTGTTACTTTGCAAAAGGAATAATTAATTTCGTAACTAAAAACAAACATTATGGCGAACACAACAGAAAATGC
>JAEEGL014349925.1_pt1 | contig 24733 bp, 16 predicted proteins | sample 9134231 | NCBI WGS metagenome assembly JAEEGL01 (sample SAMN16246548, study PRJNA631951) | gut metagenome | biome: gut microbiome; feature: rumen; material: fiber-attached | host: Bos | place: Iran: Karaj | collected 2018-10
GACATGTTGGCCTTCTCAAAGAAGTAATCGATGCCTCCGTAAACGGAGACCATGTTGTTGACACTGCTGCTTGCAAACATGGTTGAAAGAATTACAAACAGTAGCAGTATGATGTTCATGATCTTTTTTCTCTTAAGATCTTTTCCGAGAATTCTGAAAAACAATTCTGTGTCCTCCTTTTCTTTGCTGTTGAAGACACTGTAAAGTAGAAAATATTAAACAATCCTTAAATCGATATAGTCTTAGGATATTTTAAGGTATTTCGATGAATAATTTCAACCACTCCATTTGTTTAGCACATTTTATTGGACACTTAAAGATTTATTATGATATTACCATCCCAATCCGCGGAAAAAAGTCCCAATCCTAGGGCATATATGGTATAATTTTTTTGTATCGTTGTTTTAGTTATTCCTTCGAAAAAAGGAGACGTAATGAGTGTATCATACAAGAAACTCTTTAAACTCATGATTGATAGGAACATGAAGAAAAAAGAATTACGAGAATTAGCCTCCATAGGAAATAGCACCATGAGCAAATTGGCAAATGATGAGAACGTCACGATGGAAATCATGGCGAAAATCTGCACGGCGCTTGATTGCAAAATGGATGACATTGTAGAGATTGTTCCTGATGAGATAAAAAGTGAGGGCTAAACTATGGCAAAGATGATAGATAATATACCTTCATATAGTGGCGAGGCAAAAGTATGGGAGAAATTGGGCAAGTATTTGCCCGATGATGTTGTTGTGTACAACAATAGAGAAATAAATGGCAGAGAATATGACTTTTGCGTCATGGTTGAAAATGTAGGCGTCTTAATTATAGAAGTAAAGGGATGGTTGGCAAGTAAAATTTGCGTAAAGGGCGTTGATGAGATTGAAGTGGAAGGATACGATAAAGCCCAAACGTCGCCAAAAAAACAAGCACGCGCATATAGATTTGCGTTGTTAAATAAAATTAGCGAAAAGTATAATGTTAGTCCCTTGGTTTTGGATATGGTTTGTTATCCATTCATTTCAAAGAGTGAATATTATGACAGCCATTTGGATATTATCTCTGAGGAAAAATATACGCTATTTAGCGAGGATCTGGAAGACCCTTCGTTTCTAAATGAGAAGATAAAGCGAGTTTTTGAATATAATAGTCTTATTCCGCACTCTGACTTTTCATATGAACTGATGCTTCGGTTGAGACGGAGCTATGAACCGGGATTGGTGGAAATAAACGATGTTAAGAAAATACTTCCTTATTCAAAATTAATCTGTTTGCCGGGAACAGTGAACGCATCAAAGTGCGTGGAAATTGTAGAGAGCTACTTTGATGGAATAAAGAACGTGGTGTTTGTAAATCAGAGGGATAGCTTTAATGAAATGCTTGATTGTATGGACACCCACCTGAAAAAACACAATGTTGGTTATAAGAAAAATAATCTTTATGTAGGTTATACCCCGATTACTGCCCGGGAAAGAATGGAAGATTCGTTTAGAATTTTTAATTTTGAAATGTATTATCTGCCTTCGCTGACGGATTATTGTAAAGAAATAATGGAAATTGTCGAGGGCGCAACAACTACGGATAACGAAGAGGTTTTGAAAAAGCTATCAGAACATTCTGAGTTTAATTATCAGCAGTACGAAGTTGAACATTCGACAACAGAGAGAGACATTTTGGTTGAAGCTGGTGCGGGCACTGGAAAGACTTTTTCAATGGTGTCGCGCGTGGCTTATTTGTGTAATAAAGAGACTGATCCCGTTATGAACATTGCTGACGAGATTGCAATGGTAACATTTACAAACGATGCTGCTATAAACATGAAGAAACGCCTAAAGCAGATGTTTGTTAACTATTTTGTTTTAACGAGTAGAGAAAACTATCTCAAATATGTAGAAGATGTTGATCGCGCACATATTTCTACCATTCACAAATTTGCCATAGGAATCATGCGCGGAGAGTCTTTATATACCGGGTTGGGAACCAATTTTAGAATTGCTTCAAATGAATATAAAAGAGGCAAGGCGTATGATATTTTCTTGGGAGAATTTCTTGAGGAAATGGAAAGTTCAAACCCGAACTTTGTAAATGAATTACCGGTACCAATTTATGATCTTAAGAAAAAGCTGATTCAAGTTGCAGATAAACTTCTTGCCAAAAGTGTAAACTTTGCACAAATAAAATCTTCGGAGATGGGGATTCCGACAGATAATAATCTGCCATATTTCAACGACATGCTGATAAAGGTTGTTTTCCCGGCAGAGGCTACTTATCTTGAAGCTATGAAGAGCAGCAATGACGTAGATTTAAAAGAAAGTCTTGTTGAATTGGGAAAAGTGTTGACGTGTGGTTGCGATAAGTTAGAAGAATTGCAACTTAGATATATGTTTATTGACGAGTTCCAAGACACAGACGATGTTCAAATAGAAATCTTTCAAAAACTACAGAAATTAATCAATGCCGATTGTCGTTTGTTTGTAGTTGGAGATTTAAAGCAAAGCATATATAGGTTTAGAGGCGCAAAGCTAAATGCTTTCCAAAAACTTCAGAATGGAAAGGAAATGGAGTGGGCACACTTTAGATTAAACAGAAATTATCGCACAGATAAGCGATTATTGGGCTTATTTGATAAAGTGTTTGTGCGTATGGGAAATCAAGGACTGCTTCCTTACTCTGGTGATGCTGATAGGCTTGTTAGTAATGTTAGCTCTGATGCAGTAGATGATGAACTGCTATTAGAGTTACCTTGTCACGGGAAAGAAACAGAGACAATTCTCGAACTTCTTATTGACACTTTGCAGGAAGAAAAGAACAAGATCGAATCGGTAATGAAAAAGAAGTCGTTGTCTAAAGAAGAGAGAACTATCGCTGTGCTAGTTCGGAGTAATTGGCAGGTTGATAGCGTAATAGATGCGGCGAACGAAAGAGATTTAACTATAGAAGTGAGTACAGGTGGAGATCTATTCCAGTTACCGTCAACTTTAGATTTATATAAACTTATACTCGCTATAACCCACAGTACAAGTCCTGTATACCTTGTGAATTTTATTGAATCAAACTATACAGACTTGAAACTTGATTACGCTAAACTGCGCGGAATGACGGAAGGAGAGAAGATTGACGAACTAAATAGAATATTAAACGAATTCTTTAAAGCAAGGATGGGAATGGAGTGGTTCGATGTTTTGAATCTTGTCTATTCGCAACCTGTTTTGTATGCGTTGAAACAGATATTCGATGCATTAAAACCATGGGAAATATATACCCGTTCTTCAGATAAAAAGAGGCTGTATATAGCCAATTATGAATATCTTTTGGAGAAGATGATAAAGTTTTCCAGAATTGACGCATTAACGCTTAACCAGGTCCTGGAGTTTCTAAGTATAAATATACTAACTGGACAACAGCAACTATCACGATCAATGGAAGTTGATGATGAAGGCGTACATATTATTTGCACTACGGTTCATAAATCAAAAGGACTTGAATATGGAACGGTAATTTTGCCGTTTACGTATGAAGATATTGGAAATATAAAGAAGGCTAAACTGGAAGCCAGCTACAACGACAATAAACTCGCTTATACCGTTTTGTTCGAAAATGAGATAAGAGAAAGAAATTCAAATTATAGCGAGGATAAAGAGATAGAAGAACAAATAGCAGAGGAATCTCGTATTCTTTATGTTGCGTTGACTAGAGCTATACGTAATTGTATTTGGATAAACAATATTGACAGTGCTCCACATACTAGTTGGGCATCGTTATTGGAGGGATAAATATGCCTATAAAAGTATATACATATCATGATCCTTACAAATTGAAAGATAATCATGACCTTTGGAATGAGATTTCAAGCTGTCCATATTTTTGCGTCTCTCAGACTTTAGTAAATGGATTAAAGTCCTTGTATGGAGGTACATTTCAAATTGGCAGAGTGACAACGATCATGAACCTGGCTAATGCCCTATATAGAGATTGGGTTACTACGTCCTGTGCAGTAAAACAACATGCCCATATTGACAACATTATAGCAAATTACCAATCAGACATAGGGCTTTCTAATGCTGAACTGGAGAATATCAAAAAGTCGTTTCTGTTTAATCGTGACGAGGTATTTACAAGCATAAGGACGATGTTCGAACTACGAATCAACCCTGATAATATTGTTGATGAGTACTTAACACCGGAACAGCGCTTTATAGTTTCTGTGTATAAATCAATTCTTGGATCGGAGAAGAAGAGGGATTTTCAACTTAAAAGTAGTTTCACATTAGAAGAAATAGACGAAGCAATTGAAGAGGCTATGAAAGGCGCTAGAGATGTTGCCGGAGTACAAAGCAAAGTTGACAATGTCTCTATGGATAGAATAGTAATCCATGGGGTACATCAGTTTACCCCTCTGATCTTGAGAACGATTGAGGAGATTGCCAAGTTCAAAAAGGTTATTCTCTTAATCAACTACCAAAAACAGTATAAAAATATCTATCAGACGTGGATTGATATTTATTCTGCCTTTGATTGCGAAATCATAGATTTTAACGGGACAGAATTCTGCCCGACTAATTCCAATTCGGTAAGCTACGAAGGTAATATTTTGGGGCAGAATATGGGGCGATTGTTGAATGGTAGGAAAGAAGATATAAGCGCACATCTGCCTTATGAAATAACTGAGTTTGATAATATGACTGAGTTTGCCAGTTATGTTGCAAGAAAGTTCGAAGATGCAGTCAAAAGAGATCCTGAACGGCCAATGGCTGCCATGAAAGAACAGATATACGCTGCTGACAGTTCAGCAAATGATATTTTGAAAGTATACTTTCCTGAACAGTTTGGCGAAAGACAATTCCTTAATTATCCATTAGGACACTTTTTTATAGCAGTTGCCAATATGTGGGATTCTGAGACAAATGGAATTCTGATATCTGACTTGAGCGATATTAGGGAATGTTTGAGCGCTGGAATATTGTCCGAAAAGAGGGCCGGGAATTTGGCTTCGACATTTGGGAAAATGGATGCTCTCTTTGAAGGTTGTCTATCTGTTGATGAGATGCTTTCAAGATTGAAAAAGGTAAAAAAGAATAAGAAGTTTGTTTCGGATGAGAAGCGACAGGAGTACTTATCACATGTTTCGTATTATGCTGTTAGAAATGAAGATATCGTAGAATTGGAAGATGCGCTTAATGATCTAGAGGAACTGGCAGCTTTCTTTTACGAAGACTTTGAGAAGAGACCACATAACTTTAGAGAGTTTTATAAGCGATTAAAAAAATATCTACAAGAGGAAATTGTTGAGGATAGAGAATTATCAGAAGAGTTTAACGATATTATTAACCGCGTGTTGATGCGTCTTGATGAAGTAGAGGACATTGATGCATCAGCGTCGTTCGAATGTTTAAAATCAACAATGTCTTTATATCTTGTGCAAGAGACTAAGCCAGGAAAAAGCGCTAATTGGATAGTTAGGAATTTTGAGCAGATTGATGGCGACGTTTTAAGAACGGAAAAAGATAAAGATTGCATTTTGCATTTTGCTTGTCTGACTGATGAGGACATTGATTCGACAAAACAGAGAGAGTTTACATGGCCATTTAATAGTGATTTCTTTGAGGTGGCGCAAAATCCTGTCGACTGGAAGTATCAGGTATTTGTAAAGTCAAGAAAGGAGTATAAGAATTTCAAAAGATACGCACTAGTTTATGGGTTGGAGTTTAATCGAGCAAAATACAAATTGAGCTACGTAAAAAGAGATGGTGATTTAGAACGTGATCCGTATTATTTGCTCAAAATATTAGGAATCCATAAAGACAGAAATCTTGATCGATGGATAAATCATGAATTGCCAGATGTCTCCGGTATCAAATTTGAAAACTCGGCTATAGGTCAGTTTGATAAATATGATTATTATCGCTTTAAAATATGCAAGAGAAAGTTGCTGTTGGAAAGTCTGACGGAAGGAAACACTGTTTATAAAGATAATTTTTTACTTTCTAAATATCTCGAGGTTTGGGTAGAAAATGAAGTAAAAGAGAGCATGCAGGGTTTGCCAAATAGCGAAGTTATTTTGCTTGATAAGCTTAATGAGATATACGATGAAGTTAAAAAGTATTTCCCGTTTGCAATTAATGTCAATCGAATAGACATTATCAATAGTATTAGGAATCGACTGAATAATGGGTATCATTTTCCTGTATTATCTCCAGAAGACCGGAAGTACATGATTATTCGAGAATTGTTTATTTATAAGCAACTGAAAAACCCTAAAAAGTTTAATCAAGATGTTCTTAGGGACAAGTTTCCGGAAGTGAATCAGGAAAAAGTGGATGAAGAATTATCACATGAAGCGTTAGAGCATATTAGATTTTCGAGTAGCACAAATCTATGGTGTAAATACTGCACTAATCGAGAATTATGTGTAGATTATTACGCTAATGCTGAGTAGTGTTGGGAGGTGCTTTTATGCTGAAGTCCAAAATGTATGTCAGATGCCCTGCGGATAAAGAAAGTATTTACGAGCCTAGAGTATTTGTATGCGGACAAGTAATGAGCATAGACGAGTTTAAGAAGACAGTATCTGTAAAGATTCATGATCCTTTTAGCTATTTGTTGTTTTTTGAAAACCTCCCGCAGGGAATAATAGAGCTGCCCATTGCTAGCGTAGAACACTGTAGACTATTTGTTGATTCAGTAGTTGTGATTAAAGGTGAACAGCATAAGGTTTTATCCTGCCAAAGTAATCAAGATGGTTTTTTCTATTATTACGTTCAAAACAAGACGGATAAAACGGTAAAAAAAGTATCCGAAGGAGAGGTGGTGGCCTCTTTTAACAACGGCCAGGTTGATCCCTGTAGGCAGATGATTAATTATGAATTCCAAAATCCTGCATGGTTTTTGGGACGTGCCGTTGTGTCAAAAAGCATGAATATCCTTGAAAATTCGATATTTGGTTTTAAAGAACTTGCGGGTTCAAAGATTTATTTACTACCACATCAGGTTAATACAATTATGAGATGTCTTCAGGAATCGCCATGCAGATATATGTTGGCGGATGAAGTAGGTATGGGTAAAACCATCGAGGCTATTTCAATCTACAAGATATTCACGATGAATCAAAGCAATACGAGGGCTTTGATTTTGGTTCCGGAAACTCTTAAAGAACAATGGATTTCCGAACTGCTACTGAAGTTTAATATTCCGAACGGAGTAGGGGCAAACAGTAACTCAGTTGTTGTAAAAAGTGTTAACGAAATTGAACAGTCAGATTTGGCTACGCAATGGGATTTCGTAATTATTGATGAGGTTCACAAGTACCTTTTTGTTAAGAATACATATGAAATAATGCATTCAATAAGCAAGAAGGCCAAAAACCTGCTTGTTTTAAGTGCTACTCCTGTTCAACAAAAAAAGGAGGAGTACTTAGATTTACTGCGTCTACTTCTTCCTGATAAATATGATCATATTTCTGCAGAAAAGTTCGGAAATTTGGTTGAAAAACAGGGGAAAATAATACAAAAGACAGCGCTTATTCTTGACGACTTGGGCGATTATGAAGAGGAAATAGCATCTGTTTCAGAGGATGCAGATCCACATGAGAATGAAGACTGTAAAGAATTGTTTGAAGAAATATATGATGATTTGTCAGATATTTGTGAGGAATTAGATGATGAAAAGTTATCAGCTTTATTAGAGAATATACTTTTTGACAATGATGATTTAGGTGTTTACAGCATAAAGGTTATTGTCTCTTATATATGCGGAAATTACCAAATAGAGAGCAATATTATCCGTAATCGCCGAAAAATCCTAGAGGAATCGGAGGACGATGTCAGGCTCATGGCTACCAGAGATCTGGTAGATCTTGAGTACAACCTTGATAACGACAAAGCGCTTTATGAACAGCTGACATATAACGAGCTGGCTGATTGGATTGTGAAAGGACTTGAAAGAGCGAATCTAGATATAGAGGACAATGTCAGGCCTTTATTATCAAGCTTTTTTAGTTCGCCCTGGGCTTTTCTGGCACATTTAAGTGGGTTTAAAACGACAGATGCGTTAGAGGAAAACGCTAGAAAATGGCTAGATAATGAACAGTATAATATTGATCATATTGCTGATATTCTGAATGATCCAGATGAGTATGAAGAATGCTATTCAACTCGTCTTGTGGTTGTACTGAACGCTTTGTTTGATGAATTTTATGACAAGAAAGTAGTTTTGTTTACAAATTATACTGAGACATTTGAAGCATATAGAAATGCAATTAGTAAAGCATTTCCGGCAGGAGAAGTTAGTTTCTTTGGCTCAGATATGTCAACTGAAGAAATCGAGTTAAGTGCATATAGGTTTCAAACGGAAAAAGAATGCCGAATAATGCTTTGCGATTTTACTGGCGGAGAAGGACGGAACTTTCAATGTGCCGATTATATAATACACATAGATCTTCCGTGGGATGCTAGTGCTGTTGAACAGAGAATCGGACGATTAGATCGATTAGAGAGAGATCTCTCTCGTCCCGTTGTTTATTCTATAGTGGTTCATACTAAAGATACTTTTGAAGAAGCACTATTTAGCTTCTTTAGAGATGGGTTAAATATCTTTACACAATCTCTAAGTGGAATGGAAATAATCATGAAAGACATTAATGCCGAGATTATTTCTGCCATTAAAGCTGATTTTAAATACGGTCTATTTGAAAAAATACCACACATTGTGGAATTGGCTAATACCATGAAAGAGGTTATCCGAAAGGAACAGAATTTTGACGCTGCAGGCTTCATTTATCGCCCTATGTATGCTGAATTGCGTAGGTTAATAGAGTATTATTCGCAGAATGAAAATGAACTGTTTTCTTCAACCATGTCAAATTGGGCGAGTTTAGCTGGATTCCATGGAGATACAAATAAAAAGGGCGAAATAGTCTATTCTGAAAAATCATTTTCGCCGCAATCAGCGATTAATTCTCAGTTGATTCCGCCAAGGTGGAATGAGTACTTGAATTCGGCTCAAAACAAGGTTTTGACACGAGTACAAGGGGCTTATGAAAAAAGCATAGCCAAACGCTCTCAAGAGCGAGCAATACGAGGTACATTTTCACGTAAGGTGGCAATTGAAAATGATTATCTTCACTTTTTTGCTCCCGGCGATGAAGTTTTTGATTGTATCGTCGACAACGCGATTAATTCATGCAAAGGATGTGCGTCTGCTTTTGCAGTGACTTGCGGTTCTAATTGGACTGGTCTCATTTTTACTTGGTCTCTATCTCCTGATAATGCTTACATGTTAGACAATGGGGTATCTCTATATGCACTAAGCCCGTATAGGAGTTATATGTTATCTGATCAGGTAGTTGTACCAATATCAATAAGCAATTCGGAGGAATTAACAGATGAAGCTGTCATCAGAGAGTATGCATCTATTGTTAATCGCGGCTTTATGAATAAGACGTCGATTGTTCATCTGGGAAAAAGGAGTAGAGAAGCTAAATTCCTGAAAGATGAATTTGAAGGTAGAAATATTGACTGGTTTGTCCAGCGCTTTGGTGGAGAGAATTGGGGCGAATTTGTGGTTTCTTCCAGAAAAGAATCACATGCGAAAGCACTTGAGATCTTTAAAAAGCGATCAAATGTCAGAGGTGCTCGTGAGGAAATGGAGAGGACATTGTCAGCGCGCGTTGCAAATAAAGACTACTACGGAATAGATGATGATGGCATTGATACTTTGAGAGAGACCCAGAAGGTAGTATTAGAAGCGATGAGGCATCCTAGACTTCGCTTGGAGTCGGTTGCTTTTGTAATGATGATAGGAGTGGAAAATGAATAAGGAGGAAGTTACCCGTCAAGTTGAAAGTTGTCTAAACGGAAGATGCTTGCCTGAAGATATATGTAAGGAGATATTAAGTAATGGCGATTCTAAGGAAGCATTTTTGAAGAATACAGTAAAGAGACTTGTTCGTGCCTTTTCCTTATATAGTTCGAACGCTATGTATAGGAATGATTATTTGATGGCTTTAAGGGATTATTTAATCTGTTTCGATACAACCATAGCACTTGATGATGGATCTAGTATTGATAACAATACGTTTGGAATTGCATATGATAATACTGAAAAAAGGTATTTTGCAACATATGCTTTTCCCGAGAGGGTAAACGAGTATTTTGTTAGGACGGCATTCCTGAAAGAGGAAATTGGTGTTAAACAATCGACAGATGCAAATTTGGTTACTGATCCATTTATTTATCGGTTGACAGGCTATAAGCAGTTTAAGTCGCTGGATCAAAAAATTGGTGTGTACGGAGCTCTGAATACACCAGATGGATATACTACACTTATTTCTCTCCCTACGGGAGGGGGAAAGAGTATGATTACGCAGACGCTGTCATACCAGAAGGATGGATTGACTATTGTTATCGTTCCCACAGTATCGTTAGCGCTCGATCAAGAAAGAGTAACTAAAAAAGTCATAAAGAGAGAACAGGTTGACGAGGAGATTTTTTCATATTCAAGCGGTGTATTGGCTGCTCCAATACTTAAAGCAATAAAAGGTAAAACGGCAAAGCTATTGTTTATATCTCCGGAAGCTTTATTGGAGAATCCTGCTTTTGCAGAAACAATAAAAGAAGCTAATAAAAATCGTTATTTGAAGAATATTATTGTTGATGAGGCTCATATTGTTGTTGACTGGGGGGCGGGGTTTAGAGTTGACTACCAATGTCTCGAAGCATGGCGAAATATGTTGCTGTTAAGCAACCCTTCATTAAGAACCATTTTACTGTCCGCGACATTTGAAGATAAGTGTGTTGAGATTCTGAGAAATTTCTTTGAGATAGATGGTAGATGGATTGAGATACGTTGTGATGCGCTTAGACATGAACCTCGATATTGCGTGATAAGAGAAAAGACTAATCACGAAAAAGAAACCAAGGTGATTGAATTGGTAAAGAAACTTCCACATCCTATGATAGTCTATGTCGCTAGACCTGTGGAGGCTGAACATTATAAGAAAATCCTTGCAGAAGAAGGAATTAGAAATGTTGAGACCTTTACTGGTTTAACTGCAGGAGCCCAAAGGAGAAAACTGATAAATGAATGGGTGGAAGATAAGTTTGAGATAATGATTGCTACGTCAGCATTCGGAGTTGGCGTTGATAAATCGGACGTTAGAACTGTTATCCATACTTATATTCCCCAGAATGCGAATACATACTATCAGGAGCTTGGAAGGGGAGGACGAGACAGATTGCCTTGCTTAAGCGTTATGTGTTTACAGCCTGAGGATACAACCATTGGACGAGATAGAATAACAAAGAAGGTGCTTACTGCGGAGAAGATACTCGGGCGCTGGGACAGTATGTATAATAACGAGAAATCAAAACGTTTCTCAAATAACCGAGTATATATCGATACGTCAATAAAACCTAATTATGCAGACAATGACGAATTTGACGATACGCCGACAAGTGATGCGGATATGAATTGGAATGTTTATGTTCTGCTGTTCTTAAGACGCTACGATATGATTAGCATTCTTGAGGTGACATTAGATTCTGGTCATTACATGGTTCTTATTGAAATCGTTGATGATAGATTGCGTAGTAATGATTCAGCTCTTAGTGATCATATAAAGGCTATAAGGGAAAAGGAATGGAGATATTATAGCGATTCATATAATGCTATAAGTAATGCGGTACGAAGTAATTGCCGAGATTGCATTTCGGAATTGTTTGCTGACACATATTCAAAAGTTTTTGAGTATTGTGCCGGGTGCAATGCTCACGAGAAGGTGATTGTAGGCGATATTCCCAAGTTCCCGTTAAAAAGTAAAATTGACGAGCCCCTTAGGCATTTATCTGAAGAACTGCTTTCTGTTTTTGGCGATGCGCCTGAGGCAGTGGTAGTTACTAAGGAGAAAGAAGAGCTGGATTTACTGAAGAGACTTATAGCTAAAGGAGCCGCTGTAGTCATATTGCCGGATTATTTCAAGGATAATGAAAAATTATTGGAAATGGATATTAAAAACACTATATTGTTTATAGGATTGGATGAAGCATTTCAATTGGCAAAAAAACGAGCTTTTTTCTTCCTGTCCGGGCTAGTTGTTGCTTTATATCCATCAGATGAAAAAGAGATTGGCGAACAATATACCGTTATCAAAAATGTTATCTGTGATAGGCCATCAACAAAAGTGATTCACATAGTGCAGAAAAACGCATATGTGGCCGAAGCGGGAAAACATATTACTGAGTTAGTAGATGGACCTAAAATTCAAGCAAATGTAATTTATGCTTAGAAAGGAAGTTGTATGTTTAAAGAGAAGATGGTAACAACAGCTATACCAGAAAGAGTATATGCTTTGTGTAAGATCGTTGAGAAAGGTTCTATTACAGCTGGTGAGTTGAAGGACAAAATGGAGCCTGATTTTTTGGGAAATGGCTCGGTATATTTTAATGATTATAAAAATGCAGCTGAAGAATTGGAACTAATATCAATTTCTGATGATCAAATCCAATTAGCGGTTGACCCCATTGTTGTGAAAAACATTGACAACATGCGAGCGTTTATTAACACGCATCTGGAAAAGTTCAATGTTGGTCAGTTCTATAAGGTTACGAATGCGTATTACGAAAAGGATGCAGGGATCTTTAAGGAAGATAAGAATATAGCAAACTTAGGTCCTCTTTTTACTGAGATGACAGGGATGTCTGTAGATGCGGTTGCTATGAGAGCATGGCGTTTTTGGGCTTCCTTTCTGGGTTTCGGATACCTTCAGGATATGTTTATAATTCCCAATGCCTACCTTTTCTTGGATGATGTAATTGCTGCATCTGGCTTGGAAAAGAAAAAGATGTATACAGTGAGTGAATTTGTTAGTGCAATAACCCCCATGGCCAATATAATTATCCCGGATGTATCTAGTAAAAAGTTCTCATACGGAGTATCAAATGGTCTGAGAGCGCTGCACGATTCAGGGAAGATAAAGATGGAGCATATTATGGACCAGATGGATATGTGGGCGTTATATCCGTTGAAGTCGTATTCAAATGACTCAATCATAACCCATATAACAATTCTTTAAGGAGGATTAATCGTGAATTCAGAAATAGCAAAAGAACGGATTTCATACGTGGCCAGACCGGATTCTATTACTTCTTCTGAGGGTGATTTTTTAGCTACACATGTGGCTGTAAAACGTTTAAAACTTCTTGATAAGTTCGAAATGGCTCCTAACGGTGGAAAATCTTATTCTGAAGAAGATTTGTTTAAGCAGTTTGTTATGAATCCGGAAGATAGGCACCAGTTTATAGCAGTTTACGGCCAGAGCGGAACGGGTAAATCGCATCTTATTAGATGGTTTGCAGCCAGATATGAGCAGAATAAGCCTAAAGACGAAGTGGTGTTGTTTATTCGTCGTAGCGATAATACTTTAAAGGGAACAATTCGTCAGCTTTTAGAGAAACCGGAGGTTCAAGGAATCAACAATAAGGAAGTATACGAAAGACTAGTAAAAGCTGCTGTATCTGTTGAGGAAAATAAACTAAAAGATCTGATATATCATAATTTTATTATAGAAATTGATAACGATATGGACGATCATGATATTCAGATGGGCAATGTTGCAAAAAGAAAGTTGGTAGCTTTTTTGAATAACGAGATTGTCCACGATTTTTTCCTCCGAAAAAAAGGACCTATTGAAAGAATGTACTCTAAAATCGCTGAGAATTCATCAGTTGATAGGGACACTATTGCTCAGTTTGAGAAAGAAGATTTTTTTGTAGATCAAGATTTATATGAGAGTATTCAAAGGGCTGGAGGCGACAGAAAGGCCGAAAGACTTGCGCTGGAACTCCTTTCTGATGAGAAGGGTCCTAAAACCGCAAAAGAGATAGCAGATTATTTAAATCAATTTAGGAACGAGGTTATTCAGCGGTGTGCTGGCATAGAGCCCGGAGATTTTAAACAGATATTTTTAGATATACGAAATGAACTGCATAGAATTGATAAAAAGCTCACACTTTTTATTGAAGATGTCACTTCGTTTACGGGCGTTGATACTGCGCTGTTAGATGCGCTAATTGAGGAACACACAGGAAAGAGATCCGGAGAGGAACTATGTAGAATCTCTTCCATAGTGGGCACAACTAACAACTATTTGCAATATAATTTTAAGGATAATCACAAGGATCGAATAACAAAGTATATATATATCCCGAGTGATGTGCTTGATGAAGATGGGTTATATGAATTTGTAGCTAGATATGTGAACACTATGTCTTTGTCTGAGGATACAATATCTGATTGGGTGGAGGGGCATGCAAATCCCGAGGATTATCCGGTCCACGATGTTGTTGAAGGGAAAAACTGGGAGTATATCAATATTGGCCATAGGAAGAAGGTAAATATTTATCCGTTTACCAAAAGAAGTATAATGTATTTCTACCAGAATGTGTTGCAAAAAGGTCACCAGACTCCGAGATACATTATCAGGGACATAATAGAGCCTGTTGTTCGGGATGCGATTTTTAATAAAAATAGTTTTCCGAGTATAGATATTGATATAGTTAATCATAATCAAACACTTACTTTTAGAATCCATAATCAGATAGATAATCAAGAACTTGGTGACAGATTGTACAAGTTCATGAGCGTATGGGGAAATGGAAAACCTGAACAATACGAAGAAGATGGTGTGATTTATATAGCGACCATTCGTAAAGAAGTTTACGAGGATTTGGGGTTCCCTATATTGAAAATGGATGCGGTTTCACCTCAACCAGTTACTCCGGGACCTATTGTCGAACCGGAACCAGGACCTGTCATAGAAGAAAAAACAGATATCCCGGTAACAAAACTTAAGAAGGTGAATGACGCCAATACTTTGCTGACAAAATGGTCTAATGAAAAGAAGATTGATATCTCAGCCACAGTTGGTGCTGCTGGAACGGTTCATTCGGCGATATATGATGAAATACCGGATTATTTATTTACTGCGATAAACTGGCAAGCAGAAGGCGTTTCGATGGATAATGCCAGAAAGGTCAAAGATTCTACAGTATTGCTTGTGGCGCTGGAAGGCCAAACAAAGAAGGAAGGCCTATATGTCCTTCCCGCCACGTGGAATAGCATAAATATTGTTTTGGCTTTTATTCGATGGAAGGAATATGGTAATAAAAGTTGGAATTATCCTGATGCGGACTTCGATGCATATCTAATAACTACATGGACTGAATCTATTAAGAAAGAGTTGGTTAAGAGAGTATCGGAATACAAGGATGGTATAGAGACAAATTATATAGAAGCTGCTGTATCGGCAGAAATCTATAGAACAATTCTGGCAGGAGAATTTAGAGAAAGGAGTTTAAAAAACTACAATTTACAGGCTTTACTAGCGAGCAAACCCAATAAGGCGACCGTTAATTCTCACAGCCCGGAATGGAGATCTCTTTTAAGCGTTATGGCTCAAAAGGGCGCAGATATGAATAATCAAGACACAGTAAGGAAATATTTCAATATTGGTCAGGGTGGAGCTAGTTCAATTGTTGTATTGGATGCAATATCCATTTCAAAAGTATTCTCTAAGGTTAAGCGTAATAAATTAACTATAGAGAACGTTGAGAGACAAGCGGATGATAAGATTAAACAGCGTCGAGATTCGTATACTCTTTTGGCTGATATTGAGGAAAGAATAGGAAGTGTAGCGCAGGCGGAACTTGCCATTGGTCGTGAAATAGTTCAGCATATCTTTGATGCGTTTGGAGATGATGAGATAGGTGAAGAAGAGATAACAGAATTTGTATCAAGAACAAAGAAGTTTTATGAAGCGGCCAACAATGCACAGGTTAATGTTAAAGAAATATCTCTTGATGGTATTAAAAAGGTATCTTCAATCGAAAAAGCTATTTCGGATATAGTCGCCGTACTTGATGAAACCGATCCGTTAACAATTCTCATGGCTTTTTCAGGAGACCCCGTTTCAGTAATTAAGCCTCTAATAGACGTAATTGAAAGCATTGAAGTGGAAGTAAATAAAGCCAAGTCGCAGATTGTATCCAAGCTAGAAATTCTCAACACAGACAGTGTTTCTGTTGATCAGTCTAACCGATATGACGAAGAAACTAAGAGTATTCTTGCTTGCAAGGAGACTTTGGAAAGGATGGTAAATGCATGATATTTGAGGAGTTATTAACTACGACTCATTCTTTAATTGATTTAAAGCGTAAAACTGATTTGAAGAATAACAAGGCAATTCAAGATAATACTGATGCAAGGTATCGAGTGCTTCTTTCACAGACGGGTTCATTTGTATCTACAATTGAATATTTGTATTCTGATATAAACGTAGAAAGAAATACGGATATTATTACTGCCACATCAGAATTATTAGATAGCCTGGAAGAAGTAATTGAATCAGGGTTGGCAAACCAAGACAAAGTAGTGAAAGCGGAAAATGCATACAAGACTCTGCAGACTAATATGAAAAAAGAGTGGTCCAAGCAATACACGGGTCTTACAGGAACTACCCTTAGTACTCTAGAGGCAATAAAAGGAATTGACTCAGACGGTGTATCCGCTTGCATACAAAAAATAGGTAGTGCTGAAAATTGGGAAGTAGGAGTAGATAAACTTCACGCAATGATGAAGGGCTTAGAGAACGCTGATCAACTTATTCAAAAATTGGGTCTTGACGAAGAGATTATCACTTTCCTGAAGAACACTAATTCAGGAAGGGCTACACTTAAAGACTTAAGCGAAAAAGTATTGACATGGTTAAAAGAAGAAAAACTTGAAAATAAACTAAGTATTTCATTTGTGAGGTGAAACAACCTAAACAAATATATGACAGCACTTTATTGGATGTTATCGTTTGAACTTTGAAAAGGGACATTATAACACCGCTCTGCTATCATGATCACGATTAATATAGTTCTAATAAATAGTTTATAAAGAATAAAAAATGTTATAATACTCGTGATACAAATTAAGAAAAGAGATCAAGAATTCATGACTGATTTAATGAAATTGATAGAGCAAGCGCCTAATGATGAAGTAATAAAAAAATCGATTACTACAGCATTTGAAAAGATAGGCGATTATGAAAAAATACTGTGTTCTGTGAGTGGAGGAAGCGATAGCGATATTCTTGTTGATTTGTGCCAAAAGATAGATACCAGTGGAAAGATACAATATGCTTTCTTTGATACAGGCTTAGAATTTAAGGCCACAAAAGAGCATTTGAATTATTTGGAAGAAAAATACGGGATAGTAATAAAGCGGATTAGAGCATTAAAACCCATTCCTACGTGCTGTAAGGAGTTTGGTCAACCTTTTATTTCAAAACAAGTAAGCGAGTGGATTTGCAGATTGCAGAGCCATAACTTTCAGTGGGAAGATTCTGATAACCTCGAAGAATTGTTAAAGAAATACCCTAAGTGTAAAGCAGCGCTGCGCTGGTGGTGTAATGATTTTGAGAACATGCCTGGGAAAAAAGTTAGTAGTTATAATATCAGTTATAATAGTTACTTAAAGGAGTTTTTAGTAGCTAATCCGCCAACTTTTAAAATCTCAAATAAATGTTGTACATATGCTAAAAAGAAGGTTGCCAGTAGCTTCAAGAAAGAAGGAAAATTCGATTTAAATGTCTATGGAGTTAGAAAAGCCGAAGGTGGAGCGAGGAGAGGCGCATATAAGAACTGCTTTTCTTCAAAGGAGGGGGCAATATCAGAATATCGTCCCATTTTTTGGTATTTAGATGCAACCAAAAAGGAATATGAGGCTCATTATGAAATAGTACATAGTAAATGTTATACAGAGTATGGATTACGAAGAACCGGGTGTGCAGGTTGCCCATATGCGAGGGCATTTGAGGATGAACTTGCTGCAATGGCAAAGTACGAGCCAAACTTATTTAAGGCGGTAAATAATGTATTTAAAGATTCATATGATTATACAAGAAAATATCATAAGTTTGTTGATGAAATGAGAAAGAAAGAACATGAATAGAAATGTGTATCTGGATAACGCGGCTACGACAAAAATAAAGAAAGAAGTACTGGATGCGATGATGCCGTATCTGACTGATTTATACGGAAATCCATCAGCTAACTATAGTTTTGCAAAAGACGTAAGAAAGAGAATTGAACATGCTCGTAAACAGGTCGCCGAATTGATTAATTGTGCTCCAGGTGAAGTCTATTTTACGAGTGGTGGAACGGAATCTGACAATTGGGCAATTAAGATTATAGCAGAGAAGTGTGCAAAATCAGGAAGGCACATTATCACAACAAAAATAGAGCATCATGCAGTACTTAATGCCGTTCAATGGTTGGAGAAAAAGGAATTTGAGATAACGTATTTGGGTGTTGATAGTAAAGGCTTGATTGACTTAGATGAGTTAGAAAAGTCAATTCGTCCAGACACCGTTCTTATATCAATTATGGCTGCAAACAATGAAATTGGCACGATTCAGCCGATAGACAAAATTGGTAAGATAGCGCGAAGCCATAATATTTTTTTCCATACGGATGCAGTACAAGCGTTTGGACATATTCCTATAGATGTTAAAAAAATGAAAATTGATTTATTGAGTGCTAGTGGACACAAGATACATGGGCCCAAAGGAATTGGCATTTTATATGTCAAAAGTGGAGTAGATATTGAGCCTTTTATTCATGGGGGGGCACAGGAAAATGGCAGAAGAGGAGGTACGTATAACGTTCCTGGGATAATAGGGATGGGTCAAGCTGCTGAAATAGCTAAGATAGCGCTTAATAATGACCAGACGGTAAAAATGAGGGACTATTTTATTGGCCGTATTTTAGATGAAATACCTAACAGCCTCCTCAATGGTGATCCTAAAAGAAGGTTGCCTAATAATATTAATGTTCGCTTTGATGGCGTAGATACGGAATCTTTGCTTGTTATGCTTGATCAGTATGGAATTTATGCTAGTGTAGGCTCTGCGTGCACTACGGGTCAAGTGGAGCCGTCACACGTGTTGACAGCAATTGGATTAACCAGTGAGCAGGCGCATAACTCATTGAGATTATCTATTTCGGATGAAACATCCAAAAGTGACGCGGATTACGTTACCCATATACTTAAAGAGGTTGTTTGTAGATTAAGGGGATAATATACTATAGTAAAATTAGTAATTTCAAAGGAAACGGAGAGTGAGTACAAAATGGCGGCAGATAATAACGTAGTTAAAGCTAGTCCAACAAAAGAATTCTTTGTGTCGATGTTAGTAAAAGATATTCTATTGAAACAAGCTATAATTGAACTAATTGATAATAGTATAGATGGTGCAAGATCTGCAGGGAATAATCATGATTTTCATGGTTTGTTTATAGACGTCCAATTTACTAAAGATGAGTTTGTGATAAAAGATAATTGCGGCGGAATACCTGTAGATATTGCGTCAGAATATGCATTTCGCTTTGGAAGACCCAGTTCTTCTTATGGGAAGGGGGAGACCACTGGCATATTTGGGATAGGTATGAAGCGTGCATTATTCAAGATGGGACGAGACATCACAATTGAATCGAAGACATTGAATTCTGAATTTACAGTTCGTATAAATGTTGATGAATGGCTTGCTGATGAAAAAAACTGGGATTTCTCCTTTAGCCATGTGAATACCAATATATCTGTACCTCGAGAACAAACAGGGACAACTATAACCGTGAGAAAATTATATCCTGAGATTAGCGGTGAATTAGAGGATGAAAGGTTTTTCGATGAGCTAATTGACCATGTCCAACTCAGAACTGGATTAGATATTTCTAGCGGGATGGATATTAACGTAAATGGCGTCAGACTATCGGGGAAAAATATACAGATTATTAATTCAGACGAATTAAAACCTGTGAAAGATACATACATTGACTCGAGCGGTGTACGTGTTGAGATTGTGGCAGGAATAGCACCCAAGGGGGGAACAAAATATACCCCTGATAATGCAGGTTGGTACATTTATTGTAATAGAAGATTAATAGTTGCGGCGGATAAGACTTCACTTACAACATGGAAGGATATGGAAAACAAGAATAGTGATGTCTCATTTCATAATACATATGCTCCTTTTAGAGGAATAGTCATGTTTTCAAGTAATAATCCTGCTCTTTTGCCGTGGAATACAACAAAAACGGGAATTGATGCCACTTCATTAGTTTACCTAAGAGCAAAGGAAAGAATGCTAGAGGTATTCAAAATTGTCAAGGCGTTCTTTGACGAAGTAAGGGCATATGAGAAGGAAAACGAGGATGATGGCGTGGAAATGTCTCTCGCTTCATTATCGACCACGGAAATAACCTATACCACAATTGCGGAAAACCTCCAACAAAACAGGCGTTTATCAGTACAAAATATAAAAATAAATTCTAATCCAAACGTGAGAATCACATATTTTAAGCCTAAGAGTGAAGTTGAAAAAATAAAGGCTAGTTTGGGAGTAAAGTATAATTCTGAAGTGGGAACACGTACATTTGATTACTATATGGATGCGGAGTGTGACTAAGATGTCAGGAAGTGACGAAAAAATAAATTATCAGATTAGACCTGCTAAGTCAATACAGAGAAAGATGGTTTGTAGTCTGATTAGGGAAATTCAAATAAAAGGTGGATTACAGGATTTTCGTTATATCGGAATGGGAGCAAAATACTTTTCTGACTTTGTTTTGTTACATAATCAGTTTGGAACTACAAACATGATTAGTTTAGAATCTGAAGAAGAAAAAAAAGAAAAATATGAGTTTAATAAACCACTGGGTTTCATAAAAATAGAATATGGCTATTCTTATAATCTTCTCCCGCAGCTAATTGACTGGGATAAGCAAGACAATCTAGTTTGGCTTGATTATGACGATGCTATATCAGCTAAAGTTTTTGATGACATGCAAACAGTGGTATTGAATTGCCATTCCGGAGACATGCTAATTGTCACTATTAATGCTTCGATAGGTGGTGAAAATCAGAGCAAAAAAAAAGAGCAACTGATGGCTAGATTGGGTAATCATTTTGACGAAAGAATACCTTTAGATCGGTGTACTAGTAAGAGATTGCCTCAACTGGAATCCGAATTAATGATGAACTATCTTAATGAATTAATTAAACAAAAACATCGCCTCCATGGTAGCGATTTAATAGTCGAACAGTTACTTAGCATAAAATATCAAGATTCTGCCCCGATGCTCTCTTTGGGAGTCCTATTTATGGACGAGGCGCTTAAAGAGAAAATCGATTATCGCCAATTACGCTGTAAGTTTCCATTTGTATCTAATTGTAATGAAATGTATGAGCTGAAGGTGCCGTCGCTAACTAATAAAGAAATACAGTTTATTTTAAGGGAAATTCCACTTGAAAATGGTAAGTATTCATATGAGGCTTTCCATGGCATTACTGAAGATGAGATAAAGCAATTTGAATCTATATACCGATACTACCCGTATTATACAGAAAGTGCATTTAATACATAGTATAGTTTTTCAATGGTAAGGTTCGCGGATAATTGTGCAGACAAACTTCGAGTTATTCTAAGAAAACAGGAAGTGGATTATAGCCAAGTTAGGCTCTTACAGCGTTAAGCTTAATTCGAAGGAATAACGCTTATATCTCGAGAAAAGAGCAAAGGCATTTGAACTATTGGAGTCGCTTAATAAGGCTCGGGTTGCTGCGGATTCTTTGGCTGAAGCAAAGAATTGTTTTACCGATATGATCAAGGTAGGAGATGAGGTTAAGCATGCAAAGCAGGGAGTTGGAACTGTATAGAGTTTGAATGATAAATTTATTACGGTTTCTTTTGCAGGCAAAGACGTGAAATTGGGCCTTCTTACTGTTTTTACAAACCGACTTCTGACTTTGGATAAGCCGGGATTTGCTGAGAAAATCGAATTGTACCAAGATGTTTTAAAGAAACACGACTCTATTCCTCGACTCTATGAAATGGCAGAAGATGCGCTGAAACCTTATGAGGAGTTTTTAGAGTAGGATTTTGTGCTCGGTTATATGGGGATGGACCATTTTTAAAATGCAGACACCTTATGTGGGGGAGATAAATGGACGAAAAGAAAAGAGTTAATCCTGCGATATTGGTTTTGACCACCGCTGTGGTTCTTTTGATTGGATTTGGTATTTTGTCTTTTGCTGGAAAGAGCCGGGCAGAACAGGAAGCGAAAGACTATAAGGCCAAGTATGATTCTTTGGTTTTAAAGAATAACAAAACTGAGGAGAAATTGGCTGATTATAAATCCCAATATGAAAGCCTCGTTGAGGAGATTAATAAATCTCAGCAGGAAGCTGAGGCGTATCAAACCTCTTACAATGAAATCGTTTCATACATGCTTGAGGATGGTATTCTGGCAGAGAATCTTGGAAACCTTACCCAAAAAGTATGGGCTAATGCCATTTATCAGACTGCAGATTCTGAAACAGATAAATACACCAAGAAGAATGGCAAGTTTGTGAGTGATTTCAATGATGCTTTGGCTAACCTTTTCAATGACAAAGCGTACTCTGATGATATGGACAAGTTAGCGACAAATCAGAATGAAATCAGGGAAATGATGAAATACATGCTCACCCCGCCGGAGGGCTTTGAAAATGCATTTAATGCGCTTGAAGCCATGTATAATTCTTATATTTCTTTTACCAATATTGTGTTGAGATGCGATGGAAGTCTTAATTCCTTTTCCGAGGAATTCTCGAAAGCCGATGTAGACTTAAGCAAGAAGTATAATGCTGCAGAGCTGTATGTAAAGTAAGTATATAGTTTTTAAGAGCGGAGAATTCCGATTTTATGCGGCTTCTCCGCTTTTTCTTTGCTTCACGACAGACGTGTACGATAAAAGGTACACGTCGTGTGTTACTATCATAGAGTGATAAAAGGGTCGAAAAGAGTAATTATGTCTAAGATTTTTATTTCAAAAACCGAAAATGCCGGAACCACCTGCTGGGCGTTGTGCTATGATAATTCTAAGGGCATTTGCGAGACTCTGACCGAGGATTTCAAGCCGCTTATGTTTGAGACAGAAGCCAAGGCTCGGGCGAAGCTAGAGTCCATAGAGGCAGAGCGCCGGCGGGAGGATTCTGCGGTTGCTTTTTCCAAGGCGGAGGCTGTGGAGTTTGCGGAGTCTCAGACTTGGAAGTTTGCGAAAACCTATGCCAAAACCTGCCCTCACGAGTATTTGGTGAAGAACCGGCTTTCGGACGAAGACAAGCTCAAATACGAGCGTTTTGTGCAGACCATGAAGGCGGATTCGGTTGTGGGATATTTCTATGGTCACGAGAACAGGTACCTGATCCTCGGAGATCACTATTACTGGTTCATGTACACCCCGGACAACATGGCGGTGGATCTGATCAACAGAACCACCACGGATTATCTGGAAGAGCGGGATGGGGTGTATTACTACAGGGAGAAAGCAAAATGAGTTCGATCGAGATCAGGAAAATCGGAATTATAAGTCTGTGATTTTATTGCTTTTTGTCATATAATACTCGTAAATATCATATAATATGGGGGACAGAACTATGAATGAAAATGAACAGCCTGTAAATGGTGAAGGAAAAGAAGTCAAAGAGAAAAGCCGCTTTGCTAATGCGGTTTTCAATGTGGGAAAGGGTACTGCCAAGCTTGCAGAGAACGTCAAAAAATCGGTTGTCCAGGTAATGGATGCGAACAATGACGGCAAATTTGACTTTAAAGACATTGTTGATATAGCCAACAGGGGCAAGGAAAAGCGCGAGAAAGATCGCCTGGAAAAGGAGATTAATACTCTTAAGCCCATCTTCAAAGAAACAATAACATCGCCTGAATTTGTATTGCCTAAGCTCATTCGTATTGCTGATATCGATAAGAAACATGCTGATGGCATCACTTGTCAAAATTCCGTTGGATTTAGAACTGAGTATGACGGTGTTCAGGTTGTTACGATTTATCCTAAGCATGTTGATTTATTAGGTTTATCATTCTATCCGGATCGTGAGAGCGGGATCTATTTTGTAGATCCGATAAATCGGGACAGTTACATAGCTCTTGACGGATATTTTAGATATTTAAGACTTGTCAAGGTTAATGAACTTCAGCTGATAGCGCAAGCTCTTGGCGCAAAGCACTTTAGAGTAACGTATGTGAGTCAGGAAAAGGCTTTTGAAGAGAATAAAGTTAAGGCTAAAGTAGATGCAGTTAAAAAATTGGGTGCCGATGTAGAGCATGATAAATCTACAAAGAGCATGAATAAGATTGAAGTAGCGGCTGAAATGGAATGTCTTGGGCATGAACCGACTGAACCTACGCTTCAATACTTGAAAGGTGATCCTAACATCGAAGCTATGGTCAAGATGAGATTGTCAAAGAATGCTCCGATTCACCAGAAAGTCTCTGTGGATCTCATAAGTTTATCCGGCATAAAGGTAAATGATGCTGCCAAGATTGACGGTGCTTTATCGTCCATGAAGTTTAGTGGAAGTGTATCTATCCAGCGAGAGGCACAAAACGAAGCAAGAACGATGATGGAGTATGAGATAGATTACTGAGTTTTACTAAGGTCGAAGTGTTTAGTGATAATGTAGTTTACTCATTAGAGTATATGTTTAGGTTGTGGGAGGACGGAAAATGGAAAATGAAGAGTTTATAAAAAAATATGCAGGAAAATATCGCTTGGTTAAATTCCTCATCGGAGGCGCTGAAGCATCCGACAGGTATACGGAAGGCTGGAAAGATAAGAGTTTTTATATGTACTTTGAAATAACC
>JAEEGL010464040.1_pt1 | contig 24732 bp, 13 predicted proteins | sample 9134231 | NCBI WGS metagenome assembly JAEEGL01 (sample SAMN16246548, study PRJNA631951) | gut metagenome | biome: gut microbiome; feature: rumen; material: fiber-attached | host: Bos | place: Iran: Karaj | collected 2018-10
AGTTACGAAATGGAGGTGAAATCGGCTATGGTGACGGTCAAGTCCATAGAACAGGACGTCAATGGCACAGACACGCTGACTTGGTATCTGAAGGCCGACGAAGAGTGTTTTCTGGATTCTGAAAAGAAAAGTGACCGTTTCGACCTTATCCGTCTCGACTCTTTGGACACAGGTGTGAGTGTAGAGGATAGGATTGTGGTTCGTTTTGACATCAAGAACCAGAAAGCTACTGCCACCGACTATGACCAGCCGGCTGAGGTCGTCGATGTGAAATGGGACAAGGTCAGGGACTACTTCAGCAAATAGATGGATATAATATAAAATGATGATATGACAAACGGTATTTATACGATTCTGTTGCTCATTATGAGTAACGTGTTTATGACCTTCGCCTGGTATGGGCATCTGCGCCTGCAGCAGTCGGGCGTCTCCACCAACTGGCCTTTATACCTTGTGATCGCCTTTTCGTGGATGATTGCGTTCTTCGAGTATTGCTGTCAGGTGCCAGCCAACCGTCTGGGCTTTGTCGATAACGGCGGTCCCTTTAACCTCGTGCAGTTGAAGGTTATCCAGGAGTGCATCTCCCTTGTGGTGTTCGCTGTCATCGCGAACTTTATCTTCCAACATGAGCAGTTCCACTGGAACCACGCTGCTGCCGCTCTCTGTCTTGTGGCTGCTGTCTACTTTGTGTTTATGAAACCGTGATTCTATTGTTTACGGTTTACAGTTTACGGTTTACAGATGATTACTCTTAAAACAACGATAGAGATGAAAAAAGTATTCTCTTTCCTCTTTTCACTTTCCACTTTCCTCTTTCCACTTACCGCAGTGGCTCAGACATTTGACGACCTGCCTACACCTGTGACGGAAGAGAAGGTCATCGACAATACCCCTGACTCTATCGCAAAAGCACTGATGAACCGTCCTGCGCCAGGCTCTACCCGTCAGGGTACGAACCCCGTGCTCTTCCTTATCGGTAACTCCACCATGCGCAATGGTACGATGGGCAACGGTAACAACGGCCAGTGGGGCTGGGGATACTATGCTAACAAATACTTCGACGGACGAAAAATCTCTGTTGAGAACCAGGCTCTTGGAGGCATGTCCACCCGTACGTTCTATACCGACCTGTGGCCTGCTGTCCGTGAGGCACTGAAGCCTGGAGATTGGGTAATTGTCTCCATCGGTCATAACGATCATGCCGACTTTTTCGACCAGAAACGTGCCCGTGGTGTCATCGACGGTGTGGCAGAGGATACGATGGTGGTGGGTTACAACCTACGCAAACAGGTGAATGATACCGTCTATAGCTATGGCCATTACCTGCGCTGTTATATCCGAGACATCCGTGAGAAGGGTGCCAATGCTATCCTCATGTCTCTCACGCCGAGGGATGCCTACGATCAGAAAGGTAAAATCGTGCGCAAACCACAGACCCAGTGGGCGGCCTATGTCGCTGCCACAGAGGGAGTACCCTTCATAGACCTTAACGAGATCTCTGGTGCGAAGCTCGACGGCTTCAGTCATTGGAAGGAACAATACCACTTCTTTGGCGATCATATCCACACCTCCGCTTATGGGGCTGAACTGAATGCACGTTCAGCTGCAGATGGCATATTCTACTCGACGAACCCCCAGCTTAAGCCCTTGCAGGCGATGATGGTTAACGTGGCCCAGCCTGCTTATGGGGAGAATCGTCAGGCGGGTAAGCCCATGGTGTTTATCACAGGTGATTCGACTGTGAAGAATAAAGATCAGGATGCTGACGGTATGTGGGGCTGGGGCTCGCAGGCGGGCATCATCTTCGATCCGGCAAAGATTGTGTGGGAGAACGTGGCAATGGCAGGTCGCAGTACGCGCAGTTATGTCCGAGAGGGGCGTTGGGAGCGTGTCTACAATGCCCTGCAGCCAGGCGATTTCGTACTCATCCAGTTCGGTCATAATGACATCTGTTCCATAACTGATCCGAAAGAGCGGGGTGTCATCCCTGGCACTGCCGACACCTGCCATGTCTACCAGATGGAGAAGGATGGTCGCTACGAACTCGTCTACAGTTTCGGCTGGTATCTGAAGAAGATGATCGACGATACCCGTGAGAAGGGTGCTACACCTATCCTGCTCTCGCTCACACCCCGTAACGAGTGGCCTGGTGGCAGGATCGAGCGTCGCAACGACTCATATGGAAAGTGGTATCGTGAGGTGATTGAAGAGACGGGTGTTGCCTTCGTCGATGTGCATAATATCTCAGCCGACTTCCTTGACAGGAAATTCGCCTCCAAGGATGAGGCTAAGAGTAAAGAGAAAGCCTCGCGCTACTTCAACCACGATCATACGCACACCTCACTGTTGGGTGCCCAGATGAACGCCCGCAGTGTGGCCCAAGGGCTCCGTGCGATCCACTCACCCCTCGCTGACTATCTGAAAAAATAAAACTGACTATAACACAATTAAACGAAAAGACTTATGAGGAAAGAGCAAAAGAATCCGCAGAATCTGAGCCGTCGTGACTTCCTCCACCGTCTGGGTATGGGAGCAGGCACGGCTGTGGCTATGAGTGTGATGGGACCCCTGCGTGCCCTGGCTCAGGATGAGAAGAAACCTGACACTCCTGCCAACCGTATGACTTATCGTGTGCAGCATGGTTCTGGTGAGCAGATCTCACTGTTAGGCTTTGGTATGATGCGACTGCCTGACGATCAGGAAGATGTGGACCGTCTGGTGGACTACGCCATCGAACATGGTGTGAACTATTTCGATACGGCCCCGATGTATATGGGCGGACAGTCGGAGGTGCTTACGGGTAACGCCCTGAGCCGTCATCCTCGGGAGAAATACTATATAGCTACGAAGATGTCGAATCAGAATAAACGCCTGTGGGACTTCGATGAGGCTCAGCGCATGTATTATCAGTCTTTCCAGCGCCTGAAGGTAGATCACATCGACTATTATCTGCTCCACAGCATCGGGAATGGAGGCATGGATACGCTTAACGGACGTTTCTTCGACAACCATCTGCTGGAGTTCCTGCTTAAGGAACGCGAGGCAGGGCGCATCCGTCACCTGGGCTTCTCCTATCATGGCGATGTACGTCCTTTTGACTGGCTGCTCGACCACAACGACGACTATCACTGGGACTTTGTGCAGATACAGATGAATTTCCTCGATTGGCGACATGCCTCACTCAACCAGAGCGGTTGGAGAAGGGATGCCGACGCCGAGTACCTGTATAATAAATGTGAGAAGACAGGTGTGCAGTGTGTCGTTATGGAACCCCTGCGTGGTGGCGCTTTCGGACGTATGGCCAATGAACTGACGGAAAAACTGAAGTCGGTACGTCCTGACGACAGTACCGCACGATGGGCGTTCCGATGGGTGGGTTCTCATCCGAATATCCTGACTACATTGAGTGGCATGAACCGCATGGAACACTTGACGGAGAACGTTGAGACTTTTTCGCCTTTGGAGATCTGTACGGAGTCGGAGAATACGCTCCTCGCAGAGATTGCCGACGAGATGGCTGGCTATCCCACTATTCCATGTACCACCTGTGCCTATTGTATGCCCTGTCCCTACGGAGTGGATATCCCAGGTAACTTTGCCTACTATAATGAGGCCGTCAACGATCATGTGTTACCTCTGCCCGATCCTTCGGATGCCGACTATGCAGCCCGTAAGCAGCAGTTTGCCGACGGCATGCGTCAGGCATTACCCGATGTGGAGAAGTGGGCGCGCAGTTGTGCCGATTGCGAGGAATGTCTGCCGAAGTGTCCTCAGCAGATCCGCATACCCAATCAGATGGCACGTATCGTGGAACTTCTCAGAGCCCCACGAAAGAGAAAAGAATAATCAGGGATCATTCCAATTTGCTTAAACAGTAGCTACGGACATCGGCCCAATGGTAATAGGGTGCACAGTCTGTAGCTATTGGCAGTGTGGCCTCCTGTTCATTCAGCAGTACCTTCATGAGTACATCCTTGTCCCTCGGGCTGCTGCGATAGAAGACAAACTGCAGGTTCGCACCCATAGGGAAGACGCTGGAGCACCACCAGCCCTTCTCTTCGAGTTCATCGAGGTTGTCGGTAGCCAGGTCGAAGCCATTGATTCCCATCAGACAGACAAGTGGCAGCAATACCGTCTCGTGGCCGAAGCGCAACTGGGCACCTGGTTTGTCGAGTTTGATGCAACTGTCGGCATCAGCAATGAGCTGTCGCAGTAGGAATCTCTGACTGGTAGGCTGTTTGCCGCCATTCAATTTGCAGGCACCGTGTTGGATATACCAGAGGGCGTTGTCGATCTGCCACATATGGTAGAGCTCGTCGGTCTCGAAGAGATCCTGCAAATAAGTATTCATATAGAAGTGAGTGTTCTGCTGGAAGAGCCCCATCTTCATCAGGTAATAGTTGAAGTTCTCTTCATCGACAATCTCCTTCACGATATCGGGGTTTTTGAAGATCAGCTCCATCAGTCGGCTATTGCCCAGTCGGCTGGAGATATAGGCGTTATAGGCTTTTTGGGCCTCAGGGGTCATATAATTCTTACGCAGTTTACGGTCCTGGTGGTTCATGTACCACTGGTTACGCTGCGAGGCCACCATGGTGATGCGCAGTTTGGGGTTTACCTGCTTCATCTCAGCCATGGCGACACCCATCGACTCGATACATCGGGGCACGATGGTGCTGATACAACTGACGTTTGCGTTGTCGCAGAAGATCTCTGGAAAGCGTTCCACCAATCTTCGGGCTATCCTACGGTGCTGGATCTTGCCATAACTCGTCAGTTCTCCCCATCGACGCTCAGTGTCGCTCATGATGAGCTTCATCTCGTCGAACACGCGATCGCCTGTGGGTGTCAGTTCGTTTACACTGTCGGCATGGGCAATCATCTTGAAGGGAATGTCGTAGCCGCTGCGACTACTGATATAGCGCGATCCATGACGGCCGTAATGCGAGAGGTAGAAAGGCTTCTTACCTTTAGGCGACGGCGTCAAGTTGTTGGGAATGCTGTCAGGATAGGTGTTATAGTTACATGAGGCATAGACGGGCTTTTGGATAATAAGATCCCTCACCGTCTGGGCGTATGAAGGTGAAAAGGTGAAAAGGAAAAATAGTGATCTACTAATTACTATCACTTTCCCGAATAGCGTATATATAGTTTTTTTTATTCTTTCCATTTTAAATTACTTCTTCGTCTCTTCATTCAGTCGGATATTCTCGTAACGGTAAAGTTTTCGCAGGTAGTAGCGCTTCACGTCTTCCCAGTGGTAGTAGGGGGCACAGTCGGTCTCAATGGGCAGACGGGTCTCCTCCCCGTTCAGCAATACTTTTACGAGCACGTCAGGATCACCCTGTTCACTGCGATAGTGGACCATCATGATGCTGCCTCCAAGGGGGGCTATGCGATAAGTTTTCCAGCCCATGTCAGCCAGGGCGTCAAGATTGTCAGTTTGTAAACCACAGTTGTCGAGTTCCATCAGACAGGCCAGCGCCATCACCACATTTTCGTTGACATAGCGCAGGTGAACCATAGGGTGCTCACGTTTAAGTACACTGTCTCCCATATGGATCATGTTGCGCAGGGTGGCACGTTGCATGAAGGGCTGTGTGCCACCGTTTAGGGTGCAGGCGCCGTTCTGGATATAGTATTTGGCGTTCAACTTCTTCCAATGACCCAGTATCTCGGCTGGTGTGAAGAGGTCGAAGAGCGTTACGTGGTTAGCGAGGTCGGTGTGCTGAATGCTGCCTGCAAGAACGAAGAGCTGACGGCTCAATACCTCTGGATCTTCCTGCTCGATCAGGAAATTCTGATCGGTGAAGAGCGACTCCATCAGACGGGCATTACCCGTGTTGAGTGCCAGGAAACGGTCGTAGCGGGCCTGAGTCAGTGAGTCCCAGCGCAGGGCTTCGAGCACCTTGTCCTGAGGATCCATGAATCTGTCCTCATAGTGTGAGGCCATGACACTAGTCCTCATGGGTTGCATCATCGACGAAAGCTGCACCAAACTCTCCTCAAGCGTCATGAGGCAGTTGTTCTGCACGATGCTGCGACAACTATAATAACCATCTGGGGTGAGAATGTCAGGGAAACGCTTCACCATCTGGAGAATCAGTTCACGGCATTGCTCGGCACCCTTTGTCGTCAGTTCGCCAATACGCCCCGTTGCATCGCGTCGTAGCAGGTCGAGGCGCAGTTTCACGTCCTTGCCCAGTTTCGTCAGTTTGCCCAGACTGTCAGCCTTAGCAAACACGGCATAAGGCTCCTCATAGATGGATTGCATTTCACGATAATAGGATTCTGGACAACCATAATGGTTGATATAAAAAGGCTTCTTTCCTTCTGGAGCCGGTGTGTCCTTCGGCATCTTGCCGATGGGGAGGGCATAGAAATTTCCCGCCGCACGGTTAGGGTCTGCCATCAACTCCTCGGCAATGGTCTGTCCTGACGCCGTCAAGGCGCTCATTATCAGCATGCCGCCCATGAAAATCCGTGCAAGTCTTTGTACTTTAAAAAGATATAATGGTTCCATACATCAAAAATTCGAGGGGGCAAAGGTACTCATTTTTCAATAAAATAGGTATAACCCCCTATTGAATTTTTAAATAATTAACTATTCTTGGATGGGTTTCGTCTGAAGTTTGGTGGTGACGGGTTTGAAAGCGGGGGAGGTAGTCTTGAGGGTGACAGACGAGGGGGTGCGACCGGCTCGGAGGATAACCAACGCTGAGCCGTTGTAGAGGCGGCGGTGGTCAGTGACATTGAGTTCGTCGGAGTCGTGGTTGCCACTGCTGACTGCCACGATACGGGCATCGCCCTCGACTGCAAAGCACAGCTCGTCCTGCGCCATCGGCACACGTCGTCCCTTGCTGTCGATAGCTTCGATGCGGAGATGCATCAGGTCAGTACCGTCGGCTATCCATGTGGGGTCCTCTGGGGTTACCCTCAGTCGCACGGCCTGGCCTGTGGTCTCGATCCTATGGCGAGCCACTGGTTTCCCGTCGGCATAGGCCACAGCCTCAAGATAGCCGTCAGCATAAGGAATGTCGTTCCAACGGATCTGGTTGCGCTGTTTGGTGTTGTCTTTGGGGTTGGGCTTGCGACCCAGACTCTTGCCGTTAAGAATGAGTTCCGCCTCATCGGCATTGGTGTAGGTGATAAGTGACAGTTGTGTACCAGGCTGTCGGTTCCAGTGGCCGCTCATACCGTCGTTGGCAGTGTTGATGCCGTTCCACATGATGGCTTCTGACTTATTGTCGATGACGGCGATATGGACCATAGGCTCGTCTGGCTTGAAGAACGAGCGCATGAAATATGCTTTTGGTTTTGGCTCGAGTGCGATATTGAACACGCCCTGCGACCAGCCTTTCGTGGGCCAGCCCTGACTCTCGCCGAGGTAGTCGATAGCTCCCCAGTAGGCAAGGCCTATCACTTTGTCAAGGTCCATCTCGAAGAAGTTCGGCCCCATATTGGTCATGTTGGCTTCGCTCTGATAGAAGGTCATCCACGGGAAACGGCGTCCGTCGCCAGGGAAGTACATGTAGCGGTAGTTATATGCCTGAATATCAGTCTGCATGGCGAGGTCGTGGGGTAGGGAATCTGTCTCCCAGTTGCGGTAGCGGGGGTGCATGGCAACGGTGACAAGGCGTGTTGTGTCGTAACGGTGCAGGAGGGTCTTCATGAGTTTGTACATGGTGACGCCGAAATCGTTGAACGGCTGGTTCGGATCTTGTTGCAACTCATTACCGAGGCTCCAGAATACGACGCAGGGGTGGTTGCGGTCGCGTTTCACCCACTCGGGCAATTCCTGTTGCCAGTGGTTCTCAAAGGGTGTCTTGCCACCTGTGTGCTGACGTGTCCACTTGTCGTATAGCTCGTCGACTACAAGGATGCCGTATTCATCACAAAGTCGCAGGAAATCGGTGCTGTAGGGGTTGTGGGAACAGCGGATGTGGTTCATACCGAACTCCTTGATCAGACGGAGGCGCTTCTCGATGGCCTTGGGGTAGGCGGCAGCACCGAGGGCTCCGAGAGTGTGGTGGTTGGCATAGCCTTTCAGCAGCACCTTTCGCCCATTGAGCTTCAGTCCGAAGTCGGGACCGATTTCGATGGTACGGATGCCGAAGCGGTCGCTCACCTCATCGGCCACACTACCATCCTCTCGCAACAGTCTCGCATGTACGATATATAAGTAAGGTGTATTGAGATCCCATAGCTTCGGGTTGCTGATGGTGATGTCGGTGGCTATAGGCACTTCCTCGTGGCGCGTCATACGGTGGCGCTTCAGGGAGATGGTGTCGCAATAGACGGTCTGCCCGTCTGGATCCAGAATATCGAGGGCGATGCGTGTAGCCTTGTCTTTTGTGCGGTTAGTGAACTCGGCGGCAATACTCACGTAGCGATTGTCACGGGTGTTGATATAGAGCGGATGACGGTTGAAATAGATATCCTGGGGTGTGGTGACGAGGCTCACATTGCGATAGAGACCTCCACCAGTGTACCAGCGAGAGTTGCCTGGCTCGCGGGTAGCGGCGATGATCTCGAGGAGATTGTCCTCACCATATCGCAACTGGTTGGTTATGTCGATGTCAAAGCCCACGTAGCCATAATCTGTACCTCCTATGTGCTGACCGTTCAGCAGGACATCGGCGGTATACATGATGCCTTCGAAGTCGAGCAGCACGCGTTGGCCTTTCAATGCTGCCGAGGGTGTGAGGTGATAGCGATAGTAGCCTTTGCCCATCTCCTTGAAGCCGCGACTGGACAGACGGCTCTTGATATTAGCGGCTACGTCAGTATTGTCTGGCCTTTCATCTGCAGCGGGCTCCACCCAGGGCTGCTCAATCTGAAAGTCATGCGGAACATCCACTTTCCGCCACTCGCCCTCATCGTTCAGTCGAAACTCCCAACCATAGTTCAGACTTTCCACACTGCGCTGCGCTGAAGCGGTCAGCGACAGAAATGAAATAATGAATGAACAAATCTTTCGCATATAATTCATTTGATGAGTTTATAGTATTCGGCTCCGCCGAGGAGGAAACAACCAGTGCCGTAGTCCTCAAAGTCGGGAACTTTGGTGTAGGAGAGTGGTTGACCAGCGGAGGGGTCTTTGCCTGTGCCCTGAGCCCAGCCGAGGAAACCATCGGAATGTACACAGTCGCGTACAAGTCCCTCCCAGGCTCGGTCACAGACGGACCGGTATTCTGATGCCTTGAGCAGTCTGTTGCGGATGCCCCAGCTCATGCCGTAGAGGAACAGGGCGGTGCCCGACATCTCCTTACCACCGTAGTCGGCGTAGGAGACGAGACTTGGGTTCCAGAGACCGTCTTCTTGGCGTTGACAAGCCTTCAGAGCTTCGCTCATCAGCAGGAAGTCCTTCTTTAGTTCCTTGTAGTATTTGTGTCTTGGCGAGAGCTGGTTCATGCAGCGCACGAGGGCAGCATAGACCCAGCCGTTGCCACGGCTCCAGTAACAGTTCTTGCCGTCGGGCGTCTGATAGGGAGCCACATAGTCTTTGTCACGCCACCAGAGACCCTCCTTCTCGTTGAAGAGTCCACCCGCGAGGATGTTTCGACTCCAGCGGTACATCATCATCGCGTGGTCGGCATAGTGTTGGTCACCTGTAATTTTGTAAATCTGCATATAGAGCGGCATAGCCATCTGTATGGCGTCGATCCACGTCCACCAGCCGAAGAGTTCGCCGTCGGCCTTAGGATTAGGCGTACCCATCTGGTTGTTCAGGTTCTCGATCACCTTGGCGATCTTCTCCTCACCGCCACTTTGCATATAGCGATCTGCGTAGGTCTGCCCGCAGCACTGGTCGTCGGCATCGTTGGTCTTTATGCCGTTGCGTGGTGTCCATTGGTGGAACTCAGCCCAGCGGTCAGTGTAGTCGATATAGCGTGGATCGGGGTCGATTTCGTAGAGTGCCATCAGTCCTTCATAATAGACGGCCCGCGTCCAGAGTGACGAGGGACGTATACGGTTCACGTTTGTGGGTAACGTCGGGTCAGCATACTTTGCCATGAAGTAGTCGTTTACCAACCGCAGGGTGTGCATCACGTCGTCGCTTTGGGCCCATGAAATGGTAGCCGTGAGTAGCGTAGTCAGTGTCATGAGGAATTTCTTCATTGTGATGTGGTTTTAGTTTTGTTTCTGTTGGCAAAGTTAATACATTTTCCAGAATCCCCCAAAAAGTATGGTCATTTTGTCAAAAATCAAAGGTGTTATCGCAAAAAGTGTAGTAATTTTGCAGCCAAACAATAGAAACAAGTAGAGAAATGAGGATGATCGTTGCGATGCTGATGATGTGTCTGACGGCACAAGCCCAGGTTATGGTGTCGGGATTAGACGCCAGACAGTTTAAGAAATACTGGCAGATTGAGTCGGAGTCGCCTGACTATCGGGTGACGTTTAGCAGTGATACCTGTGAGATCTTGTCGCCGAAGGGTCTGACACTTTGGCGGAAAGAACAGATGAAGGCAGGGATGACTGTCGAGTATGACGCCTGTGTGGTGGACGAGGGTCGGGATGGTGACCGTCTGAGTGATATGAACTGCTTCTGGTTGGCCTCTGACCCTAACGCCAAGGATCTCTGGGCGAGGGTTGCATGGCGGAGCGGCATCTTCGCGAGGTGCTACACACTGCAGATGTATTACCTTGGCTATGGCGGCAATCACAACACCACAACACGTTTTCGCCGATATGATGGCGACGAGGCGGGGGTGGAGGATGCTTCGAAACGCCCGGCTATTCTGAAGGAGTATACCGACGAGGCTCATTTGCTGAAGGCCAACCACTGGTATCACGTAAAGATCGAGAGTAAGATGGGGCATACGCGCTACTTTATCGACGGCGAGTGTATCGTCGACTATTTTGATCCGAAACCGTTGGAGCGCGGATGGTTCGGATTCCGTACAACGCTGTCGAGGATCCGTATTACCAATTTCCAGGCCTACGACACCCCGATGCTGTCGTATCAGACCAGCGGTGTGCCTTTGCATTGGGTGGGAAATCATGGGGACATGGTCCCTGTTAGCTTTGGCGTACCGTTTGCGCAAGGAGAATTGAGTGATGTGTCGAAGCTGACACTCTCAAATGGTATTCCGACAGATGTTTGGGTGAACGCCAGCTGGCCTGACGGTTCTGTGAAGTGGGCAGGTATTGCTGCCGTTGTGCCGACGGCGAGTGAACAATTAATAGTGAATAGTGGAAAGAATAAACAGAAGAATGATCCGCCACATTCCTCTTCACTCTTCACTTCATCTGATCGTGTCATCGTGAACACAGGACGTATGACGGTGTATATCCCTCGGAGCGGTACTTTTCTGATAGACAGTCTTTGTCTGAACGGCAAAAGGGTGGGAGGTAAGGCTTCGCTTGTGGCTTCGACGGCTACTGACACCTTTGACTCCCACATCACTCATGTAGAGATAGAACGCGCAGGTCGAGTGAGAAAAGTAGTGAAGGTTGAGGGTGTTCATCGTAGTCAGACAACGGGACGTAAATGGTTGCCTTTTGCCGTTCGTCTGTATTTCTATCAGGGTAGCGATCAGGTGAAGATGGTGCACACCTTTATATATGATGGGGACGAACAACATGATCTGATCACCAGTCTCGGCATCCGATTTCTGATTCCGATGCAGGAGGAGGTCTATAACCGTCATGTGGCCTTTGCTACTGATGAGGGCGGCGTGTGGGCAGAACCCGTACAGTTGTTGGATCAAGGCAGTGACCATTCTCTGTTGAGGACGATGCAGTTGGAGGGTAAGACCATCGTGGGTGATTCCATTCCCTTCAGAACCCGTCAGTATCTGAAAGATTGGGCCCAGTGGGACGGGTTCCGTCTGTCGCAACTCACCGACAATGCTTTCTCCGTTCGCAAACGGGCTACCGCCGTGAGTCCTTGGATAGGCACCTTTACAGGTGTTCATGCTCCAGGATATGTGTTCGTGGGTGATACGAAAGGTGGTCTTGGTGTGGCACTAAAAGATTTCTGGCAGTCATACCCCTCGACAATCGAGATTAGTGGTGCCCGAGGTGAAGAAGCTGCATTGACGATGTGGCTCTGGAGTCCGGAGGCTGAGCCAATGAATCTCTGCCATTACGACACTGTGGCTCACGGGCTGCGCGCCAGTTATGAGGATGTGCAGGAGGGCATGAGCACACCCTATGGAATCGCCCGTACCAGTGAATTGTGGATCTTGCCGCAGGCAGGCTATCAGGGTAAGGACTGTGTGGCTGAGGCTGCAGAGCGTCTTACAAAAGAGGCCCGACTGCTCCCTACCCCCGAATACCTCTATGAGAAACGGGCTTTCGGCATTTGGTCGTTGCCGAAGGATGTGTCAGACAGGATAGAACGACGGCTGAAACTCTATACCGACTTCTATCAGAAAGCCATAGAACAGCATAAGTGGTACGGCTTCTGGAACTATGGCGACATCATGCATGCCTACGACTCAGAACGTCATTTCTGGCGGTATGATGTTGGCGGCTATGCCTGGGACAATACCGAACTCGCGACGCCGATGTGGCTCTGGTACAATTTTATCCGAACGGGACGTACCGATCTCTTCACGATGGCTGAAGCGATGACTCGTCATTGTAGTGAGGTGGATGTGTATCACATAGGTCCCTTCGCTCCCTTGGGCAGTCGTCATAACGTGAGTCATTGGGGCTGTGGTGCCAAAGAGGCCCGTATCAGTCAGGCTGCCTTTAACCGATTTTATTATTATCTGACGACTGATGAGCGGACGGGTGATCTGATGTCTGCCCAGCGCGATGCCGATACGCTATTGTATCATTTGGATCCGATGCGCCTGGCAGAGCCTCGTAGCCAGTATCCGTGTGACGCCCCTGCTCGACTTCGTTTTGGCCCGGACTGGTTGGCGTATGCTGGCAATTGGATGACGGAGTGGGAACGTTTTGGAACCTTGCGCTATCGGGATAAGATCCAAACTGGCTTGCAGTCGATTGCGGCATTGGAGGATGGTATCTTCACCGGGAATCTGGCGAAGGGTTATGATCCTGCGACGGGACGAATTACGTATGATGGCGATCCCTCGGTGCGCTCGACCAATCACTTGATGACTATCATGGGTGGCTTTGAGGTGATGAACGAGTTGCTTCCATTGGTGCAGAATAAGGCTTTTGAGCACACTTGGCTCGATTTCGCAAGAAGATACAAACAGATGGCAGCTGAGATTCGCCATAACCACTTCCCAGTACGTCGGCTGGAGGCCTATGCCGCTTGGCAGGATCGTGATCCGAAGCGGATGAAGTCCATGTGGGAGGCGCTGTGGGGTGAAGGTGATCATGGCCTACAACTGGTTGATGCCCCTTATAAGATTCTTCCTCCCGAGGTGCCGGCATCCCAAGATGAACTCCAGGGACTCAGTACGAACAATGCCGCTCTGTGGAGTTTGGATGCCATTTATATGTCGGAAGTGTTGCCTTGACACCCAAAAATGAGCCTTCGACCCCCAATTTTTGGCAAATCAACTATAATTTTTGATTTATATCATCTTTCGAAGGGTTCGGATTTGGTGTAATCTAAATTAAATTTGTACTTTTGCAACCGATAACTACGCTTGTGATACCCATCAAACGACATAAACAAATAACAAATAACGATTGTATGAACAAATTAAAGTTAATCAAAGGTAAGGCCCTACGTGTTGCGGTCATGCTGTCGGCATTGTTCTTTGCCGTGCAAAACAGCAAGGCCGGACAGACGGAACACTCTGACGGGATGCATTCCGACCTTGCCGCTGTACAGACTGTGCAGCAGCAGGAATCCATCAGCGGTACAGTCGTCGACAATACGGGTGAGGCTGTCATCGGCGCCAGCGTCATTGTGGTCGGTGCCCAGACAACGACGGGTACGGTTACCGATTTCGACGGAAACTTTACGCTGAAAGTCAAACCCGGTACACAGCTGAAGATTACGTTTGTCGGTTACAAGGAGCAGATCGTAAAGGCTGCCAACGGCATGAAAGTGACGCTTGAGGAAGAGTCGACAATGCTGCAGGGCGTTGAGGTCGTTGCCTATGGTGTTCAGAAGAAAGTCACCGTGACGGGTGCTCTCTCCAGTGTGAAGGCAGAGGAACTGACCCGTACGCCAGTTTCGTCTGTGAACAACGTGCTGGCTGGTCAGCTCTCAGGTGTGACCACCGTGCAGACCTCTGGTGAACCAGGTGCTGATGCTGCCCAGATCTTCGTTCGTGGTCAGGGTACCTGGGGTGACTCATCACCTCTGATTCAGGTCGATGGCGTAGAACGTGAGATGTGGGATATCGACCCCAACGAGATTGAGAGTGTCACCGTGTTGAAGGATGCCTCTGCAACAGCCGTGTTCGGTGTGCGTGGTGCCAACGGTGTGGTACTCATCACCACTAAGCGCGGTGCCGAGGGAAAGGCGAAGATCTCGTTCAATATCTCGTTCTCAGCCCTGACACCTACCAAGATGGTCGAACAGGCCAGCTCTGCTGATTATGCCCGCTTCCACAATGCCATGCGTAAGAATGACGGCAAGGATCCTTACTTCTCCGACGAGATTATCAATATGTTTGAGACAGGTGCCGATCCCATCCGCTTCCCGAGCATGAAATGGACGGACTACCTGATGAAGGACGTCACCCTGCAACAGCAGCATAACGTGAATATCTCGGGTGGAAACAAAACCGTGAAGTACTTTATCTCGGCTGGTATGTTCACACAGGATGGTATCTTCGAGGAGTTTGACCGTCCTTACGACTACGGTTATCAGTATCAGCGTTTCAACTACCGCACGAACCTCGATATCAACGTGACGAAGTCCACACTGGTAAGCTTTAACATCTCGGGTAAGGTTGATGAGTCGCGTAAACCTCATACAGGTCAGTCTTCTGACCAGATGATCCGTGAGATGTATTGGGCATCGCCTTTCAGCAGCCCAGGTTTCGTGGATGGGAAGTATATCGTGACCAGTACGGCAGAATCAGACAACATCAATGATGTGCCCGGTGAGAGGGCTCTGATTCTACCCTTCGCTACCAGTACGCCGATGGCTTATGCTATGAGTCAGCCTGGCGCGTACCATTATAATAATAATAAACTTCAGATGGATCTGGTGCTCGACCAGAAGCTTGACTTCATTACGAAAGGTTTGTCAGTGAAGCTGAAGGGTAGCTATAACAGCTCCTATCGGGTGACTAAGGAGATCACGAACTCCGCTGCTACTTACACACCGGTGTATCATAAGTGGGTGGACGAGAGCGGAAAGGTGCAGGAGCAGATCCAATATCGTCTGAGTGGCGACAACACCGAACCCGTTTACAGTAATGCCTCTTCAGGAAAGGCTCGTAATTGGTATGCTGAGGGCTCTCTGAACTATAACCGCAGCTTTGGTCTGCACACCATCACCGCCTTGGCCCTCTACAACCAAAGTAAGGAGTATTATTACGGTGGTGATGATTATAATGACATCCCTCGAACCTACGTCGGTTTTGTGGGACGTGTCACCTACGACTGGAATAACCGCTATATGGCTGAGTTCAACTTCGGTTACAATGGTTCCGAGAACTTTGCACCTGGCAAGCGCTTCGGTTCCTTCCCCGCAGGTTCTGTGGGTTGGGTAGTCAGCGACGAGCCGTTCTTCAAACCACTGAAGAAATACGTCAGCTTCCTGAAACTCCGTGCTTCATGGGGTCTCGTCGGTAATGACAAGGTTCGTAGTGGTCTCTCCCGTTTCATGTATATGTCTGATCCTTATATCGTGAACCAGACAAACACCTTCGACCGTTTTACCTATACCAGCGTGAACGAGCCTGCTTTTGCCTATATCTTTGGTATAGAGAACGGTACAGCCACAAAGGGAGCTTACGAGAGTGCCAAGAACAATCCTGATGTCTCATGGGAGAAGGCCTTCAAGCAGGACTACGGCTTGGATGTGAACTTCCTTGAGGATCGTCTGCGCCTCGTGTTCGACTACTATAAGGAACATCGTACAGACATTCTGGCTCAGGACTGGACGATTCCCGGATTCCTCGGTTTCAATCCTCCCTATACCAACTTCGGTATTGTGGACAGTCAGGGTTGGGAAGTCTCAGTGAACTGGCAGGACAAGATCGGTAAAGATCTGCGCTACTCGGTGAAGCTGAATGTGTCGCACAACCAGAATGAGATTATTGAAGACCGTCAGGCTCCACAGGAAATGATTATATGTATACCGCAGGCCGTCGTATCGGCTCTCGTCTGCAGTTCAAGTTCTGGAAGTACTACTATGAGGGTGCTGAGGTCGACTATGAGAAGGAATTCGGCAGCCCATACCCCACACAGTTAGAGACTTTGAAACCTGGTGATCCCATCTTCGTTGATCTTGACAAGAATGGACTTATTGATGCTAATGACCAGAGTCGTGACTACGGCTATACAGATGACCCGCAGTATATCGCAGGTCTGAACCTCGCCCTTTATTATAAGCAGTTCTCGTTCAGCGCCCAGTTGACGGGTGCGTGGGCTGTGAGCCGTGTCCTCGGCGATGTGTTCCGTCGCCCGTTCCAGAACCGCTCGACAGTGCTTGACGGTGGACTGTTGCAGTATCACCTCGACAACACCTGGACGGTGGACAATCCAGATCCTAATGCCGAATATCCTCGTGCTACTTGGGATAATGCCAATCAGAACTATGCCGGTTCGACCCTCTTTGAGAAGGATGCGAAGTATCTGCGTCTGAAGACTATCCAGATTGCTTACGACTTCAAGTTCCCGTTTATGAAAGTTTTAGGACTGACCCAGTTGCAGTTGGCTCTCAGTGGCTACAACCTCTTTACACTGACCCCGTATAAGTTCGGTGATCCTGAGGCTCGTGCCAGTACAACGCCATCTTATCCCCTTCAGCGTACTTACACTGCAAGTATTAAGCTTGGATTCTGAGAATAGTGAATAGTGAAAAGTGAATAGTGAAAAGTATAAGAATATGAAACTACATCATAAAATCGTAACAGGGGTTGTGTCGCTGATCATCGGAAGCATGGCTATCACGGCATGTACCGACGATGTGAAATTCGGAGACAGCTTCATTGAGAAGGCCCCTGGTGGAACGGTATCTCTCGACACGGTGTTTGCCAGTGCCGAGTACACCAAGCAGTTCCTCGTAGGTTGCTATGTGCTGCAGTATTATGGACTGCCGTTCAAGAATCCAACGGAAGCTCCATGGAGTGTGAGTTATTGGAATACAAAGATGGACGCCCTGACCGACTGCTACCAGCAGCACTTCAGCAATGGAGCTGCTTTCGGTAAGTACTATGGTGGCCTGCTCACCTCGGCAGATATCACCAACACTGACCACCCGCTCATCTCCTATACCCATGATTATGTCTGGGAGACGGTTCGTCGCTGTTACCTGCTGATGGATAACATCGACAAGGTACCTGGTCTGACGGATGCAGAGAAGAAGAACATGATTGCACAGGCCAAGTGTCTGATTGCTATGCGCTATTTCGATCTCTATTCCATCTATGGCGGTCTGCCCATAGTTGACCATACCTATACAGGTTTGGAAGGGACATACGAGACCAGCCGAGCTACTGCAGAGGAGACTGCTAACTTTATGGTGGGTTTGCTCGATGAGGCCATTCCTGACCTTCTCTGGGCATACAACGGCAATACCATTGATACGGATGCCGCCAACAATACCGGCCGTTGGACGGCAGCAGCCGCCAAGGCTCTGAAGGCGAAGATCCTTCTCTTCAACGCTTCTCCGCTCTATAATAACGAAGAACCTTATTACAACGGCTCTACTGAAGCAGAGCAGAATGGCATTGTCTGGCACGGCAACTTCAAACAAGAGCGTTGGGAGCGTGCCCTCGCTGCCTGTGAGGACTTCTTCAGAAGCAACGACGCCAACGGCAACTGGTATCAGTTGAACCAGGCTACAGGCACCAAGCCAGAAGACTACCGCCAGGCTTACCGTATGGGTTACATCTATCAGGGTAGCCGCGAGATTATCCACTGTACCCGTGTGACGGGTCAGACCAGTCAGAAAGCTTCTTACCAATGGGCAAACTTCGTAGGTCCCTTCGGCTCCAGCAACGGTCCGTTCCGTCATTCTTATTGTCCGACAGAGGAATATGTGGAGATGTTCCCCTGGAGTGATGGTACACCATTCGACTGGGATGTGGACTCCCTGAACGGCAAGATTGGTGGTGATAAGGGACAGCTGTTCTATAAGTGGACCCGTGGTAAGGTGACGCAGAAGACTGCCAGTCGTGACCCGCGTCTTTATGAGAACGCCATCGTTTGCAGCCAGACGCTCTCCTTGAACTGGACCACTGGCAAACCCGAGGGTGATGTATATGAGCTCTGGGTTGGTGGCGAGCATGAAGGTAAGGATGCTGCCGATGTCGATGAGAATGGAAATGTGTTTGTCACTGAAAAGGATATTTCCCGTTTTGCCACTGGCTATGGCGTCATCAAGTACTACCTCGGTCAGGAGTACTACGGCAAGTACACCCAGTGGGTTTACCTCTCTTACGACGAGATGCTGCTGATGTATGCCGAGTGTCTGGCACAGTGCGGCCGCTTCGACGAGGCCATCGCCAAGGTCGACGAGGTACGTGCCCGTGTTGGCATGAACGGACTGAAATGGGGTCAGGCCGCCTATAAGGGCGACAAGAGCAAGCAGAATGACCTCGCTACGAAGGATGGCCTTGTCCAGGAGATACTCCGTGAACGTGCCTGTGAGCTCGGTATGTCGAACAACCGTTACTACGATATGATCCGCTACAAGCGTACTGACTGGATGACCAAGCGTCTGCATGGTATTATCACTTTCCGTATGATGCAGAATTCCAAGAGAGAGTGGGTACGCTCTATCCGTCCCTATATCGGTGACGACAAGAACAATCGTGTGGAAGAGCCTTACTGCTTTACCTATCAGAAGTTTGAGCTGCAGAACCGTGCCCGCTATCTGTGGGATTATAGTCCCAACGATCCTGAGGTGAAGAAGTGGTTGCTGATGCCAATGCCACTGTCAGAGATCAACAAGAACTATGGTCTTGTACAGAATCCCGGATGGTAATTATTCAAATTGATGATTGAACATTGAAAATTGAAACGATTATGAATAAAAGGAACATATTAATGCTGTCGCTGCTTGCAGGTATGAGCTTGCCGGTAGCAGCACAGCAGGACAGCACAAGCATCAACTTTGTGGATCAGGTCATCGAGGTAGGAGCCAATAAGGACTTCTCCCGTGCCCAGTCTACAGCAGCTGTCTCTGTGATTACCAACAGGGATGTGAACAAACGCTCGGCTAAGGATATAGGCAACTCGATTCTCGGACAGGGCAATGGTCTTGTATCACTGCAGGGAACGGGTACGTATTTCGAACAGAATCCCACGTTCTACGTCCGTGGTCTCCAGAGTCTGAGCACCAGCACACCGCTCATTCTCGTCGACGGTGTGGAGCGCGATCTTAGTTTCGTCAATGCCGAGGAGGTCGATCACGTCAGCATCCTCAAGGATGCCGCTGCCGTCGCCCTCTATGGCTATAAGGGTGCCAATGGTGCCATCCTCATTACCACCAAACGTGGTCAGTATAATAGTCAGAACATCCGTGTCACCTACGACCATCTGTTCAACTTCCAGGCTAACCGTCCGAAGTTTGTCAATGGAGCCACCTTCGCCAGTGCGATGAACGAGGCTTTGGCCAATGAGGGCTCTGCACCCCGCTATTCATCGGAGGAGATTGCCGCTTTCCAAAATGGCAACTATCCTTATCAGTACCCCAATGTGAACTGGGTGGACGAGACCTTCCGTAAGAGCGGTGCTACTAATAAGATCGGTGTGGAGTTCAGTGGCGGTGGTGAACGCTTCCGCTATTTTACCATGCTGAACCTGATCTCTGACAAGGGCTTCGTCAATAACTTTGCTGAGACAGACGGTTACTCCACTCAGGATAAGTATGTTCGGGGTAATCTGCGTACCAATCTTGATATCGACCTTACACCTACCACGATGCTGAAGGTGAATATGCTGGGTATGCTCAGTGAGATGTCCCGGCCTGGCGGCCCCATCTCTATCGGCAGCTCTTCTTCAACGGCAAAAGCCGACCTCTGGGATATGGTCTACAGCATCCCGTCATTGGCATTCCCTATCAAGAACGAGAACGACCAGTGGGGCGGTAGTGCAACCTATAGTGGTGTGAACAATCCTGTAGCAGAATCGTCAGGTGCTGCCTACTACAAACTCCATGAGCGTGCTCTCTACGCAGATATGACTTTGAATCAGGACCTGAAGTATTGGATCGAGGGACTGAGTCTTACGGCCCGCTTAGGCTATGACACTTATTCGACCCTCTATGAAGACCACTCTATGACGTATGTCTATGGTAATTACCCTGCAACAGGTGTGGTGGGCCAGAAAGGAGACTACTGGTATTCAGGCACCCCAGGTACGATGGGTAAGAACTCTGGTACTGTCGATTGGGCGCGTCGTCTGATCTTCCAGGCAGGACTGAACTTCGATCGTACCTTCGCTGAGAAACACTATGTCTACGGACAGTTGAAGTACGATTATGAATGGCAGAACTCCACAGGAAAGACTGGTTATACCATCTATCGCCACAACGGTTCATTCCTTGCCCACTACGGCTATGACAACCGTTACATCGGTGAGGTGGCACTGGTATATTCGGGTAGTAACCGTCTGGCTCCTGGCAGCAAGTGGAACCTCTCTCCGACAGTGTCTGCCGCCTGGGTACTCTCTAATGAGGAATTCCTGAAGGACAATCCTATCGTGAACTTCCTGAAACTCCGTGGTAGCTTTGGTATCATCAATGCAGACTACCTGCCTGGCGACAACGTATGGAATTACTATGCCATGTCTTATTCACAGGCCAGTTCGGCTACAGGCAGCTATCCCTTCGATGCCGGCTATGCCCCCGTCTATGCTAACACCACTCTCGGTCTGCTTCCCACGGCAAATCCTTCGCACGAGAAGGCCTATAAATATAACTTAGGTGTCGACGCCGTTCTCTTTGGCGGACTGAATGTAGAACTTGATGTTTATATGCAGCAGCGTAAGGATATCTGGGTGTCTGGTGAGGGTGCCTATACAGACCTGATTGGATTCGACGCACCTTATATCAATGCAGGTAAGGTGGACAGCAAGGGCCTTGAGCTTTCACTCGACTATACCAAGACCATCGGTGAACTGACCTTCAACTTGGGAGGTGCTTTCAACTACAACAAGAATGAGATTAAGGACATGGCTGAGGAACCGAAGGCTTACGACAACCTCGTTGAGACCGGTAATCCCTTGCAGTCGACATACGGTCTGGTGGCCATCGGTCTGTTTAAGGACGACACCGACATCGCCGACAGTCCTACTCAGACATTCTCTACCGTCCGTCCTGGTGACATCAAGTATCAGGATGTGAATGGCGACGGCGTGATTGATGCTAACGATAAGACGAAGATTGGTTACAGTGCCTATGCGCCTGAGATCTTCTACAATTTCCATGCTGGAGCCGAGTACAAGGGTATTGGTATTAACCTGATGTTCCAGGGTGTGGGCAACTACACGGCCAATCTCAGTGCCAAGGGTATGTACTGGCCCCTGCTGAACTCTACCTCTCTCTCGCAGCAGTACTACGACGGTCGTTGGAGTCCTTCCAACCCTGATGTGAACGCTGAGTTCCCGCGCCTCTCGACTACGAGCAACACCAACAACTACCAGACCAGTACATACTGGCAGCGCAACCGTTCGTTCCTGAAGCTCCGTAACGTGGAGGTCTACTACAACCTGCCGTCCTGCCTGATGCAGAAGACGGGATTCGTGAAGACCGCTAAGCTCTATCTCCGTGGTATCGACCTGCTCTGCCTCGGCCATATTGACGATGCCGATCCTGAGTGCTATGGTGTCTCAGCTCCTCTGAATAAGAGCGTGGTCGCTGGTGTGCAGTTGTCTTTTTAATTGATAATTGAAAAATGAGAATTATGATTACCATAAATAATAAAAAGCTGGCAGTAGGAATACTCTCTTTCCTCATCCCTCTTTCCTCCTTCCTCTTCTCTTCTTGTAACGAGCAGATGGACTATAAGGAGTATAGTATCTATGATGCGGCCTACATGCAAAAGAAGTTTGAACGTGCAGGTGGTCTGTTGTCCACCATCTATGCCGATCTTGATTCCGACTTCGGCAACTACGATGGTGCTACACTGGCCTCAGCCACAGACGAGGCTATCTATTCCCATGACGGTGCCTCTATCGAGAGTTTCTATAATGGTGCTTGGAGTGCGACGAATGCCAATAGTTCTATTTGGACTACCTGCTATCATGGCATCGCCTACTGCAACTTGTTCCTCGATGAATTTACGGGTCTGACGTTCGACGATTATGTGCTCGATAAGAACTATATGGCTGAGATGTACCAGTACAACAACTACCAGTGGGAGGCCCGTTTCCTGCGCGCCTACTTCTACTTTGAACTGGTACGCCAATATGGTGGTGTACCCCTTATCAAGTCGAACCTGACTGCCGATGAGGCCAGTAGCCAGCCTCGTGCTACTGCCGATGAGGTGTTCCAGTTCATCGATGATGAGTGTGTGGCCATCAAGGATACCATCACCAAGGACTATGGTGACCTTGGAGCCTTGGCTATGACGCCTGCTAACAATGGACGTGCCAATAACCTCGCTGTACTGGCCCTCCGTGCCCGTGCTGCTCTCTATCACGCCAGTCCCCTGTTTAATCCGAACAACGACAAGAGTCTCTGGGAGAAAGCAGCCCAGGCCAACAAAGAGGTGATCGAGGCCTGTCAAGCCAGGAAGATGAAACTCTCTTCCGACTACAAGGGTCTTTTCAATGGTAGTACCAACTGGAGTGATGCTAACGCTACGGGTGAGATTATCTTCGGTCGTCGTATGCCGACAGAGAATCGTACCTTCGAGACCAATAACTTCCCTGTGGGCATGTCTGGCGCTGGTGCCGGTGGTGGCGGTGGTAACTGTCCGAGTCAGAACCTCGTGGAAGCCTACGAGGATGGTGACAAGCGCTTCGAGCAGACCGTTGCCTGCAACGGCGATTCTTGGCCCAATGCCAACACGACACCTTTAGAGACCTATTATGGAGGTGTGAATGGTATGCCTGCTACATACGCCACACCGACGAGCTACTATCTGAAGAAGTATGTGAATGAGACGGTACAGATTGCCGGTAATGGTGCCAACAACTGCAAGCACGTATGGGTGACCTTCCGTTTGGGTGAGTTCTACCTGAACTATGCCGAGGCCCTGATGAACCTGTCTGGTGACGGCTATACCGCTCCGTCAGGCTACTCCGCTTCTGCTACTGCCGCCTACTATATTAATCAGATCCGTAAGCGTGCTGGCTTGGGTGAGATAGAGGCAGGACTGGGTGCAGCAGATTTCAAGGCCCGCTATGAGAAAGAACGTTTCGTGGAACTGGCCTTTGAGGGTCACCGTTTCTTCGATGTGCGTCGCTGGAAGGAGGCTGACAAATATTTCAAGACCATCTACGGACTGGAGATCACAAAGAATGCCGACGACACCTTTACTGAGACCAAGAAAGTTGTCCAGAATCGCCTGTGGGATGACAAGATGTATCTCTTCCCTATTCCTCAGAGTGAGATACTGAAGTCGGGTGGTGCCTTGTCACAGAACCCAGGCTGGTAAAATAAGTGTTAAATCATCGATATCTGTTAGCAGTTTACGATAAATTTAGTATCTTTGCATCCGATATAACTATTATTTTATAAACCACTTTAATTATTAACTCATTAAAAAACTTAACGATTATGAGAAAAGTTTATCTCCTTTTCGCTGCTATGTTTGCCTACTCTGTAGTCGCAACGGCAGGAATCAAGAACCTGTACAAGCAGGATTTTGAGACATGCGGTACACCGCAGAATGCCGGTTGGTCATCTCCCAACCTGGCTGGTGGTATGTCAATTGCCTCTTCTGAGTATGGCTCATGGTTTGAGTTCAGCCTCGGTGGCAACAACAACCGTAACGCTGTCATTGACTTCAACTATGGTCAGGAAGAGGGTGCTACCATCTATGGCGACCAGAGCATGAAGAAGTACACTGTGAAGTTCCAGTGGGGTATCCAGGCTAACACCTCAAGCCCTGCCAATCCTAAGAACGCTCAGTTCTCTACTGAGGTGGCTGTGATCACACCGTCTATCTTCACGGCAGAGGATGTTCCCGAGGGATGGAAGATCACCGGTAGCATCAACAACGGTCAGTATGCTGGTAACGACTCACTGCGTCTGTTCACCATCACACAGCTGAAGGGTGCTTATTCTGAGGAAGAAGGCGTATCTACCAACCCCTATTGGGAGGATGGCAACGACAACAGCAACTTCATTCTCGACTACTATTTCAATGGTGATACCGAGAACAAGGTGACACTCGAAGAGGGTATGTGGTATGACATCGCTGTGACTGTCGACACTGAGGCTCGCACCGCTTCTTACGTGATGACAACTCTCCAGGGTGATGCTGTTGCTGAAGGCACATACAACATTCCTGAGCACTGCAGCGTTTGGGCAAAGGGTATCAACGTGCTGCTTGGCCGTTACAACGCTATCGCCGCTATCGACGAGGTGAAGGTTCAGGTTGATACCGAGGGCGACTATGCCAATGCTCCTTCTATCTCTCTCGTTGAGATCGACCAGGAGAAGCGTACCTACGACGTCTACTTCGAGGAAGGTGAGATCCTGAATGTGAAGACCAC
>JAEEGL010519318.1_pt1 | contig 24732 bp, 20 predicted proteins | sample 9134231 | NCBI WGS metagenome assembly JAEEGL01 (sample SAMN16246548, study PRJNA631951) | gut metagenome | biome: gut microbiome; feature: rumen; material: fiber-attached | host: Bos | place: Iran: Karaj | collected 2018-10
CCGTTCACCCTCTCAGGCCGGCTACTGATCGTCGCTTTGGTGGGCCGTTACCCCGCCAACTGGCTAATCAGACGCGGGTCCATCTCATACCACCGGAGTTTTTCACACTGCATCATGCGATGCTGTGCGCTTATGCGGTATTATCAACCGTTTCCAGTTGTTATCCCCCTGTATGAGGCAGGTTACCCACGCGTTACTCACCCGTCCGCCACTCGATTGGTCGGTGCAAGCACCTTCCTCTCTCGTTCGACTTGCATGTGTTAGGCACGCCGCCAGCGTTCATCCTGAGCCAGGATCAAACTCTCATGTTAAAATGTTAAACATCTCTCGATGTCTGTTAACTTGTTTGATCTGCCAAGTATAAACAATGGCATTTCCTTAAATTTACTTTGGTGCTTAACTTCCATGGTCTTCCATGTTTAGTCAAGCAAAGGTTTTGACTTTTGTGTCTTTTCTTACCGACTTATCATTCTATTCAATAGATGTAAGTCTTTCGTCTTTCACAGTTATCTCACTGTTCAGTTTTCAAGGTTCATGTCCGGAACTCTTTCCATGTTTAAGAAGTGTTCCGTTTGCTGTTTTTTGCGACAGCTTTGCTATAATAACAGGATTATTATCCTTTGTCAACAACTTTTTTCAAAAATTTTAAAATTTTCCAAAAGCCCTTATTTTTCAAGGGAAAAACACCCCCACAGGTCTGAAGACCTGCAGGGGTGATAAAATATTTTTGCGATATTCTCTGTTATTTGATACCCGGACCTGTCATGCCCCTATCCTGTTCTTTGTGAACGGTATCGTCCTTTTTGCCCTGAACAGCCTCTTTTTCCGTTGTTTTGTCTTTCACAGCCTCCTTTTGTATTTCCTTTTGTGTTTCCTTTTGAGTCTCTTTCTGTGTTTCCTTCTGTAATTCCTTCTGCTACTCCTAAGCTTTTATGCTGCCTATTGTCTTATCGATGGATTTTTTGACCACATTCTTGTCAACAAATATTTCCTTTTTTCTGTTTGCGTTTTTCTGTATCTGTTTATTAAATTCCGCTGCGAGCTGATCTCCCTTTTGTCCCAGCAGGAAAACCTTGATCTTTACAGGATCCGGTCTGTCTAACTTCATGGTCTTAAGAGCCTCTTTAAACTCATCCGATTCCATGATCTGGGTTACTGAAGGTTCGATCAGCTCCTTATGACCTGTGAGCTTGTTCGTCATCGTTCTTTTTGCCTCTTCAGGTTCTGAAGCCTCCGTTTCCATAATAGACTGCAAAACATGCTGCGCCATATATTTGTGTATGGACTCATAATCACTTTCCGGAATATCATCGGCATTTGAGTAGTCCCACAAAGCCCGAATAGCTGCACCGGTTTTTACCATAACATGATCCAGTATAAACTGCGTGCTCAGGGGATGCGCATTTTCATAGACGTTTAACACCTGTTCCAGTTCCGTCTGCTTTTCCTCAAGGTATGTTTTATATTTTGCAAGCCCCGCTCCATATACGCTTTCCTGCATCATGTTCTTAAGAGTATCGGAATCCACCAGCTCCATAAACGCAGCGAAATCCGTATCCCGCAGGATCTTATCAGTCTCTTTGCGAAGAGTGGTTCTGCTGACATCACTACGCTCAAGTCTGAATTTTACCTGGCCATTTTCTATATACAGCCCAATACTTCTCAAGGCCAAAAGTCTTGCATAATCTCTCTTTGTGGCTTTTCCGCTGTTTATGCGGTTAATGACGGTATCATCCAAAACGGTGCCGAGTTTAACATTCTTATCATAGAAAAGCTCCGGTCCTACATAATCTTTGCTGTCCGGCTTGTTCTCTACACCGCGGACACGGTTGATATAGTCGCAGTACTCCTCGAATTCTTTACGCGGCATGATCTCGGAAAGTGCCGTCATGAAAAGATTCCATCTCTTCTTTCCCATGGCCGAGCCACGTACCTCTTCCTTGCCCTCCAGGTAATCCTTTATCACTTCCACAGACATGTAGTTATCTGCTCCGTTAGTCCCCCTGCTTTCATACTCATCATTTTTTATTTTCTTCAGCTCCTCAAGCGCGTATTCATATTTAGCACTGTTTTCGCTTCTGGAAAAAATACCGAATCTGTCATAGGATCCGGTACCCATCCGAGACAATTCATTCCAGATCTTTCCGATGCGAGCTGTTTTATTCTTGTATTCCTCCTCAGTAAAGGTGTAGTCATTAAGGTTATCCTGCGCCATAACACCAAGCTTTCGCTTTACGTCCATGTACTCATTGACGAGCCTTACCGTATCTCTGCTTTTAGCAAGTGTTTTGTAATGCCCCTTTGACATAAGCACCTGGAAAGCCCGGCTCTGAATGATCTTTTCCGTCTCGCCCATTACAGTATCAAAGTCGATAAACGGCTCCTCATTATCTCCCGGCTTCATATTCTCAATCGCATCTTCATACAGTAATTCTCTGGCAAGGATCCTCGCCAGATACATCTGGTATTCTTTTTTCGACCTACCGCCTGTCAACTGTCCGAGTTGATCCCAGTCTGAATAAATGCTTCGTACGTTATGATTTGTCGGCATCGTATCTATTGCTTCCAAACCGTTATTAAAACGCCACATGGCTTCCGTCTCACTCTGAAGATCTTTTACATCAATATTCAGATTTAACATCCGGTCAAGTTTAAGCCACAGTGTTCTGAAACGCTCTCTTGTATCTGTTTCTTTAAATCCTCCCTCTAGAATCTGATAGTATGTTCTGCCGTCCGGTGCTTTCCGTCTGAAATAATCACGAAGCTCCTTTAAGATTTCAATACCTTCCTGGAATACCTGTTTCTTATCGGCTTCTTTGAGCGTAGATACACCCTCCAATGCTAATTTTTTAACTGCATTAATGTATCTGTCAAACCCCGGATCCTCAGGCTGTAATCCTGCCCGTGTCAGATTATCCAGAGAGGCCTGCATGATCTTGTGCAAATAAACAGTATTATCTTCCAACTGATAAAAAGCATACCGGTTCAATGACGGATCATGCAGATATCTGACCTTCTTCGGAAAATAGGTTTCCATATTTCCTGTAAAGAACTGCCCATCACCGAAGTTTTCCACCTTTCCGCCCAAAAGTTTTTCCACTTCTGTCTGATCAAGCTCCAGACTCTCGCTTATACCGGTACCGTTCACCTGTCCGTTTTTGGATTCTCCGATACCGCTGAATTTGGTAACGGTCAGGGGAACATCAACCTTAACATTTCCATCTGTGTCTACTTTGACATATTCTTTTCCCTTGGGATACAGTTCCGGCGTTTCCTCTGCTCTCTTTGAATACTCAACCGGTTTAATGTCCTTAAGCCATACAAGGCTAAGTCCCGTTGCTTTTACGAATCCGTCCACGGTATTCCTGCCGTAAAGGCTCTCCTCCACAACCTCCTTCAGGCTTAAAGTACTGGTTGTTTTACTTTTTTTACTTCTTGCAGAGTCCTCTACCCTGATAGTGCCGTCCGCTTTTATGCCGGTTATGGTGACATAATGATTGTTCCAGTTTATGGCAACAGGTGATCTGTCTTTTGTCAGGGCATCTGTGATCACCTTCCGAAGCTGCTCAGTCGTGTGATCTATATAATAATCCTTAAAGATACGGCGCTGTTCATCATTCATCTGAACCAAACCTTTATCTGTACTCAACATCGGAGCATCCTCCATAGAGTTGAGGGTCAGCTGGTTCATTGCGGTATTTGGCAGAACCTTATGTAAAAGATCACCTGTTTCAAAGATGTTATTTACAACATCCGAATTCAATCTCAGCCCGACTTCTTTGGATGCCTTATTCTCCTTTGGCGTATTCGTTTTGTAATCAGGTCTGAAGGCTCTGATCTTCTCCTGAGAAAGATCGACACCTCTGCTCTTTAACAAAAGTGAATACGCACAAGACCAGCAGCCGTGATTACTGGTCTGAGTATTAGGAAGCTTCAAATGCGAGAAACCCATATATCCGTTTTTTACGTCCAGTTTCGGAGTATTTCTCACCTTATCTTCATCTTTTTCATCCCATGCCATATCATGAAGAGCTTTTCGTTCGATCTCATCCAATTCTTCTGCTGTAGATATCTTATAATCAAGGTATTCTTTTTCCCGCTCAGAAAGCTTGACTCCGCCTTTTCCCCGTGGGTAACGGAAACTCTTAAGCATTTTGAGGTTTCCTGTATTTATAATATCCTCAGTCAAGGCATTTCCTATAGGCTGCGGAACGCCGTTATGTTTTACCAGACCGGTCTTTTTATCCGTGACAACTTCATAAGCGAATGTCTTGATAAAGTTTTCTTCTTTCTCTTCTATCCAGTCTTCCTCGAAACCGTCCTCATCGATCTTCGCCGGCTTCTTTTTTGCGGCAGTTTTTTTATTCGTTTTGGCTTCATCCCCGGTTTTTTTAGCAGGTTTACCCGCATTCTTCTGTTTATCCGTGTTATCTGCTGCCTGTGACACCTGAATGGGCTTCGGTTCAAATGCACTTATCTGAACAGGATTTATATACTCCTTTGCCTTTGCTTTGTTAAGGTAATCCTCCACGACGATAAATGCATCATTAACATCATCTTCATGGATCAGACCAAGCGTGACTTCCTTTCCATACTTAGACTGCTCATCCAGCATATAATCACCGAATAATGTCAGAGCAAGCTGATGCGAATACCGGCGGATATCGTCTGCATTCATATAGATTCTGACATCATTCCAGATGTCCTTCACGCCATAGATATTATTATCCAGCATTTCTCTCATCTCATCGAGAGACAGATCCTTCAATCCAACATATTTTATCTTCATTGAGTACAAGATAAAATCAATCTGCTCATCAGCATCCATACCGGCATAATCGGCATTGAGCATCTGCTCAGCCGGATCGCCTTCGAGCAACACTTTTTTATCCGACACATAAACGCGGAATTCCTTGTCAGACATCTCCCTGATCTTCTTCGATTTTGGCATGTTCTCCTCCTCTGCTGCAACAGCAGCCGGTAAAAAAGTATAATAAAAGCATCTATAACAAGTACCCCAAAACACGGAGTTTGGTTTCAAAAAGCATAAAGATTATACTATATTTCTTTTTTCATGTCACTTAATACAGGTAAAAAAGTATTCTTCGAAAAAAGCCCGACTGAACTCAGTCGGGCTTAAATCAGCATGATATCAATATACAATTTATTCTGCCGTGTCTTCAGTGTTTTCGGAATCTTCTGCAGTCTCCTTATCAGAGTTTTCCTCCGTGTTTTCGGAAACCTCCTCACCTTCAGAACCGGCCTCCTCCGTTTCACCGGCCTTTGCTATCTCAACCTTAACATTGCCTGCCAGCCTCTTCAGCGCCTGGGTATAACGGTAGTTTTTGGCCAGATAATCCCTCGCTGTCTCAAACTGGTTTGAATAGACAAAGAGCATCTCGTCAAGATTGCTGTATCCTGAGGATGTCACGGAATTTTTGAGATAATCATTAAACTCCTCATCCGGAACGGTGAACTCCATGTCATCTGCCAGTGCTTCCAGCAAAAGCTCCTGCTTCAGGGTGTCGCTCATCTCGTCCGTGATCCTGCTCATGAACTCATCCTCGGTCATATCGTAATTGTCCTTGAGATAAGTAGACAGATCCGTATCCTTTACCGCCTGGTTTTTGAAGAGCTGTATCCACTGTTCGACCTTCTGTTCCAGAAGACCATCGGGGATAGTGACCTCCGAACTGTTCATGAGCTCGGTCAGAACAGCCTGTCTCGTGTCTGTATCAATGTTGACATCATTGTCTTCTTTCATCTCGGCCTCAACCGCGTCGAAAAGATCTTCCTTTGAGTCATATCCGAATACTGAATTTACATATTCATCGGTAACTGTATCGTATGTATAGAGGATCTTTTTCCTGATGCTGTTCACTGTCACCGTAAATACAACATCAGCGCCTGCAAGGTCTGCGTTCCCGTAATTCTCGGGGAATGTAAGATTCAAATCCACCGTGTCGCCCACATTAACGCCCACAAGACCGTCTTCAAAGCCGGGAATAAAGGTTCCTGATCCGATCTCAAGATCATAGCCCTGAGCCGTTCCGCCGTCAAAGGCCACTCCGTCCTTTTTACCCACATAATCTATGTTGGCCACATCGCCGTTTTCCACTACCTTCTTGTCGGTATCCTCATACTTGGCGTAGTAAGTCAGGATGAGATTAACATTTGAGATAAGCGCCTCTTCGGTAACTTCGTATTTGTCCTCCAGGGTCACCTTCATATTCTTGTAGTCTCCGAGCTTGACACAATCGTGGATATCATACTCCACAAAAGATTCCGTCACCTCTATCGGCTCATTATTCGCTGATACAACATCGCTCGCAGCAGTATCATCCCCGCTGACTGAAGCTGTAACGTTGTTTGAAACTGCGGTATCCCCCGAAACGGGAGTCTCTGTCTTTCCTGCGCATCCTGCAAAGCTCACTGTCATGACGGCCGCCAGCAAAAATGCTATACTTTTTCTTTTCATGTTGCTTCCTTTCGGTTTGTTATATTTCAGCAAACGACAGCAGCTATACCCTGTCGTCTTCTGTCGGTTCTGCATTGAGTCGCATCCCGCATTTCAGGACGTACCCTCCGCCCATATCCAGATTGTATTGTATCTCCGCCGAGATACCGGTACCGATATCTCTCGTAACATCGATGGAAGACGTTTCTGTCACCATGGGAACAATACCGTAAACTGTGCCGTAAGAAACAGGTTTTCTCACGCCTTCCTTAAAAAACATATTGTAACTTAGTTTTCCTTTTTTGCTGAGCTCGATTCTGTCATCATATATCTTTATCATGCATTTTACAAGCCCTGCGTCCGAAGCTTCATCATAACTTAAAACCCAGACGTCATCCTTATGAAACATCATCCCTTCGTAAGATGCGTTGATATTATCGGTCCTGCCGTCAGGATCCGTCTGTCTGCTGTCCACTCTGATGGACACCGGAGTTTTCATTTCTGTTCCTCTATCATGTTCTTGACACAGTCGATCTGATTATCTATATGGCATCTCATCACCGAAGTCACATCCTCCTTGGATCGTTCGGTGATACCACGGAAAATTGCTTTATGCTCTTCCAAAAGCGCCGGATAATTATCCGGATCCTTCAGGTATTCTATCCTGTATCTGTACATCTGCTCACGGATGTTGCTCAGTATCGAGACAAGCCTCGGATTGTTGGAGGATGCAAATATAATATCATGGAACTCCTCATCGCATTTGGCAATGGCCTTGATATTGCCTTTTTTGATGGAATCCTCAAATGCGCTCATGTTCTTTCTGAGTTTATCTATACCTTCCTCGGTGATCCGGTCACAGGCAAGGCGTACCGCCAACTCCTCCAGAGTCTCCCTTATCTGCAGGACATCCTCCATATCCTTGATGGTCATGGCCGCAACCGTTGCACCCTTCCTGGGGGAAGTAACCGCCAGTCCTTCATTTTCGAGCATACGGATCGCCTCCCTGATGGGAGTGCGGGATACACCCAGCTTTTCCGCAAGCTGTATCTCCATCAGCCTGTCTCCGGGTTTTAAGTCACCACGCAGGATCGCCTCTCTCAATGTATTGAAGACCACGTCCCTCAGTGGAAGATATTCATCCATTTTCAGCTTAAGATTGTCTGTCATTTCCGTTTCCTCAGTTTCTGTCTGTTTGTGTAATGTATATGAGTCAAAAAGCAAATCGTACTATACCGGTCTGCAGGCATGGTTTTCTGCGCATAAACCCAAATCTTCGATCCTTGTCTTTGCCAGCCCAAGCTTTTCCTCATCATCAAAAATTCCGAAAACACTCGGTCCACTGCCGCTCATCATGGATGCTATCGCTCCGTTTTCACGCATTACCCTCTTGATATCACCTATTACCGGGTGAATCGGCTCTGTCACGTATTCCAGAACATTTCCCATTTTAGCGGCCATTCCGGCAAGATCACCACTGTTTATGAACCGGATCATCCCATCGATATCCGGATGTGAAACCTCCCTCAGAGCGTCATATCTCTCATAGGTCTCCCGGGTGGATACAGAGCACGACGGCTTTGAGATCAGTATGCAGCATTCCGGAAGATCGCTGAGTTTCGTTATAACCTCACCTATACCTTCCGCTCTTGTCGTTTTTCCAAATATACAGTAGGGGACATCCGCGCCAAGTCTTACCGCCTTTTCCATAAGCTTTTCCCGAGCAATGTCCAATCCAAAGAGCTCGTTAATACCTGTCATGACGGCTGCGGCATCGGTGGAACCGCCGGCCAGTCCCGCAGCCACAGGAATGTTTTTTTCTATATGAATATCAACACCGCCCGCACCCGGAAATTCATCCTGCATCAGCTTTGCGGCTTTGTATGCAAGATTGTGCTCATTTAAAGGTATGTAGTCCACATTCGATGAAAGACTTATCTCAGATGAATCGTTTCGTTTTATAATGATACGGTCAGACAGCGTCACCGACTGCATTACCATGTCCACAAGGTGATATCCGTCCTCACGTATCCCTGTTATATCCAGCCCAAGATTTATTTTCGCATGGGCGTCCAGCATAATCTCTCTCATATCAACTCCGTATTCGTCACTCAAAAAACGCATTCAAGACGATATAATATTACATCCTTATAAAAAAGTCAATAAAATTGTTTTTTTTTGAATACAAACGCTTCAGGTAGTATGAAAAACCACCAAACGAGGTTATACTATCACAAGAGAGAATCGCAATGACTTATCTCATCATATTAAAACCACATCTCGGATTATGAATCTTTCGGAGGCAAATATGAGCACAAGATCCCAGATAGAAAAAGAATTGCTCCGCAGTGTAGCCGGACTGAGCTATATCAAGCCGGACATGATACCGAATATCGACCTGTACATGGACCAGGTCACAACCTTCATGAATGAGCATCTCTCCGCATCAAAACGCTTTGATGACGACAAGATCCTGACCAAGACCATGATAAACAACTACACGAAAGGCCGGATCCTGCCGCCCCCGGAAAAGAAAAAATACAGCCGGGAGCACATGCTGTTACTCATCTTCGTGTACTACTTCAAGAGTATTCTGTCCATCAGCGACATGAAGGAGCTCTTAAATCCCATCACCGACAAATATTTCGGCAAAGACGAGATAAACATGGAATATATCTACGAGGAAGTCTTTGACGAAGTCCGGGGTACATTTCACACCATCGCCAAGGATATTGACAACAAATTCAAAAAGAGCGAGGAATCCTTCATGGATGTGCCGGAGGACGAGCGCGAGATGCTGCAGCACTTCTCTCTCATCTGCATGCTGAGTTTTGAGATCTATGTCAAAGAACTTCTCATAAACAAGCTCATAGACATCGATTCAAAAAAATATAGAGAAAAAGGCGAGAAAGAAAAAGAGAATGAGAATGACAGTCAGCCTTGAAAAAGGGATGATTTTATGCTAACATTCTGTTGCTGTTAAGAAAACGATCAACACAAATGTCACGGAGGTTATCATGACAAAAGGATTAGTCATAACCATGAAACTGATAAGCACAGGGCTTATCGTCACCATCATTGTCACGGTGGTACTCATAGCTATACTGGTAGCGCTTTATTTTGCAGGTAAAAAGCTTCAGAAAAAACAGGCCGAACAGGCTGAACAGATGAAGGAGATCGAGCAGACCTTCCCAATACTGGTAATAGACAAAAAGAAAATGAAGGTTTCGGACGCAGGCTTCTCTGCCCAGGTCATGGAGCAGATTCCCAAGCGTTTTCGGAGAGCCAAGCTTCCCATCGTAAAGGCAAAGGTCGGTCCGAAGATCATGTCCTTCATAGCCGATGAGGATATCTTTGACGATATCCCGGTCAAAAAAGAGGTAAAGGCCACCATCAGCGGTCTTTACATCACCGGTGTAAAGGGCATGAGAAAGCCTTTGGAAAAACAGGAGCCCACAAAGAAGAGCTTTATGGCAAAGCTTCGGGCAAAAGCAAAGCAGGGGATCTAATCCTCCTCACTCCCGTTTAGGCGTGTGAGCACAAGCTCATATCCATCGTTGCCGTAGTTTAAGGTCCTGCTGACACGACCTATGGTGGCGGTGGATGCTCCGGTCTTCGCAGTGATGTCCGAATAGGTGAATTTTTCCTTTAACATACCGGCCACTGCAAGCCGCTGTGACATCGCCGAAAGCTCGTTCATGGTGCAAACATCTTCAAAAAAATCATAGCATTCCTCTCTCGAGGTAAGACACAAAACCGCATCAAACAATCTGTCCAGCGCTTCGCTGTGTGTATCTTTACTCATAGAAAACCCCTTTTCAAATGTAATGCATTAACGTGTTAAAGTATAACACTATCAGCATTATTTGAAAAGGGGTTATTTTTTTACTTCTTAACGGCACTCAATGCCCCGTCTTCAGCTTTGATCAGGATAACATCACCCTGACGGACCGCACCGCTTAAGATCAGTTTTGCGGACAGAGTTTCCACTGTCTTCTGAAGGTATCTCTTCAGTGGTCTCGCTCCGTATACAGGATCGTAGCCTGCATCCGCGATAAGCTTTTTGGCATCCGGGGTCAGCTCTACAGTCATCTCTTTGTCGGCGAGACGCCTGTTCAGATCCGTCATCAAAAGATCGATGATATGAGTGATATTGTCCTTTGTCAAAGGCTTGAACAGCACTGTCTCATCCAGCCTGTTTAAAAACTCCGGTCTGAAATGGCTCTTCAGTCTCTCATTTACAAGCTTTTCAGCCTCAGGCGTTATATTGCCGTTCTCATCAATGCCATCCAGAAGATCCGTGGATCCTATGTTGGAGGTCATGATGATGATAGTGTTCTTGAAATCCACCGTTCGTCCCTGGGAATCCGTGATACGGCCGTCATCCAGAACCTGCAGCAAAACATTGAAAACATCGGGATGGGCTTTCTCAACCTCATCAAAGAGCACTACTGAATAAGGATGCCTTCTGACAGCCTCCGTCAGCTGGCCACCCTCATCATACCCCACATATCCCGGAGGCGCTCCGATGAGCCTTGAAACAGAGTATTTTTCCATATATTCGCTCATATCCAGACGAACCATGTTATTCTCATCATCAAAAAGACTGGCAGCCAGCGTTTTTGCAAGCTCGGTCTTACCTACGCCTGTAGGACCAAGGAACAGGAATGAACCTATGGGCTTTGTGGGATCTTTAATACCGGCTTTCGAACGGATTATGGCCTCGCTGACCTTTGTAACGCCGTCATCCTGCCCAACGACTCTCTTGTGGAGTTCCTCATCCAGATGCAGGGTCTTATTGCGCTCGGATTCATTCAACTTTGCTACAGGTATACCTGTCCATCTCGATATGATCCTGGCGATCTCGTCCTCTTCCACCTTTTCATGAACCAATGAGAAATTCTTTTGCCTGATTGTATCCTCCTCCTGCTGCAATTGTTTTTCAAGTGCAGGAAGCTTTCCATACTGAAGCTCCGCAGCCTTGGACAGATCCGCATTCTGTTTTGCGATATTTATATCATTTTTGGTATTTTCTATTTCTTCACGGAGACCTGAAACACGCTCTACCGCACTCTTCTCATTCTCCCATTTTGCCTGTTTGTTGGCAAAGTCATCCTTTAACTCGGCAAGCTCCTTCTCAAGGTTTTCCAGCCTGTCTTTGCTCAGGCTGTCGGTCTCGTTCTTGAGCGCAGTAACCTCTATCTCCATTTGCAGAATCTTACGTCGCTCTTCGTCGAGCTCCGTAGGCATGGAGTCAAGCTCTGTCTTTATGAGAGCGCAGGCCTCATCCACAAGATCTATGGCTTTATCGGGCAGGAATCTGTCGGAAATATAACGGTTTGACAATGTAGCCGCCGTTACCAGGGCAGAGTCCGTGATCTTTACGCCATGAAAGACCTCGTACCGCTCCTTCAATCCCCTCAGGATGGATATGGTATCCTCCACGGTAGGTTCTTCCACCATGACCGGCTGGAAACGGCGCTCCAGAGCTGCATCTTTTTCAATATATTCCCTGTACTCATCCAATGTGGTGGCTCCTATGCAATGAAGCTCACCCCTGGCTAACATGGGTTTCAAGAGCTGTCCCGCATCCATGGCACCGTCCGTCTTTCCGGCTCCCACTATGGTATGAAGCTCATCGATAAACAGGATGATGTTGCCGTCGGAGTTTTTGATGTCATCAAGAACAGCCTTAAGTCTCTCCTCGAACTCTCCCCTGTATTTGGCTCCTGCAATCAAAGCCCCCATATCAAGGGCAAAAAGCTTTTTGTCCTTTAATCCTTCCGGGACATCACCTTTCACTATACGCTGGGCAAGTCCCTCCACGACAGCCGTCTTACCTACACCGGGCTCTCCTATCAGGACAGGATTATTCTTGGTCTTGCGCGAGAGGATCCTGACTGTGTTCCTGATCTCTTCATCCCTGCCTATGACCGGATCAAGCTTCTGCTCTCTGGCCCGTTTCACCATGTCATAGCCATATTTTTCCAGAGTGTCGTAGGTCGCCTCGGGATTATCACTGGTAACACGCTGATTACCCCTGACACCCGACAGAACACCCAAAAACCTTTCTCTTGTGATACCGTACTCTTTTATAAGAGCTTTCATAGCGGGATTTGGATATCTCAGCAGGCTTAAGAAGATATGCTCCACGGAAACATACTCGTCCCCCATGGCCTTCGCTTCGTCCTCCGCATGGATAAGGGCGTTATTTAAATCCTTGCCCATAAAGATCTGACCGCCGCTCACCTTGACTCTGGCAGAAAGCTTTCCTTTCACATTTTCAGTGAAATGCGCAAGGTTGATCTCCATCTTCTCGATAAGCTTCGGTATCAGCCCGTCCTCCTGTGTAAGGAGCGACATCAGCATATGTTCCTGCTCTATTTCCTGATTACCGTAATCGTATGCCAGTCTCTCGCATCCGTTTATGGCTTCAACGGACTTCTGTGTAAACTTCTGTATATTCATATATGTCACGCTCCTTTCCCTGTTGAGTGATAATACGCTGTTACTGTGAATAGTATGCTTAAAAACCCTACATGAACATAATATATCACGATTATTAGCACTCGTCAATAGCGAGTGCTAATATTTTTTAAAAATAAAAATACCTGCGGATCATACCGCAGGTATTAGGTGTTTTACTCTTATTCTGCCGCATCTTCAGCTGCTTTTGCTTCCTCTTCGAAACTTGAAGTATCTACGCCGGCTGCTGTAGCTGCTTCCTTGAATGCATTGAAATGAGCATCAAAGTCTGTCTGAAGTTTGGTTGTCTTTTCCATGATCGCATTAAGTGCATCTGCGTCATACTCATCTTTTGCCAATTCAGCGCTCATCTCATCGTAGATCGCACCCATGCTGACAAAATCTGCCAGAAGGAGTTTTCCTTCCTCTGTCTTGCATGAAAGACCTTTAAGCTTGTCTGAGAAGCTCTCGCCGGCATCCATATCCGTCTCATCGATAGCATCAGCTGCCTTTGTCAGAACCTCGAGATCGCTCTCATAGTTTTTCTTTGCGCTGCCGCAACCTGCCAGCATAGTAACTGCCAGCACCATTGCTGTCATAAGGGCCATAACTTTCTTTTTCATTTTCCATTCCTCCTATGTGTTAGATGTACTGTCTGCCATGCGCATCTGAAACGCACTTCGACAGTATACTAAAAAACATTTTTTTATGCAAGTATAATATGATCAATACATCTCATTGACGAAATGCATCAAGGCCGCCCATGTAAAGATCGAGTAGAATATCCCGTTTTTATCGCATCCCGACCTTAACAGCTCCTGTGCGTCCTCTTTGGTGAGAAGTTCAAAACCGTCAAACACCTCTGTTCCCACAGCACCCTCCTGATTCATGGTACCGAAATCCGCATTCTCTATCACTGCGCAGACAAGCCCGTTGCTCTCGTCAGTCATACCGGGAGTAGAGAACAGGAACGGATTCATGATCTCTACCTTATCCGTATCCTTTATATCAAGACCGGTCTCCTCTTTTATCTCGCGCTTTGCCGCAGTAATAAGCGGCTCGTCACATTCCTTGTCCTCGGGATCCAAAAGTCCTGCCGGTACACTCAGCAAAAACCTTCCTGCGGGATATCTGTATTCATAATTGAGTAAGAGTCTGTCCTCTTTACCCGTCTGCTTTAAGATCACAACACAGCTCACCGCATCCGGAAGCATCCTTTTAAACTCTTCGTCATCCTTTGTGCAGACCAGGTCATCACCCTCGCGCCTGGTGGACTCAAGATATTGATGTTCCCCGTCATTTAAGAGTTCGTATACTTTCACATATCTTGAATAAAACTTTTCTTTTATATTGCTTTTCTCTATCATGGCAAGCCTCCGTCTTCTCCGCTCTTATTTCTGATAAGCCTTGTATCCTACTTCACCGAGTCTTTTGTCTTTTTCCTCCACCTGAGCCTTAAGCTTTGCGGAGTAATCCTTAAGCTTCTGAAGCAGGGCCTCGTCTGATGTGGCTAAGATCTTCGCAGCCAGAAGACCTGCGTTGGCGCCGCCGTTTATGGCAACTGTAGCCACCGGAATGCCTGAGGGCATCTGAACGATGGAATACAGTGAATCCCTTCCGCCCAGAGATGTTGTGTGCATCGGGATACCTATGACAGGCATTGGGAAGATCGCTGCACACATACCCGGCAAATGTGCCGCCATACCGGCTCCCGCTATGATGACCTTAAAGCCTTTCTCCTCTGCTGTCTTCGCATACTCAAAGAAAACATCGGGTTCTCTGTGCGCAGAGATGATCCTCATCTCATACTCTATCCCAAGCTCCTCTAAGATATCGGCAGCCTTTGACATAACAGGCATATCCGAATCCGACCCCATTACAATTCCTACTTTTGACATTTTGTTTTCCTCCGTTTTATTCATTCATTTTTGAAAACCGATCCTGTAAAACATACATATAATATTGAACGAAATAAACTACCGTATTCATATCCGGAATACTGTTCGGTTTTCGTTCAACAGTCTGGTGAATTGGTAACTAAAACCGTTAACAGGTATAAGCTGTGACCACATATCTCCGGCCTGCTGTCAGTATATGACTTCGTCTCATCAGCCTGATAAAACACTGCCTGAGTAAACTCACAAAAACGAAAACAGGCCAAAACTAACAGCCATCATGATGACTCCTGCCAGCAGAACCCCTCCCATGCATGCAGCAACAGTAGACTTGAAATCCATATCCAGTATGGAGGCAGCCAACGTTCCTGTCCACGCACCCGTACCGGGTACCGGGATCCCCACAAATAACAGAAGTGCCAAAAAAAGCCCTCTTCCGGCCTTCGCCTTCAGCTTCTCGCCTCCTTTATGGCCTTTTTCAAGGCAGAAGGTGAAAAACTTTCCTATGACGGGCTTGTCCTTACCCCATTCCAGCACCTTTCTGGCGAAAAGATAAATGACCGGCACAGGTATCATATTCGAGACTATACATATGATATAGGACGGAACCAAAGGAAGCCCCATAAGCTGGGACGCCGGGATCGCTCCTCGTAACTCCACCAGCGGAACCATGGATATGAACGCTATCCATAAATATTTTTTTAACACAGTTTCTCAAGCTCCTCTATAAGTTTTTTCACCTCTTCATCCGTTCCCACGGAAATACGCAGGTGATTGTTTATACGCGGCTTATTCCAGTAACGCACATAAATGTTTCTTTCCTTCAGATATTTGAATATCTCTTCTGCCGGGATTTTTCCGTGAGAGGCAAACACGAAGTTGGTCTTTGAATCCTCAAAGGAGAATCCCAGCCTTTTTAATTCACTCTTCATGTACTCGCGTGTGGAGATCGTCTTTGCAGTGATGTCCTTAAAGTAAGCTTCATCCTTAAGCGCAGCCACTCCTGCCGCAATAGTAAGCGGATTCAGAGTATAAGAGTTAAATGAGAACTTGACATCCTTAAGAAAATCGATGATCTTCTTCTGACCGAAGGCAACACCTATTCGAATGCCTGCGAGAGCCCGGGATTTCGAAAAAGTCTGAACCACCAGGAGATTATCATATTTTTCGATAAGCGGCAGAGCGCTGTGCGCGCCGAAGTCCACATAGGCCTCATCGATGATCACAACCCTGTCTTTATTATATGAGACTATCTCTTCTATTACATCAAGCGGGAGTTCAACACCTGTGGGGGCATTTGGATTCGCTATCACAACGCCGCCGTTATCACAAAGGTAATCCTCTTTTATGATATTGAAATTGCTATCCAGCGCTTTTGTCTTATACGGGATCCGATAAAGGTCTGCCCAAACATCATAAAAGCTGTATGTTATATCAGGGAAGATGACAGGCTTTTCCGAAGTAAAAAAAGTAAGAAAAGACAGTGACAGCACATCATCCGAGCCTATGCCTACGAAGATGTTCTCCGGTTTTAATGAGTATGTCCCTGCCAGTTCATCAACCAGGGCAGATGCATCGGGATCCGGATATTTACGCAGAAGTCCTGCGTCATAATCCTTAATCGTCTGTGCCACCAAAGGAGAGGGCGGATAAGGATTTTCATTGGTATTGAGTTTGATCACATCCTTACTTTTCGGCTGTTCCCCGGGAACATAGGGTACAACCTTTCTAACATTTTCTTCCCAGTTACTCATATTATAGTCATGATCCGATCGGCAAAAACTTCGGATCTTCTCCTTTCTGAATTCTTTATGGAACAGATTTATACTACTTCTTTTGTGCCGGTCTTTCGCCTCCTCAGGCTGCATCCGCAACTGTCTGCACCCTGCGCGGTCTTGCGTATACCAGAATATACATTATAACGTTGAGAGCCACTGCCGTTATAACATCGAACATGGAATGCTGTTTTACAAACAGAGTCGACGCCGATATGGACAATGCTATGATAAAAGACAATATCACCACAGGCCACCTCTCTTTCCTGCCGCGCGTTGCGCTACTCACGGCTATATGCACTCCAATGCTGTTATATACATGTATCGACGGGAAAAGATTGGTCTGCGTATCAACGCTGTATATCCCCTTCACCAGATCCGTGAAAATATTGTCATTTACAAATGATGTCGGTCGTAAATACGCTCCATTGGGATATATGGTGGATATGATCAAAAACAGGGTCATTCCGGTGTAAAGATAGATACACATCTTCCTGTATTCCTGCGAGTTTATAAAGAGCAGGTAGATAAATGCTATTGCCACATATCCGAACCACATGTAGTAAGGCACGATAAAATACTCGCAAAACGGAATCTTATCATCTATATTCATGTGTATAACATGGAAATCATCGGTCACTGTATGCTCTAAAATCTCAAACCATATCATATATGGCACAAAATATAACATCAGGAAAAAGTTTAGTCTGTTTTCCATTAAGAAATTCTTTATCTTAGTCTTCATGGCTGTTGCTTGCTGTCTTCCTTTTATAGTATTTATACCTTTTATAGTATTGAGCCGTTACTATTCACAGTCTATTAGGTAGGTGAGGCATGATCACATACATGTGCACTGATGTGAGATTGTGCTTGCCCGAGCAAGGGGTCATATCCGTCAAATTCAGACCAAAGTAAGCGTATGCACAACCTGTGCATGCGCGTGAACCCCGCGACGAAGGGAAGCACAGAGGAACAGCAGTGTACATGAATGTGGTCGTGCCGGACTATATCATAAATAAACTGTGAATAGTAACATTGAGCCCTGTTAACGATTTAAGTTACCCATTCACCCAATCCATCATCCATCCGGTTATGTCTCCATCACATATTAAAGAACTGATTCCAATTCGTCAAGCCATACAGCCGCCACTGCATCGGAAGGCATTCTCAGATCCCCCCTCGGAGACAGTGTTACGCTGCCCACCTTCGGCCCATCGGGCATGCAGCTTCTCTTGAACTGCTGCGAAAAGAATCTTTTGACGAAAACCTTAAGCCACTTAGCTATAGTCTCATCACCGAACTCTCCCTCAAATGCAATATGCGCCAGCCTGAAAAGCTTGGATGGCGAAAAACCGCGACGCAACATATTGTAGAGGAAGAAATCATGCAGCTCGTACGGTCCCACCAGTTCCTCCGTCTTCTGTGATATCTTACCGTTTTCCGGAGGTAAAAGCTCTGGGCTTACCGGAGTATCTAATATATCGTATAGGATATTTTTGACACTGTCTGTGTTATCCTCTATCGTATCTCCTGCGTCAAAGAAACCTGTCCAGTCATCGGCACAGTATCTCACAAGATGTCTCACCAGGGTTTTCGGAATGGACGAATTCACTCCGTACATGGACATATGATCTCCGTTGTAGGTTGCCCATCCGAGGGCAAGCTCGGAAAGATCTCCGGTTCCTACCACAAATCCTCCCTTTTCTCCCGCAAGGTCCATGAGGATCTGAGTCCTCTCTCTCGCCTGGCAGTTCTCATATGTAACGTCATGAACCTCAATGTCATGACCTATATCCTCAAAATGCCCTGTCACTGCCTTTCCTATGGGTATCTCCACAAAGGTTGCTCCAACAGCCTTTATCAGATCGCAGGCGTTTTGGTATGTCCTGTCCGTTGTGCCAAATCCGGGCATGGTAACCGCTATGATACCTTTTCTGTCTAACCCAGCCAGATCAAAGGCTTTCGCCACAACCAGAAATGCCAGGGTTGAGTCAAGACCTCCGGAAATACCTATGGTAACCGTCCTGGTATGTGTAAACACAAGGCGCTTCTTTAAGCCCATTGCCTGCATCGTCAGGATCTCACTGCATCTCTCGGCGCGATCCTTCTCACCCGCCGGAACAAAGGGGGCTTTATTCACAAATCTGGTGATCTTTGTGTCCGTCAGTTCTATATCGAATTTGATATATCGATATTTATCATCCGAAACAGACGAAAAAGTATTCATGCGGATGCGCTCAGCCATAAGCATATCAACATCGATCTCAGATATTGCCGTTCCGTTCTCAAAACGTCTGCTCTCTGAGAGGATACTGCCGTTTTCACAGATCATGTTGTGACCGGAAAAGACAAGGTCCTGAGTCGACTCCCCGTCACCTGCAGATGAATATATGTAGCCACATAAGAGCCTGCCCGACTGCCCCTTCACCAGATCCCTTCTGTAAAAGGATTTCCCTGCGGTCTCATCGCTGGCCGAAAGATTTACGATCACTGTCGCGCCGTGCATGGCATGGGAAACAGACGGCGGATCCGGTGCCCATAGATCCTCGCATATCTCGCATGCGATCTTAAGGTTTTTAAGTGCATCACATTCAAAGATCAGATTCCTGCCGAAGGGGATCCTCTCTCCGTTGAGATCGACCTCAACCGTATCATCCATAGCCGGAGTAAAATGTCTCAGCTCATAAAACTCACCGTAATTGGGCACATGAGATTTGGGGATCAGCCCCAGTATCCTGCCTCTGTTCAAGACTGCAGCCACATTGTAGAGTTTTCCCCTGTAATTATACGGAAGCCCCACAAAGATAATGGCATCCATATCCCCTGTCTTATTCCTGATATCCATAAGCCCGCTTAGACATGCGTCTGTTAAAACAGGCTGCAAAAAAAGATCCTGACAGGTATAGCCTGAAAGTCCCAGCTCAGGTGTCACGATTATCTTCGCGCCGCCCGACTCATATGCATTCTTTATGGAACTGTACAACGCCTCAACATTTGAGGACACATCCGCAACCGCCACATTATGTGTGACCGCTGCTGCTTTTATAAAACCATGTCTCATTACGATACCTCTTTCTACGTACCTGAGAAACTATATTCTATGATTTAAAGGTCAAAAGGCGATCCAAGGATCATATAATAAGGTTGTCAAACTGCCGGGCATATGATATCAGCTCCGGGCGGCCGACAGCATCTCCCCAAGCTCATCAACCGTGAATTTGTATCCCTTGTTGCAAAAATGGCACTTTACCTCTATCTCTTTGCCCTCGTCTATCATGGACTTAAGATCTGCCTCACCCACCGATATCAAAGCCTTGGATATGCGGTCCCTGCTACAGTTACAGTAAAATGAAATATCAGTGTTCGATGTTATATCATATTCGATATTAGCAAATACGTCCGCCAGTATATCCTCTATGGATTCGCCGCCCTCAAGACTTGTGGTAACAGGCTTCAATGCTCCTATGTTTTTCTCCAACACGTCTATAAGCTCATCCGGTGCATCGGGCATAACCTGCACTATAAATCCTCCCGCCTGTCTCACAGTCCCGTCGGGATTGACCAAGACCCCGAGACCTACCGAGGAAGGCACCTGTTCCGATGCCGCAAAATAGTAGGTAAGATCCTCCGCAACCTCGCCGTTTACCAGCTCGGTCTGACCTATGTATGGATCTTTAAGTCCAAGATCCTTTATGACTGTAAGTGTCCCGCGGCCGACAGCACCGCCTACATCAAGCTTGCCATTGGGTTTTAATGGCAACTCCACATTCGGATTTGCCGCAAAGCCTTTCACTCTGCCTTTTGAATCAGCAGTCACGGTGACCGAGCCCACCGGTCCGTCACCTTTAAGACTTATAGTCAGTATATCCGCATCTCCTTTACACATGGCACCCATCATGACCCCTGCCGAAAGAAGCCTTCCCAGCGCGGCAGTTACAACCGGAGTTGTATTGTGTGCCTTATATGCATCTGCCACCAGATTTTTGGAATTAACTGCAAATGCCCTCAAATGTCCGTCCCTCGACATGGCACGGAGCATATAATCTTTTCCCATATTCCTCAACTCTCACATTCTCGTAAAAAATCATTTTCCAAACTCTCTTGCGGTAAACAGTAACCTCTCGGTCTCATCCGTCACATCTGAGCCGGTATCCTCATCGCAAACCTTCAAAAATACAAGTCCCGCAGCCTCAAGGGCTCTCTTCACCTCATCAACACTGTATCCTCTCTGACGGTGAAGCTCTGTTTCCCTGATGTATCTGCCGTCTTCATCCTCTATGAACAGCGTCAGATCATATTCGTTAATGCGTGTGTCTTTATCATAGTGATTGTCCCAGATGAAGCTCGCGTCATCGCCGTTCTCGGCAAAGGTTTTGTCTCCCAGTACCTCCGAAAACTTGTGAATGGTATTCATGTCGAAGATGAAAAGTCCGCCGGGATCCAGATAGTTATTAACCAGCTTGAAAACCTGCACAAGCTCCTCATATTCCGTTATGTAATTTAGACAGTCACAGAGACTGTACACAGCCCTAACCGTACCGTACAGCTCAAACTCACGCATATCCTGGCAAAGATACAGTATCCCGCTTCTGTCTCCGTCTTTAACCCGGGGTTCGTCCTCGCCCTCATTATCGAAGTCACCGTCATGGATTTCCGAATCTGCTGTCGGATCATACCTAACCTCCGCATCATCCTGCAGATTCATCTCATACTCTCTTGCAACAGACAGCATATCAGCCGAAAGATCCACTCCCGTCATATCATAACCAAGATCTGCCATCATCCTCGTGAGTGTGCCGGTGCCGCAGCCCAGATCAAGCAGAAGACCGTCTTCTATTCCATCCGCTCTCAGAATATCCGCCAGCATCTGCGCCCAGCGTTCATATGGCACATTCTCCATGAATTCATCATAGACATATGCAAAAGAGTTATACATGATATCACCTGTCATCAACATTCAAAAACGGGGCTGACCGCTGCCAACCCCGTAATATTATACCGTTCTTAAGATCAGGCATTTGCCATAGCGCAAAGCTCATCCAGCATCTTTGGAAGTTCGGTTGCCATATTCTCATCAGAGAACTGACATGTGCCCACCTTCTTGTGACCGCCGCCGTTGTACTTGAGCATGAGACTGCCTACGTCAAGTGTAGCCGTGCGATTCAGGATGCTGTAACCCACTGCTGCCGAGCAGCCTTCTCCGCCTTTGCCGGATACGATCCAGGCTGAAATATTCTGATCCGGATACATTGAATAGATCATGAAACGATTGCCGGTGTATATAGGATCAACACCCCTGAGATCGGAAATGATGACATTACCCTCTGTACGGGTATGTGCAGCTACCATCTCCTTAAACTTCTCGGTCTGCTCCATATAAACATCAATACGCTCTTTGACGTCTTCCATCTCCAGGATCTCTGCTGTAGAGCACTGACGACATTTAACCATCAGCTCTTCCATGAGCTTGTAATTGGGGATCCTGAACTGTCTCCAACGTCCCAGTCCGGTACGCGGATCCATCAAAAACCCGATCAGTATCCATCCCTTGGGATTCATAACATCATCTATGGTGAGGTTTCCGGAATCAACCTTATCAACTGCATCCATTATCTCCTCAAAGCCCGGAAAACGCTCCGCGCCGCCATAGTATTCATATATGATACGCGCACACGATGGTGTTACGCGGCTCTCACCCTTGTATTTTCCTTCAAGCTGATTTCTCTCAAACTCGCTTGAATGATGATCAAACCAAAGCCCACATCCCTCAACATAAGGAACATTCGCAAGACAGTCGTCTTCATTGATCTCAACAAGTCCGTCCTGAAGATCCTTGGGATGAGCGAACTTCCAATGATCCACAATGCCTGCCTCCAGCAATAATGCTCCGCAAACCAATCCGTCAAAATCTGAGCGAGTAACCAATCTCACGGGGAAAACCCTCCTTTTCCAACTATCGTACTCTTATGAAACTCATATATCCTGTATCAGACAGACACGCCTGTCCGCACACAGAGATATATTACCATTTTTAGGCGCTTCTAACAAGTATTTTTTTGCATTTTTTATAAAACCGAAAATCTGTCTGCCTCTGCCTTGAGATGGTCGCTTATACGTTTGTTGTTGTCCATCTCGGTGCCCACATTCTCGATATCCACTACAAGGCTCGCCGTGTTCTCCGTGGCGTTATTAACTCCGTCCGCAGACTCTCTGATGGCATCTGTTATGGCATTTACGGAACGGGCTACATCCTCCATCATGGACATCAACGTATCGGCACGGTTCTCGAAGCCATCCATTGTGGTATTGACATATACGGCATCATCCCTGTACTGTTCACCCATAGCCACAAAGTTGTCATAATCCGGCATGATGGTCTCATTGAGATAATCCACGACTGATCTGGAGGTTCTGACAAGCTCCTCAACCGCTGCGATAACCTGTGAGTTAACATTCTGTATCCTGCCTGCGGTGGCTTTTGTGACATCCGCAAGATTTCGTATCTCCTCAGCCACAACAGAGAACCCCCTGCCTGCCGCACCGGCCCTCGCTGCCTCTATGGACGCGTTTAAGGCCAGAAGATTGGTCTGGGAAGAAACCTCTAAAATCTCTTCCGTGAGCTCATTTACCTGCTTGACACTCTTAGTCTCCTCAATAGCCGTCTCCAGTCTGTCTACGATGCTCTGGATCATCTCCGAGGTAGTGGTCTTATTGGCCATGGCAGCCTCTTCCATGCTGCGGGCGCGATCTGCCATCTCCGATGCATAGTTATTCAGCGCCTTTGTCTCACCCGAAATAGCATCCACCTGACCGCTGGCATCGCTGATCCTCTCGTTAACGGATCCCGTGGTGCCGGTGATATTATTCATGGTGTCTGAAAGTTTTTTCATGGACTCGGATATGTCATTGGCAGATCCGTTGGCCGTGGCTATGCTGGAGAAAACATTGTCCACAACACCACCCAGGTTGTTGGAATTATCCACGATCTTCTGCAGAATATCCTGCAAGGTCTCAATGAAAACATTAAAGTACGAGAACAAAAGTCCGATCTCATCCGTAGTCCTGATGTAAAGTCTCTCCGTAAGATCTCCGTTACCGTTACGTATATCGCCTACAATACGTCTGAGTTTTCTGGTATTGTGACGCAATGGCTTTGTAATACCGAAATGTATTATCAGGATGGCTATTATGATGACTACCAGTGTTATGATAAATATGACAATAGTCTTTCCCCTGCTGCGGAGATAGCTCTGATACTGGGAATCAATATTGGCATTTATGTTGTCGGAAGTCTGCTCCTTCATGATGGTCAGCTGCTCACTCAGCTGATCGGCAGCGCCCTGTATGGCGGTCGGGATAGACTGGAGTGCCCAGGATTTCTTGCCCTTATCACTCATGTCCATTGTGAGGAAAAATGCATCATGGTAATCTTTATACTTTTTCTCGACAGTGTTCTTAAATGCGGGATCATCCTCCGCCCCAATCACGGCAAAGAAATCCTCCATGACGGAATTGATCTCCTCAAACAACTCCTCCGATCTGGTCCTGTATGTAGCCATCTCGGATTCTGCATCCGTGGAAATATGAGAATATATGTTGCACTGCAGCTTATAAACATCCACCATCGCAAGGTCAAGCCTGTCGAGGGTTGCTATACTCTCGGCGGTAACCTTTGAACTCTGTTCCTGGATCTTCTTGAGCTGCATAACCGACGAAAGGCTGGCATATATACTGACAACCGCCAGCAAAAAGATGGGCAGCAGCGTTTTGACACTGATACGGAAAACGCTCATCTTGTCCAGTCTCGTGATGTGATTGTCAGCATTGCCGCGACCACCGTTAAAAAGCTTTTTTATGTCCGGAAGCTTTATCTTCCCCATGTCGGGTTTTTTTAGATTTTTTATGTCCGGTATCCTGATATTCTTGAGATCAGGCTTTTTTATCCCCTTGAAACCTTCTGCCATATGCTCCTCCCAATATATGCCGTAATTCTCCAATCAGGCAGATTAAAACGCTCAGCCCCGGTGACTGCAAACTGCAACCAACCCCTGTTGGAAAAAATATGCAGGTGAAAACACACCTGCATATAGTATAACATTATATCCTGTTATCGTCAAAAGATTATTTTACCTGCGATCCC
>JAEEGL015768927.1_pt1 | contig 24732 bp, 33 predicted proteins | sample 9134231 | NCBI WGS metagenome assembly JAEEGL01 (sample SAMN16246548, study PRJNA631951) | gut metagenome | biome: gut microbiome; feature: rumen; material: fiber-attached | host: Bos | place: Iran: Karaj | collected 2018-10
CATATCAAAATAAAAAAATCGAAATAATCGATTTTTTTAATGTAAAGTTAATTATAAAAACCTATTTTTTCTTTAACAAGTTCATACTTTTTCTTAGCAATTTCTCTAGATTTTTCTCTTCCATCAGCAAGTATCTTATCTAATTCATCACTATTTAAATATTCATAATATTTCTTTTGAATTTCACTTATTTTTTCCACTACTACATCAGCAACTTTAGTTTTAAATGTTCCATAATTACATCCTTCAAACTCTTTTTCTGCTTCCTCCATAGTTTTTCCTGTAATAGAAATATAAATATTTAATAAATTAGATATTCCAGGTTTATTATCAGGATCATATTTAACAAGCATTTCACTATCTGTAGTTGCTCTCATTATTTTCTTTCTAATTACTTCAGGTTCATCTAATAATCTAATAACACCATTTTGATTTTCATTAGACTTACTCATTTTTTTAGTTGGCTCTAATAAATCACCAATTTTAGTTCCTTCAGATTTTATTTCTGGATTTGGTACTACAAATGTATCACCATATCTTTTATTAAATCTAATTGCTATATCACGAGCAAGTTCAACATGTTGTTTTTGATCTATTCCTACAGGAACTACATCTGCATCATATATTAATATGTCAGCAGCCATTAATACTGGATATGTTAATAATCCAGCTGTAAAGCTTTCACTTTTCTTACTTTTTTCTTTAAATTGATGCATTCTAGATAATTCACCATAATAAGTATTACATTCTAGAAAATAACTTACATTAGCATGATATTCATTTTGAGATTGAACAAATATTGTGTTTAGTTTTGGATCAATTCCACATGCTAAATAAAGAGCAACTAAACTTCTTGTATTCTCTTTTAAATTTCTATTTGGATCATCTACTGTTATAGCATGCATATCTGCTACAAAAATATATGATTCATATTTTCCTTGATTTTCAACCATTTGTTTTATGGAACCAATATAATTACCTAATGTAATAATTCCTGTTGGTTGAAGTCCTGTTAACATTTTTTTCATAATTTCCTCCTATAAAATAAAAACTCTTATCCAATAAGGACAAGAGTATCTTGTTTTTAATGCCACCTTAATATATACCATCATATATATGTTATTTGATAACGGATAACTTCCGTGATAGCCTACTATTATTTCGGTATCATTCCCATGAGTCCATTCATTAAATTTTATATATAACTATTCCACCATCAGTTACTCTCTATTAATTTATTATTTTAATTACTCTTCTCATGCATTGAATTGTTGCATATTATACTATTATTACACTATTTTGTCAAATTATAAGGTTAAAGATGGACCATTTTGTTCTTCAGCAACTGGTGCTTGAGCTGGTTCTTCATTTTTAGTTATAAAATATGAATCCCATTTATCCCAATTTATATCTTGAACTGTTCCATCAGGATTTACACCAACAGTTGCTGCTGGAGCAGCTGCTTCTGTAATTTGAGCTTGCAATTGAGTTTCTTGAGTTGCTTCTGCTGCAGTTTCTTCAGGAATAGCATCTGTTAAGTTTACTCCTGTTGCAACTTCTTCAGGAATAGGATCTGTTAAGTTTACTTCTGTTGCAACTTCTTCAGGAATAGCATCTGTTAAGTTTACTTCTGTTGAAACTTCTTCCGGAATAGCATCTGTTAGTTCTACTTCTGTTGCAACTTCTTCAGGAATAGCATCTGTTAAATCTACTTCTGTTGAAACCTCTTCAGGAATAGCATCTGTTAAATCTACTTCTGTTGCAACTTCTTCAGGAATAGGATCTGTTAATTCTACTTCTGTTGTTGCTTCAACATTTTCTTCCTTAACTGGAATTATTTCTTTAGATTCTTTTGTTACTCCATCCCCTAAATCTGGAACAATTAGTTCAGCTAAATCTCCATCAACAATTGGATCATCTAATTCAATACCTTTTGTATCTTCAGAAATACCTGCACCTACAAGATTATCAGTACCTCCTACAAATGATTTATCCCAACCATCTTTAGTTAATCCATTTGCAAAAGCATCATCTAGTTCTTCTTCTTTAGCAAATCTATTTCCATCTTTGAAAGAACTATCCCAATCATCAACTACTTTATCTTTCTTAGTAGTTTTCTTTCTTAGCTCTCCACCATATTTTAATGCATTAATATCTACATTAATATCTTTACTAACTTCTACATGTTTCTCCAATAATTCTTGTAATTTTGCAACCTTCTTAGATTCAAATTCATGTTCATCATTTACAAGTTTTAATAGTTCTGATTCAAGTTTATCATCATTTAATTTTCTTTCATCAGTTCTAATCATCTTAGAATAAGAGGCAATTTTTTGTTCATACATAGAAACAATAGCATTTTGTCTTGCAACCTCTGCTGTTAATTTATCTACTTGTTCTTGTTTAGTTGCTAATTCAGCTTCAACAGTCTCTAAAAGTGCAGACATTCCTGTCCACATTTCTTCACTTTCTTTAAAAATAGCACCTAAATCATCAATACTAACATCAGTTAAATTTTCTCTAGCTTGTTCTTTAGCAAGATTAATATCAACCTTCATTTGATTAATATCAGCTACAATTCTTTCTAAATCCTTAGTACCAATTTTAGCTAATTCTTTATCTTCTATTTCCTTTTCTATTTTTCCAAATCTTTTTTTAATTCCATCAAATTTTGTCATACTTTGCCTCCATATTGTACATAATCATTCTATCACATAAAACGCTAGACTTCAATAGGTTTTTAATTGACTTTTCACTCTCAAAATATATAATAATAAGTGAAAGGAGACGTTTATGGAAAAAGAAGAAAAACAAGAAATAGTTGAAAAAGAAAAAGAAGAAGTTAAGGAGGAAAAGAAGAAAAATAAAAAAGATAGAAAAACTATTAAACCATTAGTAGTTTGTAGAGTTTTATTTATCTCTGTATTAGATAAAATCTATTTTGTAATTCTATGTTTAATGTTTGTTATATCTACATGGCAAAACTTTGCTGGTAATTTTGGTAGTGTTAGTTATGGATATTGGGCAAGAGTTTTTAGTGAATTGGGAATCTTAATTGGACTAACTATTACATATTTAATATATAACTGGTTATATAGATGTGCTGCTAAAACAATGCTTAGTATCACTGAAAAAGAAATATATATTGAAAAGTACATTCCATTTAAAAGAACTGAAAAAAGTATTCCATTAGAAAAGATTACATCAGTTACTACTATTAATTTATTCTGGATTTTTAGATCTTTAATAATTTTCCAATATCATCAAATACCAACAATCTTCTTTACTTGGAATAACCAAGAATTAAAAGATAAATTTGATGAATTAGTTAATAAGAGAACTGAAGACGTTGAAAATGAATATAATGATAGAAATATTCTTACTTTCTTAAAACCAGGTTTCTTAAAGAAATTCTTCATTGGTGTTGGATGCCTACTTGTTATATTAGGTATAATTAGATTCTTCGGATATATCTTTAGTCCATCCAAGAGTGTTCCAGGAACATATGTTAATGGAGAAAATAAAATAGTATTAGAAAAAGATGGTTCTTGTGATATTACTCCTATTAAAGAAAGTACTTCTTGTAATTGGCAACTATTAGATGATGAAAAAACTGTATATGTTACATTTGAATATGAATATACATGGTTTGGTTCTAAGACTACTTCAACATCAAATATTAGTTTTGATTATGAAAAGAATAAGTTAACATATAATGGCGTTGAATATGTTAAATAATTAAAAAAACGATTTAGAAATAAATCGTTTTTATTTTGTAATAGTATATGTTATATCTCCATCACCAAGTATATCTTTTAATTCTTCTTGTGAAATATCAATTTTTCCAATTCTAGTATAATTCCATGTATTAGTACCATAGAATATTACTATTTGATTTCCATTATATAAAAGAACATCCCCTACTTTAGTTTGAGTATACTTATCAGCTCTTGGTAATTTAAATCCTAAATCACCTACTTTTTCAAAACCACCATATTCAGTAGCTTCTATAGTAATATTACCCTCTTCTAACTTTTCAACTAATTTATTTGCTGTTGAATTATTTTCTAAATTTACTATTAATTCTTTTTCACCAATAATTATTTTCACTTTATCTACCACCTCTTGCGTTACATTCTCTTCTACAACTTTTTCTTTTTTAGAAAATATAAAATAAATTGATATTCCAATAGCAGCTAATCCTACAATAATAGCTATTATTATATATGTTTTTTTCATGACATCACCATATATAAAGTATAATTTTTTTCATGATTATTGTAAACAGTCTTTTTATCATATATAATTATATTAAGATAAGGAGAAATAATTATGAAATGTGAAAAATGTGGAACAGATTTAGTTCAAGGTGAAAAGTTTTGTAGAAATTGCGGAGCTGAAAATGTTAATAACACAACATCTACAGAAGAAGTTACACCTGAAGTTGTAAGTGGACCAAATCAAGAACAAAGAACTCAAGAAGCTAATAGATTATGTATTATTTCATTAATATTATATTTTGGATCAAGTATCATAGCAGGAATTTTAACATTCTTATCAGGTGGAAATGAAGTTGTATCAAACATGTTTTCAGGTATTGCTGGTTTAGGACCTCTTGCAGGTATTGTATTAATGATTGTTGCAAGAGTTAAATATCCAGAAAGTAGATTTGCTAAAACATTAATGTGGATATACATTGCTTTAACTATACTAGGTATTATCCTAATAGTTGTTGTTATTGTATTTTTCTTTGCTATGTGTTCACAACTACGTGGTATTAGTTAATGATTATAAAAGAAACTAGTTTTAATTATTATGGAGTATTATTAGTACTTTCTGTTTTGATTGGAATAGCATATGTTTTATATAGTATGATTAAAAATGGTTATAGAAATAAAAGAATACTTATATTATATATGCTACTTTTTATTGCGTGTGCTTTATTCTTTGGAAAATTATTTACAGTATTTGCAAGTGGTGGAAAAGAAAATATTATAAATGCTAGTTTTTCATCATATGGTGGTGTTATAGGAATAATTACTATTTCTATAATATATGAAAAAATAATTCCAATGAATAATAAATTAGTAAAATATTCTATTATTTCTTTACCTTTAATATATAGTATTTCAAAAATAGGATGTTTTATAGCAGGTTGTTGTTATGGAATTCCATATAATGGATTATTATCAGTTACATATCCAAATGGATTAAATATGCCATTATTTCCAATACAAATAACTGAAACTATTGTATTCTTTATTATATTTATCTTTTGTAATAAATATAGAGATAAAAAATATATAATATACATTACTATAATAATATCTGCTCTATCAAAATTCTTATTGGATTTTTTAAGATATGAACATATTAATAAAGTAATGTCTATCAATCAAATATTTAGTATATTTTTAATACTATGCACAATATTTATATATTTTTATAAAAATAAAAAAGCAATTTTAAAATAAAATTGCTTATTTTTTTTCTTTACTTAATTTAATAGCTTTATTAAATGCATCATCAGCTAATTTATGAAATTCTATAAATATAGCAGCAACTCTAGCCACTTTAAACATATCTTCTGATGAATCTAGTTTTCTTAAATTTACATCATTATAGAAAATAATATCTAATAACTCTAAACTTTGTTCAAACAATCCTAGAAATTCATTATATGATTCCTCACTATTTTTATCAAAACCAAGTTCCTCATATAACATTCTTACATATAATTTACGATTTTGTACATAAGAGAATAAATCAAACATATATTTAGCACACTCTTTTGGTGCTGCTTTTTCATAAATATAGCTTTCTATATTTTTTACTTCTTGTTCATCATTATTTTTTCTAGCTCTAATCATATTTAAAAAAGCATTATATACATAATTATCTTCTGGGTTTTCATCTTTTAATTCATTATTTAGTGACATAGAAGTTAAGCCATAGAAATCTATAAAAAATGTTAAAAAATTATCTGCTAACAATACTTCCAATTCTGTTTGTGGATCAATTAGTACTTCTGTATTTGGATTATTTTTATTATTTTGTAATATCATTTTATATACAAAATAATTATCTTTTACTCTTTTTTCAAATTCTTTTTTCTTTTCCTCAAAAGTTGTCATAAAAACCTCCTAAGCGATAATTATTCTATCACTTATAAAAATATAGTGTCAAATAAAAAACTAACAATTTGTTAGTTTTTTATTTTAATTTTCTAGTACTATTTTTTTCACTAGTTGGTACAATTATATTTTCATGATCAAATGTTAATTTATTTCTAAATTCTTCTAGAAAATATGGATATGCTTCACAACTAGGTCCAATAGTCAATGTCGTTTTTTTTGCATATAATAATTTTTTTAAACATCTGATTCTTCTCATCCTATTTCTAGTACTAATATCTTCCATTATATAATCTCTATCTGCCTTACTATATTCTGATATAACAAAATCTTTAATATCTCTTTGTTTTGTTTTCATAATTACTCCTTAGCATAAAAATTATATCATATATTAATTATTATGTTTTCCAAATTTACGACTATTTCCTAATTCTCTTTTATTATATTCTTTTTCTAATTCTAACACTTCTTCTTTGCTTAATTGACTTGGTAATTCTTTATCTTTAAAAGCATAACTTATATGAAATGTTTCGTAGGCATGAACAAATAATTCAGAATTGTAAACATCTAATAATGTATCAGGATAACACATATATTTTTCATCTGTTTCAACACTTTGTAATAGAAATCTTCCTGCTTCATCTTTAGCTCTTACAAACATTCTATATTTATCTTCAAAAGGTGCAATTTTCTTACCATTTCTACCTTCTCTTTTCCATATTCTTCCTACCCATAAATCTTTAGTATTAATCATTATTTCCCTCCTTAACACGGGCATATATTATATCACATTTTTAAAAAAATGCAATATATCAGCATAAAATCAATATTTTTTCAATACTTGTAATAATTTCAAAATTATTATATTAAATATATAGAGGTGAATATATGAAATCTATATGTGGTGCTGAATGCGGTGAATGTGCTTTATACAAAAATAAAAAATGTAAAGGATGCAAAGAAACTAATTGTAGTCCTTTTGGTAAGAAATGTTGGATAGCTAATTATATTGAAATTGGTGAAAAAGATAGTTTTGAAAAATTAAAGCAACAAATAATTGAAGAGTTCAATTCTTTAAAAATTGATGGTATGCCAAAAATAACAGAATTATATCAATTACATGGTTCATTTGTTAATTTAGAATACCCTCTTCCAAATGGAAAAAGTATTAAACTATTAAATGATGATGAATCATATATTGGAAATCAAGTAGAATGTGAATTTAATGATGGTAAAATTAAAAGATGTTTTGGATTATTAGCTAATTTAAATTTCTTATTAGTAAGTGAATACGATGAAGATGGTAATAATCCAGAAATAATAATTTATAAAAAAAGATAATTTAAAAACACTAACTTTTTGTTAGTGTTTTATAAACTTTAAATACTTTTAACATCTCTTTAGTAATACCATGTTTATCACCATATTTATTAGAATTTTCTATAAATTCATTTTCAACGTTTTCTAAAGGAACGTATCTTAATTCAAAATTACCTTTTAATTCATTTTTAGTATACTCAGTATTATCTAAATTTGGTTTTTCATCTGTTTTAATTTCATAATAATATATTTCTATTTTTCTATTCTTACCTTCTTCTGGCCAATCTTTATAATAACCAATTGAACATGCAAAAGGTTCAGCTTCTTTAATATTTAATTCAATACCAGTTTCTTCTCTAATTTCTCTATTAATGGCGTGTATTAAATCTTCATTTTCTTCAACATGACCTCCAGGACATTGATATTCATAATTAGAGTATCCAAGTAATATTTCATTATTACTATTAATTAAAAAGAGTTTTACTCTTTTTACTAATTCAGTCATATCTTCCTCTTTAAGATTATAATCATTTGTTATTATCTTTTCCATAATAAACACATCCTTTTATTCATCATTTCCTATTAATAAACATACAAATATTTTTTCAAATTCTATAACATACATATCTTCTAAAAAGAAAAATTTATACTTACTATTATCATTTGATAAAAAATCTAATATTTCATTACTAGGTTCATATATATTTTTCACTTCACCCAACTCTTTTGTTATCAAATATTTGAAATGATCCAATTCTTTATCATTAACACAAAATAAATTTTTAAAAAAATCTTTATTATTGTCCCTTTTAATAAATTGTTTATCTTTTGATATGTTATATTCTTTATATATATCATCATATTTTTTTATAAAATTTATATCTATATATGAAGGCTGTAAATTATATGAAATCATATCAAATAATCCTATTATGTATGAATAATCCATTTTTATCACCTGTAATTATTATATCATGTTATTCATAAAAATATAAAAACCCGAATTTAATAATTCGAGTTTATTTATATAGTGTTCTTGTTAATGCTCTTTTATATTCTTTTGATTCTTCAAGATAATAATCACTTAAAGGAGCAGCTGATTCAATTATTTCTCTAAAAAAATCATTTATTTCAGAATATAAAATATAATCTCTATGTTCACATATATGAAGTCCTCTATGTGACTTCTTTGTTAATAATGCAGAATTATCTACTCTTAATAATCCACCATCAGCAACTTTTATAACATGATGTAAAGTTAAAATATTATTTTTAGAATTTGGTAACTTAACCAATCAAAACCATTTGGTTCATAGATTTTTACTAATTCTTGTAATAATAATTGATTTTCATTTTTATATACTCTACCCATAACAACCTCCATTAATATTTAGAACTAGTAGAGCCATTCTTTAATGTTCTTTTAAATTGTTCAACTTGTGCTTCATAATTATTTGGAAGCTTATCATCATATTCAAATGCACCCCATCCTCTATTATGTTCACCACTAAGTACTTCTTTTTTAACATAAGCATTTACAAAAGCAATCATTTTATATATTTCTGCCTCACTAAAAGTTTCCATCATTGCTGGATTTGATAGTACTTGCATTAATAATTGTGCACTCATAATATTATACTTATTTCTTTCAATATCATAATCCATTACTATCCCCCCTTTTCGATAACGGTTTTATATAATATCATATTTCTGTTAAATAGTAAATAATAAAAATGTGTTGACAAGTGTACAAAATACACATATAATTAAATTGGAGATGATATTATGGAATTAAAAAATCCATTATATAAAAATATTGGTATTCATGTAGTTAGTTCTATTTTTACTGTTGATAATGGTATTGTTAAAGTTCTATTAGTTAAAAGAACAAATAATCCATATAATGGATATTGGGCATTACCTGGAGGTGGCTTATATAATAATGAATTAGTTATTGATGGCGCTAAAAGAGAATTAAAAGAAAAAACTGGTTTAGAAAATGTAGAATTATCAATGTATAAAATATTTGATAAAATTGATAGATCTCCTCTTAAAAGAATGATTGCTATTGCTTATATAGGAGTTATCGATAAAAAAAGAGCTCATTTATTAACCGAAACAAATAAGACATCTTCATCAGACTGGATAGATATTAATAATATTCCTACCCTAGCTTATGATTACAATGAAATATTAAATGGCGCTATTGATAGATTAAAAGAATTAATTCAAACAACTAATATTCTAAAATCATTATTTCCAGATGAATTTACACTTGCAGAACTGCATCAAGTATATGAATCAATATTAAATACTAATATTGATAGAAGAAACTTTAGAAAGAAAATGATTAATAGTGAACTGGTAATAGATACAAATAAAACTATTAATTATAAAGGTAAAAAACCTGCTAAATTATATATATTTAATAATAATATAAAAAATGAAAGCATATTTTAATGCTTTTTAAAACATATGATATGTGTATTTTATACACATAAGGAGGTAATATGAATTTATATATTGATTTTGATGGAGTTATTGCTGATACAATAGCAGTAACATATAAAATGATAGCTGATAAAGGAATAGATATTAATGATACACCAAAAGTAAGAGAATTTTATAGAACATTAAACTGGTTTGATTTACTTAAGAATATGTCTCAAATAAATAATTCTATTAAATATATTAAAAAACTACAATCATCTGGTTTATATAATATAGCTATTCTTACTACGGTTAATTCATTAGATGAAATAACTGCTAAAAAAGAATATATTAGAAAATTTGGATTAAATTTACCAATTATAAGTGTTCCAAGAGGAATAGATAAAAATGAAATAGTAGATCCTAAACAAGCTATTTTAGTAGATGACTATGGTGGTAATTTACAATCATGGGAAAAGGCTGGTGGCATAGGTGTTAAGTTTACAGAAAAAGAAACAAATGAATTCTTAACTGTTAATTCTTTAAATGAGTTAAGTAATGGAAACTTTGCTAAAAAATTAATAAGAAAAATATAAATTAAAACTCAAACTTTATGTTTGAGTTTTAATAATTAATTATTTCTTATCTTCCTTGATAAAGTCATTGGCTTTTCAGTTAAATTTAGTTCTGGAACAATAGAAACTTCAATAGCAACAGCACCTAGTTGATTTTCTACTTCTTCACTATAAAATCTTCTTAATTCATTAACTATTGATTCAGTAGTTCTTCCTTCAAAACCAACGTCTTTTTTAGGAAGTGAATCATACAATTCTGTAAAATTAGGATATTCTATTTTTCTAGTTATTTGAAGCATTAATGTTTCTTCTTTTTCTGGTTCTTTTATTAATTTAATAAAATCACCAACATGCATATTTTTACGTCTTTCATCATTTGTTCTTACTTCATACTTCTTTATACCTTCTTTTACTAATTCAAAGTATTCTGGTTTAATCAACATTTCATGAACTTTCATAATAAAAACCCTCCTAATATCATTGTATCATACAATACTAGATATACAATAAAAAAGTCAGAATACTCTGACTTATTTTTTGTTATTTAAATAATCTGCTATTTCATCAAATGCTGCAGTATTCCACATTTTAAATCTTTCATCATCATTATAATGTGCCATTGTTTTACTATATCCATCTGGAATAAATATTGGATCTATTCTTAATCCATATTTTCCACTTTTTCTTGTTGCTAGTTTGCCACTAGTAATAGCAGTAAATACAACTGGTTCTTTTCCATATTCGCAATATGCAAAAGCTTCTCTATAATATGCTCTTCTATTCTTCTCCCCTCTCATAAGTTTTAATATACCATCAGTACCAATATTTGCCATTACTTGATGTGTATATGCTCCAGGAAAACCATTCAATGCTTCTATAAAGAATCCAGTATCATTTTTTAATACAGCACATTTTAATTTATCGCTAGCCTCTTTAGCAGAATAAGCTGCTATTTCTTCAATAGAATCAGATTGAATTTCAGTTGTATCCATTTTAACATTATCAACTTCTATTCCATGTGGTTCTAAAAATTGTCTAGCACTTATAAGTTTTTTCATATTACCTGTTACTAATATTACTTTTTTCATTTTATCCTCCTATATATAAAAGTTAATTCTAACAATATATTACAACATTTATTTATATAATAAAAGGTTCTAATAAAATTAGAACCTAATTATTTCCCTTATGATTTTTTCTCTAACATCCTTTTTTGATCTTTAGTTGATTTTTTATCTAAACAAAATAATTGTGAATATAAAAAATTTTTTTCAAATAGATTTGGATCTTTTTCACATCTTTCTTCTATTCTTTTTATTATTCCACTTGATAATATTTCTTTAGGTATATTTACCATATATCCACAATGAGGACATAATTGATAATATCTATACATAAAATCTTTTGGATCAACAAATATTTCTTTTTCATCTACATAAAATGTTTCACCACATGGACTGGTTACTAGTGGTCTTTTTAATCTTTTATCAGTTTTATCTTTATCATATTTTTCTTCTAATGCACATGTTTTTTCTAAATTCCATGGTAATTCATCATTAAATGATAGATATATTTCTTGTTTTTCATTTTCTGTTAAAATAGAATAATTATAATCATAGTAGTTTGCATCATTTGCTACGTAACTAATAAACTCACTTTTTATTTGCCCAATATCAGTTTTAGCTCTACTAGGCTGTCTATTATTATCAGATATTACAGCACTATAGCATGAAACGTTATCAAAATCTCTTAAATCAAATTTATAACCACTTTTCCAAAGTTTTCCATTATTAGAATATCTTTTAATTCTAAAATATTCATCTAATGCTAGTAATTTATTTTCTTTATTACTTAAATCTCCTGATTGTTCATCTATAAAGTTTCTTAATTCTGATAATAAAGTCCAAGAATCTAATTTAGTAGGAAAAGCTGTATTTTCGTTATCTTTTCTTAAAAGAACTAATCCATTTCTAACTTGTTCCAAGTATTTAGGATCTTTCTTTTTTCTTTCTAATTCAGTATATAATTTACTTTTATTATATGGTGTATCGCTTAATAAAAATGATTCTAAATCAAGTAATAAACTATCTGGTAATTTACCTAAATATATACATTCATCATCTTCAAAAGGATTATCTATAAACATTTTTTTATATTCTAGAATCATTTTTCTTCTTTCTTCTTTAGTTTGATGATGCATAAAAGGTGCTAAAATATATTCAGCATTTGCATAGATATATTTATATCTATTAATTAATTCTTGTTTTATTTGTTCTTTTTCCATACATACAGTCTCCTTATTAATTTTTTATTATAATATAAAAAAATATTCATTTCAATTGTTAAAAAAGTGAATTTAAATGATATAATATAATTGAAAGGAGCCTAGATGAAAACAAGAGTATTATTAGTTACATTATTATGTTGTCTATTATTAGTTGGTTGTGAAAAAAAACAAAATGAAAATCAGCAAAACAATAATAATCAAAATGAAACTAAACAAGAAACTAACAATGAAGATTTAAGCAAACCAATAGTTTGTAAATATAATGGTACTGAAAATATACAAATTGAATTATATGCTACTCGAGATTCAAATGGTAAAGTAACTACTATTGAAATGCATAATATTTTTGCTAGTAATGAAGAAGCTAGTAAAGAATTTGACCATTTCAAAAAACATGGTGATAATGCTGTTTTAGAAGATAATAAGATTATTATTAAAAATGCTCATGATAAAGATACATTGGCTGGACAACTATTTGGTGATGGAGTAGGAAAAACAAAAGAAGAGTTTCAAACATTCGTAGGATATTATGAATGTGAATAAAAAACACTAATATATAGTTAGTGTTTTTTTATTTTTCAAATTCAAGATATTTAGCAAATTGGTAGCCACTTTCATTCTCTTCATAAACAAATGAATTTTCTAATCTATATTTTCCATTTAATTTACCATATCCATATTCCCAATCAATTTTTACTTCAATAGAATCATTTTTATTTATTTCATAAGTAGAATATTTAAATTCAAACTCATTAACTGGTTTTAACCTTTTCCAATGTTCCATATCATATTTTTCAATCTCATAAGGATTTCTATACCATATGACTTTATCACTTTGATTCTTTATTACCATCGTAAATCCATTATCAGTTAATGTATTCTCTTTAATATCAATTTGTACATTTACTTCATCTCCACTAATTTCATTTATTTCTACTAGGAAATAATAACTAATTGGTTTATTTTCATAAGTTGCATTTATTTCAAATATATATGTACCACGTATACTAGGAGTAATAATATATTCATTTGTATAATCTATGTTAATGTATTCAGGGTCTTTAGTCTTATTAATAATTAATTTATTATAACTAAATAATTTAACTGATTTTATTACTCCATTCAAACCACTAATATATAATTTATTTCCAAAATATGATGTTATAGGATCATAATCAAAATCTTCAAAACCAGTTTTATCTATACATACACCTTTTTTATAACAAAAAGATCCTGTATAAGATTCGAAGATTGTATCATTTGTTATTATATTGATTTTATGCTCAATCTCACTAATATCAACATCTTCTTTATTATTTAATATACACATAATACAAATACAAACTATCGCTATTAATAAAATAATTCCACCTATTAAATAATATTTTTTCTTTGCCATATTATCACCTATATTTTAATTGTACTATAAAAATATATTGAAATAAATCATTATCTTTTTATTGCATCAAAAGTAAAAACAAATTATAATAATTAACAAATATGTTTTGGTGGTGATTTTTATGTCAAAAATTAGTTTTTCTGATTTTCATAATGCTGTTGAAGAAGAAAAAGAACGTAGAGACAGAATTATTGAATTACAGAAATTGGAAATAGTAAGAGAATATTTAAAAGTATCAAATAGATGGCCAATTGAAACAGATAGTTCTGATATTAGAGACATAGTTAAATATTTATTAGATCATTATTCTATAGTAGATGGTACACAAAGAATATATCTATGTGTTGATGCTTTTAATAGACAAAAAAGTGTTAAACCTGATGATCCTAGTGCAATAGCTAAAAATTATAGAGATATTGAAGTGGAATTTGAGTTTGTTGAAGCAGTAAAGCCAGGATTTGAAAATCCATATAAATATGATTTTTTCCGTCATTGTTCTTTTGATAGACCACATATAGGTGATTTTGAAAGAGAACACATAGTACTTAATCCTTACAATAATAATATAGAAAATTTAGATGCATATAAAAGAATAAGATTAAATTATTTTCAATATTATGCTCAAAGTGGTAATCAAGAAGAAGCAATATATAGACTTCTTAAAAAATATCCTAGAATGAAACAAAGATAGAAAGGAATGATTAAAATGGATAAATTACAATTAGAAATACAAAAAGGTTTAGATGATGTTAAAAATGGTCGTGTTTATAGTATTAGTGAATTGAGTCAAGAACAATTAAAACAAGAAATACAAAAAGGCCTAGATGATATTAAAAATGGTCGTGTACATAAAGCTAGTGATGTATTTACAATACTAAAACTTATTGCTAAAGGTGATATATGTGCTGAAAATAATGACTTTGAAAATGCAGAAAAATTTTATAGAGAGTCAACAATGGTTTGTAAAGATAGAAAACTTACTGCTGAAGGATTTTATAAACTAGGTCTTTTATATTATAAATTTAAAAGACCAGAAATATTATATTCAAAACTATATTTTGAATTAGCACTTGAATATGGTGAAAAAAATGCTAGTTATTATCTTGCTACAATTTATGAATGGATAAATAAGAAAAAAATAACTAATTTAAATCTATATGATATTGATTATTTATACACTCTTGCAGCAGAAGAAGCAACTGATGAAAATGTTAGAAAATTAGCACTTGAAAGAAATAATAAATAATTTAAAAAACACTAACTTAATTGTTAGTGTTTTAATTTGAATTTTTTTATTGGTGTATCATACGGAATAAAATCAAAATCAAAATATGTATAATAACCACCTTTTGGTAAACTTAAATATTCATCAATTTCTTTCTTAGCTTTTTCAGAAACCATATTTATTCTTACAACACCATTATCAGTTACTACTAATGGCGTAACATATCTTGTTTTTGCATTAATATTTATACAATATTTTTTGTCAACAGGTAAATCACTTTTATAAACTGTATCTGCATTTTGAAATCTCTTAAAACTATCTGATAAATAAGAATCCTCACAATCTAAAAATTTATCAATTACTTCTTTTTCAGATAAAGAATATAAATCATCTATTGTCAAATATCCAGCATTTTTCATAGATTTACACATATCTGCTAAGAATTGCATAACAGTTCTATCTCTATCACTTACCCACTCTGGCCAAAGTCTAGATATTATATGAATATACTCTTCACATATTTTTTTATCTTTAAAAGCTAATTCATCTATACCTTCTTCATTCTTTGTAACTACAATATTTGAATATATTTCTCTTATTCTATCTAATTCCCATACTCTAAAGAATGTTAACCCGCTTGCAAAAGTATATTCAAATCTATCTGCTGATAGTTTTGGTGTATCATTATCAGCTATAGGATATATTTTATAATCATTTACTTCTTCAAGTTTTATTCCGTCTCTATTAAGTAAAGACATTATTTCTTTTGAATTCATTATTATATCTGTTGTTCTTTCTTCAGTAGATTCTTGAGTTTCAGTATCTCCATTCATAAAATCTATACAATGCTTAAATACAGGAGTAGCAATATCATGAAATAATCCAGCCAATGTTTGTTTTTTATCATGAGTAAAATTCCAAATTATTAAAGCAACTCTCTAAATTAGAATACCAGTATTTTAGATTAAAACATTTTGAATAATCTGTTCCACAACTCATACTTATTTTTCCAATTCTTTCCATTTCTGGTGTATCAATATATTCTAATAACCACTCTGGAAATGTTGGTGATAATATACTAAAGTATTCTCTTACTTCTTCATTTAAGTTTTCTAAGTATTTTGCCATATAACCACCTGTTTAGTTATTATATCATAAAATATTTAATAAAAAACACTAACAATTAAGTTAGTGTTTTAAGTTATCTATTTCTAGATTGTTCATTTTCTTGTTGTTCAATCATTTTAGATCTATTTTTCATATAAGCTATAAATTCTTTTACTTCTTCATCTTTATCACTAGCAGGTTCTGGTTTTTGATTATATAATTCCATTGTACATAGTCTCCATAACCATTCACGTTCTTCATTAACATTTGATTCTAGACTAATCATATAATCAAAATTATTATATGTTGTTATTCCCCATTTTACGATATTTCCACTAGAAATAACTAGTCTTGCATTACCTCTTTTAAGTGCCATTTTATCTATAGTAATAAGTATTTTTTTAATAGAACGTTCATCAAATTTTAATGGAATTAATGTTCTATTTTTATAACTGTACCAAGGATCATATAAAATACCCTCTTTTTCCAATGTTATAGGCCCACTTGAATTAATACCTTCACTTTCTAATTTATCAAGTATTTTAAAAAGTTCATTTACTGCTTTTATTGTTTCTTCTGTATTACCCATATAATATCTCCTTTATTATTGTGCATTAGAAAATTGAAGAACTATTCCTTTTTTCTTTCCTTTTTTAATTTTATAAAGTGTTATTTTAGATACAAGTGCTTCAGCTTTATTTAAATCAAATTCTCTTATTATTTTTTCTCCTAATCTTTTTTGAAAATATTCAAAATCTTCAACTTCTCTCTTTTTTATATAAATTCCAGTTAAAATAATATTAAGTGCATTTTCAAGAGGAGCTCCATAAATTGTTCCTTCATCTATTTTATATTCTATAATATCTAAAAATCTATTTTCACATACTAAATCTTCCAATACTCTACGTGAGTAAAATAAAGATAATCTATATCTATTAAGATATGTATTATCAAGATCACTACCTTCTGAATAATCATCTTCTTCTATCCATTTTAAAGCTAATCTTTTGTTTTCTTCTCTATCAATAACCGTCTCTTTTAAAACTTCAAGTCTTAATTTAACATACCATCTGGCTTCTTTAGATAGTTTTTCATCATAATTTTCTATTTGCTCTCTTGGATAATTATAATCAAATAGTCTTTTATATTTTTTAGATGCCTCATACATATCAAAAAGAGGCATTTTAGGTCTTTTATCTTCATCTCTACTTTTAATTCTTCTTAAATATTCTCGTACTGGCATTTTATCATTAAGTGCTAATACTACATCATGATCATCTAACATATCATAATACTTTTTAAAATCAGCACTATCATAAAGGAAGAAATTAAGTTTTCTCCAAGTTTGAACATCATTTCTAGCTACAAAATTACCATCACGTAAAACAAGTCTAATAAATTTAGTTAAATTATTATTCATCATTAATTTACAATAATAGTATAAATTATTATATTCTTCCTCTGCTTCTTCCATATCTTGTTTAGTACCAAGGATACTACCTGGATCATGATATAATCTCCAAAATAGGAAATAATCTTCACTATCTTTTATTTCTTTAAAAAATTCTTTTAATTCATCTGACATAAGTTTCACCCCAAAAATTACTATGTATTGTACCATGTAGTTATAAATACTGCAATAAAAAACTCTAACCATTAAAGTTAGAGTTTCAAGTACTATTTTTTCTTGAATGATAAATTAGGTTCTTTTTTTAAACTAATACCATATATTTCTTCATATATTCTTTGAACATCTAAAGATGTTGCTTTTTCTTTTGGTATACCTAATAATTGAAGCGTATTAAATACTTCTTCTTCACTTGTTCCTTCTATTTCTAAATATGTAGGTATTCTAGGCCATGTATCTATGTCAACTTCTACACCATTTAAATCATACTTAATTCTTTTATTTTCTTGAATTCCTCTAGGAGTATAACCTAATTCACCTAATATCTCATTTGCAGTATCAAAATCACTTACTTCTATTTCCATTTCTTTTGTTCCATCAATATTAGATGATTCTACATTCTTAATTGTAAGAGTTGTTTTTGAACCATTTGTTCTTAATCTAATCCATTTACTAGGAACAACTGGATTAAAATCATAAACATATCTCTTTTGTAATACATCTTCTACTAATACTGCTTTTAATTCTTTTAGTTTTGATAGTATTTCATCTTTGTCAATTTCTAACACTCTTACTTCATATTCAATACGACTCATAATATCACTCCTTATAAATATTATATCATGATAGATAAACTATTATTTATAATTATAGATTTCATTTTTTTACAATCATAACCCATTTTTCCTTTAAAGATAGTTTTTTACATTCATAAACATAATCTAATAACTCTTTTTTAAACGTTAAAAAAGCATGATCAAATTCAAAACCAACTATTTTCTTTACTTCTTCAAAAGATAATTTATACTCATCTTTATTATTTTCTTTAACATATTTCCACAAAGGATCATATTTACTCATGGTAATCTCCAAAAACATTATATTATGAAATATATTATTTCTTTAATTGCATTTTTAAAACATCTTCTTGTTTTGGTTCTTTTAAATATTCTTTTACTGCAACTAGAGTGAAACTAAAACATGCAAGTGTTTCATTATATAATCTTCTCAATCCTTCATAATCATATTCTTTTTCATCACTAATAGAATCATGTTTTGTTAATTCTGGAGAATTTGCATAATTTAATATTTTTTCAAAACCAAGTTGTTTAAAATCAATGAAGTCTCCATTATTATCTACAATAAGTCCGATAAAAGAAAATAAATCTGGGTATTTTTCATATGAATAATCGTATGTAACATAATTATCTCCAGTATGATAAACTATAGTTTCTGGATATATTGTTGCTTCTATATTTTTATTAGACTCATTAAATACAGAAATAACTCTTCTTTTTACGTATTTTTCTGTAGCAGGGAATTTAGTTACTACCCAACCAGTCATTTGGCTGTGGTTAAGTAAAACATAACTATATTCTTTTAATTTTTCTGAAATATCTTTTAATTTTTCTTCATCATAATCAACAGAATAATATTTTTCAATATTATCAGTTTTTTCAACATATATCATAAGCTTTCTCCTTTGATTGTTTACTATAGCATATATGTTTAAAAAATACAATAAAAAAGCCGAACTATTATAGTTCGACGATAATATAAATAGCATGCTAATCTTAAAGTTTTAAAACTATTTTATTAAATCATTATATGTATCTAATATAATTTCCTTTGTTGCCTGAACCTAATACCAATGCTAGAATTCTCTAACAATAATAGGTGAAACAACATTTTCATATTATTTTTCAGTTGATTGTGCTTTTTGATTTGTAACATAAAAAATCAGCTACCTTTTTAGCAACTGATTTTTCCTTATATTTAAAGTTCTAAACCCTAAAAGTTAGAGCAATAAGTACTAATGGCACGCTCTTTATAAACGTTTACGAAAAAATAGGGATAAAACCTGATTACATTTTCATTATAGCATCTTTGTAAAAATAATCCAAGATGTGTAGGATAAATAATAAAAATTTGTTATAATAATATTTAAATAATAACAGTATCTTTTCTTTTTTAAGATGGATACTGTTTTCTTGTGGGAGGATTTAAGATTTATGGAAAAAATAGAATTTATAAATAAAGAATCAAAAGAAAAAATTATATTACCATTGGATAAAAAAATGATTTTTATATATGGAAAAAATGGTTCAGGAAAAACTACCTTGTCTCGAAGTATAAAAAGTGATAATTGTTATGTTTTTAATGAAGATTTTATATATAAAAACGTTTATGTTATTGAAAATGACGGAGCTAAAGTGGATCAAGTAACAAAAAATAACTTTTCAGAATTATTAATTGGTGAAGAAGAAATAGTATTAAAAAAAGAAATTTTAAAATTAGAAGAATTTAGTAAGAAAAAAAATCAAGAGTATAAAGATAAAAATAATATAATTAATAGTTTATTACTTAAAAATAGTCTTTTAGAAGAAGATAATATTTTAAAGAATATGATTGATAAAAATTTTAAATACAATTTAGAATTATCCGATGAAGAACAATTAAATAGTTATGATTACACTTCAACCATTACATCAAAAATAAAAAATGATGAACAATTACAGTTGAAGTTAAAACAACTAAGTAAACAAGAAAACTTAATCGATTTAAACAATAAAATAGATGGAAATCCATTGTTAAAAGCATATTTATATTCCAATGATAAAATTATAGAATCACTTAATCAAGAAATATCAGTTATAAAATCATATGACGCAGCTATTTGCGAATTAGAAAAAATAGCAAAAGAAAAGAATGTTTCTAATAAACATTTTGATATAATACAAAAATGTTTGTTGATACAAGACGAAACTGGAAGTAGTAAATGTTTTTTATGTGGAACGGAGAATAAATTAGAAGAAATAAAAGAATGGAATAAAATAATAAATGATAGAACAATAAAAGAAAGAGATGAATTGAAAAAGAAATTAACTCAATCCTTAGAATTAGCTAAAACAATAATTACATCAAAAAAAGTATATGAAACAGTTGCTCCAAAAACAATAAAACATATAGAAACATATTCTAAAAAAATAGAACTAATAATTAATTCTATTGACGAAAAAAAATATAATCAATTAGAAATTGATAAAATTGAATTAGATTCAATGGTTATGGAAACAAAAGAGATTAAAGAAGATATTAGAAACTATTTATTAAAACCATTTGAAAAAGAGATTGTTTTCTATAATTCACTTATGGATTTATTAGCTAAAACAATTAAAACAAAAAAAGAAAGCCTAGACAAATTATTAACTAAAAACTCTAAAGATAATGAGAAATCAATTAATTCTATCTTAATTGAATTAGGGCTAAATAAAGAAATGTCAATTTCAGTTGATAGATACGGTGGGAGTCCAAAATATAAAATTGAATTGAAAAATGGTGGTTTAAATACTTTAAGTGACGGACAGAAGCATAAATTAGCTCTTGCAATTTTCTTAAATTATTTAAAAAGCAAAGATTTGAAAAACAGTATAGTGCTATTTGATGATCCTGTGGTTTCGTTAGATGAATCTGGGTATCATTTATTTAAAAAATATGTAATCAACAATGTTATGAAACAAAAACTTGAAGATTCTCCAATATTAATTATTTTAACTCATAATTTTAATTATTTATATGTTCAAATAAGTAATGTTATATCTAATGAAGAATTAAAAGCTAATTCAATTGTATACAAATTGAGTTCATTAAATATTCAAACATTAGACTTTCACTATTTTGAATTAGATGATATAGCACTTTTTAAAGAATGTTTAAAAAAAATGAAATATCAATTTCAGTTAAATGATTTATCAATTATTTATCTAAAGTTATTTAGAGTATTTTTAGATTTATCATTAAGAATAAAAGGAATCCCTGATACTTTAGAAATACACGAAGAAATTGCTAAAATGAATTTAGAGTCATCATTAGAAGAAAAAATAAAAGATATTCATAAAAAACTTTGTAGTATATCTAAGAAACGAAATTGTAATTACGAAAAATCCAAAGAAGGATTAAAACTATTAAAAGAAGCAATTGATATATTAGGATATGACTATATAACAGATGAAGATATTAAAAATAGCGAATCATTAGAAGAAAAAGAAATATTTTATGAAAATGATATATTCTTTATTTTAAACGAAATAATCAATGTCTTATTAGATAAAAAAGAAGAAAACTATTCTCATTATTTAAATCACCCTAGAATATCCTTTACGCAAAATATATTGTCTACTTCGATGAATCAATAGTATGGTATAATTATATTAGTATGGAGGTGTAATATGGCATTTAAATCTTATAGTTGGTCAATTGGAACTACTAGTTTTAGAGTAAGTCAATTGAATTATAAAATAGAACGTCAGTTACAATTATTAAAACAATTTTGGCTAGAAAATCCTAATGTCAGTTGGAAAAATAATAATGAGTTACAAGCAAAATACTATTATTTCATGAAAAATAATGGATTCTTAATTGGTGAAGCTAGTAGACCAGATAAAGATGCAAGAGAAAAAACTTCAGGATTAGTTGATATTGGAGTTTTAACACAAGATAGAAAACTAACAGAAGTTGGTAGCAAAATTGAAAACTTATTAGGAAAAGAAAGATCTAAAGATAATATATTTTATATTGACGAAGATAGTTATTACTACTTGTTACAATTTTTGAAATTGCAAATTAATAATGACGGATTAAAAATAAAACCATTTATTGCTTTAATATATATGCTAGAAAAACTAGATTATTTAACTTATGATGAATTCACATATTTATTACCATTATGTAAAAACAAATATGATGTTATAAAAATGGTAAATGATATTAAGTATAATCGTCAAGGATTAGATTTAGATACGATTATTACAACCAGAATTTATGAAATGGATAATTATATTAGGGTATTTGAAGAATTTAGAAAAGATTATCCAGTAACTGAAGAAACATTTGAAATGATTGGAATGAATAGAAAAAGTGCTAGTTACGAACATGCATATTTACCAGTATATAATGAATTAGTTAATTTAGTATTCCATTTAAGACACAATACATTTGAAGAAAGAATTGAATCATATAATAAGTTGTATGGATATTGTAGAAACATTTCAGGAAATGCTAAATCACATTGGTTATCATATTTATTTATGAATTACACTCCTAGAAACTTTGATGAAAAATTTGATAAAGAATTTAGAAAACTTGAAATATCTGAAGTTAAAAATATAATTGACTTTAAAAGAGTTTTCTTTGAAAGAGAACATATCATTAAATGGAAAGTAAATCTAAAAGAATATTTTGATTTAAATAAGAGATATTTTTCATTAACTGATATTGTTAAATTTGGTGAAGATAAAATAGAATTAGATTTATTACCAAAATATTATTTTAAGGAAATCATTGATGATTTATTAAATGAAAATCTATTAGAAGAAGATGATTATTTAAGTTTATTTCATTCAATTGTACCTATAGAGAAAATATCAGACAAATATAAAACTGATATATCTGAACTTGTTAACAAAATTAATAAAGAATTGCATACAGATTTAACAATAAACAATATTAATACATATTTAGAAGATGAAAAAATTAAACAATTTAATAAATTAATTGATGAAAGATTTAAGGATAGCGACTTGTTATCATTAATTGATTTGATTAAAGATAGAAGAGATTCAGAAGTGTGTAGTTATGTATCTGATAATGCCGATGTTCCAACAATATTTGAATATATACTTGGTATAGCTTGGTATAGAATTAGTAATAAAGAAGGAAATATACTTAAGTTTATGAATCTTAGTTTAGACGCTGATTTATTACCAAAGACACATGCTGGTGGTGGTATGGCAGATATAGTTTACGAATACAAAGAAAATAACTATCCAAGACATAATTTATTAATTGAAGCAACATTATCAGAATCAACTGGACAAAGACATATGGAAATGGAACCAGTATCAAGACATTTAGGAGAAGATATATCTAGTACAAACAATGAAAATGACTATGCATTATTCGTAGCACCAAATCTAGAAGAAAGATTAATATTAGATTTTAGAAATATGAGAAGTAGATTCTATCCTAAAGCTAATGGTGGTTATATTGAAGGATTAAAGATAATACCTATTGATACAGATATATTGAAAAAATTTATAACAGAACATAAAAAGTATTCTGACATATATAGCTTATTTGATAATGCTTATAAGTCACAACTACCAGATCCAGAATGGTTCGAAAAAGAAATTTTACAAAAAATATAAAAGAAGTTGTAGCACACTTCTTTTTTTATGGTATAATTAAATAGTAGTACGATGCCGAAAATGGAAATAAGGAGGATTAATATGAAATTAATTAGTATAAATAATAGACGTTATATAGGAAGTAAAGCAAGAATGTTAGATTACATTAATGATGTTATGAAAAAAGAAAAAATTACATTTTCATCCTTCTTTGATCTATTTGGAGGAACTGGTATTGTTGGAGATTATTTTAATGATTCAAAAACTAAAATATATGTTAATGACTTGTTAAAATCCAACTACTTGTCATATTTAGCATGGTTTGGAAATGATAAAATTGATAAAAAGAAGTTAGAAGAATATATTGAAAGATATAATTCTATAAAAAATGTAAAAGATAACTATTTTTCAATAAACTTTAGTGATACATACTTTAGTAAAGA
>JAEEGL012914722.1_pt1 | contig 24731 bp, 15 predicted proteins | sample 9134231 | NCBI WGS metagenome assembly JAEEGL01 (sample SAMN16246548, study PRJNA631951) | gut metagenome | biome: gut microbiome; feature: rumen; material: fiber-attached | host: Bos | place: Iran: Karaj | collected 2018-10
TATCCCCCAGGCATCATCCTGGGGAAGTGTAAAACAGGTTATAAATACTGTGAAATGAGGAAATTATATGAATACAAATAAAGGTTTAGAGATATTCAAAAAAATAGGATTATCTGTCATTTTTCCATTATTGATGTTTGTAGTGATGCTTATCATTACCGGTACTAATGAAAAATGCTATGTTAACGGAAAACTTATCTTTCTTTCGGGGGATATGCTGCAGCAGGTATTCTTAAATGCTTCTATGACGATTTGCGTGGCACTTGCAATCTGGATCCAGCTCAAGAACGGAAGATTTGACTTCTCCGGCGGAGCTACCATGATCCTCACAGCCATAGTTGCGGGACATATTGGTTATGACACCAGAAATCCATGGCTGGCACTTTTAGTTGCAGTTGTGCTGGCAGTCATCTTAAGTATCTGCACAGCCTGCGTCTATATCGTAGGCCGCATCCCCATCATCATCTGTACTATCGGTATGACTCTGTTTTATGAGTCCCTTACATATCTTGTCTTCGGAGGACAGGGTATAAGAGTATTCTACTCAACTGTGGAAACCTCTGTTTTTGGCAGACTTCCGGGAATCTTCCTTCCTGCGGGACTGGCTATTGCTGCCTTTGTGGTATTCACCTACTTTACAGCAGCCGGAAGAAAAGGAAAGATCCTCTCCAACAATCAGCGCGCCGGTGTAAACATCGGTATCAATGAAAAAAAGAATGTACTTACTACTTACATTTTTTCAGGAATGATCCTGGGCTTTGCAGCAATCATCTACGTATCACAGAATGAGGTCGGACCTCAGTCAGGTCTTGCAACTTCAGGAATCATGTTCTCTTACATCGTTCCTGTATTTATGGGAACCTTTATCGGACTTGCAAGCTGTGATGTCATAGGTATAGCAATCGCTGCAATCGGTATGGAAATTATGAACTACGGACTCAACTGTCTCAACCTGGGAGCCGGCGGATGGCAGCAGATCATCCTTGGAATCTTCGTACTTGGATTCTACTCATTCTCAGCACAGACAGATAAGATACAGGCATTATTAGCCAGAATGAAAACCGCAAAAGTAAAGGCATAAAGAGGAAAAATCAATGGATCTGAAAGCTAAACCATTTTATTTATCAGATGAAGACATTAAGTGGGTCGAGGAGACCAAGGCTTCCCTTTCACTGGATGAAAAGCTTGGACAGCTCTTTTTCCCCATCGGATATTCACCAAACGAGCAGTATCTGCAGTACGAGATACTGTCCAAAAATCCCGGCGGACTGATGTTCAGAACGGGAAAGACAGAAGAACTGTTCAATGCATACTCATATCTTCAGACAAACAGCAAGGTACCGATGCTTCTTGCAGCAAACCTTGAAGCAGGTGGGGATGGCATTGTACTTGAGGGCACTCCCTTTGGAAAGCAGATGCAGGTTGCAGCTACAGGAGACCCACAGCAGGCTTACAGACTTGCGAAGGTCAGCTGCAGCGAGGGTCAGGCTGTTGGATGCAATTATGCATTCGCTCCTGTTGTGGATATTGACTATAACTATCACAGCCCCATCACCAATGTGCGTACCTATGGCTCTGATCCCGAGAAGGTAAAGAAATTCGGACTTGAGTACCTGAGAGGTGCAAAAGAATGCGGTACAGCAGTAGCAATTAAGCACTTCCCGGGAGACGGAGTGGATGAAGTTGACCAGCACATCTTAACAAGCGTGAACAGCCTTAGCTGTGAGGAGTGGGATAAGACCTACGGAGACGTATACAAGACACTGATCGATGAGGGTGCACTTTCGGTTATGGTGGGACATATAGCCCTGCCTTCTTATCAGAAGAAATTTAACCCGGATCTTCCTAAGAAGCTCATACCTGCTTCACTGTCACCTGAGCTTTTGCAGAACCTTCTCAGAGAGCAGCTTGGATTTAACGGAATGATCATTACAGATGCTACTCCCATGGTCGGGTTCCTCTGTGCAATGGACAGGGAGAAGTCAGTTCCTTACTGCATCGAAGCCGGCTGCGACATGATACTGTTCAACAAGGACTACGATGAGGACATTATGTTCATGAAGAAGGGCTATGAGGAGGGAATCCTTTCCGAGAAGCGCCTTGATGAAGCACTGACACGTATTCTTGCCATGAAGGCAGCTCTGAAGCTTCACAAGAAGAGGGCAGATGGCACCCTTGCACCCAGCAGGGACAATCTTCCTGTTATCGCAAGCGCCGAGCATACAGCCTGGGCAAAAGAGTGCGCCGACAGATCGGTGACACTGGTAAAGGATACGCAGGCTCTTTTACCCATATCACCCAAAAAGCACAGGAGAGTCCTCTATGAGATCATGGGCGGATGTGCCTCTGAAAAGAGAGTAGAAGAGACCTTTGTGAAGCTTATGGAGGCAGAGGGCTTTGAGATGATCCCCTACGTAAAAGAGGAGTTTGATTTCAACAAGCCCCTGAAGTTTGAGTCAGTAACTGAGTTTAGGAACAAATATGACCTTGTCATCTATCTTGGAAACGTTGAGAATGCCTCAAACAAAACCACTGCAAGACTGAACTGGCACACCATTTTCGGAGCAGGCAACAATATTCCATGGTTTGTGGAAGTGGTTCCTACAATGTTCATCTCACTGCAGATCCCGTATCATCTTCTGGATGTACCCATGATCAAAACCTACATCAATGCATATTCAAACCATGATTATGTAATTGAGGCAGTTGTGGAGAAGATCCTGGGCAGGAGTGAGTTTAAGGGCACAAGTCCCGTGGATCCCTTTTGCGGCAAAGAATATCTGGCTTATTAAATTAAGGACACAGAGTATGAAGATCGTTGATGTAAAAATAAATGGTATTACTAATCCAATAGGTTTTTCCTTTCCCGGGATAAAGTGCAGCTGGAAAGTGGTGGAAACAACCGGCAAATACCAGGTGCGCTCCAAAATCGTCGTCAGCACAAAGGAAGATTTCTCTGAGATTCTGTGGAGCAAAGAGGACCACGATCTTAACTGGATCGGAGAGACTATAGATATAACACCTAAGCCAAGGACCAGGTATTATTTCTATGTCGAAGTGACAGACGATGATAACAATTCCGCAAAGAGCGAAGTGTGCTTTTTTGAAACCGGGAAAATGACAGAGAAGTGGAAGGCCAAGTTCATCGGTACAAAAGAAGAGCCCTCCTTCCATCCCTGCTTTGTAAAGGACTTTTCCTTGCAGGATGTAAAAGAGATTAAGAACGCCCGCATCTATGTGACAGGACTTGGGCTTTATGAGGCTTACTTAAATGGTGTTAAGATCGGTGACGATTATCTTGCGCCCTTCTGTAATGACTACAACAAGCACATTCAGTATCAGACCTACGATATCACCGACCTTCTTAAGGAAGAGAACAGGCTTTCAATCATCTGCGGAAACGGCTGGTACAAGGGGCGCCTTGGCTACGACGGAGATGTGGCATACTACGGCAATAAGTTTGGCGTGATCGCAGAGCTTTATGTAAATGGCAGGCTCACGGTCATTACAGATGAGAGCTTTTCTTACTGCGGCAGTGACATCGTTTCCAGTGACATTTACGATGGTGAGGAGTATAACCGCATTTACTGGAAAGACAGGGATAATGAGTATAAGCCTGCAATAGTATGGAAGGACAGCAAGGAGGCTGTATCAAGGCTCGTTGAGAGATACAGCCTGCCGGTTGTGGCAAAAGAGACACTTCCCGTAAAAGAAGTCATAGATACTCCTGCTGGAGAAAAGGTGCTGGACTTTGGACAGAATTTTACAGGCTTTGTCTCATTCAGATCAAAGCTTTCAGCCGGCACAAAGATTGTCCTTGACTTTGGAGAGGTCCTCCAGGAGGGCAATTTCTATAATGCCAATTATCGCACGGCCAAGTCCCGGTTTATTTATGTATCTGACGGGACCAAAGAGGATGTGAGACCGCATTTCACTTATTTTGGCTTCAGATATGTAAGGGTAACAGGCTGGGAAGGGGAGCTTTCCGGCGATGACTTTACGGGCAATGTGGTTTACTCAGACCTTGATACCACAGTGTCCATAAAGACCTCCGATTCCAAATTAAACAGACTGGCAGCCAACTGCATGTGGGGACAGAAATCCAATTTCCTGGATATGCCGACTGACTGCCCCCAGAGAGATGAGCGTCTTGGCTGGACCGGCGATGCGCAGGTTTTTGCGCCGACAGCCTGCTTTAACATGGATACCAGGGCGTTTTACAGAAAGTATCTTTATGATCTTCACCTGGATCAGATGGATCATGACGGAGTGGTTGCAAACTTTATCCCCAACATAAGCAAGGCCCCGGGAGGAAGCAGCGTATGGGGTGATGTTGCCACATTTCTGCCTATGGCACTGTATGAGTACTATGGGGACGCAGACGAGCTTCGGGCAAACTATCCGCTTATGAAGGAATGGGTGGATCACATCATACATGAAGATGAAGCCCACGGCGATGTGGGACTTTGGAACTTCGGCTTCCACTTCGGCGACTGGCTTGCACAGGACGGAATAAGCCCCCAGAGCATGAAGGGCGGCACAGATGACTACTTTGTGGCCTCCATCTACTACTATGAATCTCTCAAGAAGGCCGGAAGTGCGGCAAGAATACTTGGGTATGTGGATGACAGCATCAGATATGCAAAACGGGCGGAGAAGGTTAATAACGCTATCTTAAATGAGTATTTTTCGCCCAGCGGAAGACTGGCCATTGATACACAGACCGCTTACCTTATCTGCCTCAGATACAATTTATATATCAGCAGGGATAAGATAATCGAAGGTCTGAAGTTAAGGCTTAAAAAGGACTGCTATAAGATAAAGGGCGGATTTGTCGGCGCTACCATGATGTGTCAGGTGCTGGCAGAAAACGGCCTGGAAGACGTAGCCTACTACATACTGTTTCAGGAGGGCTTCCCGGGATGGATGCACTGCATCAACCTTGGAGCTACTACGATCTGGGAGAGATGGAATTCCATTCTTGACGACGGAACCATAAGCGGAACTAATATGAATTCCCTCAATCACTATTCCTACGGCTCCGTGATGGAATATGTATACCGCTTTATTGCCGGAGTACAGCCCAATTCTGCAGGCTTTAAGAGTGCATATATTGCTCCTCAGCTAAGCTCAAGGCTTCAGTTTGTGGATTTTGAGTACGACTCTGTCAGCGGAAAATACAGGTCATACTGGAAGATAAATGAGGATGGGACAGTCACGGTAAAAGTGGAGGTTCCCTTTGGATGCAGTGCGGTTTACAGACTGCCGGGAACAAATGGAGAAGAAGTACAGCTCCAGGCCGGAGTCTTTGAAAAGACCTACAGGCCGGAGACGGATTACAGACTTATGTATTCCATGGACACAAGGCTGGAGGAATTTGCCCGGGACAAAAGGGCAGTGGATATCATTAAAAAAGACCTTCCCATCGCCTATAAGCTGATGGAGAGCAGGGATGTTGAGAGCCTTGGGCTTACATTAAATGAGCTGCAGACCATGTTCTTTATGGGCTTCAACCCGCCCATGGTAATGGCGGCTGCAAAAAAACTGTTAGCACTAAAGAAGGAGTGGAAAAATGAAACAGGTATTTAATCCCTACTTACCGTTATATGAATATATTCCTGACGGTGAACCAAGAGTTTTTGATGGAAGAGTATATATTTACGGGTCCCATGATCTGGCAGGCGGCCAAAAATACTGCATGGGGGAATATGTAACCTGGTCTGCTCCTGTGGAGGACCTGACGGACTGGAGATATGAAGGGGTTATATACAAGAGGACGCAGGATCCTTCAAATGCAGACGATAAGATGGATCTTTGGGCGCCGGACGTTGTCAGGGGAGCAGATGGCAGATACTACATGTATTACTGCTTTTCCTTTAATCCTGAGTTTGGTGTGGCAGTCAGTGATTCACCTGCCGGCCCCTTCTCCTTCTACGGACATGTACATTATCCTCAGGATGTTTACGGCGGAAAAGAGCTCAGGGAAAACTTCCCCTTTGATCCGGGAGTTCTGGTGGATGATGACGGAAGGGTATTCCTTTACTATGGATTCAGCCCCGCCAAACCACTTCCCGTTCCGCCACTTGAAGCATTCCTTGAAATGGGAATGAGCAGGGAAGAGGCACAGGCCCAGCTTCAGGCTATTGCAAGTACAAAGTTTTCTGATGGCGCCTTTGTTGTTGAGCTGGAGCAGGATATGCTCACAGTAAAGGGACAGCCTCATCTTATGGTCCCCGGCGAGAAGATGGCTGAAGGCACCGGATATGAGGGACACGGCTTTTTTGAGGCCTCCTCCATGCGCAAGGTGGGAGACAGGTATTATTTTATCTACTCAAGTTCAGTAAGCCATGAGCTCTGCTATGCCACCTCCGATCATCCGGATAAAGAGTTTACCTACGGCGGAGTCATCGTATCCAACGGAGATATCGGTTATAAAGGAAACACCACGCCCAGAGCCATGATGGGCAACAACCACGGAAGCATTATTGAGATTGATGGCAGGTGGTACATTTTCTATCACAGGCAGACCCACGGAACAGAGAGCTCCAGACAGGGCTGTGCAGAGGAAATACATTTTTCTGAAAACGGAAAGATAGATCAGGCAGAGATCACCAGCTGCGGACTTAATCAGGGGCCTCTTGTCGGAAAGGGAACCTACAGCGCAGCAATTGCATGTAATCTGATGTGCGGTGATAACGATAAAAAAATAGTATATGGACAGTCCCTGAAAGACAGTCAGCCTTATATTTTCCAGAATACTGCTGACAGAGAAGAGGAGTCAGAGCACTATATTGCCAATGTTTTTGATGGTGTTGTGGCAGGGTTTAAGTATTTTGACTGCAGGGGTGTTGACAAAATAAGCCTTGAAGCTAAGAGCTACGGTCAAGGTAAGTTTACCATATCCCTGGATGATGAGAATGGCGCCACTGTTGGAGAGATCTCTTTTGATAAGGAAGATGGGGGATTTAGCGTTTATGAGACAAAAGTAAATATCCCTGATGGCATCCATAGCCTGTATTTCACTTATACAGGTCCGGGAAGTGTTGATTTTAAGAGCTTTACATTTATGTAAGGGAAGGAGCACAAATGAAATATAAAGCAGTGATCTTTGATCTGGACGGAGTTATTTGTTTTACCGATGAGTATCATTATCTGGCCTGGAAGCAGCTGGCTGATGAGATGAATATCCCCTTTGACAGAGCTGTAAATGAAAGACTTCGCGGAGTGAGCAGGATGGATTCTCTGGAGATCATTCTGGAAAAGTATACAGGACCTGAACTTTCCATGGAAGAGAAAGAAAAACTTGCTACCAGGAAAAATGATATTTACAGAAAGAGCCTGGAGAACATGTCTTCTAAGGATCTGTCTGATGAAGTAAGAAGTACACTTGAGGAGCTCAGGAGCAGGGGACTTAAGCTGGCTATAGGTTCTTCCAGCAAGAACACAAAGTTTATTTTAAAGCAGATAGGCCTTGAAGACTTCTTTGATGCCATAAGTGACGGTACCAACATAACAAGATCCAAGCCTGATCCGGAGGTGTTCCTGAAAGCTGCAGACTTCGTTTCTGAAAAGCCCCGGGACTGCCTTGTTATTGAGGACGCAGAAGCCGGCATAGATGCAGCGGCTGCGGGAGGCTTTGACAGCGCCGGCATCGGAAGTGCAGCGAATTATCAAAAGTGCACCTATCATCTTGACAGTTTTGCTGATATCCTGAAAATACAATGAGTCAGGGCTTTGAAAAAGCAGTTCCGCTCTCGCAGGCCCTTGAAGGAGCGATGGAGTGATCCATCGCTTTTTTTATTTTACAGAATGTTAAAGTGTAGAAGTGCGGAAAATGTGGTAAAGTATTGATAGAACGTATATTTTGTTACGAACAACTGTCATTTGCGATATAAAGGCGTCAATATGATAAAGAAATATTTTTTTCCGGAGGTAGATAAACAGGTCCAACAACTGATGGATGAAACAAGTACCAAAAACATAGAGAATATCTCTCTTGTTGTAACTGTTTTTGAATCCATTACCCTGGTCATCTTTACGATTAGCAGGAAAAACATCGGATATGAAGAGTGGCTCAGTATCGGAAGTGTACTGTTTTGTGTGCTCACATGTCTGGCAGGCTTTTTTGTTTCAAGGCAGCTACTGAAAAAAGAAGTACTGAACCATAACAGGGTGGCTATGCTCAATACACATTACTATCTGCTCATGTCAATCTGGTCCATGTGGTCCTCCTACCGCAGATACAAAATGGGGGAACAGATACTGACCTTCTATGCGGTGGAGGTTATGCTGGTATGCTTTATTGTGTTAAAACCCTGGGTCAGTGTGATAGTCACCGCTGCTTCTTACTCGCTCATGTTTGCACTGTGTTACAGGGCAGACGGGGGAGCGGGACTTAATGCCATTAACTATTTCGTTCTGACTGTTGTCTGTGCTATTGGAATGATAATGCATTTTCATGCACTGAGGGATGAATCAGAAGCTGTTATCCTCCTCAAAAAGGCCAAGGACTCAGAGGTTCAGTCCAAGATGAATGTCCTTCAGTCCATCGCCGACATTTATGACAAGGTTAACCTTATAGACTTTACGGATAATACAGAGATGTCAGTGAGAGATAAACAGCACATCAAGCACAATCTGGACATGAGCGAGCATACTCATACCATAATGAGCCGCAAGATCAGGGAAAGGATCATGCCGGATCAGCTTCAGAACTTTATTGTGTTTACCGATATCAGCACGGTAAGACAAAGGCTCGTGGGCAGGAAGCTTATAAGTGATGACTTTATCGATGTGGTGGACGGATGGTTTCGCGCTCAGTATATTCCCGTGGAGACAGACGAAAACGGAGTCCCCTACAAGATCGTATTTACCACCAGAAATGTGGATGACGAAAAAAGGCGTGAGGAGAGACTTATAAGGATTGCCATGACTGACGAGCTTACAAGACTCTTTAACAGGCGAAGCTATGAGGAGGATCTGGAACAGTACAGGCAGCAGGGACTTCCCAAGGACTTTGTTATGCTCTCTGCAGACGTTAACGGACTTAAAAAGGTCAACGACACCGTGGGACATGCGGGAGGCGATGAACTGATAAAGGGCGCAGCAGAGTGCCTGCTTCTTGGAATTGGCAGCAGGGGTAAGGTCTACAGGACAGGCGGAGATGAATTTGCTGCTATCCTGCACACAGATGACCCTGAGGGCGTGTGCAGAGATATTAATTCGAAGATTTCCAACTGGTACGGCAGGTATACACATGAGATGTCAATTTCCATGGGATATGCAGCTCTGTCTGAGAATGAAGGACTGAATATTGATGAACTGGAAAAGAAGGCTGACGATGAGATGTATCTGTCCAAGGCCAGATATTATGAGAAAAAGGGTATAGACCGCAGATCCTCCAACAGATAGACCAAATGAAAAAGACAATCCCCGAGTTTTCAGCTATGTGACGGAGTACTCCGGATGAAAGAGAAAAGAAGAGAATTAAGCATAGAGAAAAGGCGAAGCATCAGCTATATCATCCTGCCCATCGTAGTAATGGTTTTTTTTGTAGGGATCATTCTGATCTTTTACAGCATGCTCTACAGGGAAAAAGTTAAAAACATAATCATGGACGGAGAGGTTACTGCCAGAAAGACGGCAGACCAGGTGGATAAATATATTTCTTCGAATGAGGACTATATAAGTCTTACCGCCTATGCACTGGATGAGATGATCATCAAAAAAAGGAGCGAGGAGGATATTGAGGATCTTCTGGTGAGGCAGACTGATGCCATAAGATCGGCCGTGGATAGTGAGTCAACAGGTATATATGCCTACGTCATCGACAGGTTTTACAGCGGCAATCACTGGGTGGCTCCTGACGACTACGACGCCAAATCACGTCCCTGGTATCAGAACCCCATGGGGAATCCCGGGGAGATTACACTTCTTGATGCCTATATGGATATGGAGACCGGGCATCACATGATGGCCATAGGTAAGACTCTGGTGGATGGTATCAGTGTGGTATCCAAGGATATGTCCATCACCGGCATACAGGAGGTCGTGGATCAGGCTGTAAACAGCGGTGTGGCTGACATGGGAATGGTCATAAGCCCCAACAACCTGGTGCTGGCACACTCCGACAGATCTGAGGTTGGAAGGGACTATGATGTCCAGTCAGGGTCCCTTGGCGCCATGATAGTAGGAAACCTTGAGGACAAGGATGACTACTACTTTGAGTTCAGATACAACAATTCTGACTACATCGTCTACGTGGCTTCCATCAGATTCGGACTTCACTGCATTTCAGTCAAGAATGTATCCAAGGCTTTCCTGCCTATGAAAATGCTTTTGGCAGGTATCATATTATTGGCAATCGGCTTTATTCTTGTTGTGAACAATGTCATGAGCCGCATCTATCTGCAGGGCACCGGTAATAAAGAGGCTATAGAAAGTGACGATCAAAGCCTTACTTCTGCAGGCGCGAACTACAGTCAGGAGAAGGTAAACCGCAGTACAAAGGGATATGAAATAAAAAAGCATGCTCCGTCTCTTATCGGGATGTTTGTTAACAGTGGCAATGCGAATCTTGGGACCAGGATACTTCGCCTTGTGCTGATAGTTCTTTTGATATCGGAGAGCCTTATAGGAGTTGCATCCATTATGCAGTCCAGATCAGCTATCCGTGCTTCGGTACGTCAGAGGATGATCGATATTGCCAATTGTGCAGCCGGTTCTGTTGACGGCGATATGTATGAAGAACTGACTGCAGACAACGTGGGCTCAGCGGCATATCAGCAGGTGTACAACGCCCTGACTGTCTTTCGTGACAATGCCGAGCTTGAATATGTCTACGGTATCAGAGAAGAAGCCGATGGAAGATTTACCTATACTGTTGATCCCGCTGTGGATGAACCAGCAGGCTTTGGAGAAGAACTTGATCGTACCGAGGGGCTTACCAGCGCCAGCATGGGGGAACCGTCGGTAGATGATGAAAAGTTCACAGATGAGTGGGGAACTTTTTACAGCGCATACAGCCCGATATTTGATTCCGACGGCAATCTGGCGGGAATCATCGGAGTTGACTTCAGCGTGGACTGGTTTGAGGGCCAGATAAACAGACAGACCAGGACGACATTTCTTATTTATCTTGCCATAATGCTGGTGACCATGTCCATTACATGGTTTATCTGCTACATATGGATCAGATCCATAACAGAGCCTTTAGGATACATGACTGAGGTGGCCAAGCGCTATGGAAAGGGAGACTTTGAGGAAAGAATTGAGACCGGCACCGGAGATGAGATCGGCGTGCTTTCACACACCCTTCAGGTTATGGCCGGTTCACTAAAGGAGCAGATCGTCAGGGCTGAGACTGCCAACAAGGCCAAGTCAAGCTTTCTTGCCAACATGTCCCATGAGATCAGGACACCTATCAATACAGTACTTGGAATGAATGAGATGATCCTCAGAGAGTCTGAGGACAGCACTATCCTTTACTATGCCAGGAACATCAAGAGCGCAGGCAAATCTCTTTTGAACCTGATAAACGACATTCTTGATTTTTCCAAGATCGAAGCGGGCAAGACAGAGATTACACCTGTTGAGTACAACCTGGCGGTTCTTTTGGAGGATCTTTTGATTCTTATGCAGAGCAGGGCCTATGATAAGGGGCTTGCCTTTAACATTGATTTTGATCCCAAGATCCCTGAGAAGCTCAAAGGAGACGAGGGTCGTATAAGACAGATAATCACCAATCTTCTGACCAATGCCATCAAATATACAAAAGAGGGCAGCATCCTGTTTAGTGTTGGATATAAAAAGGATGAGGAAGAACCGGAAAACATATATTTAATGGTCTCAGTGTCTGACACCGGCAGCGGTATCAGGCAGGAGGACATGGGCAGGCTCTTTAACAAATTTGAGAGGATTGATGAAAAGAAGAACAGAAATATAGAGGGTACGGGCCTTGGACTCAACATTACCCAGAGCCTTCTTGAACTTATGGGGGCAACTCTTAATGTGGAGAGCGAATACGGAAAGGGCTCAACCTTCTCATTTATGCTTCCGCAGCAGGTTATCAGCTGGAAGCCTATGGGTGATTACAAAAAGTACAGCTCTGACCACGACCCGGATGCAGAGAAAAGTCAGGTACGCTTTACAGCTCCCCAGGCACGGATTCTGGCGGTGGATGATAACCCCATGAATCTGGTGGTACTGACCAATCTTATAAAGCACACCAGGGTGCAGGTTGACACTGCAGGCAGCGGCGACGAGGGGCTCAAAAAACTCTCGGAAAAAGAGTATGACCTGATATTCCTTGATCATATGATGCCTGATAAGGACGGTATCGAGACTCTTCAGGAACTTAGGAGTGCAGCAGATAATCCGAATTCTGCTACACCTGCAATCTGTCTTACTGCCAATGCCATCTCCGGAGCAAAGGAGCAGTATCTTGCAGCGGGCTTTGACGATTATCTGGCCAAGCCCATAGACCCTGATGCTCTGGACAGCTGTCTCTTAAAAAATCTTCCACAGGAAAAGATTGTTGTAGGTGACATCGATGAAAGCCGGGATGAAGAAAAAGATCAGTCTGCACAGGCGGAGCTTCTTGTGCGCCTTGGCAAGAAAGGCATCCTTGATGTGGACACCGGACTTAGGAACAACGTAACAGCCGGGGCATATGTATCCATCCTTCTTATGTATTACAGGTCAATTGAGTCCAAGGCAAAAGAGATAGACCGCCTGTTCAGGGACAACGACTTAAAGAACTACACAATACAGGTTCACGCCCTGAAGAGCTCCTCCAGGATAGTCGGTCTTATGGAGCTGGGGGATAGTGCCCAGAAGCTTGAGAGCGCAGCCAAGTCAGGTGATGTCACTTATGTACAGATGCATCACGGGGAGTTCATAAATTCATACCTTGCCATCAAAGAGGCCCTGTCTGATGACCTTGACAGCTTCGAGGTAAAGGATACTTCTGAAAAAGAAACAATGATGGCTGATGCGAAGATCCTTAAAAAAGTGTACAATGATATCAGGACAGCCGCTGAGGCTATGGACGTAGACGGGCTTGAAAAGATACTTGCCGATACAGACAGATTCCTTCTGCCTGCCGGGGACAGGGAAAAGATCGGCAGGATAAGGGAGGCTGTTGACAACTTCGACTATTCTTCCGTGATCGGAATCCTGGAAGAATAATAAAAACGGAGCTTTATTTATGGGTTACTGGATAGTTGTAGTGGACGATGATCCGCTGTGCTTAAAAAATGCTAGGATGCTTCTGGACACGCAGGAAATGCGTGTCAGTTGTCTGCGCTCCGGCAACGATCTTCTAAAGTTCCTTACAAGTAACGAACCCGATCTGATCCTTTTAGATGTTATGATGCCGGATATGGACGGCTTTGAGACCTTCAGTGCGGTCAGGGCCTACGAGGAGAAGTGCGGCAAGCACGAGACACCGGTCATCTTCCTTACAGGTGAGAGCAACAGTGAGATAGAGAGAAGAGGCCTTGGAGAGGGTGCTTCTGACTTTATCCATAAACCCTTTGACAGGGATGTCCTGATAAAGCGCATCACCAATACAATAGAGAGTACCAAGAAAATTGAGAACCTGACAGAGGAGGCTACTTTAGACAAGCTGACAGGGTTTCTTAACAAGGCCAGCGGTACCATGCGCATCTCGGACATGTGCAGGATGAAGAGCGGTGCACTTCTTTTGTTTGATCTGGACAACTTTAAGCTGGTCAACGACCTCTTTGGCCATGACATGGGCGATAAGGTTCTGGTGGCCTTTGCTGCAGTCCTCAGACACAGTGTAAGGTCCGGGGATGTTATCAGCAGGATCGGCGGAGATGAGTTCATGGCGTTTCTTCCCAATCTCTTTGACGAGGAGGCAGTTGCGGATATTACACGCAGGATTAACTCGCATCTTCTTTCTGAGGCGGATGCGCTTATGGGAGAGGATCATGGCATTCCCCTTGGGGTGTCCATCGGTGCAGCTTTTATCCCCAGGCATGCCCATGACTACAGGACTCTTTTCCAATTTGCGGACACCGCCATGTACAAGGCAAAGCTTGGCGGCAAGCACGACTATTCCATATATGAACAGGCAGAGGTCCTGGTGGATAACAGTGAGAATCTTGGCCAGGAGATAGACAGGGTATCCAGGATAATGGAGGAGAGAGGCGACAGAAAAGGCGCCATGATCCTTGGAAAAGAGGCATTTTCCTGGAACTACAGGTTTGTGACCCGTTTCATAGACAGATATGATGCCGTCGCCATGCGGATTCTCTTTTCCCTGGTGAATACTGACGGTACACTTCCTGAGAATGATACCATTGATGCTTTTGCAGAAGTCCTTAGAAAGAAACTTCGAAGGAGCGACATTATATTCAGAAACAGCTCAAATCATTTCTTTTCGCTGCTTCCTTTACTGTCGGAGGAAAACTGCTACAAGGTGACAGACCGTATAATGAATGCCTGGACTGCGGAGGGACATGATCCGGACATAAAGATCACCTTTGCGTCATCTGTGATAAAAAAGACAAGTGAACAATGATACAGTTACCCGGCCTTAAAGAGGCCGGTTTTTTTTGACCTATTTTGTTAATAATTGTCACTTGTTTTTGTATCAAACAGATAATAGAATTGTAGGGATGAAAAAATAAAATAATCGGGGAGGAATGTATGGCACAGAGAACAGATATACACAAAGTACTTATCATTGGTTCAGGGCCAATTGTCATCGGACAGGCCTGTGAATTTGATTATTCGGGGACCCAGGCCTGCAAGGCACTTCGCAGCCTTGGTTATGAGATCGTCCTTGTTAACTCCAATCCCGCAACTATCATGACGGATCCGGAGATGGCTGACAGGACTTATATTGAGCCTCTTAATGTTGACCGCGTTGCGGCCGTTATTGAAAAAGAAAGACCGGATGCTCTTCTGCCCAATCTCGGCGGACAGTCCGGACTTAATCTGTGTTCTGAGCTGTATAAAGCAGGAATCCTCGACAAATATAACGTACAGGTAATAGGCGTTCAGGTTGACGCCATTGAGCGTGGTGAAGACAGGACCGAGTTCAAGAAGACCATGGACATGCTGGGTATAGAGATGGCCCGTTCCAAGGCCTGCTATAGTATAGAAGAAGCTTTGGCTGAGGCGGATGAGCTGGGATACCCGGTGGTTTTAAGACCTGCCTACACCATGGGCGGAGCAGGCGGCGGCCTTGTATATAACAGGGAGGAGCTTCAGACAGTCTGCGCCAGGGGCCTTGCTGCTTCCATTATCCATCAGGTCCTTGTTGAGGAGTCCATCCTTGGCTGGGAAGAGCTGGAGCTGGAGGTTGTAAGAGACAAGAACGGCAACATGATCACCGTTTGCTTTATCGAGAACGTTGATCCGGTTGGCGTTCACACCGGAGATTCCTTCTGCACCGCACCTATGCTCACCATTTCAGAAGACCTTCAGAAGGAGCTGCAGCGCCAGGCCTACAGTATTGTTGAGCATATCGGCGTCATCGGCGGCACCAACGTTCAGTTTGCTCATGACCCCAACACAGGCAGAATAGTTGTAATCGAGATCAACCCCAGAACCTCCCGTTCATCAGCCCTTGCCAGCAAGGCAACAGGCTTCCCCATTGCACTGGTTTCAGCCAAGCTTGCAACAGGACTTACTCTTTCCGAGCTTCCTGATTCAAGGTTCGGTACCCTTGATAAATATGTTCCAAATGGAGACTATGTCGTAGTTAAGTTTGCCCGCTGGGCCTTTGAGAAATTCCACGGCGTCGAGGACAAGCTGGGAACACAGATGAGAGCTGTGGGTGAAGTAATGTCCATCGGCAAGAATTTCAAGGAGGCTTTCCAGAAGGCCATCAGATCCCTGGAGAAGGGCAGATACGGCCTTGGAGGTGTTGAGAAATACGAAAAGATGGAGAAGGCTGAGCTTTTAAGGCTCCTTAAGAACGCCTCCTCCGAGCGTTACTTCCTTATATATGAAGCACTTAAAAAGGGCGTTACCGTGGATGAGATCTTTGATATCACCAAGGTTAAGCACTATTTCCTTGAGCAGATCCGTGATCTGGTGGAAGAGGAAAAGGAGCTGGTGGAGAGATTTTCCGGACAGGTTCCGGATAAGGATGCCCTTGTAAAGGCCAAGGAAGATGGCTTTGCTGACAGATATCTTTCTCAGATACTGGGTGTCTTGGAGGATGATATCAGAAGAGCAAGAGAAAGAGAGAACCTCACAGAGCGCTGGGACGGAGTTCATGTATACGGAACAGACGGAGCAGCCTACTATTACTCCACCTACAAGACAGGTGCTTCTCTTGAAAATCCCAAGAACGATACCTCTGACAGGCAGAAGGTAATGATCCTGGGAGGCGGTCCCAACAGGATCGGACAGGGTATCGAGTTTGACTACTGCTGCGTGCATGCGGCCCTTGCCCTCAAGAAGCTGGGCTTTGAGACCATTATCGTAAACTGCAATCCCGAGACCGTGTCCACCGACTACGACACCTCGGATACACTGTATTTTGAGCCCCTTACCTTAGAGGATGTTCTCCAGATTTACAGACAGGAGAAGCCCGTGGGCGTAATAGCTCAGTTTGGAGGACAGACTCCCCTTAACCTTGCAGCCAAGCTCAAGGAGGAGGGCGTCAACATCCTGGGTACCACTCCTGAAGTCATCGATCTTGCAGAGGACAGAGACCAGTTCCGCATGATGATGGAAAAGCTTGGCATTCCCATGGCAGAGTCCGGAATGGCTTCTGATGTGGAGACTGCCAAACAGATTGCCGCAAGGATCGGCTATCCTGTAATGGTGCGTCCTTCCTTTGTCCTTGGTGGAAGAGGAATGGAGATCGTAAGGGACGAGGAGAGCATGGAGGGCTACATGAAGGCCGCTGTTGGAGTTACTCCCGACAGGCCCATCCTCATCGACAGATTCCTTCACAATGCTCTTGAGTGTGAGGCAGATGCCATAAGTGACGGCACAGAGGCCTTTGTTCCCGCTGTAATGGAGCACATTGAGCTGGCGGGTATCCATTCCGGAGATTCAGCCTGCATTATTCCTTCCAAGCATATCTCTGATAGGAACCTTAAGACCATCGAGGAGTACACCAGAAAGATCGCAGTTGAGATGAATGTTGTGGGACTTATGAATATGCAGTACGCCATCGAGGATGACACTGTATATGTGCTTGAAGCTAACCCCAGAGCATCAAGGACAGTGCCGCTGGTATCAAAGGTTTGCGGAATAAAGATGGTACCTGTAGCAACGGATATCATTACTTCACAGCTCACAGGAAGAGTTTCACCCATTAAGGAGCTGAAGGCTTCCAAAACAGGGGCAGAGCCTTCCTACTATGGAGTAAAAGAGGCGGTATTCCCCTTCAACATGTTCCCTGAAGTTGATCCTGTACTGGGACCTGAGATGCGCTCAACAGGTGAGGTTCTTGGACTTGCAAAGACTCCCGGCGAAGCCTTCTTCAAGGCTGAGGAGGCAGCGGGAGCAACCCTTCCGCTTAAGGGAGCGGTGCTTATCTCCCTCAACGAGGAGGACAAGCCCGAGGCAGCAGACATAGCAAGAAGCTTTGCGGATGAGGATTTCAAGATCTATGCCACAGGCAAGACCTTTGAGACTATTGTAGATGCCGGCATTGACGCAGTAAGGATAATGAAGAACTACGAGGGCGGACGTCCCAACGTTGAGGATGTCATCAAGAACGGAGATGTGCAGCTTGTCATCAACACTCCTATTGGAAGAGGTGCTGAGCATGACGACGGATATTTAAGAAGGGCAGCCATCAAGGCCAGAATACCTTATATCACCACAGTGGCTGCAGCCAAGGCGGCAGCAGAGGGCATCAGAGAGGTTAAGGCCAAGGGAGCAGGACATATCAAGTCCCTTCAGGAGTATCATCAATAAAGGAGTTAATCTATGTCAGATAATGATGCTATTACCACCAATACCGGCAGTGAGGCGGACCAGAGCATGACACCCCCTGCAGAAGAAAACGTAGCAGAGCCTCTTACTGAGAATGCAGGTGAGCAGGTGCCTGGGGAGGGATGCACGGAAGGTGCAGAACCTGTACCTGAATCTGAATCTGTACCTGCATCTGAGGCACAAAAAGCGCCGGAGGGAGAGGTGACTGTAGCTGTTCAGCCTGAAAATGACTACCTGAAGGAGCTTAGGGATATTGCTAAAAAGCAGCTTAAGTGGCAGAGAAGAACCGCTGTTGCGATGCTGGGCATCTTTGCGGTGATGCTGATTGCAGTTCTTATACTTGTACCTAAGGTCACCACCACTCTTGATAACATAGATGAAGTGGTAAGCAACATCAGCGGCTCCGTGGATCATATCAACATTATGGTGGCAGAGATGACGGAAGCCAGCTCCAACATCAACACCCTGGTTGGAGATAACGCCGTGACCCTGACCGAGGCGGTGAACAATCTTGCAGGCATAGATTTTGAGGGCCTCAACAAGGCCATCAAGGACCTTCAGGATGCGGTGGGCCCTATGGCATCGTTCTTTAACAGATTCAGATAAAAGGAAGAGCTTCAATGGAAATAGAACTATCCAGTTTTTTCAATCTGACCCACTACGAGTACGGAGAGGCCTACTTTGGCAGCCACAAGGGTATGCGCTACAGACTGGCCAGAGAACCCCTTGAGAATGTCTTTTTCGTTAAGAAGGAGGACAGGGCTCCTGCAACTCTGATGGCTACTGTCTGGCCTGAGCCCTATGCCTACGGCAAGACCGACAAGTCCCTTATGACCAGTGAGCACTTTGAGGTGTCACAGGAGGGGCTGGAGCAGGCAGTACAGTGGATCAATGACCAGTACACCGGCCGAATTGAAGAGTGGAACAGATAAGATTTCTTTTTATTAAAAAAATTAAATAGTATAAAAGGATTTTAACGCCCCATGTCGAATAATAAAGATATGGGGCATTTTGCTTGGGCAGAATGCCGAAGATTTCCAGGAGAAATCTATCTAAATTACTCATCCATATACCGGGGGTACAGGACAACAGTGAAGATTCGAGAACAGCTTGAGGCTAGAGAATCCCAGTTCTTAAACAAACATGCTACACTCAGCATGAATTCCAGAGGCAGAGAGGTACAGGAAAAGGAATGTGACATAAGACCTTGTTTTCAGAGGGACCGCGACAGGATCCTCTATTCCAAGTCGTTTCGAAGACTCAAGGACAAGACTCAGGTTTTCCTGTCGCCTGACGGTGATCATTACAGGACCCGAATGACTCATACCCTTGAGGTTTCACAGAACGCCAGGACCATCGCCAAGGCCCTTCTTTTAAACGAGGATCTGGCAGAGGCCATTGCGCTGGGGCATGATCTTGGTCATACACCCTTTGGACATGCGGGGGAGAGGGCACTTAACGCAGTGTGTCCCGAGGGCTTTAGGCACAACGAACAGAGCCTTCGAATAGTGGAGAAGCTTGAGAACTATGGCAAGGGCATGAATCTGACCTGGGAGGTAAGGAACGGTATAGTCAACCATGAGATGGAGCTGACGCCGGCAACGCTTGAGGGCAAGGTTGTCCGTCTCTCAGACAAGATTGCCTATATGCACCATGACATGGACGATGCCATAAGGGGAGGACTTATCAGGGAGAGCGATGTTCCTGAGAGCCTTTCCAGGGTCATTGGACATACCAATGGGGAGTGGCTTGACACCTTTATCCATGACATCATAGCCAACAGTATGGGCAGGGATGACATAAGGATGTCTGAGGAGGTTTATGTGGCCTTCCATGTGCTGCGCAGGTTTATGTTTGAGAGGGTATACACCAACCCCATAGCCAAGGGACAGGAGGGCAAGGTTGAGGAGATGATCAAGATCCTCTATCACTACTACGTGGATCATGTGGAGGTCCTTCCTGATTATCTCAAGGATATGATGGAGAGAGGAGAGGCGTCCAAAGAGCGCATTGTCTGCGACTATGTGAGCTCAATGACGGACAGGTATGCAGTGGCAGTCTTTGAGGAGGTCTATATACCCAAGTCCTGGACTGTCCTGTAAATAATATACGGGGGCAATAAATTGTTATACGACGATCAGATCAAGGACGAGGTGAGATCCAGAAGCGACATCGTTGATGTTGTGGGACAGTACGTTCATCTCACCAAAAAGGGCGCCAATTATGTGGGCCTTTGTCCTTTTCACAATGAGAAGACCGGATCATTTTCGGTGTCGCCCCAGAGGCAGATGTATCACTGCTTCGGCTGTGGAGTGGGCGGCGATGTTTTTAAATTCATACAGGAATATGAGAGTGTGACCTTCCCGGAGGCGCTCAAGATACTGGCTGAGAGGGCAGGGGTTACGCTTCCCCAGGATGATACCTCGGACAGGGCCAGGGCAGAGAGGGACAAAAAGCAGGTCCTTCTGGAGATCAACAAGGAGGCGGCCAGATACTATTACGCTAACTTAAAGGGCCGCAGCGGAGAGAAGGGACTTGCCTATTTCAGGGAGCGCAAGCTCTCCGACGAGACCATAACACATTTTGGACTTGGCTACTCCAACATAAGCCCGGACGATCTTGTCAGATTCCTTCGCAGCAAGGGCTACAAGGATGCGCAGATCATAGAGGCGGGGCTTGCATCCTTTGATGAGAAGAGAGGATGTCACGACAAGTTCTGGAACAGGGTCATGTTTCCCATTATGGATGCCTCCGGCAAGGTCATAGGCTTTGGCGGCAGAGTAATGGGGCAGGGTGAGCCCAAGTACATGAACTCCCCGGAGACTCCGGTCTTTGATAAGAGCAGGAACCTCTTCGGACTCAATTACGCCAAGAGCGCCAGAGCAGGATACATGATACTCTGCGAGGGCTACATGGATGTAATAGCCATGCATCAGGCGGGCTATAACATGGCGGTGGCTTCTCTCGGAACTGCCTTCACTTCCGGTCAGGCCATGATATTAAAGAGATACACCGATACGGTGATACTCTCCTACGACAGCGACGGCCCGGGCACCAAGGCAGCCTTAAGGGCCATAGACATTCTTGCTGAGGTAGGTATAAAGGGCAAGGTCCTTGACCTTCGTCCCCACAAGGATCCGGATGAATTCATCAAGAACGAGGGCAAGGAGGCCTTTGAGCAGAGGATCAAGGGGGCCCAGAACACATTCTTTTTCAGGGTAAGGATATTGGAAAACGGCTATGATTTTTCCGACCCCGTATCCAAGACCGAGTTCTACCGTAAGCTTGCAGCTATGCTCTGCGAGTTTAGTGAGCCCTTGGAGAGACAGAATTACATAGAGGCTGTGGCCTCTAAGTACAACATTCCCCAGGAGGATTTAAAGGGCCTTGTAGCACAGATGGCAGCCCGGGGCATGGGGGATAAGCTCCAGGAAAAGCCCAGAACCGCTGTTGCCAAAAAGGCACCGGATGACGGCGTCAAAAAGAATCAGAGGCTGCTTCTTACCTGGCTTGCCAGCGAGCCCGGGATATTTCCCAAGGTCCGTGCATGGGTTGGACCTCAGGACTTTGCAGATGACCTGTACAGGCGGGTGGCTTCAGAGGTATTTGAGAGAATAGCTGCAGGTGATTTTGTACCGGCCAAGATCCTTGATCTTGCTGCAGATGATGAGGAACAGAGGCAGATAGCTGAGATCCTCAACACTGAGCTGGTGGAGATAGTAACTCCCGATGAGAGGAAGAAGGCCTTCAGGGAGATCATCTATGCCGTCAGACATTCCGGTTACGAGAGACAGAAAAAGGAACTGGCTCTGGATGATTCGGAGTATCTGACCAAGACCATACAGGCCAAGAAGGAACTTGAGAGACTGTCCCATGCGGACATATCTCCCGATGACTAAAGACAGATTCAGATTCAAAATCTATAAAAAAGAAAAGGAAAAGTAAAAATGGCAACAAAGAAAGAAACAACAAAAGAGACAGAGAAGAAGACCAAGGTGGCAGCAGCCAAGACTGCAGAGAAGGACACCAAGGAGAAGGCACCCAAGGCCACTGCTAAGGCGTCTGCCAAGAAGGAGACAGCACTCAAAGCGTCTAAGGCAGCTAAGGCTGAGGAGCCTGCAGCTGAGGATACCAAAAAGAAGACAACCAGGAAAAAAGACGTATCTGAGGCACCTGCAGAGAAGACTGCCAAGAAGACCAGGACCAAGGCTGCAAAGTCTTCCGAAGCCTCCGAAGCACCTTCTTCGGAAGGTGAGGCAGAAGAGATCTCAAGGGAGGTCATTGCCCAGAAGGTCAAGGATATCTTAAGTCTCGCCAAGAAAAAGAAGAACGTTCTTGAGTATGCCGAGATCAGTGACTTTTTTGCAGAATTGAACCTGAATGAGGAGCAGCTGGACAATGTCCTTGAGGTTTTAGAGAACTCAGGAATCGATATTCTCAGGGTTTCCGATACAGATGATGATATCCCCGACGATGAGGATATGGTTCTTTCCGATGAGGATGAAGTGGACATGGAGAACATTGACCTGTCCGTGCCTGACGGCATCAGCATAGAGGATCCCGTCAGAATGTACCTCAAGGAGATCGGTAAGGTTCCGCTTCTTACAGCAGAGCAGGAGATAGATCTTGCCAAGGCCATGGAAGCAGGAATTGATGCCGAGAAGACCCTGGCAGAGGATGAGGAAGGCAAGCTCTCTGCAGAAGAAAAGAAGGAGCTTGAGCAGGCTATCTATGAGGGCAATGAGGCCAAGAAGCGCCTGGCAGAGGCCAACCTTCGTCTGGTGGTAAGTATTGCAAAGAGATATGTCGGAAGAGGAATGCTCTTCCTTGACCTTATACAGGAAGGAAACCTTGGTCTTATCAAGGCTGTTGAGAAGTTTGATTTCAGAAAGGGCTTCAAGTTCTCAACCTATGCCACATGGTGGATCAGACAGGCCATCACAAGAGCCATTGCCGACCAGGCAAGGACTATTCGTATCCCTGTTCACATGGTTGAGACCATCAACAAGCTCATACGTGTGAGCCGTCAGCTTCTTCAGGAGCTGGGACGTGAGCCCCTGCCTGAGGAGGTTGCCAAGGAGATGAACCTCCCCGTTGAGAGGGTAAGAGAGATCCTCAAGATCTCCCAGGAGCCTGTTTCTCTGGAAACACCTATCGGTGAGGAGGAGGACAGCCATCTTGGTGATTTCATCCAGGACGACAATGTTCCTGTGCCTGCCGATGCAGCTGCATTCACACTTCTCAAGGAGCAGCTGGTTGAGGTTCTGGATACTCTTACAGAGCGTGAGCAGAAGGTTCTGCGCCTGCGCTTTGGTCTTGATGACGGAAGGGCAAGAACTCTTGAGGAAGTTGGTAAGGAGTTTAACGTTACCCGTGAGCGTATCAGACAGATCGAGGCCAAGGCACTTCGTAAGCTCCGTCATCCCAGCCGCAGCCGCAAGCTCAAGGATTACCTTGACTGACAGGTACTGTAAATGGATAGGAATATGGAGCTTGAGCGACTTGTGCAGAGGATGTCTCAAAGGCTCATCCTGGATGCAGAGCTCTTAAAAGATAATGCTGCAGATAGCGGTGGTTTCAGGTGCGTAGCAGATGTGGGCTGTGACCACGGCTATGTCTCAATGTATCTGGTCATGCGGGGCATAGCCCTAAGCGCCATTGCCATGGATATACGGAAAGGGCCTCTTTCGGCAGCAGAGAGTAATGTCTCGGAGTTTGGCCTTGAGGACAGTATAGAAATAAGACTTTCAGATGGCCTTGCAGCGCTGTCCCCCGGTGAAGCCGATGCCCTGGTGATAGCAGGTATGGGTGGAAGGCTCATGACTGACATTTTAACAGCAGGTGATGTCAGGAAGCTGGGTATAAAAAGGGGAGTTTTGCAGCCACAGTCAGACCTTCCGTTTTTCAGGCGTTTTCTAAGATATAAGGGGTACGGAGTCCTTGATGAGAGGATAATCTGTGAAGACGGTAAGTACTATTTCCCTATGCTGGTGGATTTCTTTTCCCCGGGGGACTACCCGGAAAGGGTAAGAGAACTGTCAGATATGATATCAGGCAGGATCCAAAGTGATGATGATCCCTGTGATACTGCCATCAGGCTTTCGTACAGGTACGGAGTCTTTAACATATTACGGCGCTCTGAGCTTTTGGTCAGCTACCTGCGACATGGGATTGAGGTTGGCAGATCTATACTCTCAGGCCTTGACCGAAGTCAGCACCCTGAGAGATATCTTGAAGTTGAGCTTGAACTAAGTGATATGGAACTTATTCTGAACCTTTGATCACGTCCGTAGGAAATCCGCTGCCGGTGCGTGTTTTGTGCAATCTCATCCCAGAAGCCATGTAAAGGAGGCAGATATGATAAAGATCACCATTAACGGAGCAGAGAAAGAATATGAAAAGGGAATCTCTTTCGAAGCTATTGCCAGAGAGTATCAGAAATACTACGATGACAGGATCGCCGCGGTGATCTTTAACGGCAAGATCCGGGAGCTTATCAAGACTGCCAAGAAGGACGGAGTGCTGTCCTTTGTCACGGTCAGGGACAACATAGGCTTTAAGACCATGCGCAGGACCGCGGTTATGATCCTGATAAAGGCTGTCATGGATGTGACAGAGGGCAGGAAGGACGTGTCCACCAAGGTGGAGTTCACCATAGGAAATGGCCTGTACTGTACACTTCGGGGCATCAACGTCACCAAGGATCTGGTGAAGAGAACATCTGACAGGTTCAGCGAGATAGTTGAAAGTGCCATACCCATAACCAAAAAGGTCTATCCTCTGGATGAGGCCATTGA
>JAEEGL012954304.1_pt1 | contig 24729 bp, 6 predicted proteins | sample 9134231 | NCBI WGS metagenome assembly JAEEGL01 (sample SAMN16246548, study PRJNA631951) | gut metagenome | biome: gut microbiome; feature: rumen; material: fiber-attached | host: Bos | place: Iran: Karaj | collected 2018-10
CACCATCTATAGAACCAGCCGCATCTCTATTCTTACCAACAAATGGTAATGTAATAGATTCAATATGAGAATCATATAATGCACCAAATGAAACATTATTTGTATTCTCATTAATAATTAATGAATTCTTAGCTAAATCCATTCCAACTAGCCATTTATATTGATTTACATTATCACCTAAATAATAGCCATTGTTATATGTATTGAAGCTAATATTAGTATTATAGAATGCTTTAATACCAATAGATTCAATATTATCATTAATAATAACCTTATTTAATGATGTATTATTCATAAATGCTTCACTTGCAATAGAATTTACATAATAATATTTATTATTAGATAATACATATGAAGGAATAGTAATATTTGTGCTTGTTCCATTATATCCCACAATTGATGCATTATTGTTAGAATCAATGCTAATTGAATAATCACTAGATGCTAGTGCCATCTTAGCATAGATAACTAAATTCTTTGAATAATTATAATCAAATGTATAATCAATATCATATTCAACATTATCTATAATCCATTTAACAGATGCATATTCTCCATTGATATAAGGTGAATGTAGGCTATAGTTTTCGCTATACATTGCTGTATCAGTGAATAATACAGTTCCATCCTCTAGCTTATATGTAATTGTATATGATGCTGAAACAAAATATGCATAAAAATCAACATCAGAATTCATTGTATAAGGCATAGAAACAACGATAGATGAATTATTTTCTAGGCTCCATCCAACAAATTTAAATCCATTCTTTGAAGGGCTAGGAAGATTTAATGTATCTCCTACCTCTTTAGTTCCTGTATATAATACATTTCCATCAACATAAGCATTATATGTTTTCATATTATGCTTATTAATAACAATCATATATGTATATGATTTATTATCCTTTGTTATTTGATAATATGCTATATTCTCACCAACACTTAAACTAATTACACCATCAGCAATTCTATTATTTAATGATGAATCAGAATATAAATTAGCTGTAGCACCAGTAGGTATAACAAAGCTTGAAGATAAATCATATGATGTATTTAATGATGTATCCTCATATACAAAGGCAACGAATGAATAATCTTTAGTATTCTTTATAAATCCAACATTATTTGATGTGATATGTAAATCTATGAATTTAGCATAGATTGTAATAACACCAATTGATCCTAAATCTATTTTAGTGATTTTATCTTTAAATTCACTATCTAAATACCAGCCATCAAATACATATCCATCACTTAAAGCTTTTGGCTCACTAAATACAATTTCATCCTCAATATTATATGTTTTAGGATTTGAATTACTAATACTTATGCTAGATACATAATTAATATCATAATCAATTGGAGTCTTAACAAGGCTAAATACATTATCACTAATAATTAATCCTCCATCATATGACCATGAAATATTATATCCTTCTACTTCATCAATTGATGGAATATCAGTAATAACAGTATTATTCTTAATAACCATTTCTACTTTAGTATCTTCATCATATTCAAATACTATATCCCAGTATGCGCCATCCTTAACTATCTTTAATATTGCAGATAAGGATGCTGGAACTGTATAATTTCCTGTAGTCTCAGAAATAGTCGCAGTAACATTATAGTTTCCAGCTTTAACCATAGATTCAATATTATATGAAATATTAACACTAGATGGAACATTAGGATCTACTGTGACAGTAATTCCGTGAGGATTACCGTCATAAGAGAATGTCTTACCACTAAATGAGAATAAAGATGTTATATCCTTCTTACTAATTGTTAATGTAGCACTTAAATCACTAATTGCATTATAATTAGAATTTCCACTAAATTTTGCAATTGCTATAGCTGAACCTGCATTTGTTAATTTATTATTTGAATATGATACAGTTACACCCTCTGGTAATAATAAATCATTTCCAATTAACACATGCTCTTTTCCATCATATGTTACAGTTAAATCCTTAAAGCTATTCTTAAATTCATTTATATTATATGTAGCCTTATTGATTGTTAATGTCGCACTTAAATCAGCTATTGTATTATAATTAGAATCTCCACTAAATTTTGCAATTGCTATAGCTCCACCCGCATTTGTCAATTTATTATTTGAATATGATATAGTTACACCACTTGGTAATAATGAATCATTTCCTACTAATTCATGCTCTAGTCCATCATATGTAACAGTTAAATCCTTAAAACTTCCAGCAAAGCCACTTATATCATATGTTGCTTTATTAATTGTTAATGTAGCACTTAAATCACTAATGCTATAATTTCCTGATGTATCAGTAAATTTAACAACAATATTATATATACCAGCATTTGTAGCACTATTTCCACTTATACCATTAATTGTATATTGATAAGATACAGTTGATGGTAAATTAGCAGTGCCCTCTAATGAAATTGAATATGTATTACCATCATATGTTACGGTTTTGCTTGATAATGATAATCCTTCAACATCTGATTGTGTTACTGTTAATCTAGCAGTTAAATCAGGTATTGTATTATAATTTTCATTTCCACTAAATTTTGCAGTAACAATGATTGAACCAGCATTTGTTAATTTATTATTTGAATATTGAACACTAACGCCTTCTGGTAATAATGAATCATTTCCAATTAACACATGCTCTTTTCCATCATATGTAACAGTTAAATCATTAAAGCTTGATTTAAATCCACTTATATCATATGTTGCTTTATTAATAACAAAATCATATTCTATATCACTAGAATCATTATTATTCCATATAGTATTATTCTTATCATTTAATGATAATGATACCTTATAGCTTCCTGCTAAAGTATATTTATTATTTGATATTGAATAATCATTAGAATCAGGTAAAGTATATTTCTGCTCTAATCCATTATATGTATATACATTATTATTAGCTGCTGGAATATCAATTACCTTAGGATTAATAATTAATGTTCTTACATAATCCTCTTCTTTTATTTCATTATAATTAGTGAAATCACCATCAAATTTTAATGAAACATTATATGTACCTACATTTATAGCACTATTACCTAAAGTACCATCAATATAATATTCAAAGCTTAAATCTGATGGAATACCACCACTAACCTCTAAGCTCTTATTTGTTCCATCATATGTATATTCCTTGCTTACAAACACAAAGCTTGATAAATCATATGATGCTTTATTGATTTTGATTATAGATTCAATTTCATCATCTACATTATAATTTCCTGTTGAATCACTTATTTTAGCTTTAACATTGTATGTACCAGCATTAATGATAGAATTACCTTCTACTCCATTAACATAATATAAAATATTAACTCCATTAGGTACTTCCTCATTTACAGCAAATTGTACCTCTGAGCCACTATATGTAGTTTCTAAGGAATCAATAGTAAATGATAAATTCTTCTTATTAATTGTTAATGTAGCACTTAAATCAGCTGGCGCTATTATATTAGAATCATTAGATTCAAAATGAGCTACAACATTATATGTACCTACATTAGTTCTACTATCCTGACTAAAGCCATCAATTTTATATGATGCTACAATACCCTCTGGTACATTAGTAGCTAAAATACTATGAGGCTTTCCATCATATGTAACTGTTAAATCATTGAATTCTATTCCAGTTACATCCTTAGGTGTAATAGTTAGTGTTTGTGTCGAATCGTTAGGAAGGATATAATTATGGCCTTCCTGTTGAAAATGAGCAGTAACATTATATGTACCTGCATTTATAGCAGCATTACCATCTACTCCATCAATCTTATAGCTTACAGATACACCCTTTGGTAAATCTCCTTCTACCTCTAAGCTATGCGGATTTCCATCATAGACAAAAGTGTTACTCTTAAATGAAACACCAGTAAGCTCTCTTTCTTTAATTATTAATAATGCACTCATATCCTTTGGCACATTATATTTATTTGTAGAATCAGAAAAATGGGCAGTAACTGTATATGTACCTACATTAGTCTGCCCATTTCCAGTATAAGTTACACTTACACCATCGGGAAGACCAGTTACGCTTAATGAATGAGGCATTCCATCATAAACAAAGCTTTCTCCTTGAAAAGATAGGCCCTTTATATCTTCTTTTTGCTGGCTCTTATCCTCATGGTTTTGATTTCCTTCTTCATTATCCCCACATGAAATAGCTGTAAAGCTTAAAGAAACCAAGCCCGCAATTAATAGAGCTTTAATTAATCTTAATTTTCTCATAGCTCTCCTTCCCGCATATTAAAATTATACTTTCTTTGTTATTAATAAATCTAATGTACATGTTTGTAAAAAGAATGGATTTTCACCATAAAAATATGTACTACCAGATGTATTGAAATATAAATCTGTTTCATCAAAATAGAAATAGAAATACATTGACTCACCTGTAGGTGTGACATTATCATATTCTACTGTATTATCACTAATAGATTCAAATTCATCATTTCTATATTTTGGTAATAACACAGATTCATAATCCTCTAATTTTATTTTTGTTTTAGAAACATAAACCTTTATACTAGAAGACATATTGACCTTCAAATTATCCTTCCATAATTTTAAGAATTCTTCTCTTTTTTCTCCTAGTGACATATACCTTTTAGTATATGTATCCCCATTCTTAGAATAGAATGAATTAACGCCATATAATCTTTCAAATGGCATTTTAACCTCAGTTTCTCCTAAATCCTCCATAGTAATTACTTCATCTGATACAGAATAATAAGATGAATAATTAGTAGTCCAATCAGCTGGCTTTTCTTCAATTAAAGTATAGGTATCACTATCTTTAGAATAATAAATATTTGGCTCAAAGTCAACTAATGAATTTAAAGCAGTATATTTTGTTACAATATTTTTCCATCCAATTTTAGGAGATATAAATTTTAATGTCGCACCCTTAATGCTCTCACTTTTAACATTAATCTTAAGCTCACTAAAATTCCCTGGAATCATAGGAACATCGACCTTTTCATCATCGATATTAAATCTAACCATTAATCCATCTGTTGTATCAGTCGCAGATTCACCAACAATTCCGTTTGCTGAAACCTTCTCGTTAGTAACATACCAACCAAATAAAATCATAACTAAAATTGATGAAGTGACAACTAATGTAATAATAGACAATAATAAATTAACTTTTTTACTCATTAGATATCCACCTCCGGTTCATGTGTTACTTGGTAGGCAGGCTTTTTATAGCTTTCAAATTCTGTTCTAATTTCAACATCATAACAGAAATATTTAATTCTAAATGATATAGCTCCATTTGTTGCGAATTTAGCTAATGATGAATTAGTAGATTTTTCAATATATATTTCTTCCATTAAATCATATTCATCCTGATATAATTCATTATCAAATAAATATGTTTCAGTTTCACTTGATGTATCTTTAGTTCCATTATATTTAGTAACAAAATCCTTTAACGCATCATAAATACCTTGAGTAGATGATGAAGACTTAAATACAACATCAACATAATATTCACTATATGATTCTAACAAAATAGAATCTGAATATGTTTCCTCATGCATAAATAAATTCAAATATTTATTAGGTAAATATACTGTAGATGGATAAATAGTATAATTGTATGTTCCATTATCACTAATAAAATATGATCTAGAAAAGCCATTTAAATAATTATATTCATATCCTGAATTACTATAGGCACTAGTTATTTCAGAAGGACTTATAATAGCTTCATTCTCATCATAAATATCAGATACATAGTAGCAGGTTAAATCAACACTTTCATTTGCCACTAATGTGCCATTCTTTTTAACAGATGTACATGAATATTCTTTTTCATCAGAATCATATTCATACTCAAATTCATAAGTAGTTAAGCCATCAGTTATATGATAAATAGGCTTGCCATATGTATCATATAATCCATCTGTTAAAGAATATGATTTATAATCACCATTAAATGTAGATCCAGTTAAAACCGCTCTATTATTATAATCAATAATAGGTGTTCCATCCTGATTTCTCATTGTATGATTATAAATTGATATAGAATCAATTGAATAAAGTAGAGAGAATTTCTTTAATGCATCCTCATACATAAAGTAAGGATTTAAATATAATTCATATGAGGATTCATTAGAAATAACTAATCTATAAGTAATAAAATTATTATCAATTATTTCAGTAACCTCATCTGTCTCAGTTAAATATGAATAGCTGCTATTCATATCATCCTTACCTCTATCGTTCTTTAGGTGCTCGTCGATGCTTCCATCAAGGTCATAATCATATCCTCTATAAACTCTAACAGTTAAACCATCTAAAGGCTCAGATAATATTACAGCACCATCAGACTTAACAACATTTAAATACCAGGCATTAACAATAAATCCAGCAATAATTAATGTTAAGCAAATTATGGTTGCTAAAATTGGAATTATTCTCTTTTTCATAGGAAGCACCTCCTTTCCCTTACGCTACTGTTTGTGTACCTTCCTTAAAATAGAATTCTCTATAAACAGTATATGAATTATCGCCATCAGTTAATGTTGCTTTTACAATTAGCTTATATGAAGCATCAGCTGTTAAAGCATATTGATAATAGCCATTACCATAGCCAGTACCGCTAAATCTAGGTGATGGTGCACCTGTTATTTCAGTAAAACTATCATTAGCTAATAAAGATATATAAACACCATCAATGTCAATTGCATTCTTAATCAATGTAATATCGAAGCATAAATTATCATCATATCTATTCATATATGCAATTGCATTTAAAGCATATGCGGCTTTTCTATAGCTATTTAATGTATCACTTTCAAAATCATTAGTACCTTCATTAGCAGTCTTTAAATTAGGGTTATTATCTAATATTTGAATTAATGTAACAACATTTATAGCTCCAGATTCAATCACACCATTATTATATGTTGGAGTACCATATGGAGTTATTGTTAAATTTCCTGTTGTAACTGTATTAACAGTATTTCCTGCAATATATAATTCTTTTAATTTTGTTGTAGCCTTTTCGCCCTTACTATCATAAGCAAGTGGGCTAAATTGATTAATTATATTATTTCTTAAATCTAGATATTCTAAATTAGGACAATTAATTAATAATGCTATATCACTAATATTATTATTTGAAATATCTAAATGCTCTAAACGTCTATATAGGCTAGGTACCTTATCTAGCTTAGCATTATTTTCAATTGTAATATTTGTATATTTCAAATAAGTAAGTGAAGTAAATTTAGATAGCATTATATTATTATCATCACTTAAACCAGCCTCTTGATTAGTATTACAATGATCAATAGTTAATTTTTCTAGTGATGACTTTAGATAAGTCATATTAATACTATCATTGTCATCATTTTTGATTGCATTACTATAATCGTCTTTATTAAATGAAGCATAATAAATTTCTAATTCCTTTAGATTCTTGAAATATCCAAATCTAGAGAATCTAACATCAGTTTTATTTGTCTCATTTTCAAAATCGATAACTAATTTATCAGCATTTTCGACTGTAGATGCTAATAAATAATAATTATTACCATTTATTTCATCATATAATTCATCATTAAAATATTCAGAAATAACCTTATATAAGTCATTTGTACTAGTATCAAAATCAGCTTTTTTATATATACCAGGTACACTGAATGTATATGTTTGCTTATACATTGTAATAGGCTTATATTCACCATTATCATATTTATAGAAGACGGTCTGCTGTGCAGAATTTCTAGTATAAATATCAGAGTCTATATCAGAGTATAATGATAAAATATCGTTTGTTATTGTAATAGTATAATCTAATACTGGATCATTATTAGTATCAACACCTGTAACATTAGTAACATTACCATTGCTATCATAAGTGATAGTATATGTAACATCACCTGAAACTATTGATGTAATAGGTGTCCAATTAACAATCTCACTATATATACCATTTGTTAAGTTTAATTGAGTTCCTAATGTGGCTTTAGTTCCAATATAATTATTATAATAGAAGCCACTTAAATCAACCTCTAATGAGCTAGAATATGGTGTAGCAACTCCACCTTCAGTTTTAATAACACTAGTTACTATACCATTTGTATCATATGTAATATCATATGTAGTCTTTCCATCAGTTAAATGCTTAATCTTACTACCAACAGAATTATATATTCCATTGAATAAATCATATTTAGCAAATGTTTGATATGCACTCTTGATATCACTACCATTGATAACTGGAGTATCTGTAACATATGTATCAACAGTAATAATCTTTGTTTCTTTACTAATATTAGCTGAATTTGTAAGGAAGACAACATTAGTTGTTGAATCAAGTACAGTTTGATCAGTTAATTTAGTATATAATGTTGTGATTTGGCTACCACCAGATATAGGTACTTGGCTACCACTAGTTAATGGATTTACTGTGACATCAAAATCAGTTCTTGCTAAGCTTTCATCTAAATAGAAATATGAACCAATCGGAATAGTTCCACTTCTATCTCCATTAATCGCTTCAATTGTATTTCCATTAGCTAATATAGAATATTTAACATATATATCAACAAAATTATAATCATCATCTAATTCCATATAGAATCTAATCATTGAATCATCACTCTTAAATGGCTCTGATAATCCAATGAAACTAGATATCTTTGAGAAATCCTCTTCGAATATATTAGCAATATATGCATTTTCACCCTCACCACCAGTAGTACCTGATGCGAAGATTATTTTATCTGTTGTTAATGTATGCTGATAATCATCATTCAATGTAATATAAACTCTTAGATATAATTCAAAATTATTTGCAGAAGATATTGTTGAATTCAAATAATAATGATTTCCATCCTTAACAAATGGAATAGCAGTTGTAAATGGAGATGATGTAGCACCACCATCATAAGAAACTCTAACCTCATAATTTACTGTTTTAACATTATATTTTGCTAAATCCTCTTCAGTAGGCAAATCATATGTTAAGCTATCTGAATTGAAATATACCTGTCCAATTTCATTTTTTATCATTTCATCATAATAATCCTCTGAAATTTTTCTCAATTGAACATAAATCTTAACCGGAGTCACACTACTACCTGCTATTGTAGCATTTAATTCACCAAAGCCATCTGTTAATGAATAGCTATTTCTTGTTACCTTAATGAATTTATGTGATGTATCATCAGGAACTGTAAGCATAACTTCCTTATAGGTTGCATGACCCTCATCAGTAAATTTAATATTATAATCACCATAGATATCCTGAATAGTATCATAATTAATTAATACAGATGTTGTTGTTTCACTAGCAAAACCTCTATTAATATCAACCTCTAATTTTAAAGCAACAGTCTCTAATACTGCCTGAGCACTAGAGCCCATTAGCCATGCATTAACGTGAGCACTATTTGTATCTTCACCACTATTTACGACAATAACTACATTTCTTCTTTCGTTATCATCATTTTTATAAACATGGAATGTTTCAGTTGTAGCTTGCCAATTCACATCTGCAAAATAATATCTAATAGTTACATCCTCATCATAGAATGATGTAGGTAAAACTGGATTAGTTAAGAATAGTGTATAATATTCAGCCTTTGATTCCATATTAATAATATAAGAAATTTCAGTGCCATAGCTTATAACATCAGTAGCAACACCATTAATACTAATAGTATCAGTTTTAGTTTCTCCGACTTCTAAAGTTCTATAAATGAAATCAATTGTAGATGTATTTTCTTTATATAGAATATACCATGTATATCCGTCTACTATTTCTACACTTATAGGTAATTTAGTTTCATCATCATATTCAATAATATATTTTGTACCTAAATCATCCTCTACTCTTTCTATAGGAACTAATACATTATCCTCGTATTCATATAAGCCTTGGAATATATCAATATAATCATAGCTTACAAGCTTCTTAGGATTATCAGGTATCTGATAATATTTATCAACTAAAATATAATCCACAAAGAAGCTTTGAGCGAAATCTAATACGTCATCTAGCATGTTTTCTTTAGATTTTATTTCAGTAGTATCTAAATAAGTATTAAGAGTACTAATATCAGCATTAGCATTTGGAGTCTTAATCTTTATTGCTTTAGTAGTACCATCCTTAGATATGAATTTACCTGCATCATCACTACCTATTGCAGTACTATCAATGACATAATTCATTGTATAATAATGCTTTAATGTCATTTCTTTTTCAGTAATAATATCATTATTTAATAAATGAATATTGCAAGGCATAATTAAATCTAATTTGCCTTTTATATTAATATTCTTTAAAACATATATATTTCTAAATATTGTTGATTGATATGCATCATCTACAACAATACCATTTTCAAAATAAGATTTTGATAAATCAATAGTAGCATTAGCTTCTATTTTTTTACCATTATGAATAACTCCATTAGATGTAAATACATAATTACTAAATGAATTAGTTCCATATGTATATATTTGAGTAATCTCTCTATGATATTTATCATATAGATTAGACTTTGTATCTGTTGGAGTAATAGTTATTGGTTCTGTTGCAAGTGTATAATTACCACTATTATCCTTAGTATAGAAATCAGCTCTATGATAATTAGATAAATCTACAGTTAAAGATGAATCATAAGGTAAATTATATGTATTAACTCCATTAGTAATGACAGGAATTTGATTACCATAGAAATCATTTAATCTTGTAGAAATATCAAATTCCTTATCACCAACATAATGACCAATACTATCATAAAAATCTGTAACATTACCGATAGTTAAATCATCATTAATTACTGAATGACGATACTCACTATTTAATAATGCTAAATCCTCATAGGATGTGACAAACTTATTATATTTAGTATAATTTACTGCCATAATATAATAAGTTTTTCCAACCTTAAATTTTGATTTATCAATATCGCATGTAAAAGTATTTTGGACAGTATCTATTTTACTAACATCACCAGTATAATTATTTGGGTCATATGTATATAACCAAAAACCATCTGATGAATCATTTGTTACAGCAAATAGATCAAATCCATTTTCAATATTTTTAACAGAAATACTTCTATCATCAGCATATGTGATGTAATCAGCAAATGAAGCATCATCACCTGAGACATCACCTAAGACCTGAAGCTTATTAGAAGCAAGCGAGAAATTATGCTTCTCGTTTATTGCTTCACTAATAGCTGCATAAACAGTAAAACCAATACAAATTATGAATGCTAAGCATGCAATTAATATTAATTTTCTTCTTTTCATAATTTCTCGCCTCCTCTACTTAATTTTTATCTTTCCCAATATACATAATACTCTTCAGTAGTACCATCACTTAAAGTACATGTAATTGTAACTAATCCTTCATAATCAGGATCCTTTAAATAAATACCATAAACCTTTGTGTTTTCTTTGAAATCACTAGATATAGAGATTAAAGCACCTAATGTAGTTTGATACTTAGTATCAGCAAATTTAGTAAATGAATAATAATTTGTAGATGTATTAGACCAATCACTTGGAGCTTTATCTAATAATGTGTATGTATAACTATCTTTATCATAGCTATAGAATTTACTTTTATCATGACCAACACCAGCACAAACACGTCCAACAAAATAGTAGTAAACAACTGTGTTTTCACCATACTGAGCAACTAAAGATTGATAATTATTTGCATTTACATTGATTAATTTATTGTCAGATGTCTTTATGAAATATCTTGTTTCAGCAACATTCACATTATGTTCAACTACTTCAATAACACTTGGATTACTAGATACAACAGATGTGTAGTTTCCACTTATTGCTGTACCATCATAAATATTTGAATTATTCTTAACATAATCAGCATGGCTATAAGCATCATTATCTATTAATACTTGCTTATATTTATTATTCTTTGCTAAATTAATTGTTAATATTCTTTCAAACATATGTGGTTCATAGACATATCTTGTGTAATAAGTAATATTCTTGTTGTAAGTTTCACCACTTACACAAGAAGTATATACCTTATCATAATAATTACTTGTATTAGTATCCCAATCACTTGGTTTTATTAATAATAATTTATAATTATTTCCATCCTTGTAATAATACTTATTCTTGATGAATTCAGTATCACTATTTAAAGATGAATATGAAGTTTTATAATAGTTAGCATAATTAGTAGCCATATCTGAAATAGTACTCATTACAGGAGTATAAACATCACTAAATTTACTTTCATATTCTATTTTCATAGAGATAAATGCTTTATATGATGTCGCACTTGCTAAATTCTTAAATCTAATTTTTATTTGATAATCCTTACAGAAATCATAATCACTAGAATTTGGATTATTAAGCTTCCATTCCTTATATAAATTCTCATATTCTACTACTGTAATTACTGAATTATTATGAATTACACTAATATCAACAAATGATGATAATGAATTCCATTCAATCTTATAATAATCACCAGCTGAATATAAATAGCTAGTAATATAATAGTCTTTATTCTCTTCTATTTTTCCATCCTTAGAATATAATTCAAATCCATTTTGATAGATAAATGATGAATCATTTGATGTATCAAATGAAGATAAATTATACATAATAGTCGCGGCTGATTTTATATAATCAGAAATATTTAAATTAGAATAAGTATATGTTGTACCACCATTTTCTACCTTGTAAGTAACAATATCCTTATGATGTTTCAAATACATTGCAGTTAAGAAATATTGGAATGTCGGATTGTTTTGAATTCCAGATGGTCCAGATAAAATTACACTTTCTAATGCATTAAATGATAATAGCCAAGACATATCTTCAAAAGGCAATTTATTATTAGTAGCATTATTCATACCATATTGAATGTTTTTTAATGTATCTCTACTATTGTTCAAGAAGCTAAAATCTTGTACAGTTATTGAGTTTCTCTTGCTATAGAATATGAAATTCTCTAATTGCATATTAGAAGCAAATGAGAAATCATAAGCTACAGCACCATGACCTGGATCACATAGTTGTATTGATTTACAATTATAGAATATTTCTAGGCCTTCAAAATACATTAATGCACGGTCATAAACATTAATTGACTTAATTTGTGAAATAACGCTTTGTCTTAAAACTTTACTCAATACGCCATTAACTTCAACTTCATCCATTATTAAATTACCATTAATCTTATCATATGATTCAGATATATTTGCTGATTCAAAAGTTGTGGTTACTTCCGTACTAAATGTAACTCTTGGAATACCATTAAAAATATTAGCAGTTAATACAGCTGACGAGAAGACTTCAACTGCAGGTACTAAAGTTCCATCCTGCATCTCAACATACCAGCTAGTAATTGATTCTGAATAGTTATCATTACCAGAATTTTTACCTGACTTAACATCAACTTTGAATTTTACAGAACCATTAAATTTTGTAGATGAATAAGTTACAGTTATTTCAATTCCATCAACATTTTCTGTGATAGTACCAGGTGTCATTTTATAATATGAATTTGAACCAGTAACCTTAGTTAAAGATAATTCAGAATTTGATGAACTATAATTTAAATTTAAAGTTTCACCCATAATTTTTATAGAAGCAGGGAAATGGAATTCGCTACTAGTACCACCATCAATCTTCAATAAAGTATACCTTCTACCTAATTCAGTTGGATGCAAATAAGTTCCATTATTATAAGTTCTCTTACTATTTGTATCGACATTAATTAGTTCCCTTACAAGTCTTGCAAAACTATTTCCAGAGAATGCAGAATTATCACCTAATGTTGCATTATAAAATTTAGTATCATTAAATGCATGTAATCTTGTTAAATTAGATGCATATCCATCTTCGAATCCTAAATGATTATAATATAACGCATTCTCATTACCTATAATTTCGTTATAAATTTGTGTCTTTAAATTACTCATATAATTAGAACCAACAAAAATATAATTATAAGGGTTTTGATAAGGGTTTTGATTACCAATTAAGCTAATTGATTTTTTACTAAATGATGTAATTAAGTCACCATTAGAATCTGGATAAACTAAATCTCTAGAAACAACATAGTTAATAAATGTAAAGTCTACATTGCTATTAGAATCTGATATTTCTCTTAATAAAACATAATCAGGTGTCAAATAAATTGATTCAATACTACTATCACTAATATTTCTAATAGATATGAAATTGCCACCATAATAATTTGTTAAATGTTTTATACTTTGAAAATTGTTAAATCCTTTAAAGTCAAGAACAGGAGAAAACAATTTATCTTGTACATCAATTGTATCAACATTGACACTACCAGAAAATTCATCAAATGTAGCATAGCTATAAAGCAATTCTAGCATTCTATGATCCATATTTGATTGTAATGTTTCAATTGAAACTCCATTCAATGTAGCCTGTGCTGATGTATTTGCATAGAATCTACCATGAAGTTCTTTTACTACTTTATATCCATTATAATCAATAAAAACTTGATAATATGGCGTAACCATCTTTTGATAATAATTTAAATTACCATTATTTCCGCTCCATACCATAGAAACAGTTGGTTCAACATTCTTTGTAGTATCTAATCTATAGGCAGATGATATATTTATTGTACCATTAGTAATTGAAACAGTATCAGTTGGTTTTGGATTTAATACTGCATCATATGCATCAACCAACTTAGAAATAGTTGATGAATCTACTGCTACTTCATTACTATCCCATCTATTGCCTTTAGCGAAATATACAGTTACATTCGTTTTTTTAACTAAAGAATATAGTCCATCTAATGATTCTTTTGTTAATGCACCTGTTGGACCAAAATCATATATAATCTCATTTTGGAAATGAATTTCTATTGTATGAGCATATGTCAATTCCGTGAAATATGTCAATTGTGTTGAATCAATATAAAAATTTTTAGTTACTCCATATATTTTTAATGATTCAATATTAGTTGTGTAATAGCTTCCATTTTTGAAATTTGATTCCTTTAAATTCAAATAATTATCTGTTACATCAACAGTTTTTAGATTTAGATATTTTGAACCATCTAAAATATCACCTATATTATCTATTAAATTATCAGCTAAATTTAGATCTTCTATAGTGCTAGGTAATGTAGGTATAGATGTTATACTAAATCCCTGCAATTCTAATGTCTTTAATTTAGTTAATGTCTCTATTCCTTCGAGTGAATATACAGATGATAAATATCTCTTAGTTAAATCTTTTTTTATAATAACGTTGTTAGAGGCGTCCTTAACGTTGACACTAATATCAGTCTTGCTAATTGTTGTAGCTTCACTTCCACCTTGGCAGAATGCAAAGAATTTTAAAGTTTTATCTTTGATTTTTTCATACCATTGGTTAAAATTAGCTTCTATCTTATCAGTAATAGTAAATGCATACATCAAACCAGCCGTATCATCACCATTAATAATAGTACTTAATATATAATATCCTTCTGTTGTGAATAAATATTCATATTTACTACCATTTAATGTTGAATTTGTAGAATCAATAGTAATAGATTCAGGTTTATTGCTACTATTTAATTTAGTTAATCTCCATTCGATATCAAAATCCCTATAATCATCAAAGTCAGAACCACCAGTTAAAAAGTCTGTTACTTTTGTAGGCAAGCTTACTTTTAATCCAGATTTGAACATATCTACATATTCAACTGAATTCCAATTAATATCATCATAATTAGTGTTAGACAAAGAATTACCATTATAAGTTGTACCAGTAAGAGTTACATCTAGATGAGCAATATATTTTTTAAATTCTGACCATTCTAAAGCACTAGTAGGAATGTATTTAACTTCAATTAAATCAGGAACCCAATCGCTTTGTGTAAAACCTGTACTATTAGTTATCGCTTTAGAAACTTCAGCATCTTTTTTCAAGCCATTTGTTCCCATTAATAGATAATACCAAGCTTTAACACTTTCCTTAGCATTATAATATGCTTGAGTGAATGTCAACTTCTGATTTATAGTACCTGTATTAACTCCACCTGAACCAAGTGCAATATAATTTAACTGATTTTGCTGTGATTTTCTAAATAGCTTTATTGTATTAGATAGTTTATTACCATTATTGTCATACAAATTTGAGTAGTAATCTCCAGATATATTAGTTAACGAGTTTCTATCAAAATCAGTAACATCTAATTCTCTTCCAGATGAGTTATATACAATCTTAAATCTATTATCCATTGTCACATTTTGAGCAGAATCATAATAATATAATTTGTTATCTTGAAGCTGCATTCCACCAATCAATGCATCATCCATATCCAAACTTCCACTTGAATTAAATTTCAAATCAATAGTTTGCTCATATGGTATATATGCATAAGCTAAGAAAGCTGACCAGTCAGTTATTGGTGTACCCTTCATACCACTTTCAGGATTTGATCTAGCATAAAATGTTCTCAAATTAGGCATATATACAAAATATGTCTCAAGTAATTTTTCTGGGTTTCCATCTGACATACCATTTTCAAAAGCGAAGTCAGTCATAAAATATGTATTTACAGCCCAAACCTCAAGTTTTGGTAAAGGAGTTGTAATTGTAGTTATATTAGCATAGCCATATACATCGAATATAACCTTAGCATTAACTAAAGAATGACCATCACCATATTTCATACCATTAGATACAGCAATACCCTCGACTGCTTCGAGATATTGCAATCCTTCAGTTACTGTATCAGCAAACGCAAGCTTAACACTCATTGACAAATATGTAGGATTAAACTTAAAATAAGTAGCTATTGTACCATTGGTATTATATTTGAAATTCTTCTTTAATTGAGATACATAAACAATAAAACCATCTTTATACTTTTTATTTTCAGGTGTCTCAGCACCATAATCGACTGTTCCACTTGTTTCAAATGCTCTAACCCTAGATATTGCATCCTCTTTATTTTCACATAGTTCCGCTTGATTATTGCCATACTTATAATAATAAGAAAGATTACCATTAACATCTGTTACAGTATAATAAAATGGCTTTAATGCATAATTAGTGTCAAAAGTTCCATTACCTGGATAAACTACGCCGTCATATTTACCATATAACTGACTCGTTACACCACACATAACATAAATCATAGTTTCAATTGAACCAAATACTTTATTTAATGTAGTACCGCCATTTTCATTAATTGAATCAGAAGTATCAATATCATTATATAATTTATACATATCATTATACTGAACCTTTAATGCCAATGAGTAGTTGATGGTAGATTCAGTTATCGTCTTATTATTCCATAATTTCTTATCTGATTTAAGTCCCATATTTGCATATGTTGTTAAATCAAATGCACTCAATCTTACATATTTAATCGTTAATACATTACTACCTGAGCCACTACTAAATAATTTACTCATGTCAATCTTATCATATTCAGAAAAGTTTACATCTTTCTTAAAATTAGGTGTTTGTGTTGTTGAATTAGCGTTATCAGCAAAGTAATACAATGCAGGTACATCTTCAGCATATTTATTTCTAAAATATGTATCACCAGGATTTGTATAAGATAATGTAAATCCAGTCGGAATCAAATCATCATATAGATAAAATTTGTATTTTTGTGCAATTTGAATTTGATCATACAAATTAACAAATGTAGCTGATGTAGTCATACTACCAATAAGTTTTGATACTTCTTCTTTAATTGGATCCCAAACAGTTGTATCATCTTGTTTATATATACTTACACTATTATTTAAATATACATGATATAATTCGGTTTTAGCTTCATCACTATCTAAATTATAAGAACCATTTACATTTAAAGTCGTTAATGATGTTAATCCATATGTTCCAACAACGTTATGACTATTTGCTGTTGCATCCTTTACTTCAAATGTATTAGTATTTGATTTGTTATAAGAAGCTTTATCCTTAATTGAGAAATATACTAAATTATCGTAATCAAATTCTTGGCCATCAATTTTTAAATCAGTTAATGATTGTAAGAATGATACATACCATAAATCATTAGCATCATCAAAAACATTACCTCTTAAATTTAATTTAGTAATACCAGTAAAATATTGTAATCCTTGTAAAGATTTAACTCCTACATATTCAAGATTTAATTCTTTATTAGATGCAGTTAATTCGTCATATGTAATAGTGCCATCATTAATTGCATCAAAATTTCTGAATAATGCTGCTCTTAATTTTAAATCTGGAATAACAACATTAGCGTAGGCCATAAATGTATTATCATTTTCATCTTTTAATTCAATTTGACCTGTCACATCGCCTTCTAATATAACAAAAGTAATTTTTCTATAAATCCTTAATCCGGCTAATCCTATAGTATAAGCATAAATAGAAACTTCATTATCAACAGGAATTTGATTGATTGTTATATTAGTTACTTTATTACCATTGTTTTCATCTCTTGTTATATCAATATAATTTTTATTTGATTCATCTGTAAAATAAGTTATTTCATAGTTGGCGTTACTGTTATTTATATAAGTAGGTAATGAAATAACATTATTAACTTCTGAAATAGTAACTATCTTACTTAATACCAAAGCCTCTTGTTTCATATCATTACTGAAATTAAAAGCAGATGGTTTATCGTAAGTAGATGCTATACTCTTATCAGCATAATTAGTAATAAATATATCACACGTATTATTTCCTCTTTTTGCTTTTAAAAGTGCCAAATAATATTTATTAGCTCTTGTTAGATTATCTATATAATCGTCACCAGAATCATCGCCATCACTAACAGTATATGATCCATCTGAATTATAATTATTAAATACTCTTAATTCTTCAACATTTGGCAAATTTTGGATATAACTAAAATCAGAAATTTTATTAAATTCTAGGCATACCTTCTTTAGCTTAGTTAAATATTGAAGTGCCGAAATATCAGTAACTTGATTATTTCTAATATGAACTGTTTCAAGATTATCCAAATATTTTAAGCAACTAATATCGGTAATATAATTATTTCTTGCTTCAAAATAAGTTAACTTCTTTAAATATGCTAAATCATCAATATCTATTAATTTATTATCAATCAAATACAACTTTTCAATATTAGTAAAATATCTTAAACCTTGAAGAGAAACAATACCCTTATTACTCCAATCAAATGTATTTCCTTCTGCATGCTCTGCCTCTAATATTGTTAAAATATTATCCTTGTTATTATCGAAATTAGCTAACAATTCAACATATAGGTTTGCATCCTTAATTTCAATACCATTATGTAATACACCTACAAGCTTAAATGTTACATAATTAGTTACATCACCAATTGTATAATATACCTTAACATCAGTAGTTTCTGCTGGTGATTTTGAAGTTAAAATATGAACATATTTCTTTAATGATTCACCTTCACCTGTAGTAATAATTTCTACATAATTCTTAAATTCATCATCTACTCTATATTCAATTTGAGCACCACTGAAATTAGATACTATTTCAAATGTATCAATAAATGATTCATATACATAAGGCCCTGTGCTAATTGGATTAGTCATTGTTCTTGTATATGTATCAAAAGGAACTCTAATTGTATTAGATACGTCTGTTGCTGTAGTAGTGGCTTCACCATTACTTACATCAATAGTCTTATTTTCAGTTACAGTGTTTCCACTCTTAAATTTATAATTAACCTTATATACTAAATCGACTGTATCCTTAGGAATAGATATTTGTCTAACAGATGTTATACTTCTATCAGAATTTAATTCATTAGTAACATATAATGATGCTTCATTAACTGCATCAACAGTTATTGATTCTAATCCTAATTTATCAAATAGCTTTGTTTTAAATTCAGTCTTTATAGCATCAATAGAATCTATAGATGAATATAATGTTTCAAGAGAAATACCAAATTCATTTAAAGCAATTTCTTTAATCTTATTAAATAAAGCTTCATTAGCTATAGTATAATCTACATCTCTCTTATGCAATAAAACATCAATAGTATCAAAAGAATACGAAGTTACAGTTTCATAATCAAACATTGTAATTGAATGATCATGTAATAATTCTGCTCTTTCTTCTTCTGATAAAACCTGAATAGTTATATCATTAATAATTCCATTTTTAATTTCACCAGATTGGTCTAATACAAATCCTAGCTTAGTTGTTTTAGATACCCAAGAATCTAAATTAACATAGCCATTTTGAATTACAGTACCATTAGAATTAATTAAATCATCATCAAATGAAATCCATGTGACATAGGCATTAAACTTAGGTAAATATTGAGGTAAATAAATAGAACCATCAATAACCTTAGGGACATAATTCATTAAATATTCTGCCGCATCCTGTAAAGACTTACCATATAATGAAAGGTTCGCATTTGCAACATAAGGCACACTATTCTTTAGTGCTGTAATAGCAACATATACGATATTTGATGTATCAAGACCTGTAACATTAAAAATACAATTTGCTGAATCATATGAAACATATTCATCAGATCCTTGAATAGAAATATTTACAGTACCCTTTTTAGCATAGAATTTTAATCCACCTAAAGCGTCAAATTGATAAGAGAAAGTATCATCATTCTCAGTATTCATTAATCTCTTTTGAGATGCAATTTCATTTAAGGAGTTTTGCATTCTTTCCTTAAATACATTCATATTGATATTTGATACAGTTACATAATTCAATAATCCAGTATCAACATCTAAAACTGTATTAGATAAATTTAAAACAATACTACCATTTAAAATTTCATTTCTATTTTTTGAATCTATAATAGCTAAATTAGTCTCAAATGGCTCACTTCCATTTTGAGTATCCTTAATAGTGATCTTAGCACCATTTAAATTTAATGAATGACCATTTAAATCAATACCAACAACATGCTCAAATGTAATATCAGAGCCATGATAATCAATATCCTTAGTTAAAACAATTGTACGACCATAAACTGAAGTATTTTTAGGTAATTGCTCCAAAATAGATTCAGCACTATTCTTACCTAAATTAGCTAAATAGTAATATGGGAAGTTAGTTGCATCTGTAGTAACAACCTCAGATGTAGTTGAAATTTGAAGACCAAAAGGAACTCTATTTTCAACTACAGTAGCCTCACCATAAACCAGCATAAACTTTTCCTTATTAGTACCTAAAGAGCCTAAATAATCAGTCATAATAGGAGTTGTTGAGCTAATTAAATTATTTAAGGTATTAACATATACATAATGTTCTCCATCAAAACGATATACCTCAACACCATTAGTAATATCTCTATCTCCATCAACACCACCAGTTAGTGTTTGAAAATATGTAGAATACTTAACAGCATTTGTTGAGCTAAATGAGCCATTGATAGAATAATTTAATACCATTTCATATCCATCACCCTGACTCATATCATCAGTAGAAAAATACACGACATCATTCGTGTTCTTAACATTACTATCATTAACTGAGAATACTACTTCTACTAATGACAAGGTTGAACCATTATTTCTATAAAAAAAGTTATAGAAAGCATAAGCAACCATTCCAGAAATAGCAAAAGCTAAAGTTATTAGAGATATTATAAATAATTTAGATTTTTTCATAACATCATCTCCTTTTAAATAAAAACAAATGAATAATGAATTATTAAATTATTTTTTTGTTTTTATTATAGTTTGAATGCGAATAATCAAAGTTAATATAAATATTAAAACCATTGATTTTTTTAAATAATATATTTTCAAAGCGTTTAAAAACACCTTTTATATAAATAATTATATTTTCTATCTAATAAAAATTCAATAGAAAGTGAGTAAATACTCACTGAATAATGGTCGCGTTTTTTCAATTTTTTGTAGACAATTTACTCATATTTAATTCATAGTAGAAATCGAAACAAATAGTCAAAAAACTGTGCCGCTCATCTAAAACGTTTACATAAAAAATATCAAAAAAAGCAAAAAAAGCTTGTAAAAATTCAAAATAGCATTTTTTTACAAGTCTCATTTTTCTTTAATTATTTATGATTTTAATGCTAGCTGATTATCATAAATAATATCTATTACACTAAACTATCTATAAACTTTATTTTATTTCATATTTTAAAATGGCATCATTTAATATAAATACTTTTTCATTTTTAGAATTAATTTTTGATTTTAAAAATCCTCTATTTTCGAATTTATTTAATATTTTTAAAGCTCCTTGTTTAGTTATATCTAAGCCTTCAAATTCATTAAATTTTTTATAATTAAACCATTTAATGTTTTTATTAATTATGATTCTTTTTAAATAATGTAATTCATTTAAAGAAATAGCATTTATAGCATACTCTTTTCTTATTTAATTATTTCTTTCAATGTTAATTGATTATCTTTATGAGCCTTACCATGCTTAGAAACATAAATCTCGATTAATCTTATTATTTCCTCATTCGACATTGAATCAAAATATGATTTAACAAATTCAGATTGCTTGTTATATTTCTTATTATGTTCTTTATAAAACTCACTTGGCTTTTTAAATGATTTTACTTTTAAATAGTCTTCATATAAATCTTCATTTAATAAAAATAATACTTCAAATTCTGGAGTAGTTGAAATATCATATTTTCTAGATATTTTACTAGAAATAATACTTTTTGGTATTCTTAATTTATCAGATAGTTTATCACCAACTCTATAAATACTCACAGTATCATCTTTTGGAAGTAACTGAATATATCCTACCAATTCTGCAGTTATTTGCCTAGCATGATAGATTTCCTCCATTAACAGTTCTTCTCTTTTAAATTTTAAAATATTTCTATCTAATAAAACATTAACAAAAGCCAATTCATCAGATCCTTCAGTCATTATTAATATGTAATTCATTAATCAAATTTCTCCTTACCTCAAGAACCTGCTTATAATTTAAAGCCGTATTAAAAACATTGTTATCAAATTGATTACTCTTAGATAATTCGGTTCTAACATTATAATCTGAATATAAGTTATTAGCTGTTATATTGCTATCATATTTATGAGTAATAAAAATACCATCTCTTCTATTTAAATAATCTAAAATTTCAACATAGTGAGTACTAAATACTAATTGTGCTCCCTTAGAATTAATCTTACTATCATTAAATAAAAATAATAAATTAAATACTAAATTCTTTTGAAAGCAGTTTTCAATTTCATCAACAATAAATACTTTACCATTCTTTAAAGCATTTATACATCTAATAAATAATTCTACTCCTCTAAATGTACCAGCAGATAATATAGATACTAATTCAGCTTTAGATATTATTTGCTCCACTTCGCCTATTCTTTTAAAATTAACATACTCACCATTATCATATTGCAATTTTTCTATACTATCATCAAACAATTTAATTATAGAGGAAACCAAATTAAAATCACAACTATTTAATGATTCAAAGAAAGAATTCCTAACAATCACCTCATTAAAATTTGTAATATTGTTGTTATTAAAATCATCAACATTTACATTTTCTTTAATAATCTTTGTAATTGCTGAAGTGTCATTAAGTGATGACATAAATAATGAGCTTTCATCATTCCCTAATTCTTCAATCAAATCAATATTCTTTATTCCTCTATTTTTGTCATATTTAAGTTTAAATAATTTCTCGTTAGTAATTGGAGAAAATTTGTTAACAGTTGAAATCTTATCATAATCAATTTTACCTAAAGTAAATTTGTAATTATATAAATATCCGTCTAAATAAAAAGATGTCTCTATTTTAATTTCATCCTTTTTAAATTCTCTTGAGATATATTCCCATCTTCCTGTTTGTAAAAACATTAAAGTTTTTAAAATAAGCAATAAAATTGTTGATTTACCAGAAGAATTTCCACCTACAAAAGCTAAGCTTCTAAAAACATATAATCCCTTATCAATTTCGTATATTTCTTTTTCTTTATCACTTTGATAAACTCTCGCTTTAGAACATAAATCTATTTCAAATGAGTCATCTAGCATTTTAAAACCATTAGCTTTTATTTTTAACAAATGTAGCATTTTAATACCTCCATTATATAAATGATTATAAAATTTAAATATTCATTTGTCAATGTTCAAACATTTTTTTTGTTTAAACGGTAGTGCTATGTACACATCATTAAGCAAGATTTTATCAATCTCATATAAGGCTTGTTCTCTTATGATTGTTTGTAATTAAATAAAATTCCATAAAGATAAAAAAATTGAGGATACAAATTATAGCATCCTCAATCTCATTTCAAAGTTTGTGGTTTTATGCTGGTTGTCAGCCCCGATACCCTTCCGAGTATCTCTCACATCTTGGAATTTACCCTGCTCCAAGTACAGCTCAACTTTAACGTGCCACACCACGTAGATATCTCTATCCATAAATAATATAACGTATTTTTGTACTAAAAGCAATATTTTAAAAACTATGTTTGTAGTTATTTAACACAAAGAAAATTATACATTAATTTAAATTTTTTTATGTATATTGCCTAATGTTCCTAATAGAAAAAACATATGATGTTGATGATGTTTTAAAGGAAATTAAAAGATGAAGCAATAAATTAACTATTCGTTTTAAATCACATAAATTAACTATAAACTTATTTTATTTCATATTTTAAAATATCATCATCTAATATAAATACTTTTTCATTTTTAGAATTAATTTTTGATTTTAAAAATCCTCTATTTTCGAATTTATTTAATATTTTTAA
>JAEEGL016464979.1_pt1 | contig 24729 bp, 21 predicted proteins | sample 9134231 | NCBI WGS metagenome assembly JAEEGL01 (sample SAMN16246548, study PRJNA631951) | gut metagenome | biome: gut microbiome; feature: rumen; material: fiber-attached | host: Bos | place: Iran: Karaj | collected 2018-10
AAAAGATATGGCAGGAGGAGCGAGAATACAACGGCAGGAAAATCATGGTATGGGGGATGTGAATGAGTTTGTTAATAATAGAACCGATATGCAAAAACTTCTAACTATAGTGGTCCCTGTTTACAAAGTCGAGCCATACATCAATAAATGTTTAGACTCGTGTCTGATATACAAGACAAACGAGCAAGGTGAGAAGGTTTTGGACGAGGAGATGATGAGCCAGTTGGAGGTTGTCATTGTTAATGATGGCACGCCTGATCGTTCGGCGGAGATGAGCCGTGAGTATGTGAAACGCTATCCGCAAACTTTTCGACAGATTGATAAGGAGAACGGCGGTCATGGGTCGGCTTGGAATATCGGGCTTCGTGAGGCATCTGGAAAATATATTCGCTTTCTCGACTCTGATGATTGGCTGGATAATCTGGATAAGTTGATGTGTAGTCTCTCTGCTACTGAAGCAGACATTGTCTTTTCGCATATTAATAGATATTTTGCAGAAAAGGATTGCAACGAAGAGGAACGTATCCAAGAAAAGTACGGTACGGAAAGGATGCTAAAAGATTTTCCGTTTTCCGAAAATCGCCAGTATACGGTAATGAATTTTTGGTTTGCAACCTATAAAAAAGACATTTTGCTTTATGGAAAGGATGTTTTTTCGGAGAAAACGATGTATGATGATGCTGTTTTATTTGTTTTGCCTGCTATAAAAGGGAAAAGCTACATCTGCCTTGATTTTGTGGTATATAACTATTTCATAGGCCGTGTAGGACAATCTGTTGCTCAAGAAGCGAGGCCTAAGAATATCATTGCACGTAGTAAGCAAGCTGTTTATATGGATGAGTTTTGGACTTCAAACAAACCTATGGATATTGACGCGCGCGTTGAGGAGGGAATGGTTTATTATATTCATAATAATGCTTGGCATGTTTTTGAAAATGTGCATCTGTTGCCTTATATACAAGCAAGTGAAATTGAGAAAAAGATGAGACATATACTAAGATATATGGCGACAAACTCTAAGAACTATAAGCGATATACTCGTTTGCCGTTTTGGATGTATTATTCTTTGAATAGATTTCGGCATTTGATGGGAAAGATATGATGAATGGATTTGATGTAATCATCGGAGCAGGAATAACAGGCATTGGAACTATAGCAGTATCGAGGATAATATGGTTGAGGCGATGGAGTTGGTGAAACGGTTGGAAAAACAGCAATAGCTATTTGTGAGAAATGAACATCCTTTTTGTTAATAATTTCTATAATCTCTTTGCTAAGGCAGATTGTGGCGCGTCGCAACGGTCGATGTGCTTGATTCGGGCATTGGCAAAGATAGGGCATGTGGATGTTGTTTCTTTTGTGGACGATACCGTTTCAGATGAGCCTAATGTGGATGTTGTATTCTCTGAAATGGTCGAAATGGAGACACATACGGAAAACCGTTTAGCTAAATTCTTCAAATTGTTCTGTAAACGTAATCCTTATGCTATTTATCCTATCAATAAGAAAAAAAGCAAAATCATAGATAGCTTTGTTGCAAATAAGAAATATGACTATATCGTTATTCGCTATCTAAATTATGCCTGTGAATGCGGATTACTTAAATATGCCGACCAATTGATATTGGATATTGACGACGATCCTAAAGAGGTAGTGTTGATGTCGCTTGACAAAACAAAAACATGGCGCAATAAACAATATAATCGTTTGTTTGCCAATACGGTTAATAGGATTACGTGCCACGTGTTGGAGAAGGTGTTTGGAGGTTTTTATTCCTCGCCCAACAAAGTGTATCCGAATGCAGTTTTCTTGCCTAATGTTTCTAGTTTTTGTGTCTCTGGTTTAGATGCTGATCTGCCGAAAAACTCACATAAATTGTTGGTGGTAGGTAAGTATAGCTATTATCCTAATGTTGAAGGTTTGGAGCACTTTATAATTAGTGTTTTCCCAATGATAAGAAAACAAATTCAGGATGCGGAATTGGACGTGGTCGGCAAGATGGATGACGGGAAACTGAGGTCTTTGTGTGAGTCAACGGCAGGCGTGAACTTGAGAGGCTTTGTTGAAGATATAAAAAGTGCTTATGCAGGATGCGGATGTGTTATAGTTCCATTATATAAAGGCACAGGGACAAGTGTAAAACTCGTTGAGGCTTTAGCTTGTGGTAAAGCGGTGGTCACTACTCCCGTTGGCATGAGGGGCTTACATCCCGATTTTCAGGAAGGTGTTGATTACTTATTGGCAGATTCTGACGAAGGGTTTGCTCATAATGTGGTCATGCTGCTTACAGATGTGGAAATGAATGAGAAAATGGTTCGAAGCGCATTTGGGAAAACCCAGTTGCATTATTCGGAAGAAGCATTTAGTGAAATTGTCAGTTCAACATTGTGTTCAAGGCGTTAATGGAGAATGTCCTTTAATAAGTTTATGTTTTTATGCAAAAACTCCTAACCATAGTAGTCCCAGTATACAAAGTCGAGCCTTACATTAACAAGTGCCTCGATTCGTGTCTGATATACAAGACAAACGAGCAAGGTGAGAAGGTGTTGGATGAGGAGATGATGAGCCAATTGGAGGTCATCATTGTTAATGATGGCACGCCTGATCGTTCGGCGGAGATGAGTCGTGAGTATGTGAAACGCTATCCGCAAACTTTTTGTCAGATTGACAAGGAGAACGGCGGTCATGGCTCGGCATGGAATGTGGGCCTGAAAGAAGCAACAGGAAAGTATCTGCGCTTTTTGGATTCAGATGATTGGCTGACGAATTTGGACTTGCTAATGGAAAAGTTGGTGGTAACGGATGTTGATATTGTGATTACAGCCATGAATACCTTTTATGAACAAATTGGTCGTTCCGAAACGAAGTGTTTGGCTAAAACAATAGGTGTTGAGCTTCCGATTGATTCGCCAGAGTTTGGTGGTAATCTGTCGAATTTTTGGTGTTCAACGTATAGGACCTCCCTCTTGAAGCCTCTGCATCCTTTGTTTCTTGAGGGAGTGAGTTATGATGATTCGATATTGTATATTGTGCCCCATCTGTGCGCCAGGAGCTATGTGGCGTATGATTTTGTGGTATACAACTATTTGATAGGCAGGGAAGGCCAATCAATGAGTATTGCTGTTCAGACAAAAAAAATCCCTGATATGTTTAAGAATTACAAACATTTGATGGATTTCGTAACAAAACAAAATGGTGGAGTATATGATGACTATTTGGAAGAAGTTTTGGCGCACAACAGATGGACTCTTTTTAATATCATCCCGTATGTGTCGGATTACCGATTGAGTGTCGCGTATATGGAGGAACTCCAATCCCTTGGAGGATTGAATCATATTAATACAAAAAAATACCATAGATTTAAAAAACTACCCTATAGAGTTTTCTATTTGCTCGAGAATTTGAAAGGTAATAAATAGTTCAAAGAGGATATATCGTATGAAGGCTTTTGACTATCTTGTTATTGGTTCTGGATTATTTGGTGCGACTTTTGCTTTTTTTGCTAAACAAGCAGGCAAGAAATGCCTCGTCATCGACAAGCGACCGCATTTGGGCGGCAATGTGTATTGTGAGAAAATAGAAGGCATCAATGTGCATAAGTATGGTGCCCACATTTTCCATACCTCCAACAAGGAAGTGTGGGACTTCGTGAATGGTATAGTGCCGTTCAATCGTTATACCAATAGCCCTGTGGTAAATTATAAGGGCAAACTTTATAACCTGCCATTCAATATGAACACTTTCTATCAGATGTGGGGCGTGATTACACCAGATGAAGCTAGAGCCAAGATTGAAGAGCAGAGGAAAGAGGCGATGGATGTTTTGCAAGGTCGCGAACCGGCTAATTTGGAGGAACAAGCATTGAGTTTAGTTGGGCGTGATATCTATGAGGCGCTCATCAAAGGCTATACTGAGAAACAATGGGGAAGGAAATGCACAGAACTGCCTGCTTTCATTATCCGCAGACTACCTCTTCGCTTTGTGTTCGACAACAACTATTTCAATGATACTTATCAAGGCATCCCTATTGGTGGTTACAACAAACTGATTGACGGCTTGCTTGATGGTATAGAGATTCGTGTTAATTGCGATTTTTTTGCGAATCGTGCTGAATTGGCAGGACTGGCAGAGAAGATGGTCTATACGGGGCAGATTGACGAATTCTATGACTTCCGTTTCGGACATTTGGATTTCCGTACGGTATCGTTTGAGCATGAGGTTAAGGATACGCCTAACTGGCAAGGTAATGCGGTAATAAACTATACGGAGCGAGAAGTGCCTTACACGCGCATCATTGAGCACAAACATTTTGAGATGTTTGGCCAGGATGTATATTATTGCCCTAAAACGGTTGTTTCTTGCGAGTATAGCACAGAATGGAAGCCCGGGATGGAACCGTACTATCCTGTGAACAATGCCAAAAACGATCAACTTTATAAGCAATACAAAGCTTTGGCTGACAAAGAAGAAGATGTTGTCTTTGGTGGTCGTTTGGCTGAGTACAGATACTATGACATGGCTCCGATTATCGAGCAGGTGCTGAAGATTGATTTTTCTAGAGAACAATAAGTGCTTTGGAAATCGCAAATAAGAAAGATTGGTTTATGGATTCGAAAAACCGTCCAATACTAGTTGTCCTCACCCCAGTCCGCAACGAGGCTTGGGTGCTACGAGCCTTTTTGGAAGCAACCTCATTGTGGGCGGATTATATTATTATCGCCGACCAGATGTCGATGGATGGCAGCAGAGAGATTGTCAAAGAATATCCAAAGGTTATCTTGGTCGATAACAACCGCAAGGAGATGCACCAGGCCGCGACTAGACGGTTACTGTTTGAAGCTGCAAGGAAGATAGAGGGCGAAAAATTGCTTTTCACATTGGATGCAGACGAGTTCCTTTCAGGTGATTTCGTGAATACTGCCGATTGGCAGAGAATCATGAATTCCGATCCAGATGACTCGTTTTGCTGGCGGTGGATGAATCTGAAACAGAACGATGCTACAAAATATAGCACATTTCAGCATTATTACTGGTGTGTGCATGAATCGGAAGCTTTGTGGAATGGTGAATTTCCTGATAATTTCATTCATGAGTGGAGACTGCCTTGGTCTCCAAATGCCGATGACTCTCACAAGTTCTTTTTGAATGGCTTTTATTCCATTCATTTGGCTCGAGTGAGTCGATTAAGGCAATGCAACAAGGAACGTTTTTATCAGGTGTCCACTGTAGGGCAAGATCCAAAAAAGAGCAAGGTTTCCATATACCGGCATTACCATGCGGAAGAGGATTTGGAATATTTCGAAGTTCCTGAGGATGCCTACCGTTTTTATGAGAATCATGGATTGGATATTTGGAAATACGTGGATTGGGAAGATGAGGGCGAATATTATACCTCAGAAGTGTTGGGCTATTTCAAGAGAGACGGATTGAAGAAGTACGCGCTTTTGGATATTTGGGATGAGGACTGGATGAAAAGGAATGGTATAAAGGATCCTCGTAATGTGTTCCAAAAAATGTTGCTTAATTATTTGTCCAAGACAAACCCATACGCCAAGAGAATCTGGGTGCGTGGAATTGACAGAATACTTAAATACATCATATAATATATGCCAACAGCAATAGAATTCAACAATATCAGTAAGTTGTACCGTTTGGGCTTGGTTTCAAGCGGCACGTTGAGCAACGACCTTAAAAGGTGGTGGCAGATGTCCATTCTCGGCAAGGAAGACCCGTTCCTAAAAGTAGGCTCAGTGAACGATCGTTCCACAGCTGCCGATAGCGAATATGTCTGGGCTTTGAAAGACATCGACTTCAAGGTGGAACAGGGCGATGTGGTGGGCATTATTGGCAAGAATGGTGCTGGGAAAAGCACTCTTTTGAAACTGCTCTCCAAAGTGACGGGACCAACCACGGGTACTATAAAAGCCAAAGGCAGAATAGGTTCGTTACTTGAAGTGGGAACAGGCTTCCATCCTGAGCTTACGGGTCGTGAGAACATTTATATGAATGGTGCTATCCTTGGGATGAATAAACAGGAAATCAACAACAAATTAGACGCGATTATTGATTTCTCGGGTTGTGAGCGTTATATTGACACCCCAGTGAAACGATACTCAAGCGGTATGACGGTGCGCCTCGGTTTTGCCGTGGCGGCTCATCTTGACCCTGAGATTCTCGTGGTTGATGAGGTTTTGGCTGTGGGTGACGCCGAATTTCAAAAAAAGCCATTGGCAAAATGCAAGATGTATCTCAGGGCGAAGGTAGGACGGTGTTGTTTGTGAGTCATAATATGGCAAGTATCAAACAATTGTGCCGTTCGGGTGTGCTCCTTGATAAAGGACAGGTGGTTTATCGGGGAAGTGCTATTGATACGGTAGCTGAATATCTTAGGGCATCAGATGTGGATGTCAATATAGGGAAAGCCATGAGATGGAGTATAAATAACAATGCATTTAAGATTAATTCTGTGACTGTTGACGGAGCTAAACAGAATACGCTCAGGTTTGTCGGCAACGACAAAAAAACAGTTTCGTTTTCCATAGAATGTGAAACCAAGGTTGATATGAACATTTCTGTTGAAGTTTTTATGTATGACAGAAATGAATCGTTGATTGCTTGTTATTCGCCTACTGATTGGGATGGTACCACCCATCGCTTGTCATTTGGAAAACAAATCATAAGCGAATCTTTTGAATTGCCAGAGATGCTTTCTTCTGGAGAATACACGTTGTCGGTTCTTCTTTCTCAGAAGAACATTGAACATGTAGCTAGAATATATTATTTGGTGAATATTGTGATTGAGGAATTCACTAGTCCGATTACAGGAAATGTGTTTGAGCAGAGTTATTATGGGAATATGATTCTTAGGAAGAGTAATGTTGGTTGAAAAAATAAATTGGTTTTGGTAATATGGAATACGCAGTGACTATAGCATCTATTTCATACAATGCTGAAGAGTATATTGCCGAAGCATTGGATAGTTGGTTGGAACAAAAAACAGATTTCCCTTTTGAAATAGTTGTTTCAGACGATGGTAGCATAGACAAGACTTGTGAGATCGTAAAGGATTACATGTCTAGGTTTTCCAATATCCGACTAATCAACACGGGTCACATTGGCTGCATGCCCAATTTTATTCGTTCACTTAAGGCATCAAAAGGGAAGTATATTGCACTTTGTGACGGAGATGATTATTGGATTGATCCAATGAAGCTTCAAAAGCAATTTGATTTCATGGAAGCGCATCCTGACTTTTCAGCTTGTTACACGAACTCTTATGTTTTGAATACATTAACAGGAGATAAGAAAATAGCTAAAACAAAAGTTTGGGATGTGGCTAATACTGGAGATTTGTTGATGCATCGTGATGACGATAATGTTCAGATGTCGCCAGGACATACTTCAACCTTCTTTTTTAGGAACCAATTCATTAAAAGTTATCCTCAATGGTGGTTAAACACCATTTTATATGATTTTACGACATGTATGTTGATGTCAAAATATGGGAAAGCGAAATTCATCAATGATTTTACTAGTGTTTATAGAAATCGACCAGACGGCATTTCATCAGTGGATTACTCTTTTATAAAAAATGCTCGTGAACGTATTTATACATACAAACATGTTAATCGGGATTTTCATTTCAGATATCTGAGAAAAATAAATCCAATCATTGCAGATTATTACTATAAGATGGGTAAACGCCTTTATAAAACAGGGAATAAGGCTAAGGGATTGTGGAATGTTGCTGCTGCACTTATGTATAATCCTTTGGTGACTCGCAAGAGTAAATGATAGGACACTTATGTTTCGGAAGATCAAAAGATATGTTCGCGACCCGTATCATGAAATTGGGTATGATATGCTGTGGAAGCATCCTAATTGGATGTCAGACAAGTGGTTTCTGAAATCATTGTGGAAACGGACGTTTGGTTATGAACTGAATTTGAAATGCCCAAAAACTTTCAATGAAAAGCTGCAGTGGCTGAAATTATATGACCGAAAACCAATTTACACGACATTGGTTGACAAATATCGGGTGAAGCAATGGGTTGCGGATAAGATCGGTGAGCAATATGTGATTCCTACGTTGGCTGTTTATGATTCTGTAGATGAAATAGATTTGCACAATTTGCCCGACAAGTTCGTGTTGAAGTGCAACCACGACAGTGGTAATGTGGTGATTTGTAGGGATAAATCCACTTTTGATTTGCAAGCAGCAATGCAAAAACTAAGTGCTGCTTTGAAAAGTGATTATTATTTGAAATGGAGAGAGTGGCCATACAAGAATGTAATGAGATGCATTATTGCTGAAAAATATATTCAAGATCAAGAAGATGGAGGTCTGGTAGACTACAAGTTTTTTTGTTTTGATGGGAGATCGGATTGCGTGATGGTGTGTGTGGATAGGCATATAAAACAGCCAAAGTTTTATTTTTTTGATAGGAATTGGACCCTGAAAAGGTTGAATATTAGGGGGAAAGAAGCACCAGAGGATTTTTCCCTTCCAAAACCGAAAAATTTGGACAAAATGTTTGAGCTGTCATCTGTGCTTTCAAAAGGAATTCCATTTGTCCGGGTGGATTTTTATGATGTTGCAGGCGAAATATTATTTGGCGAAATGACATTCTTCCCAGATGCGGGATTCGATTCTCGGATTTTGCCAGAAGCGGATTTGTATTTTGGAGGGCTGTTGAGAATTGGATGAGCGAAATCGTTATTTAAGGTGAGAATAGCTTTTATAATTATTAAAATATGAAGACTATAGGATTTCCAATCTCTCATAAGGAAAATGAAAGACGCCGCGCATTGACGGTGACAGATATTGCCAAAGTCATTTACCGTGACCAAATATTTGTTGAAAAAGGATACGGGGAGGTGCTTGGCTTTGGTGATGATGAGTACCTTAAAGCAGGTGTGCATGTTGTTTCACGAGACGAAGTGCTGAAAAAAGATATCATTTGTGATCCTAAGATAGGAGATGCTGAATACCTTGATGCACTTGAAGGACAAGTTGTCTTTGGATGGGTGCACGCTGTGCAAAATCGAGACATTACGGATAAAATTATCAATCACCATTTGACGGCTTTTGCGTGGGAGGATATGTATGAGGATGGACGTCACTCGTTTTGGCGTAACAACGAAATCGCTGGTGAAGCGGCGGTTTTTCACGCATATATGTGTTATGGGGTGTTTCCATATAATACCAAGGCCGCTGTTTTGGGTCGAGGTAACATTGCCCGTGGAGCCATTAAAACTTTGAATTATATGGGTGCCGAAGTGGTGCAGTACGATCGTAGGCAAGAGGAGCTTTTTCGTAAGGAAATCGGCTGTTACGATGTTGTTGTCAATGGCATTTTGTGGGACACGACCAGACATGATCATATCATTTATCGGGAAGACCTGAAGCGTATGCGCCGTAATGCTTTAATTATAGACGTGTCGTGTGATAGGAATGGAGGGATAGAAACAAGTGTGCCAACGACGATAGAAGACCCGATATTTGTCTTGGATGGAATATCTCATTATGTGGTTGATCATACGCCTTCCCTGTTCTGGAAGACGGCAACAGAAAGCATCAGCGCAGAGGTAGTGAAGTACATTGATTTGCTTATTGAAGAAAAGACAGAATCGTCTTCTGTGCTGTCAAATTGTAAGAACTTTGAGAAAGGGATGATTTTAGATAAAAGAATTATCGAGTTTCAAAACAGATGACCTTTAAGGAAATTTGTTAAACTCCTCTGTGTTGGCATCAAAACAATGTTCCGAAAGATTAAGAGATATATACGAGACTCTTATTATGAAATAGGATATGATATGCTATGAAAGCATCTTAATTGGATGCCAGACAAGTGGTATTTGAAAGCGTTGTGGAAACGGACGTTTGGCTACGATGGACTTGAAATGCCCAAAAACTTTCAATGAAAAGCTGCATTGGCTGTAATTGCATGACAAGTTATTTGCTGATGTAAAATAAAGTTGAAAAAAAGCATACTATATGCGAGGTGTACTAGCAAAATGATGGAGGCGTTAAGCAAGGAGAACAGAGGATACTTTATGGGAATAGCCATGATATTGGTTATTCTCCATCATTTGTGTCTTCGTTTGGAGGATGCGTGGCATTTGGATTCTTTCCCCTTTTCGATTTTTTATTGGGGACAAATTGGTGTGGATATTTTCTTTTTTGTCTCTGCATACGGATGTTGTGCTTCATGGGAAAAGAATTCGTGGTGGCGATATCTGTTACGCAGGATAAAGCGCATTTATCCGCAATATATTCTATTCCTACTCATAGTTCTGGCATGGTTTTATGCAGATAGCTCTGTCCTGCATAGGATTAAAATGGCAGTGGTTTCTCTGGTTGGAATTGCCCCCGTTTATCGAATGGGAGTTAATATCGAATGGTATATTCCATCTTTGCTGATGATGTATATTTTCCTCCCTTTGGCTTTTATGGGGTTAAGTCATGCGCATAAGAGTGGGCAAGTGTTAATACTGCTTGCCTTGGTTCTATTCTCGCCATTGTTACTGAAGTATATCCCGATTTATTACGCGTTTGTGGCAAGATGGCCTGTGATATTGTGCGGGGTTATTGCGTATCTCAATCGTAAAGATATGAGTTTTTTGGTGAGATTGTTCGCCGTTGTGATGTTGCTGTCGTTAACCACTCGAGAGGAAATGATGATTCACTCGCTGATGATACCTTTATTGTTAACCGCATTATCCTTCATAGAATTAAAGAATTTGCCGCTTGAGAAAGCTTTCTCTTTTTGCGGGAAGCATTCTTTGGAGATTTTTCTAGCTCAGACAATCACAACTCAATACGTGATGAAACATTATTATTGGGGAGAAAAATGGCTTTCGCTATTGATTATCATAGGGATTACTGTTGTGATTGCATCGCTTTTTTGGAGTGTTCAATACGGTTTTAGTAGATTGGAGAAACGATTTAATGGCCATTAAGTCCATTATTCCAAACGAATATGTCAAACAAATTTGTAGTCTATACTGTAATTACGGGCGGTTTTGACACTGTTAGGCAGCCGGAGGTGATGGACTCTCGTTTCGACTACATCCTGTTTACCGATTCGGTTACAAGCTCAAAATTTGGAGTGTGGTCGGTGCGAGAGATTGGGTATGATTGTAAGGATTTGCGGAAAAAGTCGCGTTTCCCGAAAATGCATCCAGAATTGTTGTTGTCCGTGTATGATGCTTCGTTATATATAGACGGCAATATCAGCATCACTTCACAGTTTGTGTATGACCGCTGTGTAGCATTGGCGGCTGATGGGGTGGATTGGGCAGGCATCAAACACCAGTCGAGAGATTGCATATATGATGAGATGAACGCCATCATTGGTTTGGGTTGGGTGCATGATTATGAAGTGTTGGATTGGTATCAGTTTTTGCGTAAAGAAGGCTATCCTGACCATAATGGAATGTTTGAAAACAATATCATCTTTCGTTTGCATTCACAAGCGGTTAAGCAGATTGATGATATTTGGTGGGGAACATTTGAGAAACAAGAGGTAAAACGAGACCAGTTTTCGTTGATGTATTCAATGTGGAAAGTGCCGGAGGCCAAGACGACCTGTTTCTTGTCAGAGAATGAAAACGCATGGCGTAACGAGGGCCATTTTAGTTGCGAGTCACATAACTCACATAAGAGGATTCTTGGGAAATCCTTATGGGAGAAACTGAGAGATAGATATATCCGTAAGTTCTATTGGGATGGTGGATGGGAGGTCTATTATACGCATTGGTTTGACAAATTGTTGAGATGGCCTTTGCCTCACTTGATGATGCATCTTTGGACGGCTTGGATTGCTGTGCGGTATGATTTTATGTTCTTACTGAATAGGGCATGGAAACGCTTGATGCATAATACTGAGAATTAAACAAAACTAAAATAATGAAATTACTAATTATCGGAGGTGGCGCCATAGCCAACTCTACTCATATTCCAGCTGCTAAGAAACTGTTGGATATGGATGATATAATTTTGGCAGAGCCAAACGCCGCCCAGGCGGAAAAACTGAAGGAAAAATTTGGTCTACTTCATGTGGTGAGTGATTACCATGAGGTTTTGGCGGAGGTTGATGCTTGTGTTCTATGTACGCCTCCACATGTGCGCAATGGCATTCTCAAAGACTGCATTGCAGCACGCAAACCTGTACTATGCGAGAAGCCGCTTTCTCCGTCTTCTGTCGAGACAAAAGAGATACTCAAATCTGCTCCCGAGAATCTGGTCATCGGTATGTGCCACACCTACCGATTCTTCCCTAATCGGAAAAAAGTGAGGCAGCTCATACGGGAAGGCTTTTTCGGCAAGCAGGTTTCGATTACCATTAATGAAGGTGCACCTTCCAATTGGCCGACCGTTTCGGGCTATTGTTTCCGCAAGGATATGGTGCCAGGTGGTGCGCTTTACGATAATGGTATCCACTCTTTGGATTTCCTTTTGTGGTGCTTGGGGCAACCTGACGAAGTCAAGTATGAGGACGATGCAATGGGTGGTTTGGAGAGCAATTTGACTATTGATATGCGATTTGGCGAAGCCAAAGCTTTTTTCAAGTTAAGTCGCACGCGTATTCTTTCGAACACAATTCTTATTGAAGGTAACGGCCATAAAGCAGAGCTTGAGATTTTTGAGAAAAAGACATTTGTGTTGGATGGAAAAGATGTTTTGGCTGCGGAGACCGTGCCTGATGTAGGCAAGGTGCAATTGTCCAATTTCATGATGGCTGCACAAGGGAAGGAGGAGATTTCGTGTTCCGTATCGGGAGGCTTGGATGTCATCGAGCTTTTGGAGAAATGTTATGCACAGAAGAAAACCAAGACATTCGAAAAACACCCACTTGGTGGATTTGAAGGAAAACGTGTTTTTGTCACTGGTGGTACGGGTTTCATAGGTGGCCAATTGGTAGAACAGTTGGTATTGCATGAAGATGCGAAAGTCCGTGTTTTAGTGCATAATTGGGGCAAAGCAGCTTACGTCAGTCGTTTCGATGTCGAGTTTGTCCAAGCGAATATTATAGATAAGGACGCTATGACTAAAGCGATGGAAGGTTGTGATTATGTCTTCCATCTGGCTATTGTGGGTGGGACTGAAACCAATGTCAAAGCCACTGAATCCATTCTTGCTGCCGCAAGGAGAGCGGGTATCAAGCACGTGGTGCAGATGAGCAGTGTGGTGGTTCATGGCGAAAAGGTGCCACCTGATTTAACTGCGGATTCGCCATTGATTCCGTACAATGATTCCTATGCCCAGAGCAAGTTACAGTCCGAGAAACGCTTTTGGGAGCTTTTGGATGAATATGGACTGCATGGCTCGGTAGTACGCCCGACCTACGTTTGGGGACCTTATTCCATGTGGTATACTATCTATATTGTCGATCAAATGCGCAAAGGCGAATTCAGTTGGGTGGATCATGGTAACGGCATTTGCAATGCTGTGTATGTCGGCAATGTGGTTGACCTTTGTCTGCAATGTTGCAACAATCCCAAAGCTGACGGACAGGCGTTTATCGCTACCGATGGCGAGCAAGTGACTTGGCGAGAGTTTTATGGCCACTACCTAGATGTGATAGGTAAAGAACCAAAAGATTTCCCATCCGTGCCGCTTAAGGATGGAGCTTTCAGGAAAATACGATTGAATATTAAGAATGCTTTGTGGAAACGTATGGTCGTGCTGATGAAAAAATACGAAGCGTTGAGCCCAACTTCTCCTCGTTTGGCTTTGTGGTTGTATAAAGCTCCTCGAAAGGTGATCCGCTTGACTCGCAATATGGTGATGAAGAACCTGCCAGAGAAAAACGCGACGGAAATGGCCATCTATAGCCAATCCGTACCCATCAATGTGCAAAAAAACAAGGAGGTTTTAGGGTTCCAACCACGCTATTCTATTGAAAAGGGAATGGAAATCACTTGTGAATGGTTGAAATGGAGCGATTTGTACATAGGGACTGTCTGATAATTGCTTGATTCGTCTGAAGAATAATAACTTGTTTGCTGAATGAATACGATGTCAAGATATGTTTGGCTGGATTATGTCAAGTCAATAGCAATTCTTTTAGTTGTGTTGTTTCATTCAGATACTGTGACATGCAAGGCTACATCTTCAATTCTTGCAATGGGGGTGCCATTATTCTTTGTTGCTAACGGTGCATTGGTCCTGAAAAAAGAGCATGATATTCACTATTTTATTAAGAAACTATTCAAGATTCTTTTTCTAATTCTTTTCTGGAGTACGATATCATCTTTGACTGCTATGCTGCACAGGGGAGAAGGTTTTTCCGTCGTTACAGGAATGATGTATGCTCTTCATTTGCGTTTTGGCTATGCACACATTTTTTGGTTTATGGCGGCTTTGTTCGTGTTATATTGTATCTATCCGATAATACAGCATTCTGTCAAGAATAAGAGTGTTTGCTTGTTTCTTTTGGTAGTTTCTTTTGTCTTCTCTTTTCAGGCTTTTGGATATCGTGTTCCAACTTTTGAAATCCCTAATGTTTTTGCATGGTGGCAGGGTGAATGTGTTTTCTATGCTGTCGCTGGCTATGTGCTTGTTTCTGATTTGACTTTTGGCGAATTATTCAAAGAAAAGAATGGCATTGCTCAAAAGTGGTATGAAAAAAATAGTGGATTGTGGAGGGATGTCTTTTGTGTTTTGTTTTTTCTTGCGCTATATTCGGTTCAACAATTGATGTGGGTGGATTTTCCTTTTTTTGCTCGTCATACCCCCAGTCGTGTTGATGATGCAGTTTTTGTAATGTACAGAAGTCCTTTTGTTATGCTAATGACTATTATTGTCGTTTATGCATGCAAAAAAGTGTTTCAAAAAGATCAAAAACTAATAACGATTATCGGAAGCAATACGTTGGGCATATACGTTACACATTGTCTTTTTATGAGAGGCTTTGAAAGTGTAATATCTTTGCCTAATCCCATTCTCTCTAAGGCTATTGTCTTTGCTCTCAGTTTTATTTGCTCTTTATTGTTTTCAGTCGTAATGATGAAAAACAAAGTGTCACGTTTTTTTGTGACTTTATGACGTGGATGGATGAAACATGGATACAATGAAAATAAATATTGTTTGCGCTACAGACGACAAATATGTTCCATATTGTGGCGTGATGTTAACTTCCTTGTTTGAGAACAACAAGGATAGTGAGGTAGACGTATACATCATGATCGACAAGCCGCTTCAACAACGGAACCGTGAAAAGTTTGCAGCATTGGCGAGCAAATACGGCACCCGAATTTCATATTGTGTAGTGGATAACCGCTTTTTAGAGAACTTCCCATTAAAAGGCAACGGTATTGACCATTGGTCAATAGTAACCTATTATAGACTCTATGCCGCGGAATTGCTGCCAAAAACTGTTGACAAGGTTCTGTATTTGGATTGCGATATCATCGTCGACGGCTCCCTAAAAGAGTTGTTTGAGATGGATTGGGACGGCATTGCAGCAGGCGCGGTTCCGGATATGTGTACGGAATGGACTGAGTTTTACCAGAGGTTAGGATACGACAGGTCGAAAGGTTATTTCAATGCAGGTGTCGTGCTGATGAATCTTGACTATTGGAGAAAGCATGGCACAGGACAACAATGTTTGGATTGGTTGGCCGATAATTATGACAAGGTCTTCAATAATGACCAAGATGTATTGAATGTGGTTGTGGCGGACAAGAAAAAGACCTTGCCCGTAACTTATAACTATCAAATCCAATTGCGGATGCCATATTTTTACAATACGTTCTCAAAGGGCTTAAAAGAGGAAGTGTTGAAAACCAAGCATCCCGTAATCATTCATTATGCGGCCGAACTGAAACCTTGGATGGCCTATTACTATTCCTACCCGTTTAATGATGTTTGGCACAAGTACAAGAGATTGTCTTTGTGGAAAAGCATGTCTGACTCACTTCCAGCTCAACGAAAAGCCATTGCTTTTGTTAAGCGTTATTTTTTGTGGCCATTGGGAATAATGCTTAAAAAGCCCATACTAGTAAATTAAGCCTTGCTATGGAGAATAAGCGATTGTCAATAATAATTCCTTTCTATAATGTTGAAAATTACATCTCGGAATGCCTTGATTCGGTATTTGATCAAGACATTCCTTTAGAGGATTATGAAGTTATTTGTGTTAACGATGGAAGCCTAGATCATTCGAGGGATATTGTGATAGATTATATGAAACGTTTCAATAATCTTATCCTCGTAGAACATAATTGTAATCGCAAATTAGGTGCTGCACGCAATACAGGACGCGTAAATGCTAAGGGCAATTATATTTGGAATGTTGACTCAGACGATAAGATTGTCCCAAATTGCTTGGGACATCTTGTGAGTGTATGTGAAGAGAACAAATTGGATGTATTGGAGTTTGGAAGAATACGATTCTCCGGTGAGAATAGAGAGAATACAAGGAATGTTAAATCTACAGAAAAGGTTGTGTCAGGACTTGATTATTTGGAAGAATTGAGTGCTAAAGATTTGTCAACCATGTGTGTGGTTTGGCGGAGATTAGTGCGTCGTGGCTTATTAGAAGACAATCGAATCTATTCTCCGGAAATCAACATGGGAGAAGATGTGCCGTTCTCATTTAGAGTTCTTATGTCGGCCAAACGAATGATGGTAATACCAGATCGCTGTTATTTATATCGTGTCAATCCTGACTCGTTGACGGGAACAAGATGGAAACCCACGCCATCCACACTTTATGAGAAATGTTTTGTTGGAGCTAAACATATTTATGAAGTGGCGATGGATGTTCCGACTTACTATAAGAATGTTCGCAATTTGTTCATGGATACGGCTCGGTATACATTAAATCTTTATGGCGCGTTTTTGTTAGAGATGGATACTAACAATCGAAGGCAGTTTAAAATTCTTTGCAAAAACAGTTTTCGAGAAAACAGATTTATTAAGGCACTTTTTTCAAAGAGAAACTATGCCAATTATATTCTTTGGCTTGTTGGCATTAAACCTTTGCCGAAATGATAAATGATTGAAAGAATAAGCTTTTTCATGAAAGCTTTAGTAATGATTTGTGGTAGTTTAATTTATTGATGATGCAAGTCCCTGTACTTTTTATTACTTTCAATCGTCCTAATCATACGATGCGGGTTTTGGAAGCCATAATGGCGGCTCAACCGCAGGATTTGTATGTTTTTCAGGATGGGGCGCGAGTAGGAAATGAAAAAGACAAAAAGAAATGTGCTGAGGTCAGAAAAGTGATAGAGGATTTGACCAATGGGTCGCAAACACGATTACATACGTATTATTCCGAGCAGAATTTAGGTTGTGGACCAGGTCCAGCCTCCGCTTTGAGTTGGTTTTTTGAAAACGTGGAAATGGGGATTGTCATAGAAGATGATGCTGTTCCTCATCCGGACTTTTTTCCCTTTTGTGAAGAGTTATTATTGAGATATAAAGGAGACGATACCATTAGAGCAATTGGAAGTATGCATCTGGATAATAGGACATACGGAAACGGTTCTTATTATTTTTCCATGATGAATAGGACGTTGTGTGCTTGGGCGACCTGGAGAAGAGCTTGGCAAGATTTTGACCTTTATCATAGAAATGTTTCTCGGAAGCAACTTAACCAATGCTTAAAAGACTATGGCTGTGACCTTCGAATGCGGGAATACTGGTGTGATAGGTTGGAAGATGTTCAAAAAGATGCATATCATAATAGTAGCTGGGACCAACAGTTTTGGATGTCGATTTGGCTGCATCATGGCAAAGGCATTATGCCAAATGTAAATCTATGCTCCAATGTGGGATTTGATAGGGAGGCTACTCATACTTTCAATAGCAACAGCATTGCTTCAAATCGAACTATGTCTCCAATAATGCCTCTGAAACATCCAATTACTATTAGGATTAATCGTTTGGCTGATAAACGTTTTCAAAGGTTGTATTTCCATCCAGTGGAATATGGTTGGAAAGGCATTATGAGATTGCCGTTCCGTCTAAATAAACGACTCAAACGTGTTGTTGGTCATCAGGGGAGTTGGTTTAAATGTAATTGAGAATTTAGGTTGTTTTTGGATATGTTTTTTTTATATTTAATCGTATTATTCTAATGAGTATTCCATTTAATATTCCTCATCTTACGGGCAAAGAAGCCCAATACATGGATCAGGCTGCTTGTAACGGTAAATTAAGCGGTAATGGTGAGTTCACCAAACGTTGTCAGCTTTTTTTTGAAAGGAAATACGGCTTCAAAAAATGCCTGCTCACGACAAGTTGCACTGATGCTCTTGAAATGGCAGCTATTCTGTGTGATATTCAGCCAGGTGATGAAGTCATCGTGCCGAGCTATACGTTCGTTTCATCGGCCTTGGCTTTTTTGCGCGCTGGAGCAAAGATTGTTTTTGCCGACAGTATGAAATGTAATCCCAATATTGATGCGGAACAGATAGAAAACCTGATAACTCCAAAGACGAAAGTCATTGTGCCAGTACATTATGCGGGTGTGGCATGTGATATGGATAGCATTATGGAAATTGCCGTCAAGCATCATCTTTTAGTTGTGGAGGATGCCGCCCAAGCCATTGATTCTTATTATAAAGGGAAACCTTTGGGAACAATAGGCCATTTGTCCGCTTTCTCTTTCCATGATACCAAGAACATTATTTCTGGTGAGGGTGGTATGTTGGGTATCAATGATGTGCAGTTTATACGTCGTGCTGAAATCGTTTGGGAGAAAGGTACAAACCGAGCCGAGTTTTTCCGTGGTGAAGTGAACAAATACGGTTGGTGTGACATTGGGTCGTCATTTCTTCCAAGTGAATTGGTGGCTGCATTTTTATGGGCACAGTTAGAGGATATGGAGGACATCCAGATTAAGCGCAAGCGGCTATGGAATAAATACTACGAGATGATGAGTCCTATAGCGAAACAGGGTCATTTCAGCTTGCCCGATGTTCCCGAGTATGCCACCAACAATGCACACATGTTCTATTTGGTATGTCACAGCTTACAGGAACGCACGGCTTTAATTAAGAGATTGAAAGAGGTTGATATTGTAGCAGTGTTTCATTATTTGAGCCTGCACTGTAGCGAGTTCTATAAAGACAAGCATGATGGCCGTCCACTTCCCGAATGTGACCGTTTTGCTGACTGCTTGGTGCGATTCCCGATGTATTATGATTTGAACGAAAAGGACGTGGAGCTTATTTGTAAAACGGTTAAAGCCATAGTATGCTGATTTCATGAAACTCTCCATCATTACCATCAACCGTAACAATGCAACGGGTCTTGAAAAGACCTTGCAAAGTGTGGCTACCCAAACTTTTCAGGAGTTTGAGTATATTGTCATTGACGGTGTCTCAACTGATGATAGCATAGATGTCATCAAGGCGCACGAAAGCGATTTTGCCCATTTGAAATGGGTGTCGGAATCAGATTCAGGCATCTATAACGCCATGAACAAAGGTATTCGTATGGCATCGGGTGATTATATTCAAATCCTCAACTCGGCTGATTGTCTTGCATCTGAGAAAGTGACAGAACGGATGTTGGTGGCTTTGGAAAAAGCATGTAATCCTTCTATTTTGTATGGTAATATGGTGAAATGTTTCCCTGACGGACATCGTATGGTGGATAAAAGTTTTGCTGGACAGGAAATCACCATGCTTGGGATGTATACAGGAACCTTGAATCATGATCCAGCTTATATTCGTCGTGATTTGTTCGAAAAATATGGTCTCTATGATGAGAATCTGAAAATTGTTTCGGATTGGAAATGGTACCTGCAAGCGATAGTTTTGGGAGATGAAAAGCCTAAATATGTGGATATAAATGTTACTTTATTCGACATGACGGGCATCAGCGAGACCAACGAGGAACTGAATCAGACCGAAAGAAAGCAGGTGCTGAAGCAATCGTTTCCTGAAGCCATTCTGAAAGACTATGAGCAATACGCTTTTCCAATTGAACAAATTAAACGCTTGCAAAGATATCCGTGGAGTTATAAGATTATGTGGTTTTTGGAGCGATGCTTGTTTAAGTTGGAGAAAAGGAATCGGAAGAAAACCAATATTACACAGTGCGAATGAGATTTTCGGTCATCATCCCCCTTTATAACAAAGCTCCATATGTTGCCAAGGCAATTAGTAGCGTATTAGCTCAGACTTTCACGGATTATGAGTTACTCATCGTGGATGACGGAAGCAAGGATGATTCGTATGAGATTGCTTTAAAAACTATAGAAGGTCATCAAAATAATTGCTATTTGTTTCGTCAGGAGAATGCTGGAGTGAGTATGGCTCGCAACAATGGTGTGGCCGTTTCTCGGGGAGAATATCTTTGTTTTTTGGATGCTGACGATTGGTGGGAGTCCACGTTCCTTGAAGAAATGGATAATCTGATTAAGAATTTTCCTGATGCAGGTATTTATGGAACGAATTATGTCATTGTAAATGAAACCAAACGGAAAACACGAGTCGCGCAAATCGGGGTAGAGGAGGGTTTTGAAAAAGGTTATATCAACTATTGTAAAGCATATTCGAAAACCTCGTATATGCCTCTTTGGACTGGTGCAGTTTGCGTTCCAAGAGGTGTCTTTGAGAACATGGAAGGTTTTCCGATAGGAGTCAAATTGGGAGAGGATTTCATCTTGTGGGTTCGGATTGCTATAAAATACAAGGTGGCGTTTTTGAGCAAGCCGTTGGCATATTACAACCAGGATGTGGAAGTCGCCAATAGGGGGGTGGGTCATTTGTATAAGCCAGAAGAACACATGCTATGGAATCTGAAGATTTTGGAAAAAGAAGAGAATACCAACCCTGATTACAAGCAGTTGATAGACAAGCTTCGAACAACTGGTCTGATGCCATATTATCTCTCAAAAGCGTATCATGAAGCGGCGAAGCAAGAGTTGGAGAAAGTGGATTGGGGAAGACAATTAGAAAAGACTAAGAGACAGTACCGGCAACCTTTGGCTTGGTTGAAGTTGAAACAAGGTTTGATGAGGCTGGCATCCATAGCAAAGCAAAAGATGATACAAATACAACAGTAGTCGGTCAGTAGACAATAATAGATAAAGCTGAAAAGAATACCATTTGAATAAAGCAAAATGCTTGATTTTCTTTGAATTAAATCATTCTTATATGCTTACATATTTCCCTAACTTTTTTTCGAGGCGTGCCATAATGGCTTATGCCATTACTTTAGCCATAGCGAGCGCCATGTTTATGAAGCATGCACTTCCTCTCAAATTTGTTTTGTTTGGTTTTGTTGCAGTTGCTGTTTTCTTCACGTATGTCAGCCAACTGACAATGAAATGGGAACATTATCCGGAACATGTTTTTCCACGAAAGGTTTTCACCGTTGCGTTTTTTTTGCGCCTTATATATGTAGTATTTGTTTATAATTTTTACTTGAGTGAGACGGGAGCACCTTTTGCCTACCATGCTGGAGATGAAATGTTGTACCATTATCAGGCGATAATATGGCATGATGATGGTTTTGAGGAGTTTCGCGACAGCATGCATACCTATTTGGAATTGTCTGATTCGGGTTATTGCTGGTGGTTGGCTTTGTTGTATCAGTTGTTTGGTACCCATGTGTTGATTGGACGTGTCGTAAAATGTGTAATTGATGCGTTTACATGCGTTCTGCTCTACAATTTGGGCAAACGCAATTTTGGCATTGCTGCAGGACGTATTACCGCAATTATGTACATGCTGATACCAAATGCCTGGTTTTATTGTGGCGTTTCATTGAAGGAGATAGAAATGGGTTTCTTGGTTGTCTTGTTCGCCGAACGTGCCGATTCTGCTCTTCATTCACCGAAACTCAGAATTCAGGATTTCATTATACCATTGATGGCTGCTGGTGCCATGTTGACATTTCGCACAGCTATGGCTGCTGTGATGGCGGCAGCATTAGGAGCTGCACTGGTTTTGGGCTCACAGAAACAACTGCAACTATGGCAAAAGATAGTTTTGATATCCGTATTCTTTGTTTGGCTGTTATCGACGATTGGCGTAGAATTACTCCAAGAGAGTGCAGAGCTGTGGCAAGGGAGAAATGAAAATCAAACTATTGGTTATCAGGTTCGGGGAGAAATGGATAATGGTAATACTTTTGCAAAATATGCCACAGCATCTGTATTTGCTCCTTTGATTTTCACCATTCCTTTCTCTACAATGGTTGAGGTTTTTCAGCAAGAAAACCAAATGATGATGAATGGCGCCAATTTCATCAAGAATATCTTATCGGGATTTACCATTTTTGCGCTATTTTTGGTTTTGATTAAAGGGAATTGGCGAAGACATGTGTTACCCATCGCATTGATGTGTGGCTATCTTGTGGTTTTGGTGTTTAGTAATTTTGCCCATTCTGAGCGGTTCCACTTCCCCGTGTTGGCTCTCGAATTATTGTTTGCCGCATACGGTGTTACTCAAGTGACCAACAAACATAAACGATGGTATATTATTTGGGTAGTGGGTATTTGTGTCGCAAATATTACATGGGCTTGGATCAAACTTGCAGGAAGAGGAATGGCATGATGAAAGTTGCTTTTTTTATCGGTAGTCTAAACCGAGGTGGAACGGAGATGCTGCTATTGGATACTTTTCGTAAAAAAGATTATGTTTCTTTTGAGCCAATTCTCATTTATCGTAATGAAGGAGAGCTGTCGGAGGCATATCGTTCTACAGGTGTGCCGATGTTTCGCATCAAGCCCATAAAAATCAAAATTGGATACATTCATCGTATTCGCCGTTTGTTGAAGCAAGAAAGGGTGGACATTATACATACCCAAACCCATGTAAATGCATTCTTAGGGGTATTCTGCACTTGTCTTTCGAAAGTAAAGCTGGTCGTTACTTTTCATGGATTCATGCTAGATTTCATGGATCGAATATTTGCTCAATTAAGTGTGTGGAGTTCAGAAGCATCGGTTTTTGTGAGTGAATATTTGCGGGACTGGTACTTAAAACGATTGATGTTTGTCCCAAAGAAGCGTTGCCATGTAGTATATAATGGCATAGATTTTTCAAAATTTGACAAGCAATACGATGTCCCAGATTTTCTGAAAGAAATCGACGTAACCAAACCAAAAATCATAAAAATGGCAATGGTGGGAAATTTTGTGGGTGTCCGCTCGCAAATCTTCCTCTGCCATGTGTTGAAGCAGTTCAAAAACAGAGGCATACCTTTTTGCTTTTATTTTATCGGAAAGAAATCTGATTCTGAACCAGAATTATATGACAACTGTGTTAGTTTTTGTAGAGAAAATGGTTTGTATGATACGTCCGTGTTTTTCATCGGAAGCAGGGGCGATGTCCCCGCTATACTTCAACATGTAGATGCTTTTGTGTATTCCACCAATCGCGACACATTTGGCATTGCGGTAATTGAGGCTGTCGCAGCAGGGCTGCCCACTATTGTGAATGATTGGAGTGTGATGAAGGAAGTTACGGATAACGGAAAACTAGCTTCACTATATAAAACGCTTGATGTTGATGATTGTACTGATAAGATGGAGGAGATGGTTGTTCATATAGAGCAAAGAAAAGAAACGGCGCGTTTTAATGCTGAAGTGGCGAGGCTGCGCTTCAGCATAAACAATCATATTCGTAATCTCTGTGAATTGTATAATAGGGTAGTTGGGTCATAATCGTTTAAGAATGGCTGTAAACATCATTTTTGCTGGAGACCTTGTCCCTGCTGATAGGACAAAAGCGTTTTTTTTGGAAAAGAAAACGGAAATTCTTTTCGGAGACATTATGCCCATTTTAAAGAATGCTGATTACAATGTGGTCAATTACGAAGCGCCAGTGGTGATAAATCAGGGCGATCCAATAAAAAAATCGGGTCCTCTTCTTTCATCATCATATCAAACATTGGAAGTTGTCAAAGAAGTTGGCTTCAACATGATTACATTAGCAAATAATCATTTTCGTGATCAAGGGGAGGTTGGCGTTAAAGATACATTGGATTCGGCAAGAAAATTAGGACTGGATTATGTGGGCGGAGGAGAGAATCTCGCCGAAGCAAAGAAAACGAAGTTCGTTTCAATCAAAAACGTTAAGTTTGCGTTCCTGAACTTTTGTGAGCAGGAATACTCGATAGCTACAGACAATTATGGCGGATCCAATCCATACGACATTATCAATATAACCAAGGCAGTTCATGAAGCCAGAAATGCAGCCGACTATGTGATTCTCATTATTCACGGGGGTGTTGAGCATTATCAATTACCCTCTCCTAGAATGAAAAAGGAATATCACTTTTTCGTGGATGCGGGTGCAGATGTGGTCGTCAATCACCATCAGCATTGTTTCTCTGGGTATGAATTTTACAAAGGGAAACCTATCTGCTATGGGCTTGGAAATTTTTGTTTTGACGATGCGTCTTATAGAAACAATGGGATGTGGGAGAAAGGCTTCTTGGCTCGACTTGCCTTTGACGAGAATCGGATAGACCTGTCCATCGTACCGTATTCCCAATGTGGAGAAGAGCCTGCTGTGAAAGTGCTTGAAGAGGGAACGTATGGTGACAAGATTTCCGAACTCAACAATCTTATTTATGATGATGTTATGTTAATGACTGCATATCAGAATATGGTTGCCACAAAGCAAAAAAAATTGCTGTCTCAGATGAACGCTTTTGGCAATGTTCTTTTTGATAAGCTATACAAAAAAGGATATTTGGGCAAGTTGTATTCAAAGAATCGGATATATGTTATCAAGGATTTGCTTTATTGT
>JAEEGL017367827.1_pt1 | contig 24729 bp, 16 predicted proteins | sample 9134231 | NCBI WGS metagenome assembly JAEEGL01 (sample SAMN16246548, study PRJNA631951) | gut metagenome | biome: gut microbiome; feature: rumen; material: fiber-attached | host: Bos | place: Iran: Karaj | collected 2018-10
AGCCCCTGTACTTTTCATCGACGAGATACACCGCTTCAACAAAGCCCAGCAGGACGCGCTCCTGGGGGCTGTGGAAAGGGGCGACATCGTGCTGATAGGCGCCACCACGGAGAATCCCTCATTCGAGGTTATCACTCCCCTTTTGTCCCGCTGCCAGGTTTTCGTACTCAAGAGTCTTTCGAAAGAGGACTTGCTCACCCTGCTTGACCGCGCCCTCAAGAACGACCAGGTGCTGCGTGAGCGCAACATTCTCCTGAAGGAAGGCGACGCCCTCCTGCGTCACAGCGGAGGCGACGGCCGCAAACTCCTCAACATCCTTGAGATGGTAGTGGACGCCCAGGCTGGTGAGGGGCAGATAGTGATAGACAACAAGACCGTAAGCGAGTGCCTGCAGCAGAGCACCGCCATATACGACAAAAACGGGGAGATGCACTACGACATCATCTCCGCCTTCATAAAGAGCGTGCGCGGCTCGGACCCCAACGCAGCCGTATACTATATGGCAAGGATGCTTGACGGAGGCGAAGACCCCCTGTTCATTGCCCGCAGGCTCTGCATTCTGGCTGCCGAGGACATTGGCCTTGCCAACCCCAACGCCCTGCTCCTGGCAAACGCCTGTTTCCAGATAGTGAACAGCATAGGAATGCCTGAAGCGCGCATCCCCCTGAGCGAGACCGCCATCTATCTGGCGTCCTCCCCCAAGAGCAACGCCGCTTACCTGGCAATCGATTCCGCCTTGCAGGCTGCTCAGCAGGATCAGACCGCCGCAGTGCCCCTGTACCTTCGCAACGCGCCAACCAAACTGATGGAAGAACTGGGCTACGCCGACGGATACCGCTACGCCCACGACTATCCGGGTCATTTCACTGACCTGGAATTCATGCCGAGAGGCTTTGAGGGCACTGTCTTCTATGAGCCGCAGGAGAATCCTGCCGAAGACCGTCTCAAAATATACCTCCAGTCTTGCTGGCCCAAGTATTATCCAAAGAAATAGTCTAAATGACATACCGAGAGCGGCAACTGGGTTCAAAAGTGATTTCGGCGTCAAGCCTGTTTTACTACACTTTTGAGTCCAGTTGCCGCTCTTGGCAGATGCGGACTAGAGGACTTTGAAGTCTAAAGACTGAAGGTCTTTGTCGGCAGAGGAGTTACCATAAAGAATCTGGTAGTTGCCAGGGAATACGGCAAGGTCGTCTACCGCCTCGCTGTAATATGCGAATGAGTCAGACGGAAGCTCGAGCTTCACGTTGGCTGTCTTTCCAGGAGCAACGCTTACCCTCTTGTACGCCTTGAGAGACTTGATAGGAGCATCCGGATTGTCAAGGCACTTTACATACACCTGGACAACTTCATCAGCCGTCATATCCCCGTTGTTGGTAACAGGAACGGTAATTGTGACCCCCTTTCCGGCCTTTACAGAATTCTTGGAGAGCTTAGCTTTGCCGAAATCAAACTTGGCGTAGCTGAGGCCGAAGCCGAAAGGCCACATAGGTTCTCCAGTGAAGTAACGGTAGGTACGGTTCTCCATGCTGTAATCTTGGAAATCAGGAAGCTGAGCTGTCGACTTGTAGAAAGTAACAGGAAGCTTTCCGGAAGGGCTTACGTCTCCGAACAGAATGTCAGCAATTGCAGTACCTCCCTCCTGACCTGAATACCATACCTGAAGCAGAGCGTCAAAGTATGGAGCTGCCTGCTCGTATCCGATGCAGCTTCCGGAGCAGCTGAGCATCACGACAGGCTTTCCGGTCTGCTTGAGAGCCTTCAGAAGGCGAACCTGGACATTAGGCAGTTCAATCGCAGAACGCTCGTGTCCCTCCCCTTCCTGGGAAGGAGTGATACCACCTGCGAACACAATGACATCTGCATCTGAAACCTGCTTGGCAAGAGCGTCGAACTCAGCCCACTTGCGCTCGAACAGATCTACATTTATCATAGAGAGAGATCCTTCAGGTGCAGACTTGTAAAGCAACTCGATAGAATAGTTCTGACCCTCCTTTACCTCCGTGGTAATAAGATTCTGGCTTCTGAAAGAGAATCCGCGGGCAGTACCTATTTCCTTGCCGTTAACCTTTACTACGCAGTCATTGCTGCGGATGTTGAAACAGAGCGTGCCGGTGAAATCAGGGACTATCGTGCCCGTATAACGCGCTGAGAAATTAGAAGCAGGTATGCCTTCTCCAAAGCCATAACCTCCCTCTGTCCTGTATTCAATCCTCTCTACGGCCTCTTCCTTCACAGGGATTCCGGAGAAGTTCTGGTTGCTGTAATACCTGGCGGTGAAACCAGGGCGTCTGCCTGAGTAGACAAGATCCATCTTTGGTGTCTGGATGTAGTCATTCTCAATCTCGCAACCACGGATGTAAGTCACCTCTGCTCCTGGAACCTTGTCCTTGATTCCCTGAAGGATGCTTACCCAGTGAGAAGGGTTTCCGCTGTAGTTGCCCCTCATGACCTCAAGGTAATCTGCATTAGGGCCAAGCACTGCAACCTTCTTCACACTCTTGGAAAGCGGAAGCACGCTGCCCTCATTCTTAAGCATCACGATTGCCTCGCGCGCAACCTTGAGAGCATGGTCGGAATGCTCCTTGCAATCCACCACGCTTCCAGGGATGGTGTGATACGGCACTAGCTCGTCAGGATCGAAAAGACCCAGTTTGAAACGTCCGGTAAGAACGCGGCGCAGGGAGACATCTATGTCAGCCTCGGTGATAAGGCCCCTCGCAACACTCTCGACCAGTGCCTCGTATGCCCTTCCGCACTCGAGGTCCGTTCCGTGAAGCACAGCGTCGGCATCCGCAGTGGCAGCGTCCGGATGAGTGTCGTGGCGCCCAGGCACATAGAAATCCCTGATAGCGTCGCAGTCTGTAAGGATAATACCCTTGTATCCCCAGCGGTTGCGGAGGATATCCACAAGAAGCTTGTCATTGGCGCAGCACGGATCGCCGTTATAAGCGCTGTATGCGCACATCACTTCCTGGACATTACCTTCAATAACTGCTGTCTTGAATGCAGGAAGATAAGTCTCATACAGGTCACGCATAGAAACCACTGCGTTGAACTGGTGCCTCAGAGGCTCCGGTCCGCTATGTACGGCATAATGCTTGACGCAAGCGTGTGACTTGAAATAATTCTTGTCGTTCCCCTGCATTCCGCGAACCACATTCAACCCCATCTGGGACATCAGGAACGGGTCTTCTCCATAAGTTTCCTGGCCGCGTCCCCAGCGGGGATCACGGAAGATGTTGATATTAGGGCACCAGAAAGTCAGGTTGGGGTCTCCCGACTGATATGTTCCCAGATTTCCGGTACGCGGGACAGAATTGTAACGTCCTCGAACCTCGTCGGACACCATTGTGTAGGTTGTCAGCTGGGACTCGTCATCAAAAGTCGCGGCCAGGGCTATGCACTGGGGGAAAACGGTTACGTCGTCAACCTCCATGATTCCGTGGCACGCTTCTGCCCACCAATTGTATCCGGGGATGCCCAGACGTTCTATTGGCAGTGAGCGGTTCATCATAAGACTTACCTTCTCTTCAAGTGTAAGAAGAGAAATCATGTTGTCCACCCTTTCCTCAACTTTAAGCCTAGGGTTTTGGAACGGATAGTCGTAAGTCTGCTTGGACTTGTTGGAACAAGAAATCATAGTCGCGCACAAGAGTGCGCAAGCCAGGAATAGTTTTAGTTTCATATTAAAGATTAGTTAAAAGATTAGTTAACTGATAATTTGCTTACGATGTCGCGCATCGGACGCTGCGGGTCGTTGGTAAACAGCCTCACGCGCAATTCTTCCTGATTGAAGAACTCATCCTCCAGTTCAACGGTGGCCTCCAGTCTGAGGGACTTGCCTCCTGGGATCTCCACTCCCGGAGCCAGATTAATGCTGATCTCCTTGGGGAATTCCGCCTTGATGATCTTCAACGGCTCTTCTCCGTCATTGAAAAGAGTGACCGTAGCCTTTGCCTTCCTGTTCAGACGGACTTTACCGAAATCCAGCATTGTGGGCTGGAAACGAAGAGACGGTGCGCCCGGCTTCCTGTCCAACGTCTGGACGGCGTAACCCTCAAGGGCTACGGCTTTTCCCTGGGAAGACCCTTTAGGGAATATCAGAAGCCCGTTGTCCAGAGTGCCCAGGCGGTAGGGAGCGGGAGAGAAGTCTATTTCCACTATGCCGCTCTTGCCGCTCTGAAGAGACATGGGCAGACGGACCACAATGTCAGGGTCCGGCTCCACGAATGCGTAATCCAGGGTCAGGTCCCTGTTGGAAGTGTTCACTATGCCTATGGTCTTGACCAGGGTACGTCCCTGCTGGACGAATCCGAAACGGGCAGTGAGACTGCTGACCTGAAGTCCGGGTATAAGCGGGAAAGGATACATCTCGTCCACTCCCTTCTCCCTTTCCGCAACCACTCCTTCCACAATCAGGTGATAACTCTCACGTCCGCGTCCGCTCTTCAATACCACCTGCACGGTCTGATGGAACTGGCCGGGCTGGCTGGCCGGGTCATAATTGACTGTCAGGGTAGCCGACTGGCCAGGAAGCAGAGGGGAATGGTCATACGTAACGGTAGTACATGAACAGCCAGGAGTCACATACTCCAGGAGTATTTCCTGGCTGGACAAATTAAAGTAATTGAAATCGTGTGATACTACTCCGTCTGCTTCCTTTATGACCCCGAAATCCCAAGTGGTATTGTCAAAACGCAGACTTCCCCCGGAAGGCCTCTGTGACATGGCAAGACAGCAATTGAGAAGCACGAGGGAAACGCTTAGTAAAACAGATATGGCTCTTTTTCCTGTCCTCATACTTTGTAAAGATATAAATACTTTCATTAAGATTTTTCTTGCATTAGCGGTTTTTTTTTAATTAATTGCAGATAATATAAAAATCCCGTTTATGTCAAAGAGAATAATTGGTAAAGTATTAGCGTCCATTGTTTTACTCTTTTCAGCAACCCTGGCTTTTGCTGAAGGCAGCTACACTTTCCAGCATCTAACCACGGCAAACGGTCTTACCAGCAACACAATAATGTCTTGTGCGCAGGATGACTTCGGCTTTATCTGGGTAGCAACCAGAGATGGAATCTTAAGATATGACGGGCGAGAATTCGAGTCGCTTCATTCTATAGTTCCCGATGCTTATAACGGAGGGACTATCATCTCCATGACAATGGCCCCCGATGGCGTTCTCTGGTTCTGCGCAGACAGGGCCATAGGATACTACAACACCTATACGAATGAATTCGGCACCCTGGACCTTCCCCAGAATGAAGTATATTATACCATATGCCCTGACTACGACAACAACATCTGGTTTTCGGGGCTCAATTCCACAATAAGATACAATGTCATATCCGGGGATATTGAAACGATGGAGATCAAATCCATCCTGCCTTCCCAGCAGTACATATCAGCCGCCTCAGACAATAATGTGTGGATAATAGGTGAGAACGGGAATATAATCAGATACAATAACCTGACAGGCACATCGGCCAACTTCCAATTTCTCACGGAGCAGGAAACCTCATCAGGGATATTCCTGACCAGCATAGTCAGCATCGGTAACGGCATCATGCTGGTTACAGACAATAATGGATGCATATACCGTTACGATACCTGGACCCAGGGCAGGGACATCTTCAACAACCGTCTGAAAGGATTGACCTATCTCATGGCCCGTTCTGCAAATGAAATATGGGTAGGAACTTCCAATGGATTGTTTATCGTGGACGACAACGGCAGAATCGTTGAATCAATTTCTGACCATCAGGAACACGAACTCAGCAACAGCAACGTGATTTCCATAATGCAGGACAGTGACTATAATATGTGGGTAAGCACGTATCACGGAGGAATCAATCTGCTTGCCAGCGGAGAAAGAGGTATAAGGCTTTTCTCTAACCTGTCTGGCCGGAACGATATAAACGGCAGGCTTGTCCGCGCTATACAGGCAGACATTATCGGCGACATCTGGATAGGCACTGATGACGGATGTCTTTGCATATACTCTCCTTCCAACAGCAAGATTACCGACATAAGCGCCCTGAACAATCTCCCCGCGCATAAGTACCATTCCCTGCTCAGTCAGGACAGAGAGATGTGGACGGCCACCTATGACAACGGAATAATGGTGTTTGATGCCTTAAGTGGAGGATATCTCCGGAATATATACGTACCGTGCAGCCACTGTACATATCTGTTCAAATCAAAGAATGGCGATATCTATCTTGGAAGCACTGACGGCCTGTTCATGTATGACTATGCATTGGAAGTATTTGAGCCTGTACCTGAGTCTTCAGGCCTTTTCGTCCACTCCATCATGCAGGACAGTTACGGGACCATTTGGCTGAGCTGTTTCGGACAGGGCATCTGGCAAAAAAGGAGCAGTTCGGAAACCTTCATTAAAATAATGGGTTCAGGTTCCCATATCGAACTGACATCCGAATATATATCAGGCATGTACGAAGACGACAAGGGACGAATGTGGGTAGCAACAGAAGGTGCGGGAGTATTCTACTTCTCTATGGGAGATTCCGCCGCTAAACTCCATTATCTGGGAAAGGATGATGGTTTCCCTTCGGACATAGCATGTGCCATAATCCAGGACAAGAATTCCAGGATCTGGGTCTCTTCCACCATGGGACTGGTGGAAATTGACGATGAAAGCAATACCATAAAACGCACATATCTGGATAAAAGTGCCTCTCTGAACAGGTCCTTCAGCCATAACGCCATATTTCTTGCTTCAGACGGCATCATTTATCTGGGGTCCTACAACGGAATGGTTGCCCTGGATCCTGAAGAGTTGTCTAGAAACGTCATAATCCCTCATCTCTTCATCAAAAAAGTGTATGTCAAACGCGGGACAAAAGACATACAGTTTCATGAGGAAGGAAAATCCTCAATCCTCTCCAGCTACATCAAGATTCATCAGAAAGAAGCCTCCGTCATTAACATAGACTTCAGCTCCCCAGGCTTTTTCAGCTTAGGTTCTCCCCGTTATGAGTACTCTCTCAAAGGGAAAAGGACCAATTTGAGCAACACTACCAGCAACAGCAGCATAGTGCTGAACAATCTCAAACCAGGCAGATATACCTTTACGGCAGGTTTGTCCGGATTCTCTTCTCCTGAGTCTTCTAAGAAGCTGGAGATAGAGGTGATTCCCGCATTCTATAACTCACCTCTTGCTAAATTGCTTTATGCCCTGCTGACCATGCTGTCCCTGTTCTTGATAGTTCATCAATTAAGGGAAAAAAGGAAAGGAGAACAGATACTGGCTTTAAAAGAGATGGAGAAGAACAAGCAGAAGGAGTTGTACGACTCCCGTGTATCTTTCTTCAGCTACATCACTCATGAGCTCAGGACGCCTCTGACTCTGATCAAAATGCCGGTTGACAAACTGATAAAGAATAAGAATATACCGGCAGGAGCTAAAGAAGAACTTCTGACGATCCAGTCCAACACTGACAGGCTCATACAACTCTCCAGCCAGTTTCTTGAATTGTCCAAGAAAGACAGTGACCTGCAACTTATATACGATAACGTGGAAGTAAGGAAAATTATCCATAAAGTCTGCGATTATTACCCTGCGGCAATTAAAGAAAGGAACCTTCAGATGAACCTGAACTTACCTGAGAACCCGATATGGATCAACTCTGCACCCGATGCCATTGAGAAGGTTATGACAAATCTGATCAGTAATGCCGTAAAGTACTGCTCCAGTTTCATAGATGTCTCTCTGTCACGAATTCAGGATTCCATCGTAGTAAGAGTTGAAAACGACGGAGCACAAATCCCTGTCCAAGAAGCCGAAAAGATATTCGACCCGTTCTATCGCATAGACATACAGTTTCCCAGCGCTGAAGGGCAGAACGGCGCCGGCCTTGGCCTCCCTCTTTCCAGAAGTCTGGCCAAAGCCCTGGGCGGCAGCCTGAACCTGGACCTGAAGGTCAAGGACCGCAATTCTTTCGTTTTCACTTTCCCTGCGAATCCTGTCCATACAGAGCCCCAGGCAGGTGAAAGCGCGCCCGCCGCGTCTGACTCCGAAACCACAGAGAACGAATCTCACGAGGGCCGCAGGATCCTGGTGGTTGAAGACGCCGAAGAACTCAGGGACTACATTGCCAGGGAACTTGGACGTTCATACCAGATTATCACTGCCGGCAACGGCAAGGAGGCCCTTGGCATTATCAGATCCCAGAAAGTTGACCTGGTGATTTCCGACATAGTAATGCCTCTGATGGACGGAAAGGAACTCTGCCGGACAATAAAGAATGACACCGACTTGAGCTACATACCTGTTATCCTGCTCACCGCAATCGCAGGTCCTGACAGCCAGATTTCTTCACTTGAGGCAGGCGCGGACCATTATCTGGAAAAGCCTTTCTCGTTAGAACTGCTTAAAGCCACCATAGAGAGCCTGTTCCATTCCAGGGAGATTATGTTCAAGCAATTCTCGGAGTCCCCTCTGACACACTTCAACAGCATTTCCGGGAACAAGATTGACCAGCAGTTCATGGTCAGCCTAAGGGAAATCATCTTCGAGCATATGTCTGACGAGAACCTGGATGTGGAGATGCTCACCGACCTGATGCACACCAGTACTGCAACCCTCTACCGAAAGGTGAAGGCTAATACCGGCCTCAAGGTAAACGAGTACATTAAGATATGCCGTCTGAAGAAAGCGGCTGAACTTCTTGCCCAGGGCAAATACAAGATCAACGAGGTTGCCTACCTTACGGGATTCTCCTCGGCTTCCTATTTTGCCACAAGCTTCCTGAAGCAGTTCAACATATCCCCTTCAAACTTCGTGAAGAGCATAAAGAACGACAATACGGAGAACTGATCAGTATTTCATTCCCATATTCCACATAGTGAAGGCCCAGGAGTCTGTCTGCTCCTGCAGGGTCTTGCTCAAAGGCTTGCCTGAGCCGTGTCCGGCGTCGGTCTCAATCTGGATGAGTTTCACCCTGTCTCCGGTGTCCGAAGCCTGGAGGGTGGCCGCGTACTTGAAAGAATGGGCGGGCACTACCCTGTCGTCGTGATCGGCGGTGGTGACGAAAACAGCAGGATACGGTGTGCCGTCGTTCTTGATTGTATGGAGCGGAGAATAGGCGTGAAGGTAGCTGAACATCTCGGGGCCATCGGCGCTGGTGCCGTAATCCGACGCCCAGTTCCAGCCGATGGTGAAGAGGTGGTAGCGGAGCATATCCATCACGCCAACACCAGGAAGAGCCACGGCAAAGAGGTCTGGCCTCTGGTTGATTACGGCGCCTACAAGCAAGCCGCCGTTAGAAGCCCCAGAGAGGCCCATCCTGGCCGGTGAAGACCATCCCTCGGCAATGAGGTACTCGGCAGCCGCTATGCAGTCGTCAAAGACGTTCTGCTTGCGCATCTTGGTTCCCTGCTGGTGCCACTCCTCGCCATATTCGCTGCCTCCCCTGAGGCACATGCTGGCGTAAATGCCTCCTGCCTCCAGGAACGGAATCCTGTATACTGAGAATCCGGGGGTGACACTGATGTTGAATCCGCCGTAGCCGTAGAGCATGGCAGGATTGTTACCGTCCTTCTTCAGACCCTTCTTATACGTCAGGAACATAGGGATCCTGGTGCCGTCCTTGCTCTGGAAAAAGACTTCCTCGCAGACGAAATCGTCCGGGTTGAAATCCACTTCCGGTGCAAAATACAGTGTGGACTTTCCGGTTTCCATATCCAGTTTGTAGACGGATGAAGGGAACGTGAACGAGGCGAAACTATAATAGGTTCCCTTCTCCCTGAAGTTGCCTGAGATGCCCACTGAACCGAATGTAGGGAGTTCCACTTCGTAGAGTTTCTTACCGTTTATGTCAAAGACGTCCACGAGGTCGGATGCGTCGCGGCTGTATGTTACGGCTATCCTCCCTTCAACGAAGTCCACGCCGGTTATGGCGTCCTTGCTCTCGGGAATCAGGTCGGTCCAGTTCTGAATCTGGGGGTCGGAGAGCCTGCCGCGCATCACCTTGCCCATAGGTGCCTGATAATTGGTGTAGACATAGAAGTAATCCCCTTCTGTCTCATAGACGGTATACTCGTACTTGTCGTCGTAGGCAATCACGCCGAATGCCGGATCCGGGTCCAGCAGGTCCTTGAAGAACAGCCTGTTGCCGGCGTTACCGCCGGATTCATAAACAAACATATACCTCTCGGAGGCATCCACCTCTCCCTGGTAGAAACGCATTGGGTCGTAGTAGTTCCTGAATGCCAACTGATCCTTGTCCTGGGTATCCCCGATCTTGTGATAGTAAACAAGGTGACTGGTGTTCTTACCTGAGCGTTCAGCCCCTTCTTCCGGAGCCGGATATGCGCTGTAGTAGAATCCGTTACCCCGCCAGGAGGCTCCGGTGAACTTAGCCCATTCTATATGGTCCTGGAGGCGTTCTCCCGTACTCAGGTCCATCACATATATTTCAGTCCAGTCGCTGCCGCTGCGGGAAACGGTATAAGCCAGATACTTGCCGTCGTTTGACGGATACACTCCGGTCAGGGCAACCGTACCGTCCTGTGACAGGGTGTTCGGATCCAGAAGAACTCTTGCCGGGGCATCTTCGTAATCCTGGACATACAGCACGTTCTGGTTCTGAAGTCCGTTGTTCCGATAGGAATATATCTTTCCGTTCTTGACGAACGGGGCCAGCTGCTTCTCATAACCTACCAGCTGGGTAAGCCTGCCCTTTAGCTTGTCACGGAACGGGATGTGGGAAAGATACTCCTCCGTGACCGCATTCTCAGCCTTAACCCATTCGGCCACCTCGGGAGCGTTGTCATCTTCCATCCACCTGTAGGGGTCGGCCACCTCCATTCCGTAATAATCGTCCGTATGGTCCGACCGGAAAGCCTCCGGATACGGCTTATGGGCATTCCTGTCCATCCTGTTGCAAGCTGCGCACATAATTCCAATTGCCAGTATAGTTAGAGCCTTTTTCATAAATTCATAATTAACGCTTACAAATATACAAAATGGGGGGAATAATTATTTTTATATATTTGTTGCGCCTTGACTAAACTTTATCGGAATGATATTACAGATAGTATTACTCATAGCGGGACTCGCACTTGTTATTTTCGGAGCTGACTGGCTGGTGGACGGAGCCTCCGGAATTGCCCGTAAAGCCGGAATCAGCGAATTCGTAATTGGTCTTACCATAGTAGGTTTCGGAACCTCCTGCCCGGAACTGGTAGTAAGCCTTACCGGCGCCTTCAAGGGACTGGCCGACATATCCCTGGGAAACGTTGTCGGATCCAACATATTCAACACTCTTCTCATCTTAGGTGTCACCTCGATGATTGCCCCCATGGCCATCACCAGTCACAACAAGCTCAGGGATATCCCTATGGTTTTCGGAATCACCCTGCTGTTCATACTGTTCGGCAAATACAACAATGATATCTCAAGGCTGGAAGGCATCATATTCCTGCTTCTTTTCGCAGGTTACATCTGGTATTCATTCAAGTCTTCCCCAAGGGAAGAAGAAGACGGTTCCAAAAAAGAAAAGCAGCTCAAACTCTGGCACGCCATACTGCTGGTTATCGCTGGTCTGGCCGGCCTGATAATAGGCGGCAGACTGTTCGTGGACAACGCCACTGCAATAGCCCACGAAATTGGGGTAAGTGACAAGTTCATAGCCATAACCATACTTGCCCTGGGCACTTCCCTGCCGGAACTTGCAACATGTATTGTGGCAGCGGCAAAGCATAAAGGCCAGTTGGCCCTGGGAAACATCCTGGGCTCCAACATATTCAATATCCTGCTGATAATCGGCGCATCCGCCGTGGTTACGCCACTGAACTTCAGCTCGATGAACTGGATGGACCTTGGCGTCCTCCTGCTCAGCTCCATACTGCTGTTCACCAGCTGCTATGTAGCAAAGAAAGATGAGATAGACCGCGTGGACGCAACCGTAATGCTTCTCTGCCAGGCTGGCTATATGGCGTGGCTGTTCATCAACCTTTAGTTTTTCTTATCTGGCGTTTCCGAGTCCGATTCGTATTCCGGAAGAAACTGAAAAGTACAAAGGCTTGACGGTACGGTAAGTCTCAAGAACGCGGCTTTCTGATGGTATAGTATACCTCAATCCCGGCTCCACATACAAGCCGAGTCTTTCTGTCAGATTCAACTGGATGCCCCCGGCTCCAAGCAAAGAGAAACTGAATCCGTCCTTGACTATCTGTTTTCCTCCCAACGTGGCATTGATACAGTAGTCGCTTCCAATGCCTGCTCCCAGATACACATCCAGCCAACGGCCTGATGCCAGGGTCCAGTCCAGACGGACAGGGACACCGATATATTGTGCTATCTGGGTCTGATTACCGGAAAGGGAATATCTGAAGGCAGATTCATATCTGGAATAATCCAGCCCTGTTGTAAGGTAAAGACGTTCAGACAACGGCACCCGCCCACTGATACCGGTTCTGAAAGGGGTTTTATGTGAACGCACTCCGGTAAAAACATCCTTTGGCTCTTCAGGAGCGGAGACATCCCCAGGCTGTTCCGGTGGTGTCGTCGGGGAAGACTGTGGATCTCCATACTGGCTTGATGTCAAGGAACCACCTCTATTATAGTTTGCCGAAGAAAGATATCTGAACTTATCAGGAAGAGACAAATCATTTTTCTTCACGTTCGAGGGTGTCAATAACGCCGCCAGCAGTCCCCCTCCGGCAACGGCTCCTGCAAGCGGGCCAACTTTGATCTTTACCGGCTTTACTTTATTGTCCTGTGGAATATAGGGAGATACAGGTAAAACCGAAGACACCGCGGAATCTGCGAAAACAGTCTCCTGAGGAACTGTCTCCTCAGTTTGAACTTCTTCAGCAGGAACAACCTCCTCAGAAGCGTCCACATATTGGACGATATCTTCCTGGACGACTTCATTATTGGCGACAGCCCTCTGAACTGCCGGCTTTGGAGTTGCTGGCATTGAGGCGGCCACAACAGGAGCAGCCTCCAGGGTTGCATCTTCAGATTCAGGGACATCTATCTCAGGAGCTACAGCCACCGGAGCAGCAGGCTGAGAGACAACTTGAATGCCGTTTTCCTGTACTGATGGCTGGCGCAATAACAGCACCGCAGCAAGGCCTGCGGCCAAAGCCGGTGCCAACACCCAGACCAGAGGAAAACGCCTTGCCGCAGGCTTGACGGCGGCGCCGTTCCTGAGGGCGCGGAATTCCGCAAGGCTCCCTTCCGGAAGAGGACTGTCGTACCCTTCCATTTTATCCTTGATTATTTCTTCCCACTTTTTCATCGGTCTTGCGTTTTCAGATATTGCCTTATTTCTTCTTTAAGTTGCTTCCTTGCCTTTGCCAGCGCGCTGGCAGATCCCTTTTCGCTTATTCCCAGCATTTTTCCTATCTCTTTATGGGTATACCCATCAATGCAGTACATATTGAAAACCGTCCTCCTGACATCCGGAAGCTGTGATATCCATTCCAGCAACTTTTCCTGAGGTATGGACTCCATCTCGTTTTCTGAAGGCTCCTGTACATCATCGTATACGCTGAAGTCAAATGATACCGTCCTCCATCTCTGCCGTTTTATATAATTAAGCGCCTTGTTGATGGCAATCCGCCTTATCCACCCATAAAGGGAGCCTTGCCCGGTGTACTTGAACGTCTGAATCTTGTCCAGAGCCTGGATGAAGGACTCCTGCATCAAGTCCTTTGCCTTGTCATCGTCGCTGAGATACCTCCGGCAGAGCGTAAACACCTTTGCTGCATATCTGGTATACAGCTCTTCTTCCGCCAATCTGTCTCTCTGCGAGCAAAGCCTGGCCAGACTCTGCTCATCCAGTTCTATACTCATCTAGGATTCTTGATCAAGCCAAAAATCTATAACAGAAACACAATAATGTCTGAAATACGTCTCAGAATTACATAAAATTATTTGGAAAGATTTTCCTTGGAAAGGACGGGGTTGGCGTAGATGTTCAGGAATATCTCACGCAGCTGTGTGCGGTCAAGGGATTTCTGCAACTTGCCTATCTTGTGGGCGACGTACTTCTCGAAATCGGCTTTCTGCTGAAGGGTGTACTGAGAAGAGTACTTGTCCGTTCCGTGAACTAGGTCGTATGCAATGTAATTGGTCTTCCAGAGTTTATAGCCCTCTACGATGCGCCTGTCCACTATCTGCCTCAAGTGCTGGTAGCGGTCGTTGCCTGAACAGGCGGCCGCGGCGGCAATCTCCTCTGCAGTCAGGGGCTTTCCGAAGCACAGGTGCACGCGCCCCTTCTGCTGGCGGATGCCGGTGAGGATGCTGTGCATATCCTCGTCCTTCTTCTTGACATACTTGCGACTGCGGGAGATGAGCATCTCGCGGGCCTTGCGCGCGTCGCAAGACTCGTATTCGTACGAGATGGAGAGCGGGATGATGTTCAACTGGCCGAAGTTGTCTGCGAAGGTGCCTTCTCCGCTCATATCGAACATCTTGAGAAGCCCCTGCTCTGTAGCGTCCATTCCGTCCTTGGTACGACCCTGCCGCTGCGCAATCCAAACGGAACTCTTGCCGCTGACGATGGAATTGCGGATATAGTTGGACAGGAACTTGGACTGGGTGTACAGCTCGCGGGCAGAAAGGCCGCGTATAACCTTTATGGAGCGGTTGCAGCGAAGCAACCTTTCAACGGTCTTGCTTGAAAGCAGGTTGTCCCCCACCGCAATCTCAGTCAGGGCCACGCCGTTGCGAAGCAGAACGTACTGGGTGAAGGCAGGATCCAGGATTATGTCCCTGTGGTTGGACATAGCCAGGAACTTACCCTTAATGCCCTTGACATTCTCTATTCCCTCGTAAGTAAGGCCCTCTGTGGTGTTGTCGAGGACCCAGCCCACGGCCTGGTTCATCACTATTTGCTGGAATTCGTCTACGGTATGGATTTTCTTGAGGGCCTTGCGCAGAGTATTGGAAGGCTCTCCGGGAAACAGGTATCTTGAAACCCGATAAACATAGGGATGGTTGGCCAGGCGGGAGATGGCATATGCTGCTTCCTGGTCATTATAGGGACCTATGTTCTCGAAATCTTTTACTTCTTCCATACCCTTAGGGGACAAGTCGGATACAAAACTAAGAAATTATTCAGCCCTCTCCAAAAGAGAACTGTCCCCGTAACTCAAAAAGCGGAATCCGTGAGTCAGAGCATAATCGTAGATGCGCCTCCAATCCCCTTTCACGAATGCTGAAACCAGAAGGATCAAGGTGCTTTCAGGCTGGTGGAAGTTGGTCACCAGATAGTCCACAAGACGGAACCTGAACCCGGGCACAATAATGATTCTTGTACCTAATTTCAATTCTTCCAATCCGTTAGACTGCAAATATTCAATCAATGCTTCAAGTGATTCTTCAATTGAATACGGATATTCCCTCTCATAGGGAACCCATTGGCCTATGTCCTTTGGAGCGCCGCTTTCTATACAATCCACGCCTGCGTAATATAGGGACTCCAGCGTCCTGACGGATGTCGTTCCCACCGCAATAACGGGACGATTCCTGTCGCGCAGCTTCTTCAACAGCTCGACACTCACCACGAAAGGCTCCCTGTGCATAGGGTGGTCCGCCACGTTGGAGCTCTTTACCGGCAGGAAGGTGCCCGCCCCCACGTGAAGGCATACGTCATTTATGTCGATGCCCTTGCCCGCAATACCGTCCAGCACGCGCTGCGTGAAGTGCAGGCCGGCCGTAGGGGCCGCCACGGAACCGCGTACGCGTGCGTAAAGCGTCTGATAGCGTTCCAGGTCTATGGCCTCGGTATCACGGTTCAGATAAGGTGGGATGGGTACGTTTCCAGCCATATCAAGCACATTAGAAAAAGGAACGCCGGTATTCCATGTGAACTCTACGACGGCCGTATTGCCCTCTTTCTGAACCAGAGAGGCCCTTAAATCCAGTTCAGCGATATCTTTGTCGTCCGCAGTATTTATGAGGCTCAAAACGTCGTTTTTCCAGCGTTTCAGGTTTCCTACCACGCATTTCCACCTGCAGGATTGTTTAGAGGCAAATATGGTGTTGTATTCAGGAGGGCTTACAGGCTCCAGGCAGAATATCTCTATATGTGCACCTGTTTCTCTCTGGAAGAACATCCTGGCAGGAACAACCTTAGTATCATTGAATACCATAAGGGCTCCTGCGGGAAGCAGGGAAGGAAGATCCCTGAAGGTGTATTCCTGAACGGTCGCGTCCTTATAGTGAAGCAGTTTGGACGCGTCGCGCTCTGCAAGAGGATATTTTGCAATGCGGGAATCGTCCAAAGGGTAGTTGTAATCCTCGATTTTAATCTGCGGAATCATACTGCAAAGTTAACATTTTTACGTTCACATTTCTAAATACATTTGTAAATCTATATGTAAATAAATGTTAATTACACTCCAATTTACAAAGATTGTCAGAATACTGGAATTTAGATTTGCAAATGTTAAATAAGTAAAATTTATAGTGAGTTTCAATTATAGTTAATATGTTTATATTCAGCATATTACATAAATTTATTTCGTGTAACTATAAAAGATTTGAAGGCAACTGTAGGCCATATTCGGCCCCTGAGACATATAAACACAAAGATTCATATAGATTATATTAATGAAAACCAATTATTTAAACAATATTTCATAAAGTAAATATTAATATAATTTCTCCCCTGTTTTCATCCTGTTGATTTTTGTAAATTCACAAATATTCTTTGAATTACAAAATATTACTCTTACATTTGTAAACCAACCGTTGCCATTATGAACTACAGATTACAGCAATTCCTTTCGGCCGAAAATCTCAGTCAGGCCCAGTTCGCAGACATCATAGGCGTAGCCCGCGCCAGCGTTTCCCATATCATTGCCGGACGCAACAAGCCTGGCTTCGATTTCATATACTCGATGACGGCCAATTTCCCCAATCTGAACGTAGAATGGCTTGTCACAGGACGCGGTAAAATGTACAAGACACAGACTGATCTCTTCCCTGTCGAATCCCTGGAGGCCCCACAACCGGCCCAAATCGCCCCTACAGCGCCCCAGGAGCCACAAATTCAGGCTCCGGCGCCTGTAGCAGAACCGGCTCCTTCTGTCACCGCCGCTCCCCCGCAGGAAACGCCCGTTACGCAAAGTAACACTTCAAATACAACTACTAAAGTATCAGTAGGTCAAAGGAATATATCAAAAATGATTATTCTATTTGATGACAATACCTATCAGGAGTTGGTTTAGTCCTTCAGTTTTTCTTAAATTTGTCTGTCAAAGTTTCTAGTTATGAGCCTTCGCAGACTGTTTTACAAAAGAGAGATTCCCGGACCGTCCTACGAGCTTTCCGGCGTCACCATTCCTAACCCCATAGGGCTTAAATACGGCGGCGATCCGTATGGCTACCAGTTCCACAAGTTCAAGAACTGTATGTACGGTTTCCTGAGCGTCGGTCCTGTACTCCCTACCGTGGGAGACCTCAAGATCCTCATAGAGAACCTCTCCACCCATAAGAACGACGCTGCAATAAACGTCATTCTTTCACACGGCACTGCAAGCCGCGGAGAAGATTCCATAACAGAAGACTACAACTTCGGCCTGTCGATGCTCTACGACTTTGCCGATATGTTCACGGTCGATACCACGGCCACATATGCAGACTCTTCCAAGCCCTTGCAGGATATGACTCTGCTGCAGGAAGTGCTCAACGACATGCTCCAGCTCAGGCTCTGCTACGAAGACTACAAGCCAATCATAGTCAAGGTCCGCCCCCAGATTCCGGAGAACATACTTGACGTCCTCCTGGACTATATGAGAATGTCCGGAATAGACGCAATATGCGTGGGCGAAGGTGAAAACAGCATAGCCACAGTAAAGTCCATATTCGTCAAGACCCAGGGCCGCCTCCCCATCATCGGATGTGTCCCCGTCCTCAAGAAAGAAGAATGCAGGGCAATGAAGAACGCCGGCGCCGACCTGATAGCCGGAGGCACCAGTTTCTTCCACAGGGGTCCTGCCTCTACAAGGCGGATAATCAAATACTTAAAGAAATCTAAATAAAATATGGCAAAAGCTTCGGTTTGCACTATAGGCGATGAGATTCTCATAGGCCAGATAGTTGATACAAACTCCTCACACATATCCCGCGCCCTCAATTCCCTGGGCATACGCGTAGGCAAGATGGTTTCCATTGCGGACGACGCAACCCAGATAAACGACTGCCTTGAAGCCGAACTGGGAGAGAACGAAATAGTAATCTGCACGGGAGGCCTTGGCCCCACTAAAGACGACATCACAAAAGAGACCCTGGCCAGATTGTCCGGCGCAAAGGGATGGGTGGAGAACCGGACCCAGAAAGAAATCATAAAGAACCTCCTTTCCTCAAGGGGCATAGATATACTGGACATCAACCTCAGGCAGGCCCTCGTTCCGGACTCCTGTGACGTCATTCCCAACAAGTTGGGAACGGCTCCCGTGATGGTCTTCCGCTTCCCTGCGGAGCGCTTCGGCCATCCCGCCGTGCTCTATTCCCTGCCGGGCGTCCCGTTCGAGGCCCTGGGAGCCCTTCCGGACGTGCTTGAAGACATCAGGACCAGCTTCGGCCTGGGGGCGATAGTACACCGCACTATGATGACATACGGCATAGCCGAATCGTCCCTCGCCAAGCTCATAGAGCCTTGGGAGACCTCCCTTCCTGCCGATATGCACCTGGCCTACCTTCCCAATCCGGTAACCGGCGTTAAGCTGCGTCTTTCCGTATATGATGCTGACGACTCCGCGCCAGAGCGGATAATGGCCCAATTCGGCCTTTTAAGGCCCGTTTTAGGCGATTATATCTATGCGACGGAGGACACCAGCCTCGAGGCCGTCATAGGCGCCTTGCTGCGCGGAAGCGGCAAGACTCTCAGCTGCGCGGAATCCTGCACCGGAGGAATGGTCTCACACCTGCTGACGACAGTCAGCGGATCGTCCGATTATTTCCTGGGAAGCGTGGTTTCTTACAACCCTTCAGTCAAGACCAAGGTGCTGGGAGTCGACCCCGGAACAATAAGGAAAAACGGCATAGTCAGTTCGGCGGTCGCAGCCGAAATGGCGCGCGGATCCAGGGCCCTGACGGGCAGTACATACTCGGTCTCCACCACAGGTTGGGCTGACGCTTACGGAGATGATAACGAACCTGCCGGAACTGTGTGGATCGGAGTGGACGGACACCACGGAACCTGCACCAAAAAGTACAATTTCCGCAACGATCGCAAGCGGAACATAGAGAGATTTGCGGCTTCAGCCCTCAATGAGCTGAGAAAATATATCCTTGATGATAAAACCCTGTAAAAGAATCAGTATAACAAAAGAGTTCCAAGTGTTAACATTTTTGTTATACCCCTTTTTGGACCTCTTTTAGCACTCTTAGGAAGTTCCCTCCGGCTATTTTTTCCACCTCTTCTTCAGTGTATCCCCTGAGGCGCAGTTCCTCTATCACGACCTGGAATTTCGAGATGTCTTCAAGGCCTTTTGGGGTGACGTCTATGCCGTCGAAATCGGACCCCAGACCGACGTGGTCAACCCCGGCAACCTGCACTGCATGATCGATGTGATCGACCACTACTTTATATGACGGACGGTCCAGGGATTCCAGTTCGGCAAGCCCCTTCTGCCACCCGGCAAAGTACTCCGGATTGGAGGGGCAGGCGCGGAACTTTTTCTCTATGGCATCGCACCTGTCGTCCACCTCCTGGAAGACCGGATCGTTGGCGAATTCGTCTGACAGGAACACGGGGTAGAAATTGATTTGTATCACTCCCCCTTTCTCTGCGATTGCCTTTATAAGCTCGTCGCTGAGATTGCGGCGATGACTTGCCAGGGCCTTGCAGCAGGAATGAGTCGTAACAATGGGTTTCTTGGAATATTTGAGGCAGTCGCGCACCGTGTCGTCGGAACAATGTGCTATGTCTATGATCATCCCGAGGCGGTTCATCTCGGCCACAACCTCCTTTCCAAAAGGACTGAGGCCTCCCCAGCGGTGGTTTCCGGCACAGGAATCACAGATGTCGTTGTCTCCGTTATGAGTGAGCGTCATATAGCGGACTCCCTGGTTGTAATAGTCCCTCAGTTTGTCTAAAGAGCCACAGATAGGCGAGCCGTTTTCCATACCTATCAATATGGATATCAAGCCTTTATCCTTATTCTTATAAACATCTTCTGCAGAATAGGCGAAGGCTACCTTGTCGGCATTCTCCTCCACCTGCCTGCGCATTACGGCCATCATCTTGTCCGCCAGTTCGGCAGCCTGCTCATCGGTCAGGGTGTTAGGAGTGAAGAGGGCGAAGAACGATGCGTCCACTCCCCCGGCTTTCATCTTGGGAAAGTCAACCTGCGCGCGGGCGTTGTCTATGCCGAAGTTGCGCAGCCTGTGCATCTGCGACGGAGAGTCGCAATGGGAATCCAGTACTATCATATGGGTATCAGTCTATGAGCTCACCCCACTCCGCCTCCTTGAAGTCCAACTCTCTCTTGCACTCGAGGTAAGAGCGTGTAAGTTCCAGTATTTCATCTTTTTCCGTTGTGAGAGTCATCTTGTGCTCCAGGTCTTTCATCTGAGCTTCGAGGGCCTCTATGTCCTTTTCCAGCGCAGCTATCCTGTTCTTGATTCGTTTCTCTTCCTTGCTCTTCTGGCGCATCTCCTCGTAGGACATCTGCCGCTCCTGCTTGGATGGAACGGGATGCCCGGTCAAGCCGGGCATGACGCCCTTGGTGCCGGGTGTTACGCCCTGCACCGTCATCCCCGGCCTGACCGGGGATCTGTCAATCTCCGAGATTGACTCTAACTTGCGCTTCTGAAGGAACTGGGCGATGGTCTCCAAATGCTCCTTCACCCTTCCATCCTCAAACTCGTAGAACTTGTCCACAAGGCCGTCCAGGAAGTCGCGGTCGTGAGACACGACAATCAGAGTTCCGTCGTAGGCCTTGAGCGCCTGCTTGAGTATGTCCTTGGACTTTATGTCCATATGGTTGGTGGGCTCGTCAAGCGCCAGAAGGTTGTAGCTCTTGAGCATCAGGGTGGCCATTGCAAGACGGACTCTCTCTCCTCCGCTGAGGACGTTCACGCGCTTGTCGATGTCCTCGCCGCGGAAGAGGAACTGCGCCAGCAGGTCGCGCAGGCGGCTGCGGATATCGCCCGTCGCCACTCTGTCCAAAGTGCTGAACACGGTCTCGTTTTTGTCTAGCACATCTTCTTGATTCTGAGCATAGTAACCTATGGCTACATTATGTCCTACTTTAGCTTCTCCGTCTATGGGATCCAACTCTCCGGTGAGGATTCTCATAAAGGTGGTCTTGCCCTCGCCGTTGCGGCCGATGAGTGCCACCTTCTCCCCTCTCTTTATCTCTATGTCCGCACCGCGGAACACTACTTTCTGAGGATAGCCCGCAGTCAGGTTGACAGCCTTGAAGGCCACGTCTCCGCTGCGCGGGGCGGGAGGAAACTTGACCTTGAGGGTGGCGTTGTCGGTCTCATCTATCTCCAGCCTTTCCAGTTTCTCTAAAGCCTTTATACGGGACTGGACCTGGTTGGACTTGGTGGGCTTGTAGCGGAAGCGGTTTATGAAGTCTTCCGTCTTCTCTATCATCTTCTGCTGGTTCTGGTAGGCGGCAGTCTGCTGCGCCAGCCTTTCGGCGCGCAGCTCCACGTACTTGCTGTATGGAACCTTGTAATCGTAGACGTGCCCCAGCATCACCTCGACGGTGCGGTTGGTGACGTTGTCCAGGAACTTACGGTCGTGGGAAACCAGCATAAGGCCGCCTTTCAGGCCTTTTAAGTAGTCTTCCAGCCATTCAATGGACTCTATGTCCAAATGGTTGGTAGGCTCGTCCAAAAGCAGGATATCGGGCTTTCTGAGAAGGATCTTGGCAAGTTCTATGCGCATGTTCCAGCCCTGGGAGAAAGTGTCTGTAAGACGCCCCAGCTCGTCATCCTTGAAGCCCAGGCCCTTGAGCGTGCGCCGGGCCTGCGCCTCGGCCGGCTCGCTCTGACTCAGGCGCAGATAATCGTCCAGCTCGTTGAAGCGGGTTATGATGGCACTGTAGGCGTCGGATTCGTAATCGGTGCTGGTCTCCAGCTCGCGGGAGATGGAATCCTGCTCGCGCCTGGCGTCCAGAAGGGCGTCGAAGGCGGTCATCGTCTCATCCAGCACGGTGCGTCCGCGGTGGTGCTCCATTATCTGGGGAAGGTATCCCACTTTGTAGTGAGCGGGAAGGTCGATGCGGCCGGAAGTGGGATGCTGAAGCCCGCAGATGAGCTTCATTATGGTAGTCTTCCCCGCCCCGTTCTTGCCGGTGAGGCCTATCTTGTCAGTCTCGCTTATGTTGAAACTTATGGAATCCAGCAGCGTCCAGTTGCCGAAGGACACCGTTACGTCATTCAGCGACAGCATCTTCCTGGTCCTCCTGAGCCGCTGCGGGCTTGCATATCATAATGCTGAATTCGTAGAGCAGATACAGCGGCAGAGCCACCACCAGCATCGTGAAAGGATCTCCGGTGGGCGTAAGGATAGCCGCAAGTATCAGTATGACCACGACGGCGTGGCGGCGGAACTTCCGCATATGCTCGCGCGTAACGAGGCCGAAGTGCGACAGCACGGCCAGCACGGAAGGGAACTCGAAAAGAATACCCATCAGGAACACCATCGAGGTGAATATGGATATGTATGAAGTCAGGGCGAAAGTGTTCTCCACGCTGCCGCTCACCTGGTATCCGTTGAAGAAATAAAGCAGCACGGGCATCACTATGAAATAACCTACCGCAATGCCCAGGTAAAAGAGGATGGCTCCCATCCCGAAGGCCTTTTTGACGGTTTTCTGCTCGTTCTCGTACAGGCCGGGGGCCACGAACTTCCATATCTCATAGCACAGCAGCGGAAAACTCACCACAACTGCACATATGAAAGTGACTTTGATGTGGGTGAAGAACTGGGCGGCTATGTCTATGTTTATCAAATCCAGGTCCAGGTCTACGCCCAGGAGGCGGTAGAGCCAGAAATCCGGACGGGCAGGCCTGAGGATCACTCCGTCGAAAAGGGTCTCTTTCAGGAAGAAGCCGCCGACAAAAAAGACCATAATGATGAGAACCGAGCGGAACAGAGTTCCTCTCAGTTCTTCAAGATGGTCCCAGAAGGACATTTCCTTACTGTTGCTTTGGCTCATTCTCTTTGTCGGAGGCATCGGACTCCAGCTCCTTGGCTACGTCCTTGATGTTGTCCTCCACTTCCTGCATTCCCTTCTTGAAACTCTTCACTCCCTTGCCAAGGCCCTGCATGAGCTCGGGAATCTTCTTTCCTCCAAAGAGGAGAACAATAACGAGGACTATGAGAAGTATCTCCCAAAATCCCAGGCTTCCAAAAAGCAGCGGATAAACGGCAATCATTACGGTATTACTTTTAGTTATTAGAGTTAATTAATTATTTTTCAAAGAGTTGATTTGCGAAGTAAGGCTCTCTATCCTGGACAGTGCATCGGCTTCTTTCTTGCGCTCGACGGCCACCACCTTCTCAGGGGCGTGCGCCACGAAGGACTCGTTGGAGAGCTTGCGCCTGACGCCCTCGAGGAACTTCTTCTGGTACTCGAGGTCGGCCTCCAGCTTGGAGAGTTCTTCGTCAACATTGACGAGGCCCGACAGCGGCACGAAGAACTCGATGGTGCCGATAATGAACGGAACACCCTGCGCGTCCGCGTCCTGAACCTTGTCCACGCTAGAAACGGCTGCGAGTTTCTTAACTACGGGGGCTGTCTCCATCGGGAAGTCACCCTTGAGCTTGAGTTCCAGGGCGTTCTTCATAGGGATGTTCTTCTGTTTGCGGATGGCGCGGACCGAGGCCACGGCCTCGCGGGCGACGTCGAAGTCCGCCAGGAACTTCTCGTCGAACGCGCCTGCCTTGGGCGTAGGTGCGTACATTATGGTATCGCCGTCCTTGCGGGGCTCCATGTTCTGCCATAGTTCCTCCGTGATGAACGGCATTATGGGGTGAACCATCTTGATGAGGGCCTCGAAGAAGCCCAGCGTAGCATCGTAGGTGGCCTTGTCCATAGCGGCGCCGAAGGCGGGCTTGACAATCTCCAGATACCAGCTGCAGAAGTCGTCCCAGAACAGTTTGTAGGTGGTCATCAGCGCATCGGAGATCCTGAACTTGGCGTAATGGTCCTCGACGGCGCAGATGGTCTGGCTGAGTTTCTGGCCGAACCACTTGACGGCCACGGCGCTGTGCTCCGGCTGAGGAGCGGCGGCATCCACGTTCCAGCCCTTGATGAGGCGGAAGCTGTTCCAGATCTTTCCGCAGAAGTTGCGTCCCTGCTCTATCATACTCTCGTCATAGAGGATGTCGTTTCCTGCCGAAGAGCAGAGCAGCATTCCGAGGCGGACGGCGTCGGCGCCGTACTTGGCTATGAGCTCAAGAGGATCCGGGCTGTTGCCCAGGGTCTTGCTCATCTTGCGGCCAATCTTGTCGCGTACGATTCCGGTGAAGTATACGTTGCGGAAAGGAATGTCGTTCATAAACTCGTTTCCTGCCATTATCATCCTGGCCACCCAGAAGAAGATGATGTCCGGGCCGGTTACCAGGTCGCTGGTAGGATAGTAGTATGAGAGGTCTGCGTTGGGCTTGTGGTCGGGGTTGCCGGGCATATCCGGATCGAATACGGAGATAGGCCACAGCCAGCTGGAGAACCAGGTGTCAAGGACGTCCTCGTCCTGACGCAGGTCTTCCGGCTTGA
>JAEEGL011962612.1_pt1 | contig 24728 bp, 13 predicted proteins | sample 9134231 | NCBI WGS metagenome assembly JAEEGL01 (sample SAMN16246548, study PRJNA631951) | gut metagenome | biome: gut microbiome; feature: rumen; material: fiber-attached | host: Bos | place: Iran: Karaj | collected 2018-10
ATCATTCGGCTTGTTCATGACTTAGGACGTCTTGCTTTCGATGAGTTGTGTCTTTTTGGAATGCAAATGACCGACTGGCATGACTTTGATGATATTGCAGAAGCCGTGCGCCGTTTTCGTATTGAGAAGAATGCGCACAAAGGGCGATATAAAATGTGGTTAAACGGCGAGAGGGCAAAGATAATAGCAAACATCTTTTCTCATGAGATTGCCGCCGGTCGCATTAAAACGCGAGAGTCTTCTAAGACCAGTCTCTCAAAATTCATAGAGACCAAGTCGTGCAACTTGCGCGACTACGCCGATGCCTGTCTACGCTATCTGCGAGCAACAGGTCTTGTCACAGTTAGCAATCCTGGCAGAACGATATCAATAATCGAATCTCGGCGCGATGAGGTGGAATTTCTTTTGAAAACAATTGATCGTAATCCAGTGGTTTTCACTTCCGAGTCCGATTATCGCGAATACCTCTTTAATCCAGATAGCCCCGCGCTGCTTACTGATGACAGGGAAACTCTTGAAGCAAAGGCAAAGAGTTGCGCGGCCATTGGAAAGCAGGTGGATGCGAAGGCTTTAGCTTCATCTGAACTCAAGAAGCGTATCAAACGTGCCCACGAGGTGCAACGCGAGGCGATTCTCAATTCACAAATAACCCAACTCAAGTCTTTTGACAAATACGATGAGGTTGTATCTGTTTTCCATGCCATTAAATCAAAAGATGTTTATGACCCACCCCTGACGTTGGAATGGAACGCATGGCGAACCATGACAATGATGGACGGCGGGAGTATTCATGCGAACTTAACCTTTGATGACGCTGGGAACCCACTGTCGACAGCACCAGGGAAAACGGCCGACATCGTTTGCGATTACGGGAGTTTCGTAGTCACTGTCGAAGTCACGATGATGTCCGGCAATAAGCAATATGATGCAGAGGGCGAACCTGTTGCACGTCATCTCGGAGACATTAAGACGACGACTGGCAAGGATGCTTATTGCCTATTTATCGCACCTACGATTAACGAAAGCACCATTTCACATTTCTTCGTACTGCACCACACCAACATTAAACACTATGGAGGTAAGTCTGTCGTTATTCCGCTAACGCTTGATCGGTTTGTTGGAATGCTAGTGCAGTCAAAGAATAACGGAAGCATTCCAAGCCCTGACAAATTGCAGGCCTTTTGCGAGTTTTCAATTTATGCGGCAAATTGTGCCGCAGACGAGAAAGAGTGGTATGAGGCGATATCGAAACGGGCTGATAATTGGCTAAGTTCTGCAACGCGAGAACAAATTTGTTTCAGCGAATACGAAGCCGAAATGGCGGCGGAGGAGGACAAAGTCAAGAACCTCTAGAGCCGATGCCCTCTAAACCCAAAAAGCCGAATCCCTACGTCCTTCCGGAGGATCAGCGGCCGCGCGAAAAGTTGCGGCGCGACCCGAGCGGCGAGTCGCTTTCCGACGCGGAACTGCTGGCCATCGTGCTCAACACGGGAACGGAGGGATGCCCCGTCTTCGAGCTGGCGATACGCCTGCTCGGCGTCTTTCCCTCTATCGACGAGTTCGTCTCGTCGGACTGGTTGGCGATGAAGGAGCGGATAGATGAGTGGAACGGACGGAATCCCCAATCGCCCATACGCGGCATCGGCGACGGCAAGCTGCTGAGGATTTCGGCGGCGTTCCTCTTCGAGAAGCGCGCGAAGGCTCGCCTTGCAGCCGCCGATTTCAGAAAGGCGACATACAATCCGGCCGCCCCGGGAAGCCTGATGCCGCTCTTCGCGCGAATAGTCGAAAAAGAAGCCGAAAAGGAGCACTTCTTCGTCCTGCCCATAGACGCAAAGCTGCACCCGATATGCGCGCCCATTGAGATCTCACAAGGGACAATCACCCAGACGCCGGTGCATCCGCGCGAAGTCTACTGCGAGGCAACGCGCTACAGGGCGCGGGCCATTGTCGTCGCCCACAACCACCCCGATGGCGATCCCGAACCGAGCGAAGAGGATTTGTCCGTGACAAAGCGGCTGGCCGAGGCCGGACGCATCCTCGGCATCAAGCTCCTCGACCACATCGTGCTTGGCGGTGCCAGCACCCGCAACGACAGCGGATTTATCTCCATCCGCGCCTTGCGCCCGGACATTTTCGTGTGAAGTGGCGCGGCGTGAAATCTGCAAATGCATGTTTCACGCCCGAAATAACCCAAGACAATTCCTAAGATCTGATTTTTGCTAGAATAAAGCCATGAAACATTTTCTCTTCATTTTGGCATTTGCCCTCGTGGCCGAGACCACGATTGCGGAGCGCATCGCGCCGCCAACGCTTTCCGTATCTGCGTTTGCGGACACGGAAGCGTCCACGAACATCGCTATCGCGGCTTTAGATGCTAGCCGCTCGTTTTCAGTTGCGCTCTCGCTGGACGCGGGGGCCTTGAACTGCGTCGAGGTCGCCGTCGGCGCGGATGCCGCCCCGTCGAACGGCCGGCTGTCAGCCGCCGAGGCGTCGCTGCTCTTCGGGTGGGATTGCGGCAGCTGGTTCCTCGACGCCCCGGGCCTCACCAACCGCGTGGAGATGCTCCCGGCGGGCGACGGTGTGCGCAAGACCGCGACGCTCAGGCTGGGCATCCGCCCGAACGACTCAATCCGCGAAATCCGGCTCCTGGACGGCGGCGTCTCCATTCTGCCCGTTCCGTTTGGAATCGCCATCCCGTCTGCGGCCTCGTGGAACATGCTGCGCGTGACCACGCGGGGTTGCGCGCCGCCCCAGGAGAGCCTCGAAGTGCGCAACTCACCCGACGGGACGCAGCTCATAATGCGATGACCCGCGCCATTCCATTCGTAATTCTTGCCCTCGCCACGCTTGGCGTGGCAAGGTCGGCGTATTCGCTCTGGCGACAGTGCGCGTTTGAACCCTTGCTAATCTGGTGGCGCGGGGCGTCGCGGCTCATGCGAGGACTCGTGCTCGCCCTCATCCTGACGGCCGTTGCCTACGGCTCGGACAAAATTCTCGGCGGCCACATCGGTGAGGGAATGCGCACACTTGGCGGGGCCATGGCCTCGTTCTGCACCAATGTTTTCACGTCTGCCGAACGGCAGACGGGCTACGCAGCCTCCGCCGTCCGCACCAACGAGACGCTTGACCTCGCGATGCCTGAGAACGCGCAGATGGCCGAGCGCATCGCCCGTCGCGGCGCATACAACGACGGCCTCTACTTCTTTGACGCCTACACGAACAGGCTGGCGCACGACGGCCTCGACCTTGAGAAGCCCGTATGGGTTCACACCGACGGTACGCTGACGGTCCGCTCCCCCGCGCCGGGCCTGCCCATTCAGGAACTGGCGCAAACCGCTGCGTACTCCAACATCACCGTGTACGCGCCGCTTCAGAGTTCCTACGGATTCCTGCCCGCGAGCAAGTGGCCGGACTTCATGCCATCTCTGATATGGACGGCGATGACGGACAGGGGCTCCCGCGTCGTCACGTGGGAGGGGGCGCGGCTCGACCGCGACGTGGCGCAGCCGGTGTCGTTCCAGGCCGAATTCCACGAGAGTGGCGACATTACTTACCGCTATGGCCCGTCGACGACTGCGACCAACGGCATCGGTCTCTATCGTGGCGGCGCGGCCCAGACCTTCGGACTTTCCGACTTTCAAGACCTTCTGACCATTCAAGACCCTTCGATAACCAACTCTTCAACTCTTCAACTCTCAAAATCGTCTACATTGGCGATTTGGGCGATGGCACGGGCGACGCGGACAACGACGGCCTCACCGACTGGGAGGAGGTCAAGCGCTACCACACCGATCCGCGCGAAGCGGACACCGACGGCGACGGCCTCTTAGACGGCTACGAGGTGGTGAACGGCACCGGCCCGCTGAACCCCGACACGGACGGCGACGGCATGCCGGACGGTTGGAGCCAGGAGCAATACGCCGCCCACAGGCTGTTCAACGGCCAGGAGGGCGACGGAACTGTGACATTTACGCTTCAGGCGTCGACCCCGGCGAGCAACCGCGCCGTTCTACGGATAGGCGACCTGCCGATCCTTCTTGGCGAAGTAAATTCATGGACATTCTCGATTCCAACGGGAACGGTCTGGAATGTCGAGTTGCGAACCGACGGTCTGCCGGTTCAGCTTGCGCTGGAGGCGGGGAGGGCATTTTTGCCGAGAGCGCCGATGACATTTTCGCCTCGTGTCTGTTGGCCGAAGAACAACAAGCGAATCTGCGTTCCCCGCCACCTCCCACAAGGTTGGCCGCCACAGGCTCACGCGGAGGCAGCGCCAAACTTTACGCGCCATGCATCTTCCTAGAGCCAGCAATGAAGGCAATTCACAGTGACGAAACCGTGACCGTATATGCCAAGTTCATCCCCGACACTCCACCGCTTGTAGGCAGACTCAACTGGAGTTTCGATCCCGTCTATATGTCAAGCAGGGTTGAGGTCGCGGACAATAAGATGTCGGCGACTGTCTCAAACATGGCCGCGGAATGGCACTCGTCGGTCACTCTTCACGCCACCAAGGGCGACAGTCTCTCAACCTCGGCAATGGTCTATTTCTGCAGCGGCCACGACAACTGCCCGACGAACTTCGTAAGCTTCCCCCCGAACCACACGAATGTGACAATCAACCCGGTTTTCCGAAAATGCGGCCATCCTTTCAACGATGTCGTTGGCGACGACGAGGAGGAGCCAAAATTCTACCTCGAAGTCGAAGCCGGACGCGAAACTTCATCGGGGTGGCAACACCTGGCCTGGATTGACACTGACGCTGAAACACCCGGCGTCCAGCGGCGAACCGCCATTTCCCGCGACAACCCGCCATCCATTGACTGGGACACCAAGTCGACCTCGTCCGCGCCCTTGTCCAACGGCACCGACTCCCTTGTCTATGACAACAAGACGTCTTTCATCCGCGCCCTTCCCGCCGTCGCCGCCGGCCAGTTCGTGCCGCCGCCATTCGTGACGATTATATCCCGCACCTTTGACGACAATGGCAATCCCATTTCCGAGTTCGCAACGATGCTGGCAATCCCGCAGTATGTGCAGATTACATGGAACGCCGCCGTACTCGATGAGTTCCGCCAACCGATTGTTTTCGACTACCCTGGTGTGAGTACTCTTGCCCCGACAAATGTGACCATTTTCGCTGGCTGCTCAGCAACTGAGGCCGCTGCCGCCTTTGCCGACATTGCTGCCAAGGTTCAAAATCTGTTTCCGTCGGATGCAAACATCGTGATCGTCGGACCGGATACCGATGTGCCGCAGCCCCACAAGACCATTGTCATTCAGACTGGCCGATATACGAATCCAAAAACCGGCAGATACACACTCGACCTCGGAAGAACACCCAACGAACACTGCCGTCAACGCAACGATTCGCCATCGGGAACGGCGTATGTGTACGACGGGACTGTCCACGGTTCGCTTTTGGAGCGATTTGGCGAGTTCTACGTTAACGGTAGGGAATTCTTCAATCCCGCTAATGACTGGTGAAATGTGCCATTGCCGCTTTCCGCCGATTTGATAGCGGACTACATCGCTCAGGTCGTTCTCCACGAATGCTGTCACACCATGGGACTCGTGCCTACGGCTTCGGCTACCCAATATGGCCACAACATTTGCCCTTGCGGCTGCCACTTCATGGATGGCGGACAGTACCGTTATCCTCCTGTATATCTCGGTTTTATCAGTTCCCGCATCCAGCGCTGGATGCAGAAGAACCGGCTGTATCTTGAGTTCGTTTTCCCGTCAACGCAATAGGAGTGTGTCATGAACAAGTTTGGCTTTTTCGCATTTGCGGCGGCAGTTTCTGTTTTGGACTTCGGAATGTCCGCGGCGCCTTGGCAAAACACCAGCAGAAATCGTCCATCTGATTTATGTACATTCCCGCACTCTCTCTGCATCGCGGATTTCATCTGCACCGGGACGCCTACTTCAACGAATGACGGGCGTTCCGCCGAATTCGCGGTGGATGAAATTCTGTGGGGGACTGCCCCATCCACCAATATAACCATAAGGGAACTCATAACTTATGGTGGAAGCCTGCCGTTCCAACTCGGCGAAAAATATCTTGTATGCGCATTCACGAACAATTGGTGGGACGGGGGATGGGAAGACCGCGATTGTGTCGACTACACCCTTTCCCAATGCGTGACGGAGACGAACAGGCCACCAAACAACGCCATCTTTGACGACTATGTCATTATGGAGACCAGCCGAAGCGTCATTCCGTTCCGATATTTCAATTATGGCGGCACAAACTACTGGAATCAGGTGCGGACATTCGCGACCAACATCATTGACATCGCCAAGCACGAAGGCGATGACGACAAAGTCAGGAATGCCACGATATCAAACATCGACGATCCTGTTAAATTTCTCAGTTTCCCAAGGTACATCCGACGGCAGCTGCTCCTCTACGAGTTGTTTTTTTACGACGGGGGGCAACATCGCGCGCGCCCCTAATCCGGGGATTGCGTTTTTCAATTAAGGAGAAGTTGGGCATCCCCGACTGCTGGGAGCGGTGGATGCGGACGAGCCGGTCTGAAGCGGACAACGGCCTCGACCCGAACGGGCTGACCTTCCCGACGGCTGGCGACGGCAACTTCGACATCGAGGTGACGGTCACGACCTCCCGCTCGGCGCTCCTCTCACGGGGTGAGGGCGTAGGCAAAGGAATCGTCCTCCCGCCATGCGATGGGCAAGTCGTCCGTGTCCGTCTGGAAAAGGCCGAGGAAACGAACATACGAATTGTCTGCGGGTTGCCCAACGATGGCACGGACGGTCTCTGGAAGGCCCGGTATTCCGTTGGCTGGGCATCCGGGCGCGACCAGCAGACCGAGGGCAACCGGATTCAACTCGGCGACGGAACGGTCATTGACATCGACGGCGGGGGAGCCGTGTCCTTCCGGGTGTGCGTTATTTTCCCCAAAACTATTATGCCACGGATTGCGACGCCTTTGCCATGTCCGCGTTCGGGCGCAGGCCGCCCGTTCGGGCGGCCTGCGCCCGAACGCGATTCCTTGCCTTTTGCCCGCCTCTTTCCCGTACCGGTTTTCCCCTTCTTCAAAATCGTTCCATTTAATCTTGCACTTTCCCCCACCTCGCTTCGGGATTTCGCTCCGTTGTCGGGACTTTAGTGGTATAATTTGTGGCGTCAGCTTTTGGAAGAATTGAAAGGAGCAGCGTACAACATGAATAGAGTCCCCACCCTTCCCGTTCTCGCACTTGTCGCAGCGGTTGCAATGGCAGGCCCTGCCGCAACCGCCGCCGAAGCGTCTGCGCCGCAAAAGCCCCTGAAGGTGCTGATGATCGGCAACTCGTTTTCGATCTGCGTTTTAAAACAAATGCCGCAGATAGCGGCGGAACTCGGACTTCCGCTCGACATCTGCTCGCTCTACATCGGTGGCTGCCCACTCTCCCGCCACGCCTCCAACGCCCGCCATCCCGAAACCAAGCCGTATGGCGTGTCGTGGAGCTACACATCCGCGCCGAAGGGCCAGGAGCCGTTTCTCCAGGCCCTTGGCGGCAAGGACGGCAAGCACGCCAACATTCCGGAAATGCTCTCCGCCGACAACTGGGACGTGGTGACCATCCAGCAGGCGAGCCATGAAAGCTGGCGTTCCGAAAGCTACGAGCCGCACGGCACCGAGCTTCTGGCCCTCATCGCCAAGCTCGCGCCGCAGGCGAAGGTCTACGTGCAGCAGACCTGGAGCTACACGCCGTGGGACAAGCGCCTCGAGAAGTGGGGCCTCACGCCCGAAACCATGTACGGGCACCTCGAAAAGGCCTACGACGCCTTCGCCAAGGCCCACGGGCTCGATTTGATTCGCACGGGCGAGGCCGTCCAGCTCTACCGTCGCGAACTTCCCGTCGCCTACACGGAGAAGTCTCTGGGCGGCGATGTCTGCGGCAAGGACTCCTTCGAGGAGAAGGACGGCAAGTGGATTCACAAGGGAGACGCCTTCCATCTCAACCCCTGCGGGGAATACCTCCAGGGACTCGTCTGGACCGCCAGGCTCTTCGGCGCGGATGTCACGGCAGCCACCAACGTGCCGCCGGCACTCGCCAAAACCCCGGAGCGCGCCGAGCTGATGCGCCGTATCGCGGTTCGCGTCGCCACTGGCGGGGAAAAGGCGGATCTTCCCCGGAAGTAGGGGGCGGGAATCGTCCTTCATCGAGGAGCCGTCATCGCGCCGCAGTGCCGCGCAAATTGCTTGCCGATGCATTGCCTGTGTTTTGCTCGATAAATTCGGATCCCGTTTGGCAGGCGAGGCTTGGTTTTGCTAGGCGAGAACGAGTCGCGAAGCGCTCCTTTCCGCGTTGAGCGACGCGGACGAAGTCTGGCGGGATCAGGACAAGCGAAGCGGTTCCGAGGCAAGGACTTTTCGGACAAGACACCATGGGGCAGTCGCCAGGCAGCGGGCGTGGCGGCGGGCGCATGCGGCGAATGGGGTTGCGCCGTTCGGTTTTGCAAGAGGGTCAGGGGTCTTTCCGGGCTTGCAACTTCATTCGTCCGGCTTCCTTTCTTCCGCGTGGATTTTCAAAAAACTCTTTGTTGACGAACGCAACTCTTTATGCGAAAATATGCTTCCAACCTTACTATGGGGCAATGGCTTTTTGCTTTTTGTCATTTTGTTTGTAGAAAAAGGAGAAACCCCAGTGGATAGAAACAACATGAACACGGCGCGTGGTTCAAGATGCCATGCGCTGCGTTGGCATGCCGCCGCCATCGCGTCCGTCTTGTTCGTTTCGGCTTCCGCCCGGGCGCAGGGATGGCGCACGGCCGCGGAATCCCTTTCCGCTGACTTCACTCCCCGGGTCGCCGGGCAGGCTCAGGACACCCTTTTCGATTCGAACGGCGATTCGATCCCAGACGCCTGGCTCCGCCTGTACCGTCCGGGCCTGAACCCGCTCACCCCGATCGATGCGCAAGGAACCTTCGTGGACATGCCCGCCAGCAACTCGTTTGACACGGCCATTGCCCTCGCCAGCTACAATGCCGATGGCAATCCCGCCCGGGTCTTCGTAACCGAGAAATTCGTCGTGGTCCTTGAGCAATACACCCATCGCATCGCCGTCCATGACCGTGCCTATCCGTACGATGTAATAACCTACTACGGCGCCATGGCGCAGAACGGCGCGCCATCAAACCACACGAACGAGACCTACGCCGCGTCAAATGCCGAAGGCGCCTTCAACCAGCCCTTCGGCATGGCGCTCGACATCTTCGCATCGGACGGCACGTGCCGCTTTGCCGTCGCCGACAAGGGCAACAACCGCGTCCAGCTCTTCTCACTCGATCCCGACAGCGGCCGCGTCACCTTCCTCGCGGCATACGGCACCAAGACGCCCGACGCCGACCTCGGAAACAATGCGGCGACCGACACGCTGGCGAATCCGCTTGCCGTCGCCTTCATGAAGGGCGGCGACCTGATCGTCTCCGACTCCGGAAACTTCCGCGTCCTCCGCCTGCGGACGGCGAACAATACCCTTGCCTACGGGGCGAAGTACGATTTCACGAGGGATTCCGTCATTTACGGCCTCTGCCATGGCAATGACAGCGCCGAGGGTTTCTGGGCCGCAGACGGCGGGCGCCAGAAGCAGAATGTCGCCTTCTACCATACGGACGGCTTCTCCTCCACCCCTGTCGTCTCGCTCGGCACGAAGGACGACAAGGAATTCGTCTCGCCGCGCGACGTCCAGCTCTGGGAATTCGGCGGGCGCACCCATGTGTTCGCGGCCGACTACGCGGGATCCCGCATACGCGTTCTAGATGCACTTTCCGATGCCACGGGGGGCTATACGGGGCTCGTCGCGATCGCTGATGTCTGCAGCTACTCCGACATCTCGCTTCAGAATCACGAAAAGGTCTATCTGCCAAACGGCGTCTTCCCTGTCGCCGGGGCCAACCAGATTTATGTCGCCGACTACGGCCACAACAAGATCAAGTGGTTCTCCATCTTCCTGGATTCGGACGGCGACGGCATGAGCGACATCTGGGAAGAGCTCAACGGCCTTGATCCGACGCGCAACGACGCCTTGGAGGATGCCGACGGCGATGGCCTGCTCAATATTGGCGAGTATCGCGCCGGAACCGATCCGCAGAATTCCGACACCGATGGCGATGGGATGGGGGATCTCGCCGAGATGTGCAATCTCCGCGACCCGCTCGATCCCGACGAGGATCCGTGGACGGCGGCGGCGATCACGGACATATCCGTGACGGACGCGGCGGGCACGGCGACCAATGTCTTCCTCGTCGGTTCCGAAGCGGTCATCACGGTTCGCTTCGACCGCGCTCTGACGGGGGACGGGAGAATCGCCCTCTACAACGCCGCCGGCGAGTGCGTCGTCGATTCGGCCCTCGTCACCGACGGGGCGTCCGCGACCTTCGCCTACGTGGCGGCCTCCAATGCCGCCGGCGTTGTGGACGCGAAGTTCACCTTCGCCGACTGCGACCCGCCCGTCACCAACGCCGCCGCGCTCTTCACGGTCGTCCTCCCGGACGAACCCGATCCGGAAACGGAGGAGACGCGCTGGGCGATCACCTCGATTGTCTTCGATGGCTCCTCCGCGCCGACGCTCCGCCTCGCCTGGAACTATCCGGCCGAAGTCGCGGCGGGTACGGAATGCAATTTCCGCGTTGAATACTCGGTCTCGATCACGGATCCGGCCTGGTCGACCGTCAAGGAGCTTTCCGCAACGGCCCAGGAGGGTTGCGCGGCCGCCATCGACCTCGCGGCCGACATCGCCAATCCGGCCGCCTGCTTCTTCCGCCTCTGGTGGACGAACAGGCCAAAGCAATAACGACAGCCACCGTCCGGCCCGCTGGCCGGGCGAATCGGCCAGGAAAACAAAATGGCAGACAATGTGACAACAGGGAAAAGACCTGCAAAAACGCGCATCCCGCTGGCAGTGGGCGCCATCGTCCTTTTGCTCGCCTGCGCGATCGCCTGCCTCGCCTTCCTGCGCAAGGCGGGCAGGGACGAGGAGCCCGCCGCCCGGCAAGCCGGGCCGACCCCCGTTCTTTCCGCTGCGGAACGCAACCGCAACAAGGCCCGGGAGAGAATGGAGGACAAGGAGTATGTGGCGACTCTGAAGGAACTGGCGGGCACGCAGGCGGCTCTCGCCGCCGAACGCGCCCGGGCGCGCGCCGCCTATGACAAATGGCTTGAAGGCTGGCACGTCTCCAACGACACCGCGCGCACACTTTTGGTCAGGGCGTCCCAGCCCGATGTCGACGCCGATGCGCGCGCCGCGTTGGAACAGGAACTGGACGGCTTAGTCCGCGCCGATCCGGAGGGCGCGGCTTTGCGCGCCTGGCTCGACGAGGCCGAATCCGCCATTACCAACCACCAGAACCTCATCAGAGGGGTTGTCGGCGCACGTCTGCGGCGGCAGGGCAGGGAACATGCCGGCGAAGAACTCGCCGCCGAAAAGAAGCTTCGCGCCGACTATGTCAAGGCGCATCCAGAAATCGCCGTGACCGCCGCCCCGCCACGGGTGGCCTCCGTCACCAACTTTTTCGCGGCCCGGAAGGTGGTCTGGTCGAACGGCGTCGCAAGCATAGTTGCCACCGTTGCGCCGCCCGCGACCAATCCGCCCCCGTCCGTCCCGGCGGCTTCCCCGGAAAAACCCGTTTCGGTGCACGATGGCGCATCGCCCGGAACTAAAAAATGAAGCTTGAAAAACGAAGGAGTTTGAGTATGATTAACTGTACGGAGAATTGCACGCATTCTTCCGGCCGCAAGGCCGGCGAACCCCTTTTCGCGACCTTTTTCAACTGGAGGGACCTGACCATGAACAAGACAAAACGCTTCTTTTCCTTCTGCCATCGCCTTGTCGGCATAGCGGCTTTTGCCGCCGTCTTTCTCTCCGCATCCGCCCATGCGGCGCCCAAAATTGTCTCCGTTTCCAGCTTGACTTCCTCCGGCACCTACACGGTCGGCAAACCAATCGTGCTTGTGGTCACGCTGGACGAGGAAATCACATCCGTTTCGGGGGCTCCGACGCTCGGGCTCGATGTCAATAACACGGCTTCGGGGATCGCCACCTATGATGGGGACTACGATGGGGCGAATCTCTACTTCACCTACACAGTCCAGCCCGGCGACTTTACCGAGGATCTTGACTGCGCCGAGAACGGATTCGCCCTGAACTCTGCGACAATAGTGACGGGCAGCGGCAACCTCACCCGTACGGGTACCACAATACCGAGAGGGGATGCCGTGGGCTCTCTCAGCCAGAACGCCGACATCGAAATTGTCACCATCACGCTTGATGATAAAACCCTTGCAAGATCTTTCGAAGGCCCTGAGGGTTCCACGCTCAGCGTAGAGGTGCATCGCGGCGGGCCGTCCAGCTCCGAGCAGCGTTTTTTAGTGACGGCCTCCGAAGCCGGGAAAGTCGATTATCCATCGACATTCAGCATTGCGAAAGACGCGGAATCCGCTACATTTGAATTCACCCTTCTTGACGCTACGACGGCGCCCGTTACGCTCACACTCCACCCTCAATCCTACGGCACAACGGTAACGGAGGGAGACATCGTCCTCACGATTACTGAAATTACCGAGGGAACCAAACCGACCGTCACAATAGCGGGGCCCGCGCAACTTGAGGAGGGGCGTGGCGGAGACCTCACAGTGTCCCTCCCCTTAGCTCCCAGGGAGAGGACAATCGTCACTCTGTCCTCATCCGATGCGTCGAAACTCGTTATCGGTAGTACGACCCTCGTCTGGGAGGTGAATGAAACTTCGGTTAAAAGCGTCCCTGTCCAGGCCCTGGACGGCACTCTCGCAGACTCATCGGTTACCATTACGGCGCAGCCATCGTCAACGTCTTACGGAGCCGGCACCCATGTCATTGCCGTTCGCAATGTTGCCCCGACATTCATAAACCCGGAAGCCGAGAACTGGGAGCCGATCCCCGGTGGCGAGGGCGTTGCCTACTCGGTATTCTGGTCCGGCAAGGATGTCGACGCCGACCAAGACAGCCTCCGCGTGGTAATCTCCTGGGGCGACGGAACAAGCACGCCGTACGACGGCGCCTCGGGGCAGGCCAGTCACACATACAATACCGCCGGCACTTTCGGTATCATCATTTCGCTTTACGACAAGGACAACGGCATTGCGACCGTCGGTGGTTTGGTGGAAATCGAGCCAGCCATCTCCGTTCTCATCAACGAATACAAGGTCAGGCTTCCTGACGACATAGGCCAAAACACCTACAAGGGACTCCAGGGCCTCGGCCGTGGCACGGTTGACGACAAGGACGACAACACCACGCGCAGGGAAATCACGGCGCACATCGACTATGAAATCAAGTTTCCGCCGACACAGGGCGCCGTCACCTTCGTGGCTACGCCCGAGCGCTTCAGATTGGAAGCGAGGGATGCGACAGGCGCGGTAACCGACATCGAATACGACAGTTTCTTCCATGTCTGGGTGGGCGAGGAGGATGCCTTTTCCTCGACGACTTGCTTGATACCCCGCCGAATAGCCTCGGCCACAATCAAGCTAAGGGAAGGAGGGGCCGCCAGCTCCCGCCAGATCGGCGGTGTCTTCGCCCGCGAGAAATATCCGGAAGACGGTTGCGCCGACATCGACGCCGACGGACTTCCCGACGAGTGGGAGGCGAAGTATTTCACGGACCTGGCAGAAGAAGGGGGCTATCCCTTTGAATCCGTCATCGGCGATTTTGGCGAGGGCGGCAATATCGACGGCGACTTCCTTCCCGCCGGTGCCGTGAGGAATGAAGCGGTCGTCTATCCGCTCCACAGGGGCAATGGCTACTACGACTACGCGCCGAACGGTATGGCCTTCAAAAACGTCTACGAAGTCCGCGGCTTCCACCACGGTCTCAACATGCGGACGAACCAGTGGTCTGAGGTGTCGCTGCCGATCGACGAGCCGCACTACGGACATTTCGATGATAACCTTAATTTCGTCGACACAGACAACAACACTTTCTACGGCACCGACCCGACGAGTCCCGACACCGACGGCGACAGCCTCCTCGATGGCTGGGAATACTACTGGTGGCGCGTCGGCTGCGAAGCGGCCGACGGCAACCTTCCGAACGCCGTCTTCGAGCGCTACGACCCGACGCAGGTCATCGCCGGCACCCCCCTTGCCCCGGCCGAAATCATTGCCGCATTCCATCCGCTCGTTCCGGGCGACCTCAAGGACGACTTGGATGGCGACGGCCTCACCAACTTCGAGGAGATGCTCCTCGGCACAAACCCCGCCCACTGGGACACCGATGGCGACGGCATGAACGATGGCTGGGAGACGATGTGGGGGCTTGATCCGCTCTACGGCGGAGATGGCTCCGGCAATCCCGACGGCGACTACATGGCCGCCTACGGCGAGGACTCGGACAACATCCTGTACCGCCACGCCGAAGTCTACAAGGAGTTCGGCTTTGATCCCCGCACCGCCTGGACCTGGCAGTACAAGGAACGCCATCACCTGGTCGTGGGGAGCGATCCGTACTCGTTTGCGCCCAATACGATGCCCTACTCGAACTACGAGGAGTACTATCTCGGCCGGTGGTGCATCGACAGGAACATCGCCTTCTCCGTGGAGCCCCTTTCGCACAACTACTTTACGCAGCCCGTGCCAAACGGCACATGGACCTTCTATCGTTACACTCCAAGCCGCAAGGAAGTGAACTTCGCGCGGTCGGCATCCGATTCGTCCGCCTCCTCCGACACCGGCGCCTCCAGCAACGGGACGGCGATTGCGACCGGCACCGCAGGCGCGACCTCAATCATTCCGCCCATCGGCTACGCCTACCAGATCGAGATCACGACCCATGGCTGCGATTCGGATGGCGACGGCATGCCCGACGGCTGGGAACTCTACGTCTGCTGCGGCGACAATGACTATCCCTTTTGCGCAATCTGGCCCATAAGCGAGGATGGATCCAGCGCGCTTGACGCAATCGGCGACCCCGACATGGACGGACTCGGCAACATACGCGAATGCCATTCGACCGATCTCTGCGACTACTATTCGAGCATCTACTCCAACTTTACGGCCAGCGTCAATGGCAACTGGTACAACAAGTGGTGGCCCACGAACCCCTGGAATGGGGATACGGATTGCGACGGACTCTCGGATCTCGCCGAAGCCTGCGAAGGCCCCATCGGGGCGTGCCCCCAGCTGCGCTATGCCGAAACGCGCACGGTTGCCCAGCTGGAAGAGCGCTATGGTGCCAATACGATGACCCGCGGCCATGTACCGGGCGGCGGTCTCAACCCCAACTCCGCCGACACCGACATGGACTACCTGCCCGACTTCTTCGAATACCAGTACGGCGGCTTCTACCGCGATACCGACTGGGAAGGCGGATTCTGCGACCAGCCCGGCTACTACTCGCGCTGGATCACACCTCAAACCATCAAGTTCTACGGCGGCGGCATGGACGGCACCTACTTCGATTCCCGCTGCGCATTTGACGAATTCAGGGGTTCCGGAGTCACGGTCGAGGAAGCCCAGGCGATGACCAACAAAAACTTCGTCGTGCAGGAGGAGCATGTGCTGCGCGACTTCGACTTCGACCACGACGGCCTTGAAAACTACCAGGAATACCTGATCAACGGCATGTACCATCTGCAGTATGACAAGTGGCAGGAAGGCCTTGACTATGGCGACTACGACATTCAGGCCATTTTCGCGACGGGCCGCTTTGCCGAGGTAAAGAAACTTGGCGTCTACTGGAAGCGAGTGCCGGGCGGCTATGTCGGCCTGCCCATGGAGCCGGCCTCCAAGCACATCGACTGGGCCCGCTTTGCCGACAACTGGCAGATCGGCGGCGGCGGCCCCAGCATCGATCCCATCACCGACGATCCGGTGTGCCCCTTCTACTATATGCCGCCCGAACCGCGTCCATTCATTCTCGCGTATGCCTCGACAGACCCGCGTCTGGCCGACAGCGACGGCGACAACATGGACGACTACTACGAGATGTTCCACGCGCTCAACCCGATCCTCAGCGAAATCGTCGATCTCTGCGGCAAGATGCGTCCGCCGGACATCTACGACTTCACCAAATGCCCTTGGCTCGCCGGCATGGCCAATGCCGATCCGGATCAGGACGGAATCCCCAACTGGGAGGAGGCCCTTTCGCCGAACGAGCCGGATCCCGCAAACCACAATACGGATCCCTCCCCGGTCTGGTTCACGGACATCTCCTATCCGCGCTCCTTGGTCAACCTCTGCTACCACTTCGGTTCGGCCGCCAACTACTGGGCGCCCGCAGACCAGGATCTCACGGACGAGAAACTCGAACCCGACCAGAACTATCCCTCTGTCGGCCTGATGTGGGAGGGGGCCCGTCCAAGCTACGCCTTCTCCTTCGAGATGAACGAGGGTTTCGACACGGACAACGACAACCTCTCGGACCGCTATGAGATATTCGGCACTTCCGGCGGCGTGACCGACCCCCAGAACAGCGACCTTCCGATCGCCCGCAAGGCGCTCTATCTCGACGGCGATGCGGCCGCCCGTACGCGCGGCCTCTGCGCCTTCGGCAAGAACGCCCTTCGCAGCTGGACCATCGAGGCCTGGGTCTGCCCCGAAAATCCCGCCTCCGGCAAGCGCCAGGTGATTCTCGAGCGCCCCTGCATCTGGAGCGAGGGCGACACCACGCCCGCCTACGAATATGTTCGCCGCACCTTCCGTCTCGGCCTGGAGCCGAACGGATCCCCCTTCGTCGAATACAACAACGGCGGCAAGGACTTCATAACCGAGTGCGCCTCGGCGCCCGAGGGGGCCGCGCTGGAGGCAGGCAAATGGAGCCATCTCGCTGCCTCGTTCGACGGCTACAAGATGAAGCTGAAACTCTATGTCGACGGCCGCCTCGTCGCGACCAAGTCGACTTCCGCCATTCCCTACACGGGCTTCACAGTCAGCGGTAGCGCCTCCCTCAACGGCAACTACTCCCTGCCGCTCTTTTCGCCTCTTGTTCTCGGTGCATCGGACTCCAATCCGAGCGGCCATGTCGACGGCGGCAATCTCTATATCAACGGCGATGTCTATACGCTTGCCGGCGGCCAGCCCGCGCTAGCCGACTTCTACAAGGGCTGGATCGACGAAGTCCGCGTCTGGACCGGCGTCCGGCCCGGAAGCGAAGACGCCGACGACCGCGTATCCAAGTGGGGGTGGCGCACGATCAAGGAGGATCGCGACGCCCTCCGCAGCTATAGATTCTCGGATGTCCTCGATTCGCGCAACACCACGATCCGGGACTTCGGGCGCATGGTCTCCGTCCGCAAGTGGGACGTCGAAGCCGGCAAGATCGATGGCGAAACCAATAACATAACCTGGTATCTTGACGGCGAGGGACTGACCTTCGACGAATACTATCAGGCCGCCTCCGAATACATCACGATGACCGGCGGCGAGAACGACCGGGTCCGCATCCCGCCGATGCTTCTCTGCTGCTACAACTTCGACAACCTTCCCGACCCCGACTACGAGTCGGCCGTTCCGGCCAAGTTCGCCTCGCTCAACGGACGTCCGCTGGACTATGCCGGCGCTCCCTGGTGGCGCCAGGCCAACGACCGCACGACCGTCTACAAGGGCTCGGCGGACGCCCCCTACTGCTTCCAGCACTACATCGAGAACCTGGTCGCGACGCTGCCGCTGGGCTACCTCCACAACGTGCCCGGAGACATCGACTACGGGTACATCGACATCATGGGGCCCGGCACCGCCGAAATACCGGTCTACACCTACCGGCCCGACCATGTTGCGAACTCCAAGTTCTGGACTCGTTTCACGAAGGCGGGAATGGCGCTTACAAACATCGTCGAGAACGGAGAGAACGCCGCAGACTACGAGAACAACTTCCCGAACAAGGCGAATCCCTACGGGCACTACTACATCACCTCGAACTACAGCCTGACGGAGATGCACCCGACGCGCGTGTTGCGGGACAGCTTCGACCCCGTTTACGTCACGATGTACAACCATCTGCTCCCGCTTCGCAACGCCCGGGCGGACCTTTCCGTCCAGCTCTGGGACAACGTCTCGGGAATAACGTTGTTCGACACGGACGGCGACGGTCTTCCCGACACATGGGAAACGACCTACGGGCTGGATCCGAACAACGCCGACCAGAACGGCAACGGCGTCCCCGACGCCTTCGACGACTTCGATGGCGACGGGCTTTCCAACTACGCCGAGTGGGCGGCGGGCACGAACCCCTACGACACCACCACCTCGGCGGACGGCACCTTCGACTATGACGCATCGCCGTTCAGCACCGGGCCGAAGCTTTCATACGGCTTCCTCTACATGGACAACGACTATGTCCTCGACAGCTACGAGCTGCAGTGGGAAGAGCCGTACGCCTCGCCCTTCCGCTACGACGAGCACGAGGATCGCGATTTCGACGGCTGGGACAACTGGTCCGAGGGCCTTGTCGGGACGCGGCTTGAATACAGCGCGTGCAACGATGTTGCAACGACTAACGCCGAAGGTGCGGTTGGAGAGGCTCTAAGCAAGGCGGAGAACTTCCCGCTGCCCGAGCTCCAGATCACGCTCGATTACCTCGGCGGCGCGATTCAGGCCGCCAAGCTCGTCATTCATGCCTACTCCCACGAGGACATGAACGGCTGGCCAGACGCGGTCTTCGTGAAGGATTTCGCGGGCGTCACGCTCGACACCTGGCCCATGACCGTCAGTATCGGCACCAACGACCTCGTCTACGGCCACCTCCGCCAGGGGAGGAACTGGTTCTACGCCTGGATGGACAAGGACGGATCGGCCCTCGAATCCGTCACGCTCAAGGCGGGCGAAAACTGGCTCACTTGGACCGACCACGAACCCGCCGCAATCGCGGACAACCAGCTTGACGGCATCGACATCGGCTTCGACCTCAACGAAGTCACCTTCCACCTCACGGACAAGGCGGAATCCTTTGTCCGCCTGTCCTGGCAGGAAGCCGGACTTCCTGAGGAAAGCACCTATGTTTCCATCACCTACAACGGAAACTATGTTTTCAACAGGATGATCGAATGGCCGCGCACCTGGATCCACGAGGGCGACATCATCTCCTGGAACATCGCCGCGTCCGGTCTCACCGGGACCGCCCGAAAGAACTTCGGTCTCGGCGCATTGCAGTCCATTGCGCCTTCGGATGACGCAACCCGGACGTTTGAGGTGAGCCTCTCGCCCAAATCCATGTACGATGTCGGCATCAGTGCCGCCGTCGATCCGTATTGCTACATTTCCAACTGGGTGCATTCGGCCGGCACCCTCGCGACGCCGGCGCTCTACAGCCCGATCAATCGTGAAATCGTCTCCAGTGCCAGGCCCGAGTTCCAATTCAGCCTCGCACCCGAATTCACGGAGTTCCGTTTCCGCCTCGTGCGGCGCATCGACGAGACCGGGGATTGGGTCGCGGCGAACCAAGTCACGGTCTTCGACGAGCGCATTCTCGCCCCTGGACGCTTCTACAATGCCCAGACGGGCAACCGCGACCTTGTCGTCTGGAAGACCCCGATTGCCCTAGGCGATGTCTGGACGAACGGCGTCGCCTTTGAGCAGGGCCGCCAGTACCAGTGGGCCATCAACGCCTACTCTCCTGCCGAGAAGGGAGGGACTGCAACGGCTGTTGCGGTCTTCCAGGCCGCGTCCGCGAGCGTGCCGGGCACGGAATATCCCATCTTCAGCGGCAAGGGCGTCATCGACGTTGACGTCTCCTATCCGTCCGCCATGGTTGCGCTTGGAAGTGGCAGGCCCTTCATCCGCGTCCAGGCATTCCGCTCGAAGAGCTTCAACGGAATACCCGACGCGTCGGTCAAGTGCCTGACCGAGGGCTCCTGCCGGCTCATGGGTCTTGAAAGCGGCGAGAGCTACTATATCCGGGCCTACATCGAGCAGGGCGGCGGTGCCGCTACGCGCGACAAGTGGGAGTCCTGGGGCTATTACCGGGCGGATAACGCATCCGCCAACCCGTTCGAACCCGTTGCCGTCAAGGCCCAGGGTTTTGGAACGGCCCACGAGCCCTATGCCATTGTAATCCGCGATTGCGACACGGACAACGATCTCCTGCCCGACGCCTACGAATGGGCGACCTGGGGCAACCTCTCCCACGGCGTGTCCGAAGTCGCGGCGCAAGTGAAGAAGAGCCTCTCCTTCGGCAAATCGCCCCTTGCCGTGCTGGCGGAGGATGCGGCATTCTTCACCGACGCCGACGGCGACGGTCTCTCCGACTACGACGAGTTCCTAAGCGGTAGCAATCCGGCGCTTGCGGACTCCGACGGCGACGGAATTTCCGACGCCCTGGAGCGGGTGCTAGGCTTCGACGCCTCCATGCCCGAGACGCTCAAGATCACCTCGATCTCCCTTGATGCCGACGGAAGTCTGGCCGTCGACTGGACATGGGAGGGTGTATCGGCGGCTTCCTCGGCCGGATCTTCCGGGCGTTCCGGCGGCGAAGGCGCACCTGCGGCCACGCTCGCGCGTGAGGTCTCGTACGAAATCCAGGCAAAGGTCCGCCTTGACGATGCCGAGTGGACGACCATCCGCACCGTCACGACAAACCTTGTGGATGGCGAGGCCGTCATAAGCGACGGGGAGGCCCCGGTCGACTCGGATGTTTCGGCGTTCCGCTTCTTCCGCATCAAGGTAGGGGCGAACTAGTCCGGTTGGGGCGCGGAAGCCCGCGCCCCAATCCCTTGATTTTGCTTGCATCATCCCGGCAATCTGCTACAATTAACAACGCATTCTTTTCATTCCTACTGGAGACAGACTATGCATTCTCGGTTTTCCTATCTGGCCCTCGCATCGGTCATGGCCCTTGCCTTTTCCGGGTGCGAATGGGGCGGCGCGCATGACAACACATGGAACGACGGGCTTTCCTGGGCGAACTTCACGGGAACCTACCGGTTCGTAAACGCCGTGGTATATTCGACCTCTTCGGCAACCGACAGCGAAACCGAAGACAGCGCTTCGGCGTCGAGTACCGTGAAGGTCAAGAGCTCCAGCAATGGAACGATGGCCTCTTCGACCTCGGCGAGCGGCAAGGTTTCTCCCGTTGGCAATGGGATTGTGGCCGGCACGTTCCAGGCGAAAGTCGGGTCGGCCGCGTTGACGGACGACGGCGCCGGCAACCTCGTCTATGCCGGATATACGGCCGGAACAATTGACTATTCCGGCGGAAGCTGGACAATCAAATCGGCGAACCTGAACGCCAGCACGGGCGACAATGTGGCCATCACCTACTTCTACTACAGTGTCACCAGCGGTGGCAGCGGAAGCAGCGCGGAGGACAACGGCGTTCACCTTTCCTACCTCAAGGTCACGCAGCAGGGCGACAAGCTCACGATGTCGGGTGACAGCGGCATCACCTATTCGGGGCGGGTCACCGGTTCGAATGTCGGCAGGGACGACTGGGAAGCGGCACGCTCCCTCTATCTCAGCTTCGAGGTTGCAGCCCCAAACGGCGACAAGATCACGGGTAATTTTTCCGGAATTTGGTCGGGAGCTTCCGCGCAGAAGAATCAGGGAACGCTTTCCAATCGCCAGATTCATGGTACGCACTCGCGCGCTGGAAACTTTGTAGGAGCTGCGGCGGATACGACCCTCAGCGTCGTCCCCTACACGCTTAGCGAGTAGCCTGCTTCAAAAATGTCGAAAGGCCGCCGCTCCCAACCGGGAGCGGCGGCCTTTCGCGTTTAGGGCATGCGGCCTTTAACCTCTTGTTCCTGCGGGGCCTGCGGACAGGCGACGGCCAACTTGTCGGACTAGTCTCCCGTCCGCGAAATTCCGACCTCGTTGCGCAGGATTGGTTTCGTCAGGCGAGGACGAGTCGCGAGGCCAACTTGTCGGCGTTGAACGACGAAGACGCAGCCTGGCGGAATCAGAACAGGAAAAAAGGTCAGGTCTTAGCGGACGGGACACTGGCCGACGACTGTCGGGGATGCCACGGTCTGTCCAATCGTGTTCTCGCCAGAGGCGAGGGGAAGCATCTGGCCACCGAAGAGGAATTCGCCTTCTACGCCTGCCGGCAGCGTGATGCTTCCGTTGGCGGCGCCGTCCGCAAATTCGAGCTCGACATCGATGAATCCCTGCGGGTGCGGGACGCGCACCTTGACGAAGGTGAGTGCGCCAGGCTGCGGGGCGACGCGCACCTTGCGGAAGAAGGGCGCGGCGGGACGGACGCCGGCCGTGCCGCTCTGGAGCCAGAAGACGGGGTGCGATCCCCAGGCATGGCAGTCGCTGCGGGCGTTGTCGCCTGGCGCTTCGAGCGGGGTGCGGAGGCCGCGGTTAACATAGCCGCGCCAGAGGTCGAGTCGCTTCAGGAAGAGGTCGCCCCGCCCGATGGCGAAGTAGGCGTCGAAGAGGTAGTGCGAGAAATAGACGGACGCGCGGGCGAGTTCGGGTTCCTCGATGAGGGCGCGCGCCACTTGCATGCGCTTGTCGTCCGGCAGGATGTCCGCAAGAAGGGCGAGGGCAAGGGCGTGTTCGCTGAAGGAATCTCGGGCGTCAGTGTCCGCGAGCATGCCGCGGGTGTCGTTCCAGAAGATGCGGAGGATGGATTCGCCTGTCCGGGCGGCCTTCGCCTCCCAGTAGCGTGCCATCGCCTCGTCGCCGAGGGCGCGCTCGACCGTGGCCGCCGACTGGAGGGCAAGCACCCAGAAGAGGCTGGGAATCGAGCCGCGTTCCGCGTCGCCGTCGAGAGAACCGGGTGCCCAGCTGCCGGTCTTGAAGGGATGGTCGCGGACCCAGTCGAGAAAGTTCCACCCCGGAAGGTTGCGGAGGATTCCGTCGGCATCCTCGTAGAGGGCGAGGCCGGAGAGGGTGTGGCGCATGCCGGGGATGCGGGCGCGGAGCCAGTCGGCGTTGTCGTGCCACATTGCGTAGTCGCCGAACATGAGGAGCCAGCAGAGAGTGTAGGACCCCCCTTCCTGAAGACCGCGCGTCGGGTAGTTGAAGGGGACAAGTCCATCATCGCGCGCGGCGAGGTCGAAGATTTCGATGGCGCGGCGGATCATGCGGTCGTCGCGCGAAAGGGCGGTGAGGACGAGGAGCTGGACTCGCGTGTCGCCAGGGTACATCTGCTGTTCGTAGAAGGGGCAGTCGAAGAGCATCTCGTGGCAGCACATCTGCATGCCGCGGACGCAGATCTTCTGTACGGCGGCGAGTGTTTCGTCATCGGCCTCGAAGGAGCTCTCGCGCTCAAGCGGATAGCGCGTCTCGACGAGTGCGAGGCGCGTCAGCTTCAGGGGGGCGTCCCGTGTGACGATCTCGATTTCCGCCCAGCGCCCGCTGCGCCACCAGAGCGAGGTGAACCGTGCTTCACGGCCGGCAGGGCGGAAGATGTCGCCGTAGCCCCAGAGGTGCTTGCCGACGAAGGCGTTGCGGTCTCCCTTGCCGTTTTCATGGTCGCGGAGCGACTCGTTGAAGCCGAGGCGGATTTCGGCACCGGCACCGAGATCCGTGGCGATGTCCGGGTAGACGCCGTAGTAGTCGTCGAGGTCCCAGAGGGCACGGACAGTGGCGTGGGGCGGAATTGTGAGGGCGCGGCCCTCCTGGACAAGGGCGTTGAAGTCTGCGACGAGAGGATTTTGTCCGTCCTCGGCCGTGTAGTAGTAGGGGTCGGCGGAAGGAACGGCGGAGGCGGCACGGAAGGCACCTGGCTTGACAATGCGTTCCAGCTGGTCCGGCAGTTGCGTCGGGAAGAGCATCCAGCCAACGCGGCGGATGCCATAGTGAATGGAGCCAAACGCAGTGTCGACAGGTTTTCGCACGACGGCGGGGTCGCGCCAGTCCGTCGCTTCGGCGTGGAGGATGCCGTCGCCCTCCACGACGAAGGAGCCGCCCGTGCCCCAGGGACCGGAGTGGGGAGTCGGGGATGTCGGCACGGTGCCTGGTACCAGACCGACCTTCCAGAAGCCCTTGCCGGTTGTGAGGGCGGCGTCGTAGGAGCCGGAGGCCTTGAAGATGAAACCGCCGCGCCAGCTGAGCTGCGCGAGGGGGGCCCCCTCGCCAATTGTCCAGCAGGTTGCCTCCAAAACATGGCGGCCGGGGGTCGGCATGACTTCGTAGGTGTGGTACTGCCAGTTCTCGACAAGGCCGCGAGTCGGGCCGCGCGAGACGATTTCGCCGTCCAGCGAGAGGACGAAGCGCTCGTCGGCTGAGACGTCGAAGACGAGCGGTTCGTCGACGGCGTCGAACTCGGCGCGGAAGCGCACGATGCGCGGCCTGAGTCCCGGCAGTTCCTCGGCGAGTGCGGGATGCCATACCCATGCGGCGCTGTCAATGGGCTGGACCTTGGTAAGATTGGTGTTGCCCCGCGTGTAGCGTGGCTCGCGGAAGATGCGGTGGATGGTGTTTTTCATGACGATTACACTATACCACATTGAACCAAGCCATCGCCGTCGTACATGGTCGGCGAACGGAGCCTTGACTCAGATTTCCGCAAGCGCAATCTTCATGATGCCGAGGCGGCAGAGGCAGTTCGAACACTCATGCCCGCCGCGGCAGTAGGCCAGCAATAGAGACTCGTCCCCCGTGAAGAAGATGGACGGATAGCAATAGCCGCGCGAGGGGTCTTCCTCGACGATGACGGGCTGTGACCAGGTGCGGCCGGCGTCGGCGCTCTTGCGGATGACGAAGGGCCTGCACGCCCATGAGAAGGGGGCGTATTCTCGTCCCGGATAGGCGGGAATGGGGTTGTAAGCGGCGTATAGCGAGCCGGAGGCTTCGTCGCGC
>JAEEGL013451111.1_pt1 | contig 24728 bp, 19 predicted proteins | sample 9134231 | NCBI WGS metagenome assembly JAEEGL01 (sample SAMN16246548, study PRJNA631951) | gut metagenome | biome: gut microbiome; feature: rumen; material: fiber-attached | host: Bos | place: Iran: Karaj | collected 2018-10
CTTATCCCGATGCTTTTTCCTCTTTCCGAGGCTGAAAATCAGCAAGATAAAGCATCGATATCCACTCTTTCTCTTATCCCGATGCTTTTTTCTCTTTCTGAGGCTGAAAACCCGCAAAAAAAGACATCGGAAGCGCCAAAAAAGCGATTTCCGATGTCTTTTTCCCATCAAGGGTCAAGATTCCTCAACACACAGGTTGAAAAAGGTTTCATATTTATCTCGAATTTCCTGTCCGTAATATGGGACCCGGGGGCGGGGTCGAGGGGACATCCTGATCAAAATTTTACGATTGACATACTCTCCTCCGGTGGCTTACAATATGGTTTGCAATAGTCATAATTCCGAATGATATATGCTAAATACAAAAGAATACGAAGACTTAAAGTTTACCGATGATTTTATGTTTTGTAAGATCATGACCACAGACCTCGAATTATGCAGAGAGGTTCTGGAGCTGATCCTTGACATTTCCATCAAAGAGGTTAAGCTACCGGAGGGGCAGAAAGCCAATATCCCGCCAAAGATTAAAAGTTTCTTTGACTATCTCAAAGGCCGGATGCCCAAAGACGATCTCTGCAGAAAGATCGATGACAGTGTCAGGAAAGCTGTGGAGCATAAGGAATGGAGGGATGATTATATGACTCTCTTAATGAAATACAAAGAAATATATGCCGAGGGCAGGCAAGAGGGCGAAAACAAGCTTGGCCGGCTGATACTCCTCCTTACAAAGGACGGACGAGTTGAAGATATCACAAAAGCTGCCTCAGACGATGAGTACAGAGAAAAGCTGTATAAAGAATTTAAGATTGAATAACTACAAAAAAGATGGGATTTGCGTCCCATCTTTTTTACGGATCCAGATCCTTCAACACACAGGTTGAAAAAGGTTTCATATTTATCTCGAATTTCCTGTCCGTAATGCTGAAGAACCGCGCTTCTCTTCTGAAGCCGTCGCTGTCGGTCAGCATGACGGAAACCATCGCGGGCATATCTATGTCTATCACATCGAGGGGTATGGTCAGCGCCACGGGATGATCATTGTTGTTCAGTATGGTCACCACCACATTTTCGCGGTCAAACCTCGCGAATGCGAACACTCCCCTTGCGGTATAGAGGCAGGCAACGGAGCCGTATCTCAACACCGGAAGATACTTCCTCAGGGAGATCATATCCTTATGCAGGGAAAAGAGTTTCATATCCTCGTGTCCCCACGGGAATGCGCGCCTCGAATCGGGATCGGTGAAGCCGCAAAGTCCGACCTCATCGCCGTAGTAGATCGTGGGGCTGCCGGGCCATGTCATCTGGAAGACCACAGCCTCCGCGAATATCTCGGGCCGAACATCCCTCGATGCCGCATCGTGCCCGAGCTGCGCCACTCTTCCGACATAATGGTTTGTCCTTGTTAAAAACCGCGAGTGGTCATGGTTTGAAAGCTCGTTCATCGCGGCATACATCGTGTCCGTAGAGAATGCCCTGCACCTGTTGAACAGTCCGTCCACAAGAGCGTCCGTATTGTTCAGCATATACTCGCTGTATTCGTCGCTGTGCTTTTCCATTCCGGTCAGAAACCAGGTGATCGGCTCCATAAACGCATCATAGTTCATAAGGGTATCCCATTCGTCGCCCTTAAGCCAGCTCTCCGCATTTCCGTAATGCTCCGCAAGTATGATGCTGTTGGGGTTTGCGGTCTTTACGGCCTTTCTGAACCGCTTCCAGAATTTGTGATTGAATTCCTCGGAATGTCCGAGGTCAGCCGCCACATCAAGTCTCCAGCCGTCGCAGTTGTACGGCTCGGAAACCCATTTTGCGCCGATCCGGCATATGTATTCACAGAGCTCTTCCGAGCCCTCGTAATTCAGTTTCGGCAGTGTGTCGAATCCCCACCAGCCTTCGTACGAATTCGGATCATCCGGGTCGCTGAATCTGAAGAAGTCTCTGTATTTGCTGTCCTTGCTTCTGTATGCGCCCTCTTCTCCCTCTTCGCAGTCCGAATAATAACCTTCGCGGTCCATCCACTTGTTGAAAGAGCCGCAGTGGTTGAACACGCCGTCGAGTATCACCTTCATCCCGCGCTCGTGCACATGCTTTACAAACTCCGCAAACCATGCGTTGCTCGCCTCGAGGTTCACCTTATCCGTTGTTCTGATAACGTACTTATTGTTTCCGTACACACCCTCCGATCCCATATCTCTCGCTATGACCGTGAGATGGGGATCGATATGGTCGTAGTCCTGGCAGTCGTACTTATGATTGGACGGCGATACGAACACAGGGTTCAGATAAAGGACTTCCACTCCCAGATTCTTCAGGTAATCCAGTTTCTTCTCGACACCCACGAGGTCGCCGCCGTAGAATCTTGCCACATCGAGCTCCGCAACCGGCGCATTCCAGTCATATACATGCTCCACCGGCATCCCGGCATAGTAGTACTCTCCGTTGTCCACATCATTCGATTTCAGACCATTGCAGAAACGGTCCGGGAAGATCTGGTACATGACCGCGCCTATTGCCCAACGCGGTATGTTCATATCCGGGAACATCCTGAAGCGGTCTGCCCAGTCGTAGAATTCCTTCAAGCCGTTCTTCGTGTAGTAATATATCCGCTCTTCGTAGACCACCTTGAACGCATAATCAAGGTTGGCCGAAGGCTTCTTCATAGTGCAGGAATAATAATCAAAAAAAGGCCCCGATTCCCGAAGTTCCATCGGCAGTTCCATAAAGTCGCACATAAATAAAGGCTTTACCTGCATATTTTTCGGGGTTCTAAGCCTGATCTCAACATTTTCACTTGATCCTTCCGAAACTGGCCTGCAAAATTCCGTCGTGCCGTCGGAGTAAAACGCTTTCAAAAGATCCATTGATCACATCTCAAAATAGTTATTATGGTTATAGTATAGCACATTTTCCCTAACGTGAAAAGAGCGGCCTGGGAAAGCCGCTCTCTTCTGGAGAAGGTATTTTTGTTACTTATGGGGTGTAGCAAAAACTATATATAATGTATTGGGGTTTACGCGTATTATTATACATATTTTTTTCCAAAAGTGTGCACAAACATTAAGAAATTTCAAAAAATCTTTTGTGCAACTTTTACAAAAGCCCCTATGCCTCGAACAGAGCCTCGAATTCTTCCCTCGTGATCCTCTCCTTCTGAAGGAGAAGCTCCGCACATTTATCGAGAACGGTTCTGTTATCGGTAAGCATCTTCTTTGCCTTTTCGTAGCATTCCTCGACCATACGGCGTACCTCGTCGTCTATCACGTTCGCCGTGCTGTCACTGTATGCCTTTGTATGACCGAAATCCCTGCCGATGAAGACTTCATCGTCGTTGTTGTCATATGAGATCAGGCCGACCTTTTCGGAGAAGCCGTATTTTACGACCATATTCCTTGCGGTCGCCGTTGCATCCTTGATATCCTGGGAAGCGCCGGTCGTGATATCGTCGAACACCAGTTCTTCCGCCGCTCTTCCGCCGAGGCTCACGATGATCTCCTGGATCAGCTTGCCCTTTGTGATGTACATCTCATCCTTGTCGGGCAGGGGCATCGTATAGCCGCCCGCAGCGCCTGTCGGGATGATCGAAACCGTATATACGGGGCCTACATCGGGAAGGAGATGGAAAAGGATCGCGTGGCCGGATTCGTGATATGCGGTGATGCGCTTTTCCTTGTCCGAAACTATCCTCGACTTCTTTTCAACGCCTATGCCGATCTTGATAAAGGCTTTCTTTATGTCTTCCCTGCGTACAAACTTTACTTCGTTCTTTGCAGCAATTATCGCCGCTTCGTTTAAGAGGTTCTCAAGGTCTGCGCCCGTGAAGCCCACGGTCGTCTGCGCGATCTCGCTGAGATCCACGTCATCCGAAAGAGGCTTGTTCTTCGCGTGTACCTTTAATATGCTCTCTCTGCCCTTTAAGTCGGGGCGGTTCACGAAGACCTTGCGGTCGAAACGACCGGGTCTCATGATAGCGGGATCGAGGATATCCACACGGTTTGTGGCCGCGAGTACGATTATGCCCTCGTTTACGGAGAAACCGTCCATCTCGACAAGGAGCTGGTTCAGCGTCTGCTCTCTCTCGTCGTGTCCGCCGCCCATTCCTGCGCCTCTGCGTCTTGCAACGGCATCGATCTCATCGATGAAAACTATGCAGGGAGCGTTCTTCTTTGCTTCCATAAACATATCCCTTACTCTGGAAGCGCCGACGCCGACGAACATTTCAACGAAATCGGAACCGGAAACCGAGAAGAAGGGAACTCCCGCTTCGCCGGCAACAGCCTTTGCAAGCATCGTCTTACCTGTTCCGGGAGGGCCGACAAGGATCACGCCCTTGGGTATCCTCGCGCCGACTTCTATATATTTCTTGGGGTTCTTAAGGAAATCCACGATCTCCTCAAGCTGATCTTTTTCCTCTTCAACGCCCGCAACATCGTTGAATGTCACGACTTTGCCGTTGTCGGGGCCAAACATCCGTGCCCTGCTCCTGCCGAAGTTCATCATGCGGGAATTGTTGCCGCCGCTCTGAACCGACATCGATGACATAAACAGGAAGAATATGACTATGATCAGGAGATAAGGCAGGATCGTGGTCAGAAATACATTCTGCGTCTTCACGTCCCTGACTTCGGGCTCCACATTTCTGGCTCTCGCGTCGTCAAACGCAAATGCCGTGTCGACCACATAAAACGACCTTGCCGAGCCGTCCTTCAGCACGAGCCTCACCTGACCGGTTGGCACCTGCTCATTTTGAATTATGACCATCTCGACGATCTCGCCGCGGTTCAGATCCTCGATAAAGTCGTTGTAACCATAGCTCGAATCCGAATTTCCGAGTGACATTGCAAACCATATCAGACCGGCGCCCAGGGCCAGCAGCAATATGTACAGGCCGAGGTTCTTAAAAACTCTTCTACCGTTGTTTTCCACTTTTATTCCTTTCCGGGTTCCAAAACGCCTACATAAGGCAGATTTCTGTATTTCTGTCCGTAATCAAGTCCGTAGCCGACAACAAATGCATCGGGGATCGTAAAGCCCACATAGTCCACCTGGACCTGAACCTCTCTTCTGTCGGGCTTGTCGAGAAGTGTGCAGAGCTTGATCGACTTGGGCTCCCTTACCTTAAGGACTTTAAGGAGGTGCGAAAGTGTCCTGCCCGAATCGATGATATCCTCAACAACTATGACATTCTTGCCCTCGATCGGATCGTCGAGATCCTTGATGATCTTTACTCTTCCCGAAGAAACCGTGCCGTTTCCGTAGCTCGAAACCGACATAAAATCAAGCTTCACGGGTACGCTGAGTCTCTTTGCGAGCTCACATGTGTAAAATACGCTACCTTTCAAAATGCAGATAAGGAGAACTTCCTCTCCCGCATAATCTTTGCTGATCTCATCCGCAAGCTCACGTACTCTCTTTTCGATCTGCTCTTCCGAGATCAAAACCGATATCTTATCAGCCATTATCATTCCTCCGCAGTATTTCTGCATATAGTATATTTTCGGTCTTTTCATCCACCCTGCATATCTCGGCGGAACGGACTCCCGGTATGAGCAGGACTTCGTTTCCCACCGCTGCCACGAGGGTCTTTTTCCTCGCTTTCGCATCTATCTTTTCGTCTTTCAGGATGTCAAAAACCTTTTTTCTTCTTCCGTCCGGATAAACGGCCATCATATCCGCGCTCTCCGCTTCTCTGATGACGATCGGCGGCGCGGGATCGTTAAAATGCTCCGAGAGCCTGTCCAGATCGAAAAATCTGGATGAGCCGTCGTTTTCAAGGCCGCCGTGCGCCTTTACGAACTCAGCGGCGCTGCCCCGTTTTACATGATAGGTCTCCGTACAGAGCCTATTATTACAGTTTCCGTTTTTAATGTCAACGGCATTTTCCAAAGAGCCGGAGCATATGACAAGCGAGTCATATACACGCTTTGCGATAAGGCCGTATTTTAGGTCTGCGACTCTTCCGGTCTGCTTTGTGAGAAGGTCTGCCGCGCACTGTACGTTTATCTCTCCGATGTCCTTTTTTCTGCCTGCCGCAATGCATATGCTCTTATAGATCACGGCTTCCGAGATCAGCGGATCGAGGTTTCTAAGCTTTGCTATGTCAAGGATCCTTATGCTTTCCGTACAGCCGGGCAGCTCGCAGTCCTTAAGTGCCGCTTCCTCCAGTTTTTCCATAAAATCCGACACACGCGACAGATATTCCGCGCTCTGTGCGATATGCCTTACCGCGCGGGGTCTTAGTTCCTCGAGAGCCGGGAGGATCATGTTCCTTATCCGGTTTCTCGTATAGTCATTTTCAAGATTCGTGCTGTCGGTCACATGATCAAGGCCGTTCTCCTTCAAACATTCCTCAATTTCTTCCCTTGAAAGGCACATAAGCGGCCGTATGATATTTCCGTTCTTTTCGTCGATCCCCGCAAGACCTTTAAGCCTGCTTCCTCTGATCAGCTGGAACATCATCGTCTCAGCCCGATCGTTCATATGATGGGCGACTGCTATCCTGTTGCAGCCGTATTTCTTTGCCTTTTCTTCGAAACACTCGTAGCGGAATTTTCTTCCCTCTTCTTCGAGACCGAGGCCGTCACGTTTTGCAAGAGCCGGTATGTCGGCATACACCGCTTCGAACGGTATCCCGCGGCTTTCGCAGAAATCCCGGCAGAACTCCTCGTCACGCCTTGCCTCTTCTCCTCTTATGCCGTGATTCACATGAAGTGCATATATTTTTAAGTCGAAACGTTCCCGTAATTCCCACAGCATAAAAAGAAGACATACGGAATCCGCTCCGCCGGAAAACCCGACGAGGACGCTGTCTCCGATGTCCAGCAAGTGTTTCTCTGTGCAAAAATCGATTACCCTGTCCCGATCAGTCATCCTTTTCCCTGAATATCACTTCATCCTCATAAACCAGGCCGAATTTCTCCCTGGCCATTTCTTCAATGTAGTCCAGCGACTCCATATATTCCGTTTCGTCCTTGAGTTCCTCTTTCTGCTCCTGCCTTGATTCCTTAACTTTCTGCAGTTCGGAATATCTCGCCTGCAGCTCGGCCTTCTTTGCCCGTCCCGCATTTCCCTGAACAGTGAGCGCCACAAACAGAGCGATAACCGCCATGGCGATCGCCAGTATGAAGCCGCCCTGTTTTCTTTTTAAGGATCTCCTGCTCATTTACAGATACCTGAAAAGCTCCTTTGCGTCATCTTTTCCCACAGTCTCCTGTATCCTGAGGACCTCCGCCTTTACGGTGCTGGTCCCGAAGCCTATCTCTATGATGTCTCCGACCTTCACTTCCGCCGATGCCCTCGCAACCTTGCCGTTCACGGTAACGCGGCCCGCATCGCAGGCTTCGTTCGCCACGGTGCGCCTCTTTATGATCCTCGACACTTTTAAGTACTTGTCCAAGCGCATATCATTTCCCCCTGAACCTATAGTCGGATATATTGTATACTTTATTCCAAAAGAAATCAAGAGAATTAAAAAACCGCCGGAGGTTTCCCTCCGGCGGCAATCCGTCATAGTATGAAATTAAACCCTTCGACTTACTTGTTGACAGCGTCCTTTAAGCCCTTACCTGCTCTGAACTTAGGAGCCTTAGAAGCGGGGATTGTGATAGACTTCTTTGTCTGAGGATTTCTACCGGTACGAGCGGGTCTCTTAACAACTTCGAAAGTACCGAAACCTACGAGAGCGATCTTGTCACCCTTCTTAAGAGCGTCTGTTGTTACGTCGATGAATGCCTTTAATGCCTTGTCTGCATCCTTCTTTGTAAGTCCTGCGTTCTCAGCGATTGCTGCAACTAATTCTGTCTTGTTCATTTAAATTTCCTCCTATAGGATAATTTTCTCAGGCCATAGGCCTGTTGCCTACGATGTCCGCAACTGCGGTCAACGCTTATATCCTTTATACCCTTGTTTATATGTTTTGTCAAGGACAAAATGCTTGAAGATGGCTAAAACAAGCCTTTTTGAGCGTTTTTTTATAGAAATTTAATCTTTATTGCCGGTTGATTTTTTACGTATTTTTTTGTCCCATATACTCCCTATTCCCCTGCAACTATCAGAGAAACAAGGTCGAAGGGAACGGCGTTTTCGTCTCCCTCAACGACCTCGATACGTACCTTATGGTGTCCCACTTTGCCGTGGAACTGCAGAAGCTTTATGTCCAGCTTGTCGCCCCAGGTCTCATCGAAATTCCCGTCGAGGATAACCGCGTGTTCTTCGTCACCGTCTATCACGGCCTTCGCCACACAGGCGGGATGCTTCACAAAGCGTACGAACTGCGCCGCGATCTCTGAACCCGTAACATCGAATTCGGCGTAATCGCCCTTTTTGATGCCCGCAAAAGCCGGCTCCACACCGTAAGGCTTCGATACAGTGTCCGATGCGACCTTTGCAGTGAAGGCTTCGCCGCTTGTCTTGTATGCCGCGGGCTTTGTGATCCTCTCGGCATTCTGATAGCGGTTTTCGGTGATCGGATGCGCGATCCTGCCTTCCTCATTCTCACATACGCCGAGTAATTCTCCGGTATGCACGGCTTTTATGAGATCAAGCAGGAGGCCTGCCACCATCTCGTGTCCCTTGTCATTCGGATGGAGATCGTCGGGCGTTATCGACCTCACGGGGATAAGCCCTCTCACAACATCACGGTAGATGCTTGTTTTCACCGATACACACGGCAGGCCGTAGTTCACGCCCACAAGCTCATGCTGATCCTGAGCGTTCGTTCCTGTTTCATACATTACATTATGAAGAATGATGACAGCGGGATGCGACGGCGAAAGCAATATCCTTCTCACAAGGCCCTCGTAGGTTTCGCGGTAGAACAGGGTGTTTTCATCATTTACGGAGAATTCCACGACCACAAGATCGGGGCTGTATTTAAGAAGATCGTCCTCGCACCTTGCGACTCCGAAGTGCGACGTTGTGCCTCCGATCCCCGCATTTATATATCTGAAATCCGCATGCGGATACATTTTCGCAAGTCCGGCCACAGTCTTTGCGGCATAACAGTTTTCGTGAACGGAAGCAAGGGAGCCGTTCGTGATCGAACCTCCGATAAAGCCTACCGTAAGGCTCTCACCCTTTTCCGCCCTGTCAAGAAACCTTATTAGCGGCGTTGTATCGCCCATATATGCAATGGAATCATAATCGATCATAGTGTTTTCCTTTTAAAAATGGGTGAACCGAAACGGTCCACCCATAAGTTTTTATCTCCTGCCGAGATCCGTATCGTCCCAGCGGGTAACTGAATGCTCTTTGATATAAGCCACGATCTCATCGAACTTGCAGAACGCAAGACCCACATAGCTGTCAGCGCAGCCGTAGTAGATCGCGATCTTGCCGCTTGCGGGATCATGAAGCGTTGCGCAGGGGAAGCATACGTTCGGAACGAAGCCTCTCTCCTCGTACCACTCTGTAGGTGTGAGAAGGAAGTTCTCGCATCTGTAGAGCACCTTTGAAGGCTCGTCGAGGTCGAGGATGGCGCCGCCGATGGAATATACATAGCCGTTGCAGGTCTGTGTAACGCCGTGGTAGAACATAAGCCAGCCTTCGCTTGTCTCGATGGGTGCAGCGCCGCCGCCGATCTTTAAGGACTCCCACCATTCGGATGAACGTCCCATTACATGACGGTGTTTGCCCCAGTAAACCAGGTCGGGACTTTCGGAGATGAAGATATCACCGAAAGGCGTATGACCGGAGTCCGAAGGACGCGAAAGCATCATATACTTGCCGTTGATCTTTCTCGGGAAAAGGACCGCATTCCTGTTGAAAGGAAGGAAGGGATTCTCGAGTCTTGTAAAGGTCTTGAAATCAGTGGTCTTTGCGAGACCGATCGCAGCGCCGTACATATCCTGGCACCACATGATGTAATAAACATCATCGACTTTTACAAGTCTGGGATCGTATGCATATATGGGCTGGAAATCATTTCCGGCCTCATCTGTGAAGTGGATCTTCTCTTCCTCAAAGGTCCAATGGATGGCATCCTTTGAATGTCCGAGATAGATCATCGAAACGCCGTTGGTCTGTTCACCTCTGAAAACGCCGATGAACTCGCCGTTGTAAGGCATAACCGCGGAGTTAAAGATCCTTGCCACTTCTTTTGTGGGATAGCGGTTGATTATGGGATTCTCCGTGTACCTCCACACCGGCGCGTGGTTGAACTTCTCCCCGGCAGGGGGATCCTGCCAGGGAATGTTCGGTAATGCCGGAGCGATCATTTTAATATCACTCATATAATACTCCTAAATTGTTTTTTACTTTGCGCCAAGAGTTGCATCAAGAGCGTCCTGAACTTCCTGCTTGTGCATTTCCTGGAACTGAGCGGGTGTAACTGTACCGTTCATAAGTGACCACAGGTCATAGTTGATGCTCATGGAGTTCCAGAGGTCAACTGTGGACTTTGCCATGATCTCCTGCTGGGTTTTGAAGTTGGACTGACGGAGCTCAGGGATCTTTGCGGATGCGTCGATCCACCAGTTCATTGTTGCAGGGTCATCACGCTGTGTGATATCGCCGTCGTACCAGTTCCACATATCATAGAGTACGTTGAATACTGTAAGAGGATCTTCAACGCCTGCAGGGATGATGTAAAGCTCACCGCCCACGTTGTTGAGCTGAGGATCTGTAGCCTGGTTGCCGGAAGGACCTACAGGCCAATGGCAATATGCGATGTCGAAAGGAAGTGTGTAGCCGAGAGTTCCTTCCCAGTCATAGTCGGAACCGTTCTGCTGGTTGAGCCATACGTTGCCCCACCAGAAAGCGATGTTACCGCCTCTGTACTTAAGACGTACATCGTTGGAATCCATATCGCTTGTTACAGGGTAGCAAACGTTCATAACATTATACATATCATAGATCTGCTGAAGAACTTCGGTCATCTTGGAGGAAGAAAGTCCTTCCTTGCTTGTAGAGGCGATGTTTGCGCCGTTGGCAAGCATAAGCTCTTCAAGAAGGTCGGTATCCCAACCGCACCAGCCGTACTGATCGATCTGTCCGTCGCCGTCGGTATCCTGTGTCAGGATCTGCATGTACTCGTTGAACTTATCCCATGTCCACTCGCCCTTTTCCCAAAGATCTCTGGGATCTTCAAGGTTGTACTCCTGGAGCAGCTGGATGTTGAATGCAAGAGGGTTGGTATTAACCATACCGCCTTGACGTCTGATGATGGAAGCCTTTCCGTCGCCCAGATCAAGATAGGTCATAACAACCTGATCGGTGAAGAGGTCGTGATCTGCGGGAAGGATAGTATGAAGGTCAACGGTGAAACCGTTGGTCTGTGCGGGAATAGCCATACCTGCGTCTGTAAGATAGATATCGCAGTCAGGTGCGCCTGCAAGGATGGATGTGTTGATGGATTCCTGAACGCCCGCATATGTAAGGTTCTGCCAGAAGAACTTGAGACCATATCTGTTCTCGATGGTCTTAACGTTCTTGAATCTCTCTTCAAGCTGATGACGGTTAACTGCGTTTGCAGCCTTTGTTGCCTCGTCATCGCCTTCTTTATCCTGGTTTACAGCCCAGTCTGCGCTGTCGGAAAGATCTGTATCCGCACTGTCATAGTGCTGAACCCACCATGTTCCGATGTGGATGTCGTTGGTTCTTCTCTTTCCGGTGTCTGTACTGGTAGGTGCCTTGGTTACAGAAGCGGCCTGGTCACCGTTCGCAACCACAACCTGCTCGGGCTGCTTTGCTTCTCCGCCGCATGCCGCAACACTTGCGATCATTGCAAGAGAAAGTACGCAAGCAAGTGCTTTCTTATACTTAAACATTTATTATTCCTCCGTTTATTACTTGTTAACTACTGCAGAAAGAACCTGGCAGTTGTAGCCGGGGAAGAACATTCCTCCGTTTGCCGCATACTTAGCTGCTGCTTCCTTGGTGATGGTGAATGTGATCGTTGTTGCTCCGAGATCGTCGAAAATGAGGGCGCCGTCATCCTGGAAGTGGATAACTCCGTTTCCTGCGGATGTGATATCTACGAAATCTTCTGCTACGGGCTTTACCCAGCCTGCATCTGTAGCGAAGATTCCTGCCCAATCGGAAGGATTGAGAACAAGTACCTCAAGAGATACGCTTACTGCTCTGTCTGCATCTGCAAAGAATGCTGCGGGGATGCCTACGCCTGTTGTCCAGTCGCCCTGATACTCAAGGTTGTTGGTCGAGAAGAAGGTATCGTGGCAAACCATTGCGGAAAGAACCTGGCAGTTGTAGCCCGGGAAGAACATGCCGCCGTTTGCTGCATACTTTGCTGCCGCTTCCTTGGTGATAGTGAATGTGATCTGTGTTGCGCCGAGATCGTCGAAGATGAGAGCGCCGTCATCCTGGAAGTGGATAACTCCGTTTCCTGCGGATGTGATATCTACGAAATCTTCTGCAACAGGCTTTACCCAACCTGCATCTGTAGCGAAGATGCCTGCCCAATCGGAAGGATTGAGAACAAGTACATCAAGAGTTACGCTTACAGGGCCTTCAGCATCTGCAAAGAACGCTGCGGGGATACCAACGCCTGTTGTCCAGTCACCCTGATACTCAAGGTTGTTGGTTGAGAAGTAGATGTCATGGCTTACCATTGCTGAAAGAACCTGGCAGTTGTAGCCGGGGAAGAACATTCCGCCGTTTGCCGCATACTTGGCTGCTGCTTCCTTGGTGATGGTGAATGCGATCTGTGTTGCGCCGAGATCGTCGAAGATGAGAGCGCCGTCATCCTGGAAGTGGATAACACCGTTTCCTGCTCCGGTAATATCAGCAAAGTCTTCTGCAACAGGCTTTACCCAACCTGCATCGGTAGCAAAGATGCCTGCCCAATCGGAAGGATTGAGAACGAGTACATCAAGTCTTACGCTTACGGGACCGTCCGCATTCTCAAAGAATGCTGCGGGGATGCCCACGCCTGTTGTCCAGTCGCCCTGGTACTCAAGGTTGTTTACGCTCTTGAATGTTGTATCGCTGACTCTTGCGGAAAGAACCTGAAGGTTGTAGCCGGGGAAGAACATTCCGCCGTTAGCCGCATACTTGGCTGCTGCTTCCTTGGTGATCGTGAATGAGATCTGTGATGCGCCGAGATCGTCGAAGATGAGAGCGCCGTCATCCTGGAAGTGAATAACACCGTTTCCTGTTCCGTCGATATCTACGAAATAATCAGCAGTAGGTTTTACCCAGCCTGCATCTGTTGCGAAAATACCTGCCCAATCGGAAGGATTGAGAACAAGTGTGTCAAGAACTACGCTTACAGGTCCCTGAACATTCTCAAAGTAAGCTGCGGGGATGCCTACGCCTGTTGACCAGTCGCCCTGATACTCAAGGTTGAGCTTGCAATCTCTGCCGTAAGCAACTTCCTTAACTTCGTCACTGCCTGCAAGAGGTGAATCTGCTGCTACAAGAACTGTTGTATCGCAGGGAACAAGGTTGCCCTGAAGGTCGATGAGCTTAATGTTATCGATCCACATACCGAGCTTTCCGTTTACGTCATCTTCCTTACTGATGATGATGTAGTTGTGCTCGCCTACTGTGAAACGGGATTCGAGCTCATAGCTTACTGTCTTGGGGTTCTTGTTCTCAAGATATACTGACCATGCGCCTTCCTTTGTCTTTGTTCCTGCGCCTTCACCCGTGTAGGTGTAAAGGTTTCCGGAAATGGGACTGAAGGAATCTCCGCCAAGTGTTCCTATATCGAACTTGATCTCGGTAACATCGCCGACTCTGTCTCCGAGCATAGCATCAAGGTCGATACCAACGTATGCTTCCTTTTTGCCGTATGTGTTGTTGATAGCCAGAACCTTGGATCCGTTGATCTCCTCGATCGTAACCTTACTGTTATCGGAACCGATGGTAGGCTGTGTGATCGCTACGAAACCGAAATTTCCGTCTTCAAATGTGATACTTGCTTCTCCTCCCTCAATTGCCGGTACCGGTGTGGGCTTCGGCGTGTTTGTAGGTGTAGGTGTTGCGGGAGCCTCCGTAGGTGACGGTGTAGGTGTTGCCGTTACCTGAACCGGTGCAGGTGCCTCTTCTCCGCAGGCAGTTGCGGTAAATACCATAACTGCTGCCATCAAAAGAGCTACTAAACATTTCTTCACTTTTTTCTTCCTCCTTAATTTTTGGTTACAGATGCGTTGCGCTTATCCTACAATACCGCTTCGCTCAACGCCCTCTATAAAGTTTTTCTGCAATGCCAGATAGATTATGACAACCGGTACGATAACAAGCAGTGCGCCGGCATCGCGGTAGAGTTCCTGAAGCGTCAGCGAAAGGATCTGGTCCTCATTGGCGATTATGCCCTGCAAACTTGCTATTCTTTTACTGATTGCCGTACTGTCCGGTATCAGAAATAACTTCGCAAAGAATACGTCATTGAACTGCCATACGATGGAGAAAACCGTGACAGTAATGACAGCCGGCATTGCGTTCACAAGCATGATCCTCATGTATGTGTAAAACATTCCGGCACCATCCACGAATGCAGCCTCCTCTATCTCCTTCGGGAGACCTCTGAAGAACTGATTGAAGATGTAAATGAACAATCCCGACCTGAGTCCGCATCCGAGTATGGTCATAACATACATGGGAATGACCGTACCCATGGAGCCTGCGGTACCTGTAAGCATTGTGCCGAGGCCGAAGGGATCGAAACTCTTAAAGGTCATATAGAGCGGAAGCATGATCGTATGCGAAGGGATTACGATCGTGATGATCACGCAACCGAATAAAAACTTTTTGAAAGGGAAACTGAATCTTGCAAAGCCGTAACCCACCATCGAGCATACAAGGAGCTGGATGACCGTGATCGTTGCGGTATATGCGAGGCTCTTTGCGGCTGTCTTCCAATAGTCCAGTCTCAGTATCGCAAGCTTGTATTTTTCAAGCGTCGGATGATGAGGCAGGACGAAGACCATAGGGTTAAAGGCGTCCGCATCGGATTTGATCGAGTTTACGAACATACCGATAACGGGAGCAAGGATGACATAGCTTACACCGATCAGGATAACGTACTTGAATATCGTGAGAAGCACGTTCTTTATCTCGTTGCCGGCTATCTTCATCTTGAGAGGGTCATTTATTGTTTTCTTCGCTTCGGAAACCAAAGCTTTTGCGTTTACTTTCATATGTCCCTCCCTCCTTTACAAGGTATTGTCAGGATTGCTGCTCAATCCTGACCTTACGTCGGAACGCATTATAGTAATTTCACTTCGTTTCATTGGCGTTCCTCCTTTAGTTATAGTAGAACGTTCTCTTCTGGATGAGTCTTACGATGATGACCAGTATAGCGCAGGTCACAACCGAGCTTACGATCGAGAATACGGAACTGAGTCCGTAGTTTTTCTCGGTAAAGGCTGTCTTGTACGCCATATCTACCACTTCACTGTTCGTAAAGCTGTCGACGATCGTATAGACCACGTTGGTAATGATGTGAGGCATTACCATCGGGAAGGTCACCTTCCAGAAGGTTTCATAGGCCGTTGCGCCTTCGATCTTCGCAACCTCATACATGGATGAGGGGATGGACTGCAGCGCCGCTATGAATATGATGATCTGAACACCGGAGGCTTTGATTATGTCATTGATCCGCCCGACCGCCGAGGAGATGTACTCCAGGATGGACGATGGAAGTCCGAGGTTCATAAACATGCTTACAAGGTAATCAATGCTAAATGCGATGTTGGATGTGTCTCCGCCGGAAACTTCGCTTGCCTGTGCGGAAATACCGCCGTTCATCATCGTCTCCGCGAGGTCCATCATTGCCGATATGGCACCCGAGTTAAGGATGACCGGCAGGAAGAAGATTGCTCTGAAGAAAGGTCTTCCGGGGAACTTCTTGTTTAAGAGCATCGCCATAAACAGACTGAAGAATGTGACCAGAGGCACATCGATCAGCATATTCGCAACCGATGTCGTGAGGACCTGCTTGAAGGAGCCGTGCTCACGGAAAGCGTAGATGAAGTTGTTAAGTCCGACGAACTCAAGCGAGTAGCCGCCCACGTTCGCATTGACCGTCAGCTTGGAAAGACTGAACTGTCCGGTCATAATGATCGATCTCACATAGAAGAGGAGGAAGCCCACAAACCATGGCAGGATGAAGATATATCCCATTATCATCCTCTTCGTCGAAAGGGATAATTTACGTTTTTTCTTCTTCATTTATATCCCCTCCGTTCTGTAAGACTTTGCAGGGATCGTGATACCGTCGATCTCTGCGGGTGCGTCGCCGTAGTTGATGTAGATCGTGACGCCGTTGCTGTATGTAACCGCCCTTAACTGTCCGACCGCTGTGTGGTTTACCATATAAGCGCCTTCGACATATTTTAAGGCCGAGTTTACAAAGTTGTATGCATCTGCCGCTTCCTGTTCGTAGTTTGCGAACGTTGTTGCATAGAAGCGGTTCAGGCCGGTATTCTTCATCTTGCTTGCCTCTTCCCATGTGAAATGGTAGTGAGGAGCCGTACCGGTCTCGATGAGCTTAAGGAGAGTATCCTTCTCCGAATAGCTGTCTTCGTAGTTTAAGAGCTTCGAAGAATAATCGATGCAGCCGTGGATGATCATCTGATAGAGCGGTATGCTTGCATCACAGATGAAGTAGTCGTTTCCGTCCACAGGTACATTTATGATGTCGTTGGTGTATGCGAAGCCGTATGCATTCGCATAGTCCATAAGGATCGACTTTCCGGTGCCCTCTATCGCATCAAGCTGTCCGAGAACAACATTTAAGGCCTGATCGCGGTCTATGATGTTCGTCCTCTTCTTGTCGGACTGCAGTGTGTTTCCGAGGTCTCTGAGAGAGATACCGTCGAGCGCGATGTTATCGATCTTCTTTACGAACTTGCCCACATATCTCGGAAGGAATCTGGGAGACAGCATATCATATCTTGTCTCCATATATCCGAGGGATGCGGTGTTTCTGAGTGTCGTCGGATCGTTCTGTCCGAAGGCTGCGACATAGCCGCCGCCGTAATATCTCGAGCTCTCGGCGTTATAGTTGAAGCCGTTGTCCGCGAAGGTGACCTTCTGGAAAGCAACGTCTCCGTAGAGAAGGCCGCCGAGGGAGTTCAGAGTGTTTTTAAGGTCCTTGAGCCCCGACTTTCCGCCGAGCTTCAGGTTTACCTTGATCCTGTCCGCCGTATCGTGATAGTAGCCGTCGTTGAACCAGCCCTGAAGATTCATGATCTGGTTGTTTATGCCTTTTTCGGAAAGGGACTTCGCGATCTTCTCGGCCTCGTCGAATTCCGTCATGCTGAATACGTGGAGGTAACCGACGCCGAGGATATGTCCGGTCTCCTTAACGCCTGCGATCACGTCGTAGTAGAAAGGAATGTCGCCGGTCCGTCCGTTGGGCGAAAGCTTGCCTTCTTTGATCAGCTTTTCGCGGTAGTATGTCGCCATACCCGAGTAGCCCTTGTATTCTTCCGTAAGGAAGGAATATCTGATCTGCATGTTTATGTCATAGAGTTTTTCTTCCATGACATAGGTGTCGGTCTTGGCATTTCCGAACATTACGAGGTTGTCGGTGTTTCTTATTACAAACGTTGTGTAAGCGTAGTTGTAATCGTTGTATACTCCGGAGATGTTTGCCGAAACGGTTGCGATCGTTGCACCGTGCTCGACTGTAGCAACTATACTCCTGTCATCGTAGCACAAGCCGAAGATCGGAAGTCTTGCGTCGTCGGTCTCCTCAAGGGTCGTGTAGTTCGCGGTCAGGGGATCGATACCGTATATGTACTGCGAATACTGTGCTGCGGCTGTCTTTCCGTTGTTGAAGTTTATGATGGCGCCCGAGCCGTTGGGAACGACCATATAGCCGTTGTCGTCATAGCTTGACGCTCCCATGTAACGAAGGAGCTGTATCCTGTAGATGTAGCCGGGTCCGTGCTCTTCGATGCCCTTTGCGGGGATGTTTACGACCATGGAATCGCCGTCAAGTCTGTATTCCAGCGGAACTACGAAATAGGTCATGCCCTCTTTTCCGATGTTCTGGGGTTCGCCCACGGAATAAACATAGCGTATGCCGTTTTCGATGCCTTCGTACTTATAGTTCTTTGAAGCAACGCTCTTGCTGTAGGAATCGTAGTTAGCCGAAGCAACCGCGGTGTTGTAGAACTGAAGTATGAACTGTGCTTTCAGGTAGTTCTTGTTGACCGACTTCGCGATCGTGTCCTTATCGGCATTCACGGGGTTCGTGTAGCTGACGGAGCCGTTTCGCTTATCGTAGACAGCAACATTGCAGGTCTCGGTATCGGTGTAAAGTTTTAAGTACTCGTTTTCGGCAACGAGCTTAAAGCCCGGAACACTGCTCTTTGCCTCGTTGATAAAGTGCATCTCCGTTCCCTGCTCGTAGTCGTATGTCTGAAGATATTTCTTATGACCGTTGTAGCTCTTGAACCTTACCACATAGTAGATCAGGTAGATAACGGCGAATGCCGCGACAGCTGCAGCCAGTGTCAGCATTATCTTCTTTGCCAGGCTCATAGGGAGCTTGACACGTTCTTTTTTGTTTCTCTTCATGTCATTCTCCTTATGTTCTGAATATCAGTTCGGTATATATGCTGCGTAAGAAATTGTAAACCTTACCGATGAGGTTTGTGAGCAGGAGTGCAAGGAACACGATGATCAGCATTGCAAGGAATGTAAGTATCAGTGTTCCCAGCGTCTTTCCGGCCGAGAAATTGTGGACCTGCATTATGCCGATGATGATCATTATCACGCCCCAGGCTACGCATACGCCTAGGATGATCGAGTAGAATGCCTGTTCCTCGTCCGCTACCGCCTGACTCACTATAGTCGAAAGCACAAGACCGATCGTGATCGGCATAGTGCCGTAACCTACTGCCGTAAGTATGTCCTTCATTCGTCCCTCGCCGCCCATAAGGCAGGTGATGGACCAGTTGCTGACACAGAGCAGGATGTAAAATGCAAGGACGCCGAAGAACTCATATAAGCTGTCGACCGTCCTCGGGTCTATGTCATTTACGACAAAGCTTGCGAGAAGCCTGTTTGCCGAGAAGGACGCGCTGAACAGGATGACCATCAGGAAAGCGATCGGAAGGCTGCCCTTGTCCGAGTGCCTTATCCAGTAGTATCCGTCAACGGGATGAGTAAGGGTGTAAAGGAGATAACTCCATTTTTCTTTTGAAAATGCTTTAGTTATCATCATTTGCCTCCCTTCTCTTCTTTCTTATCCTCTTAAATACCAGAACGCCTGCGATCAGTACCGCAACACCGGTCAGGAACCAGCTCGCGTTCTTCTTTAAGATGTCATTTCTGTAACGCTTGAATGCGATCGAATAGTAGTCGCGGTTCATACCGAGCTCAAGGTACTTCATGGCCTTTTTGTAATCGCCGGCGGAGAGATATGCCTTTCCGATACCGGTGTTTGCAAGCTCATTGTTCTCATCGAGTTCCAGAACCCTCTGCCAGAGAGGCACGGCTTCCGTCTCGTCTCCGTCAAATCTCAGGCCGACCGCCTTATTGATCAGGTCGCCGTACTCTGTCACCTTGAACGAGATGATCGTTCCTGCTGTGGCATCGAGAACAGCAAGTCTGTCGCCGAACTCCTCGATCGCCACGGGCATCTGGAAGGTACCCATCTGGGTGCCGAGGCCTCCGAAGATGTAGAGGAGGTTGCCCTCGTGATCGTATGTGAAGATCCTGCCGCGCTTACGGTCAAGACATGAATATATGCCGTTCTTTCTGTAAACAACGTCCGTGAACTGCGAAGGGCCGTAGTAATCGCCGGTACCGCTGATCTGAAGATCGCCGCCGAGATTGCCGTTCTCACCCTTCTTTATGACATCCTGTCCGCTCGGATTCAGGCGTCTGACGCCCTGGATACCGTCGGATGTGATGTTCGTCGCATATATGAAGCCCTCGGGGTCAACGTCTATGCCCGTGAATTCGGTCGGGATGAAGAGCTTCTGATTTGCTCTCTCCTCCTTTGTCGCAAGTCTTCTCCAGAACTTCTCCCAAAGGGAGATATCAACGGATATCGTTCCGAAGAAGCCTGTGAACTGGCCGTCTGTTTCGAAGACCATTATACCTTCGAACATATTCTGTGCTATGACGTAGATACGGTCGGCGTAGTCAACCGCAACCTTGTAAGGTGTGAAGACGAAGCCCGCATCAAGCGATCTCGATTTCGGATCCGAAACGATCTGCTTAAGCTTATATGCCGAGTCAAAGATCAGCACTCTTTTGTTCTTTGAATCCGCCACATATATGTTTCCTTTTTCGGAAACGCATACGCCGTAGGGACGGCCGAGTTTGTCCTGCTTGCCGTTGTTGTCGAAGGTCGTGAGTATCTTTATGACCTTCTCCATCTTGTTGTCCAGAACGACTACGCGGTCGTTACCGGTGTCGGCCACAAGTACCTCTCCCGTCGGGGATTTGCATATATCCTGCGGTGTCTTGAAATCTCCTATGGAAGCGCCTTCGTAGTAGAAGTTCCTTCCGTAGAGAAGCGTGTCGGGCACATATGCCGCAGGTGTGTAATGTATGTATTCTCTGTAATCGTAATTGTATGAATCGTATGGAACATCATCGGCTTTGACCAATGCCGCAGGCGTATTTGCCATAACAACGACTGCTGCAAGAAGTGCCAAAGGTCGAGCCAATTTATTCAATTTTCTCATATGAATCTCCTCTGAATGGTTTCTTTTGCAATCGTTATCAATCCTTCATACCGGATGTGGTCATCGTTTCAAGGACGTTTCTCTGGCAGATCAGGAAGAAGGTGATGGGTACAGCGGCTATGATGAAGGTTACCGCCGCGCCTGCGCCCGCTCTTGCCGCGCCGCCCGCCGCTATCTGGTTCAGGCTGTACTGCAGAGGCTTTAACTGCTCGTCTCTTAAGAAGGTCGAGCCTGTGTTGCCCCACATCTGCTGGAACTGGAATATCGCGAGTGTGAGCCATGCGGGTTTAACGTTCGGCATTACTATGGACCAGAAGATCCTGTATTCCGATGCACCGTCAAGTCTTGCGGATTCCATAAGCGAATCCGGGATCTGCTCCATGAACTGCTTCATGAGGTAGAGGCCCATACCGAAGGAACATGCCGGAAGGATCAGTGCCCAGTAGGAATTGTTGATATGCAGCCAGGATATGATCATATACTGGGGCGTCTGCGTAACCTGCCACGAGAACATCATGGACATTACTACAAACGCGAAAAGTATCTTTTTGCCCGGGAAGTCGTGCTTTGCCAGCGGATATGCCGCCATCGAGGCTATGATAACGTGTCCCACCATACCGCCGCCGGTGATGATGATCGTGTTAAGCATATATCTGGAAAAAGGTACCCAGGAGTCGTTCACCAGAACGAAGAGGTCGGAGAAATTCTCGAGTGTGGGGTTTCTCACGAAGATCTTCGGAGGGAACTGGAACAGTTCGTCCAAAGGCTTCAGGCAGTTGTTGATGATCATTACGAGAGGAAGGATCATCGCGACACCGCATATGGCCATAAGTACAAAGAGTATCGTATTGCCCGCTGCGGAGCGGTTCAGTTTTTTCTCACGGCGCTTGAAGATACCGAGTATCTTGCCCGTTTTTTTCTTTTTGATCTTCTGTCCCATTATGCACCAACCCTTCCCAGAACTTTCTGAACGAGTTTATTGGTGCCGACCATGAGGATGAAGAGCACTGTTGCTATCGCGGATGCGTAACCCATTTCAAAACGTACTGTACCGTAGTCGAGAAGGTGGGTAACAACCGTAGCGCCGGCATAGTTGACGGAAGGATTTCCGGCAAGCGCTATCGATACGTCGCAGATCGCGAAGGATGATGTGATCTGCATGACCGCACCGAAGAGGAGCTGAGGCTTCATGCTGGGAAGCGTTACATACCAGAGTTCCTGCCAGCGGTTCTTGATCCCGTCGAGAGCAGCCGCTTCGTACAGTGTCTTGTCAACGGTCTGGAGACCTGCGATGAACGACAGGAAGCCGGTTCCGAGAGACAGCCACAGCTGAACCACAACGAGGGTCGGAAGAACGTAGCTTTCGGTCTTCATCCACTGCACCGCTTCATCCAGGATGCCGAGCTTCAGAAGGATACCGTTTAAGTAGCCGTATCTGTCGCCGGAGAGGATGAGGTTCCATACGACATATGCGTTACCGCAGATGGAAGGCGCATAGAACACAAGTGTGAGGAAGGCTCTGAGCCAGCCCGTGAATTCGTTGATGATCCATGCGAAGAGCAGGCAAAGCATATATGACACGGGGCCCGTAATGACCGCAAGGATCAGTGTGTTTTTAAGCGAGATCAGGAAAATGTCGTCCTCGAGGAAGAGCTTTATGTAGTTCTTCCAGCCTACGAACTGAGGCATTTCCAGCATATTGTAGTAGGTGAAGCTTAAGCCCATCGACATTGCGACGGGGATGATCGTGAAGAACGTGAACAGGATGAAGTAGGGAGCCAGCATTACATAACTTGCTTTTTCCTTTTTGAGGCGGTAGGAAAGCTTGTTCTGCTGGGACGCGATCACGTATGCGCTCGGCAGCTCGCCATGTTCTTTTACTTTTTCAGACATATGCTTTCCTCCTATTCCGTTATGCCGAGTTCTTCCATCTTGTAGCGGATCTCGGCATTTATGTAGATCACTTTATCCATCAGCTCTTCACGGGGTGAAGCCGTGTCGTTTTTGGTGACTACCGAGTAGAAGGCGTTGTTTACGTTTCTCCATGTATAGTAGCCGCCGGGCACCTGAGGAATGCCGTGTACGCACTGCATCGAAGCCTTGAGCGCGTTAAAGTCGGATACGGGCCAGGACATATTTGTAAAGGCCTCGTAGTTAGCGGTGGGAACACGCGCGGACGAACCCATCAGGGATTCCATCTCGCGTCCGTAAAGAGTCTGGATCTCGGCGCTTGTCCACCACTTGATGAACTCCCAGGAAGCATCGGGCTCCTTGGTGTCCGCCATTATCATCGATGCAAGGCCCGTGCAGGCTACGGTATGGTCTACCGTGCCGTTCGCCTTTACGGTTCCGGGGATCTGGGTGAATGTCCAGAGCCCCGCGATATCGGGAGCGGAAACCGCAAGGTTGTTATAAGTCGTGTAATCGTCGATGACGATCGGGCATTCGCCTGTACGGAAACGCTCCTGAACGGAGGTCTCGCGGTCCAGCTTGTAGTCCGTGTAGTAGTTGCAGAAGATCTTGAAGACTTCGACCGCCGTATCCGAGTCGAGGTCGGAAGCCGTTCCCTTTGCATTGTAGTACTGTCCGTCATTCTGGAACAGCAGTGATGCGAAAAGCTGCTCGTTCGGCATCATACCGAATTCCATCTGGTTCTTTGCAAGTACCGTCATCGCAACCTTTACATCGTCCCATGTCTCGGGAACATCGAGGCCGATCTCCGCAAGTATGTCCTTACGATAGAACATAACGGGGAAGGTGATCGTCTCGGGCAGCGCATATGCGGCGCCGTCATATGAGAACTGGGTGGTGACCGCTTCGGGGAAGCTCTTTATCACTTCGTAATAATCGGGGAACCGGGTAAGGTCCAGAACCGCGTTTCTTACGCCGTAGTTTACGGGAGTGTCGTTACCGGTGTAAAGCACGGTTCCCGCGGGGGTGTTTGTACTTGCGACCTGAATTGCGACATCGGGGCCTTCGCCTACGAGCGAAGCCTTTAAGAGTGTGTTCATATCAACGAGCTGAACGTTTACGGATACGCCCTTTTCGGGAGTGAAGCTTTCGTCGATCAGCTGCTTTATGACATTGGCCTGGTCACGTCCGGAACCGATCCAGAGTGTGATCGTCTTTGCGTTCTTGTCTGTCGAAACATTACCGATCTGGTTGTAGTCGATAATGAAGGAGTAGAACAGTCTCCTGACCTCATGGCCGAGCTTTGTGAAGAAGCCGGTCTTCCTGAGGCCTGCGCCGGTATCGGGCGAGTGTACCACGATCGCATCGATCGCGAGAGGCTGCGAAATAACGTTTGTGATCCAGGTTCCCAGGGCTCTGATGTTGGATTTGAAGGAGCCGAGGACGCGGACCACGTAGTCGTTGTCTCTGATGAGTTTTTCAAGCTGGTCGCTCATTGTGATGAGCACCGTCTTCTTATCGGAGTTCTTTCCGGCAACTGTCTCGAGTTCCGCAAGTGCCTCGTCGAGGAGATCCTTTGCCGCTTCAAGTTCGGAAGTAAGATCTGTGAGTGATGCTTCGATCTCGTAGTCTCTGTAGGTGTCGGGCGAAACGCCGGTGATCTTTATGATCTCACGGTAGATGGAGTTGAGCTGCTGCAACGCTTCCTGCACAAGACCCACGATCTGCGCGAAGTCGCCGAGCACGACCTCCATCCTCAGTGTATGTGTCCCTTTTTCAAGATAGAACTTATAGGGCTCGCCGTTCTTATCGGAGATCGTGTCGATCCTCCAGTCCTGTGCATAACCGAAGCCGTATGCGTTCAGTTCTTCGAACGGTACCACACCGTCTATCGAAATTCTTCTGGAAACCTCAAGACCTCTCGAGAAGTTCTGCTTGTCTCTTAAAGAGATCTCGTAATATCCGCTCTCGGGAGCGTTGAATTCCCATTCTATCCACTGGCCGACAAGTCTCCAGGAATTGCCGCCGATGATGTTGTTCAAGAGTTCCTTCGGGCTTGCGGGATTTACTTCGGAAGAAGCCTGATCCTGCTGGGGATAGAGCATCTGTGAGGATGTCTTTGCGGCATATTCACCCTCGATCGTGATCAGATGACCTGCCGTATCCTTTGCGCCCGCCTTGTCCCACGCCGCTTTTACCTCGGCATAGGGC
>JAEEGL013391703.1_pt1 | contig 24727 bp, 22 predicted proteins | sample 9134231 | NCBI WGS metagenome assembly JAEEGL01 (sample SAMN16246548, study PRJNA631951) | gut metagenome | biome: gut microbiome; feature: rumen; material: fiber-attached | host: Bos | place: Iran: Karaj | collected 2018-10
AATAGACCTGGTTGACAGAAGCCAGAGCGCTCGTCAGGATGAGGATCTTGAACGGCATGACGACCCAGATCGTATAGAAGCACATGACGAACATCTTGGCCCAATACGGACCTTCGATGAAATCCACCGATCCGCCGCCGAACCACTTGATGACCAGGTTGATCATACCATCGGTATAGGGCGTCTTCTTGAACAGGATCATGAAGACAAGGCCGACTGCCAGCGTATTGGTGACGTACGGCAGGAAATAGACCGTCTGGAACAGGTTCTTCAACGGTTTGATGGAACTGAGCATGACTGAGATCAGCAGCGCGATGCCCGTGGAAAGCGGCACCGTGATGATGACCAGCAGGAACGTATTCTTGATGGCCTGCAGGAAATACGGATCATGCAGCACATAAGAAAAGTTGTATAAGCCGATGCCCCTGTAGCTCTGGGACGCGGAATTATAGCCCTCCTCCACGGAATACACGACGACGTCGATCAGCGGGTAGACCATAAACACGGCCAGGAACAGGATGGCCGGCAGCAGATAGAGCCAGCCTTTGAGATTGTTTTTCCCACTCATGATCAGGCCTCATCCTTCTACAAGGATCCGCTCCTCGGTCTCGTGATCGAAGATATGGACCTTATACGGTTTCAGTGAGAACCGTACTTTTTCAGCGTCCTGATCCACTTTGTTCTCCGCGGTATCGATGATGGAACGGATCTGCACGCCGGTGAACGCCGGATGCGTGGAAACGACACTGGTGTCGCGTCCCATGATCTCCACAGCAGAAAGATCACAGACCAAAGGTCCGTTTTTGTCCAGGATGAAGCCCTCGGGACGCACGCCGACCCAGACCTTGCGGTCATCCACATTCTTCATCGCCAGCACGTCCTGGTCTCCGATGAACAGGCGTCCGCCCTTGACTTCGCCCTCGAACACGTTGATCGGAGGCGTGCCCAGGAACTTGGCAACGAAGAGGTTGACCGGATTGTCGTACACGTTCTGCGGCTTGTCGATCTGTTGGATCGTGCCGTCTTTCATCACGACGATCAGGTCGGAGATGCTCATGGCTTCTTCCTGGTCATGAGTGACGAAGATGGTCGTAACGCCGGTATTGCGCTGGATACGGCGGATCTCCTCACGGGTCTGCAGGCGGAGACGGGCATCCAGGTTGGACAGAGGCTCATCCAGCAGCAGGACCTTCGGCACCTTGACCAGCGCGCGGGCGATCGCCACACGCTGCTGCTGACCTCCGGACAGCTCGCTGGGCTTGCGGTTCATATAAGGTTCGATCTGCACAAGCTTCGCCACTTCGTCAGCCTTGGCATACATGGCCTCCTTGGTCATCTTGTCCTTGCCCTTCAGGTTCTGCAGCGGGAAGATGATATTGTTGCGGACCGTCAGATGCGGATACAGTGCGTAGTTCTGGAAGACCAGACCCACACCGCGGCGCTCCGGCGGCAGATCCGTCACATCGTCCTCGCCGAAGAAGATCCTGCCATCGGACGCCTTCTCCAGACCGGAGATCAGGTTCAGCGTGGTACTCTTTCCACAACCGGACGGTCCCAACAGACCGATCAGCTTGCCATCCGGGATCTCAAAATCAAAATCTTTGACCGCGATGACTTCTTTCCCGTCTTTGTTGCGGGAAGGAAAACGCTTGTACAGATGCTTCAGTACAACTTTCATGTGGTTTACCCCTCGACCTTTTATTTATTATATTTCATGTACAGTTCGACCCGTTTTTCAGGATCCGGTTCTTTGGCCACAAGATATTCGTGCAGCCTGCGGATGTATACGATGTGCAAAAACCCTGCCGTAACGATCAAGGTAAAGAACAGGACGACCGCAATGATCAGGATCAGCAGAAAGTCCTTCTGGATCGCTCCATGCACGTTGATGATGAAGATCCCCGGCAGGAATGAAGCTGCCAATGCGAAGATGACCGGTATGATCATCGAAAGGACTTTGATCCAATGCTCCATTTTTCGCACCGACTCTTTACGTTTTTCATAGCGCTCCGGCGCATAGGGTGGAATATGTCCGTCCAAGTGATCTCCCCCTCCTTTATTTCAGTATCGCACGGATCCGGACCGGGCCTTCCGGCGCGGCGACCAGGTTTTCCTTGAGGATCCGTCCTTCAAACACAGGTTCATCGTTCAGGTACAGTTCCTGTACAGTATACGTCTCAGGATCCAGCCGGAACGGGTTCTCCAGAGTGATCTGGAGCTTGCGGCCGGCAAATTCCAGACTGATGCAGGCTGTGCCTTCCGCATCGAACTGTTCTGCCAGGAGCGCCGGCTCGATGCACAGGTCACCATCCTGTCCCCGCACGCCAAAGACCTGCGTGACCAGTGTCATCATATACCAGCTGGCGGCACCCGTCAAGTAATGGTAAACGCCACGTCCATCCGGACGGAAATACTCCGGGATACCCGGATAGATGCGGCTCGTGTCCAGATCAGAGGCTGCCTGGTACAAGGCCTTCAATGATTTCCATCCAGCCCGTGCAAAACCGCGGCGGTAGAGCGCGTTGGCGAACATGACCGCCATATGGGAGAAGACGGCGCCATTTTCTTTTTCACCATAGGCGAAACCGAACATGCGGCCCATGTCCATCTTGACTTCATGGAAGTTGGTATTCAGGCGGTATCCCCCGCCCTTCTCATCATACAGGTACCGGTCGGCGCTTCTGCAGATCTCTGCAACCTGCGCCTCATCAGCCGTACCGCTCATGATCGTAAAGACCTGACCCGTCAGCATCATGCGTGGTCCGGAGGCGAAATCCGGCCCCTCAACACGCTGGCGACTGTCATCATAGTAACTGTTGAACCAGCCGAGGCCCTCGTCTGTGCGGATCCATTCCTGTCCCCGGATCAGATCCATCAGCCAGTCCGCCTTCGCTTCCAGGTCGATGATCATCATATTGATGGGCAAGGTGGTCTTCCGGCCGGAGATCGTCTGCGCACAGGTCGAAAGATAAGTATCCAGGCAAGCGACCCGAGCTGCAGGATCCTCAAAAGACTCGGTATCCATGTTCATCAGGATCTCCAGTTCAGCCGCCACTTCGATCGTCTCGACGTGATACTGTTCCTGCAGGTCGGTCAAAAGCTTGGCCAACTGGCGAAGATTGCCTGCGTAGGCCGCTGTGAAAGCGACGCTTTCTCCATTCTCGTTCGCCATATCCAGCGCATCGTTCCAGTCCGCACCGCGCAGGCGCATCATGTTATGGCTCCCGACCTCATAAAAAGCTGCCAGGTTCTCGATGAGCAGATGCTCCAGAACAGTTCCTTCATAGATCTGCCCTTGGTCGGTCAGCTGCTTAAGGCCGTCGGCAGGCTCCCACGTACTGTCGACCGTAGTCCCGCGTTTGCTCTGTGGATCCTTGAAATAAGGCGCTGTTTCCACCAGCACACCCACGTCGCCGGTCTGATCGATGTAAAACTGTACGGTCATGAACGGCCAGAAAGCGTGGTCCATCCATACACGGGCGATCCCATTGCGGTCCGCAACGAATTCTCCCTGCTTGTCACCGATGATGGTGGCGTTGGTGCCATCGATGCGGATGCCGCCGCAATTGTCCACGATCATGTCGCGGACACCGGACGGATCCATGATCAGAAGTGACAGGCAGTCCTGCCACAGATCCCGCCAGCCGCGGCCTCCCCGGCCATAATCATGATGCGGCAGAAAGGAACATCCAAAGAGGCGGCGCAGGAACGGCTGGAAGCTGACCCAGCGCATCCAACGGTCGAAATCCGGATCCCCCGTATGGAAGCGCACGTTGACCTGTTCCTGCCAGTAAGCTTTCGTCTCCTCAAGCGCTTTTTTGACAAGGTCCGCCTTGTGCAGTCCTTCGAACATCTCCTCTGGGGACTGATCGTCGCTGATGCCCGAAATGATGATATATTCCGCACAAGCACCCGGAGCAAGCGTGATCCCGGCGAATCTCAAACCTCCCATGGCCTCTTCTCCAGCCGCGGTGCAGCCGGGCTGCTGCGCCGGACAGACTTCCGGACGATAGATCGCCGCAGGATGGCTTAATGAACCTCCTTCGCCGATCCAACTGTACAGCGTCGGGTACAGGCCTTCCGGTCCGCTGCCATCTGCTGCCGCAAATCCAAAAGTGAAATAGGAGGTCGTATTCCTGCGATGACCGCGCTCGTCAAAGGACATGGTCGGTGTCACGATGACACCCTTTTTATTCGTACGGATGCGATGCAGCATGCTGGTCACATGACGATGATCCCGGATGTTGTCCGCGCTGCGTCCATAGATGGGGACCGCCGCCATGACTGTCAGTCGCTGCTCCTCTGCTCCTGTATTGGTCAGAGAAAAGATCATGACCTCAGCATTCACTCGAACGGGGACGAACGTCGTGATCTCAGCACGCAGCTTCAGATCATCAGAAGAACGGCTCAACGTCTGCCACATGAGGCCCGCCGTGATGTCGCTTTCGTCTTGCAGGTCCGTAAACTTGCGGTCCTCCTGAGCGGCGCTGATACCGTTGGCGGACCAGACCTGCCCCTTTGCCGTGCGGACCCAGATCGCACGGGCGCTCCGCTTATTATGCAGATCGTCCGCACTGACAGGCTCCAGCAGAAAATGCTCTTGAGATGTCTTGCTGTCCCCACCCATCTGTGGCGTGACCGCGCTCTTCAACCCGGTCTCAGACGCGAGAGGAAAGTAAAGATAACTGTAATTCTCGGGACGGTCCATCCGGAAGTCCCCATGATCGTTCAAGAAATGCACATGCTGCATCAGATCATTCTCCCTCCGCTTTCGCGATCATCATTTTTATGAATTTGGCCATACCGGTCTCCAGACCCGCGTCACCGAAAGCCCAGCGGTTCGAGAGCATCTTCTTCAGGTTCGCGATCTGTTCTGGTGTGAAGCCTTCCGCAGCAGGCTGATCGGGCTCTTCGATGGGGGCCTTCCAGCTGCGGCCGATCACCGGATCCTCTGCCGTATAGGTCTTATAGTTGGTTTGTTTGGGCTGGCCATTGCACTGCACGTCCACAAAGTCCAGCAGGACCGTCCAGTCCTCCTGGTTGAAATCATGCCCGCCTTCACGGAAATGGATGGCGCATTTATCCTCTGCCTGCAGGAAGCGATAGACTTCTGCCGTAGCGCTCCAGGAAGCCGCTGTACCGAAGGGGTTGGCCCATGTATCATCCAGACCTTCCACCAGCAGCAATGCCCGCGGTGCGATCGCCGCACCGATGAAATTCGCATCGAAACGCAGCTCATTCTCATGGGAGTGCGCGCTGGCTTCTTTTGCGCCGAAGGGTACCAGAGAATCCACGAACCAGTGCGGGAAATAGCCGGTGATCATGCCGCCCAGTGTTTCCACATTGCCATGCCCCTCACCGAAGCGGCCGCCGCCCAAACGCAGGCTGCCGATGCCGCCGCAGCCGGAACCGCCGGGTACCGTGACCTTGACACGTTCATCAAAGACGGAACACGCCAGCGTGGCTTTCCCATAGCGGGAGTGGCCGGCGGCTACCAGTTTGCTCATATCTACGAAAGGCAGCGTCTCCAGCCAGTCGATGACACGGCTCATCAACCAGCCCCACATGGCGATGACCTTGAAACCATACTCCGGGTACGCCTTATATAAAGAACCGGAACGATAGCCGGGTTCATCCGGCGCCGCATCATCGCAAAGCGGGACCGCCAGGACCATGCCTCGCTCTACTGCCATTTGGGCGATCGATTCCGCCACATAACCGCCGCAATAAACGATGGGGACCTTCGGCGCATCGATCTGTGCCTGACGGATCAACGCTGTCCGCATTTTGATCTGGTTGTCAGGGCCAAAAGTCAATTCATAGCTCTCAAAAAGTCCTTTCCCATCCCACAGCGGCTGCTCATACAGTTTATTGGCAGTAACGTTGCCCGGTGCTGGAGGCATGACTCCATACAGATCCTCTGCCAGGACCTGTTTCAGCCAGGCTGACTGTTCCGGCCACTCCTCTGCCGACTGTACCGGACTTCCGTCCGGTTTGATAAAAGGATTGGGCAGTTCCCAATGCGCAGCGTTGTCAGACATATTCGATTCCTCCTTGTCTGTTTTTCGTACCATAAGAGAAAACGGCACCAGAACTGGATTTCTGATGCCATGTTGCTTCTTCTGCAAGACTGCAGTTATTGTTGAAAGATCACTGCTCTACGACTTCAGAGTCCGCGTTGCGTTTGACACTGTCGATGCCGTTCAGCGCCGCAGCTTTGGTCTTGTAGCCTTCTCCGCTGGCCAGGATGTTCTCGCCGTTGCGTGCATTCAGTTTGAAACGGGTCTCACCGCGCTTGTCGGTATACAGGACGAACTTCGGATTCTTCTGGGTCTCGAACTCTTCTACCGTCTGATCCTCGATCGGCGCATCCGGTGCGTTTTTCTTGACGCTTTCGATACTGTTTTTGCAGGCTGTTTTGCTGGTAAACACCTCTGAGGTGCCGATCACGATGCCATTCGTAGCTTTCAGATCGAACTTAATACCTGTCGCAGTCTCTTTGATCACATACTTTCCCATAATTTGCCTCCTGATCGGTTCTTGTTTGATGATACTCCACGTTCTGTGCAGTTATGCATAGTATAACACATAGACTGTGTATTTGCATCATTTTTCGTATAAAAAGTGCAAAATATTCTGCACCGGTTCGGAAGCATCCCCAAAACGATATTCCGGCCGCTTCCCTTCTTCCAGTTTCAGGACCGCGTAGTCGGCACCATAGACCGCGACCGGCATACTGATGCTGCCAGGATTCAGGATCAGAAGATCCTCCTGCGCGTCCACATAAGGCTTATGGGTGTGCCCGCAGAGCACGATATCATATTTGTGCCGCCGTGCAAAGGCTTCCAACCCCTCGTATCCTTCTTTGACGCCATATCGATGCCCATGACACAGGTACATACGATGTCCCAGCACGAAAACCTCCCGGGACAGTTCCTTGCGTCCATAATCACAATTACCTGCCACGGACAAAAACGCCAACCGCGGGAACATGCGCGACAGCTCTTCCCCGTCTTCGATATGATCCCCCAGGAAATACACGGCATCGATGGCGCCTGCCAATGCTCTGATCAGCATCGCTGCCCGCGTGATACGTCCATGCGTATCGCTGATCACCAGAACTTTCCAGCTTGTAAGCATGCACGCATCCTCCTGAGTGCCTTGCCGCGGTGTGAGATGCGGTTCTTTTCATCCGGCGTCAGCTCCGCCATGTTCTTGCCATACATCGGCACGTAGAAGATCGGGTCGTAGCCAAAGCCGCCCTCGCCGGCCGGACTGTAAGCGATCTCACCCTCGCACGCTTCCTCGGTCACAAGCTCCTGACCGTCCGCCAAAACTACGGCGATGGCCGCGACATAGCGGCATGTGCGCTGCCCTGGGCCAGCATCCTTCAGGTTGTCCAGGATCACCTGATTCTTGTAGGTATAGGAAGTATCCTCGCCCAGATAGCGGGAAGAATAGACGCCCGGCGCCTTGTCCATATAATCGATCTCGATACCGGAATCATCCGCGATGACCGCATAGCCTTCCAGGTTTTCTCCCAGGGCCTCATGCACCGCACGCGCTTTGATCAGCGCGTTCTCCGCGAACGTCGTACCGTCCTCAATGATCTCGGGATCCAGACCGATCTCGCTCATGGAAAGGATGGTCAGTTCCGGAAAGATCTCCCGGACTTCCCGGAGTTTGCCCGCGTTTTTGGTTGCCAGGATCATGGTGTTCATATAGATTCTCTCTCCCTTGTTCGATAGTGATGGACAGGACGGCCGATGTGACCGTATTCCTGCAGGACTTCCAATTGGCCTTGTTTTTCCAGGAGCTCCAGATACCGCCGTGCGGTCGTCTGCGAAATGCCCACCGCACGGGCCGCCTCCGCCGCTGTGAAGCTTTCCCCGCCGCGTCCGGTGACGTAGGACAGGATCTTCTGCCGGGTATTCTCATTGCCGTAAAACGGCTCCTCATATGCACTGCCGGGCAGATACAGGAGACGGTCCAGCTGCCGCTGTGACAGTCTTTGGTCGGGCAGCAGGCCCTGCTTCCACCGCACGTACCGATCCAACGCCGCTGCCAGCCGCTCCATCTGAAATGGCTTGATCAGATAATCGACGATCCCCAGGGAGAAGACCTGCAGATACTGCACGGCGTCCCTTTCCCGGGTGACCGGCAGCAGATCGAACCGGATCCCTCTGTCCCGCATCTCCCGGACCCATTCCGGGAGACCCGCTTCCGCGGTCTCGCCAAGAAGCAGTTGTGGATGGATTTCTTCGAAAACATGTGACAGCTGTTTGATATCTCTGACAGTCTTTGCCGCTTCGAGCCCTTCCCTGCCTTGCACGGCTTCGGTGAGGATCCGGCTGACCATGGGATCCGGCTCAAAGATGACGACTGTGATCATAGCTCCTGCTTTCTTTTCTTATGTAATTGTTTATTCTCCGTCGTTGAAGAACGACCCCGACGTTTCTTCCTGCTCCAGGCTGCTGACCAGCGTCAGCTGCATCTTGACGGGCTCCTGCCCGCCGCGCACCCGGATGACCGTAAGCTCCACCGTATCCCCGATCTTGTACTGATCCAGGATCCGGTTGATATCGGTCAGCTCCTTGATGCTCTGCCCATCGATCTCCGTGATGATATCACCGCTCACAAGGCCTGCCCTGTCCCCTGCGGAACCCGGTGTGACAGCATATACGATCAGGCCGACCGGCACGTCATAGATCTCGGCAATGCTTTCGGAGATGACATCATACCGTGCGATGCCAAGGGACGGATGGTCGATGCTGCCTTTTTCGATCAGCTCATCGACGATCGGCCGCGCTGTGTTGGCCGGGATGAAGAATCCCATGCCCTCCACGGAATTCATATCGATCTTTGCTGAAACGATACCGATCAATCTGCCTTCGCCATCGATCATGGCACCGCCGGAATTTCCGGGATTGATAGCGGCATCGGTCTGCATGACTGTCAGCGTTTTCCCATCATAGGAGATCTCACGCTGTGTACCGCTGATGATGCCCAATGCAACAGAATCTGTATATTCCAAGCTGTAGGGGCATCCTACCGCCATACACACGTCCCCTGCCCGCACTTTGTCACTGTCAGCCCACTCGATCGTCGTAAGATCGTCTTTATAGGCCTCCGGCAGATCCTCCGTTTTCACTTCCAGGACCGCCAGATCCTGCTCGGTGTCCTGCCCCTTCAGTGTGACCGGAGCCAGATTCTCCACGTCGAAATACAAGAACAGATCCCCCGCACCTTCCACGACGTGGGCGTTGGTCACGATCAGGATCCGGTCCTTTTCGATCCGGTATACGATGCCGGAACCGATGGAGGCGCCGTCCTGCCGACCGAACACCGTATCCACACTGACGTGCGCCACGATGGATACGACCGCGTGCTGTGCCTGTTCCGCCGTCTGCTTCAACTGATCGTTCAGTACGACCGGCGCGACCTTCGCCTGTGTGGAATTGCCGCTGTACCCGTTATCCGTCACGGAAACTGTTTCCGCCTTAGGTGCCGTATGACTGCTTCTTGCCTTGTTGAAGGAAATATCCAGCGCCGTAACGAGCGCGATCCCAATGAGCGATCCGCCCACGACCGATCCCAGGATCCAGGCGATCGCCTTTCTGATTCTGCCGCGGGGTTTGGTTTTTTCTAGATTCAAAACTTCATATCCCTTCCCGTTACACGCGCCAAAGCTTCGCTCTCAAGCGAAGGAAATGGTGCCAAAGAACCCGTCTCTGACACCATCCGCATGTAAACGTATTAGTTTTTCTCTGTTTTTATTCGAGACCCATCTCTTCCAGTGTCGGAAGCGTGATCTCCTGACCGATCTGCAGGTTGCCAGGATCGATATCGTAGTGCTCCTGGAGATATTCAAGGATCGCTTCGTCGTAGGAACCATAGTGATCCACGATGATGCCATACAACGTATCGCCAGCTTCGACCGTGTACGTACCCGTCTCGGTCGGGCCTGCGCTGCTCTCCTCAGAGCTGTCGGAAGAATCATCAAGCTCGTCGCTGGACTCGTCCGTTCCGGCCGGCGTAGAGCTGTCTTCCGTGCTGCTGTCGGAAGAATCCGACTGATCCGGAGTGACGACGCTGCTCTCGCTGCTGTCGCTGATCACACTACTGTCGGAGATGTCCTCGGAGATCTCCTCACTGATGGAGGACTCGGAACTGTTGTCCTTCGGGACCTTATTGTTCTTCTTGCCGCCGCCCAGTTTGGAAATGAGAGCGATCAGAATGATGAGCAGAAGGATGCCGCCCAGGATGATGGCAAGACGCTTGGGATTGCCCAGGATCTTGTCGACCAGGCTCGGCCCTTCCTCGTCGTCCTCATCCATATTGTAATCAGGATCGTCCGGATCCTGCGCTCTTCTGCGCTCTTCCTCTTCGATGATGCCGGTCGTGATGCCGGTAAGCTGCGTCGTCTGAGACACAGGTTTCTGCGTCTCATCCTGTGGGGCCTCACGCTCGAAATTCTCGCGCTGCGGCATTGCGGATGTTCCGCGCTGCGGAGCGGCGCTGCCCGGTGCATCGTCGATATGCAGTACGATGAGCGTTTTATCATCGCCGCTGACTGCGCCGATCTTGCCCATGAGCGTCTGCGCGACTTCATCAGCAGATGCATCACGCATACCGCGGATCAGGCGCTCCAGTTCCTCATTGGAAATATAATCGGTAATTCCATCGTTGCAGATGATGAACAGATCGTCCGGATAGAAGACGAAGAACTTGGAGAAGACCGTATCTTCCGCGTCATAAATATCGTCCATGCCGATGAACGCGGTAAGGCGGGAATCCCGCTTATGGACTTCAGCCTGCTTCTGTGTAATGACACCGTACTTGTACAGATCGGTAGCCTGGAGATGATCCTCCGTGATCTGCAGCATGCGGCCGCCGCGGATGACGTAGATACGGCTGTCGCCCAGATGGACGGCCAGACCGCGATTGCCATGCAGGAAGAGGGCTGCCATGGAGGCGCCGCCGTCCTCGGCCTCGATGCCGGCACGGTATTCTTTCATGCTGCGGTTGGTCTCGACAAGATAGTCCCAGATCTTATCCTTGTCGATACGGTTCTCTTCGGCCATGTCAGCCTGCAGACGCTGCAGACGCTGCATGGCGGATACCGTCGGGAAAGCACCCTCTTCAGGATGTCCGCCCTTGATCTTACCATCGCTGATCCCATAGACCTGGAAATCCGCATGAGCAACCTTATTGATTACGGAACGCTCTTCAGCTGCTGTGACGTAGCGTCCGTTGACGAATACATTGTTCAGATTCTGTGCCTGCGCCGCGATCGACATCGCAAATGCAGAGACTTTTAATTCTTCACCCATTCGCTGTTGCACCACCTTCTATGTCGTTTTTTGCTCTACCTCTATATGGTATCTAATTTATTATATAATAATAGTTTTGCAAATTCAATTGTTTTTACTCTAAAAGTTGGTTTTTTTGGACTTCCGTCTCATTCCCCGTATTTTTTGATCTCGATGGATGTGATGACGACGTCTTCCTTCGGCTTGTTCTCGAGTACGTCGGTCTGACCCGGCGTGTCGATATTGGCCTCTTTCATTTCCATCTCGTTGTAGACTTCCACCTGGTTGATGGCGTCTGCCACATCCATGCCGTCGATGACCTGTCCGAAAACCGTGTGCGCCGCGGGCGTGGAACCAAAAGCGGTGTTCAGCGCCTTGCTGATCTCAAAGTCCAGCCACAGCGCGCCGCCATGTTTGCGGTACTGCTCGATCTTGCGCTTGTCGATATGCAGGGACTTGTCGTTCTCCTTATTGGCCGTCTCCACGCGCTTGACATCCGTATCCTTATCGGTCACGATGAAGAACTGGCTGGTGTTGGTTCCATCCGCTCCGGCATTGGCCATGCACAGCGCGCCGCGGTATGGGGAAAGATACGAGACGTTCTCATTTTTGAACGGGCCGTCATATATGCTCTCTCCGCCGCGTCCGGTACCCGTGGGATCCCCGGCCTGGATCATGAAATCTTTGATGACCCGGTGGAAGATCACTCCGTCATAGTAGCCCTGCTGCGACAATGTAACGAAATTCTCCACCGCCTTCGGCGCTTCTTCCTCGAAGAAACGGACGGTGATATCACCCTTGTTGGTATGGATCACGGCGATGGTATCGCCCTTTTTCGGCATCTGGAACTGCTTTTCATAGGGATCTGTCCCGCAGCCGGTCAGGCTGAACAGGACGAAGACAAGCAAAAGCGCCGTCCAAATACGTTTCATGTTACGATTCAGCTCCTTACACAGCCGGCACTGGTCATGAAGCGGTCGATGGCCGCGTACCCTTCCGGCGTATTCTTATACACACCCGCACACTCCAGGACTTCCGAGAATTTGCGGCCGACTTCCTGACGTACGATCTCCTCGGCTTCTTCTCTGGAAGCGACGATCCCGTACTGCGCCTGCATGGCATGGATCCAGTCCATATGCTTCTCCAGGCTCTCCTGCTCCGCGGCATCGAACTGATCCAGAGTCTTCTCGCCTGTAAGCAGGGAAGCGATCAGCTTCAGCTCCTTCTCCAGTCGTCCCGGCAGGACCGCCAGGCCCATGACTTCGATCAGGCCGATATTCTCTTTCTTGATGTGATGCAGATGCGGATGCGGATGATAGATCCCATCCGGGAATTCTTCACTGGTCAGGTTGTTGCGCAGGACAAGATCGATCTCGTACTCACCCTTCGCGTTGAAGCGTGCGATCGGCGTGATGGCGTTATGCGGCGTCGGCACACCGTTTTCGATCGTCTCGGCCAGGATGCACGCGTCCTCGTCGGTATAGGCTTCCCAGGCGTTCAGGAAATGCTCGGCCAAGGCGATGACCTTGTCCTTCTCCTTGCCGGCCAGACGGATGCCCGCCATCTGCCAGTTGATCAGTCCGATGGAAACTTCCGGATGCTCCGGATGCGTATAAGAAGCACGGATAGAGGCCTTCTCCATCGGGAACACATGATGGCCGCCCTGATAGTGCTCGTGGCTCAGGATGGAGCCGCCGACGACCGGCAGGCCCGCATTGGACCCGATGAAATAGTGCGGCAGCACTTCGATGAAAGCGAACAGACGGCGGAACGTATCCACGTTGATCTTCATCGGCACATGCTCGCCCTTGAGCAGGATGCAGTGCTCGTTATAGTATACATACGGAGAATACTGCAGGTACCAGTTCTCGTTATTGAGATACATGGGGATCTGACGCAGATTCTGGCGGGCCGGATGATTCAGGCGGCCTTGATAGCCTACGTTCTCGATGCACAGCATGCACTTCGGATAGGACGAGGATTTCAGATACTTCAGCTTCGCGATCTCCCGCGGATCCTTCTCCGGCTTGGACAGGTTGACTGTGATCTCCAGGTCGCCGTACGGAGTAGGTGCGGTCCAGTACAGGTTCTTGGCAACGCGCTCGGTCATGATATAGTGGCTGGCGCGGGACTGGTCGTAGAAGTACTCGGAAGCCTTTTCAGGGCTTTCTTCGTAGTTCTTCCAGAAGGTATGGACCAGGTCGGACGGACGGGCCATGAAGAAGCCCATGATCCGCGCATCCATCAGATCCCGGAGCGTGACGGTATCATCCTCCAGGATGCCAGCCTCCACCGCATAATCCAGGATCTCGTCCAGGATGGGCTGCGGGGTAAGGCCGGTGCATTTGGCGCGGGCGGCTTCGAATGCTTCCACAGGCGGCTGGCCCTGCTCGATCCCTTCAGCCGGCTCTTCCAGTTTCAGAAGATCCATCAGCAGATTGCGGCTGTATACGGCGTCCGGCGCCTCGATGAGGTTGCGGTCCAACGCGTAGGCAACTAATTCTTCCACCAGCATTTTGATATCGGTCATGATTCCTTGGTCTCCTCCCTTATGATGTTCAGAACCGCTTCCAGTCCGTTTTTGTCCGGTGCGGCAAGCATGGCGTCCCGATATGCCTGGCGGTTTTCCCAGGTGGCGAGGACCGCTTCCACAAGCGTTTCCGTGTTCATTTCTTCTTCCGGCAATACGCAGCTGTAGCCCTTCTTCTTGAAGGATGCCGCGTTCAGGATCTGATCGCCCCGGCTCTGAGACAGCGGCAGCGGGATCAGGATGTTGGGGATGGCCAGAGACAGGATCTCGGCCAGTGTATTGGCGCCGGCCCGGCTGATGATGATATCCGCCGCGGCGTACAGGTCCTTCATTTCGGGACCCGCATATTCGATCTGATGGTACCCTTCAGTCCCATCCAGAGACTCCTCACGTTTGCCGCTTCCGCACAGATGCGCGATCTGAAACTTTTTGGTGAGTTCCGGCAGTGCCCTGCGCACCGCTTCATTGATGGCGCCGGCTCCCTGACTGCCGCCCGTCACCATGATGACCGGCTTGTCAGCAGTGAACCCGCAGAGCGCAAGCCCTGTTTCTTTGCTGCCTTCGGCCAGGCTTTCCCGGATGGGCGTGCCGGTATGGACAGCCTTCCCGCCCTTGATCTGTGCCACCGTTTCCTCGAAATTGGTGCAGATGCGGGCCGCGAAGGGAATGGCCAGTTTGTTGGCCAGACCCGGCGTCATGTCACACTCATGGATGACGCAGGGGATGCGGCGGATGCGGGAGGCAAGCGCCACGGGCACGCTGACAAAACCGCCCTTGGAGAAGATGACGTTCGGTTTCAGTTTGCCCAGCAGACGCAGGGACTGGAAGAAACCGTGCAGCACCCGGAAAGGATCGGTCAGGTTCCGGAGGCTCCTGTAACGGCGCAGTTTGCCGGAGGAAATGGGATGATAGGGGATCCCCTCCGCTTCGATCAGACCGCGCTCGATCCCATCATAGCTGCCGATATAATGGATATCGTAGCCGTCCTCTTTCAGACGCGGCAGCAGCGCGATGTTCGGTGATACGTGGCCGGCGGTCCCCCCGCCGGTCAGGACGATGGTCTTGGCCCTGCTTTTGTTCATGCAAGCGCCTCCTTGATGGCAGTCTGGATGATCTCCAGTTCTTCTGCGGACGGGCTGCCCGGCTTCCACTCACCGACCTCGGTCCCATCGTAGCAGGGAATGATATGCAGGTGGAAATGCATGACGGTCTGACCCGCCATGGCACCATTGTTCTGTACCAGTTTGACGCCGGCGGGCCGGAACGCTTTCTTTACACCGGAGGCGATCTTCCGTGCCAGCGGCAGCACTTCCGCCGCAAGCTCCTCCGGCAGTTCGAAGAGATCGCTGTAATGCTCTTTCGGCAGGATCAGCACGTGGCCGCGGGACGCCGGCCCGATATCCAGCATGACCTTGAAATGCTCGTTTTCAAAGACGGTTTTGGAAGGGACCTCACCCCGGATGATCCGGCAGAAGATACAGTTGTCCATACTGAAACCTCGTTTCTGTTTTAGTACTCTTATGATAGCACGAATCATGTGATTCTACAATGCGTAATTTCAGGATTTGAGCGCCGCATACACGTCCTGTTTGCGGATGCCGCGGTCTTTCGCGACCCGTTTCATAGCCTCTTTTTCAGGCAGATCCGGGTACAGCGCCATATGTTCCTCGATGGAAAGATCCTCCCACCGTTTTTCCTCTTCCTGCCGCAGCATTTCCGGATCGGCGCCATCCACGATAATGACGAATTCTCCGCGCGGCGGATCTTCCTCATAGGCTGCAAGCAGTTCCGCAATGGTGCCTGAGCGGCGCTCCTCATGCTTCTTGGTCAGTGCCCGCACGGGCACCACACGCCGGTCTCCCACCGCGGTCCCGAGGGTCTCCAGCGTACGTGTCAGATGATGGGGCGCCTCATAGAACAGGACCGGCCGGGTCTCCGTCCGCAGGCTCTCCAGCAAGGCCTGCTGCTCCTTTTTATCCGTCGGCAGGAAGCCTTCAAAAACGAACCGCCTCATGTGCAGGCCGGAGAGCGTCATCGCGGTGACGAAGGCCGAAGGACCGGGCAGGGACGTTACAGGGACCCCTGCTTCATAGCACAGACGGATCAGGGTCTCGCCGGGATCCGAGATGCCAGGCGTCCCTGCATCGCTGACCAGCGCGATGTGCTTTCCTTCCTGCATCATCTGCACCAGCTGCGGTCCCCGCGTCTGCTCGTTGAATTTATGATAGCTGATCATCGGTGTTTCGATATCGTAGGCATTCAGCAGTTTGATGGTCTGCCTGGTATCCTCCGCTGCGATGAGATCCGCCTCCTTCAAAGTGCGCAGCACCCTGAGGGTGATATCCTCCAGATTGCCGATCGGCGTGGCACAGATCGATAGTCTACCTTCCATGGCTTCCCCTTACAGTTTGTTCGCGATCTTGAAGATGATGGATTCATGGACCCGGACCGCTTCCTGCGGACACAGTTCCTGACAGCAGAAACAGCGGATGCACTTCTTGTGGTCGACGGAGGGACGGGCTTTGCCTGTGGCCTGATCCCGGATCATCGTCAGCGCCTTCGGCGGACAGTTGGCCGCACAGACACCGCAGCCGACACACCGTTTCGGGTCGAACTGCACCTTGGCACGCGCCATTTTGGAGATCGGATCGGCGAGCCATTTCGGCAGTTTCACCCGCAGCAGGTCATGCTCCAGATGGTCCGGCATCCTGAAATCCGGCACCAGGAACCCGGCCGGATCATCCCCCTTGCAGACGACCTCCTGCGGATCCAGCATGCCCCGTTCGATGGCCAGGCGCAGCATGGGCACCTGCTGGGCTTTCAGCCCGATCATACCGCAGGCGACAAGATCCAGCGCGCAGGGATCGGGAGATGCCAGGACCGCGCCGATAGCCCGAGGCACGCCCGCGGTCGGACCGTTGCCCTCCATGCCGACGATCGCGTCCATGAAGGACAGGACCGGATGCGCCGCCATGCAGATATCCAGCAGGGCGTTGGCGAAGGTCTCCTCCTCCGGCATACGGACATGATAATCCGCCTTGACCGTCCCCGGAATGGTACCGAACATGTTCTTGGCCGCGCCGGTAAAGGTCATCATGCTGTGGGTCTTCAGCTTGCAGGCGGAGACCACATAATCCACATCCTTGAGCATGGCTGTCATGGTCAGCTTTTTCATCAGCTTACCGTTCGGATGATCGACCTCGATGGTCCCGGTATTCTCGTTGAGCCGGAAGCCGGACTCCTTCGCGATCTCCTCCATGCCGGTGGCGCGGTAGATGTACTTGAGCGCTGTCTGGTTGAAGGGACCTCCCGGACTGTCGCCCAGCACGACGTCCATACCGAAATCCCGCAGGATCTCGCCCAATGCCTGCACGAAGACAGGATGTGTCGTCGCATGCCGCTCCGCTTTCTTGCCCAGGATGAGATTGACCTTGATGAGTACGGTACGGCCGGGCTCCATATAGGCGCCAAGCCCCCCGATCTCCCCGATGGCCTGCTCCAGCGCGGCACGGACCTTGTCCTTCTCATAGGCGTTACAGCCATATACTGCTACTGTCTGACTCATAGAAACTCCTTATTGCTGCCTGTCCATCCCATAGATGGACAGGACTTCTTCTGTGTATGTTCCCGGCGATGTATAGATGATGAGCGGCGGCGCTGTTTTCAATTCCGGGCCGCCCTGCAGGACTGCTTCGATGAGCATCATCGTAGGCGCCGCATCCGTGAAAGGCTGCACAAAGCGCAATGCCTTCGGTTCCAGGTGATGTCGGGTCAAGGCGCTGAACACGGCCACAAGCCGGGCCGGCCGGTGCACGATATACAAGCGTCCCCGGGATTTGAGCACTCTGGAGGCCGCGACCGCTACGTCCTCGATGGTGCAGGTGACTTCGTGCCGCGCGATCGTACGGGAGGCCGCTTCGTTTTTCAGCCCGCTCTCGGCCGGCATGTATGGCGGATTGCAGACGACCGCATCCATGGACTGGCCTGCGTAAAAGTTTCCGATCTGCCGCAGATCCCCGCAGGTGATCGTAATGTCCTGCTCCAGGCCGTTCATCCGCACACTTCTCTCGGCACGTTCCGCCATCTCCGGCTGGATCTCCAGGCCGAAGTAACGGGCTTCCGGATGCCGGGCATGCATCAGCAGAGGCAGGATACCGCTGCCCGTCCCCAGATCCAGCACCTTCTCCCCCGGCGCGACCTTCGCGAAATCCGCCAGCAGGACCGCATCGATCCCGAAGCAGAAGGCGCCGGGATCCTGCAGGATCCGGTAGCCGTTCCGGTTCAGATCATCGATCCGTTCCCCGTCTTTCTGATAGTTTTCCTGTTTCATAAATAGACGAAAAAGCCTGATCTCGATCAGGCTTTAGGTTCTTCTTTTGCTGCGTCCTTCTTCGGGCCGCGGCGGTCCTGTCTGGGCGGACGGCGGCTGGCACGCTGGTTCCTGTCGCGCGGACGATCTTCATCGAACTCGCGCTCCATAGCTTCCAGCTGGCGCTCCTCTTCCGCATCCATGACTTCTTCATTCATGCTGCCCTTGCGGCGCTTATGCCGCAGGATCCGCACATCTTCCACGGAGTATTCATTGATGGCGACATCGCCCTTCTCCTGGGTGACACCCACCTTGACCAGCTGACGCAGGACGTTGACGTGCAGCACTTCACCGGTACCATCCGGCGTTTCCACCGTATCCCCCTCGTCCGGCAGACGGCGGTTCAGTTCTTCATAAGTCGCATCCTCGTACTTCAGGCAGCACATCAGGCGGCCGCAGGTACCCGAGATCTTGGAAGGATTCAAAGACAGGCTCTGATCCTTCGCCATCTTGATCGAGACCGGCGCAAAGTCCGAAAGGAAGGTGCTGCAGCAGAACGGACGGCCGCAGATGCCGATGCCGCACTGCATCTTGGTCTCATCGCGCACACCGATCTGGCGCAGTTCGATGCGGGTGCGGAACACCGCAGCCAGGTCCTTGACCAGCTCACGGAAGTCCACACGGCCGTCGGCTGTGAAATAGAACAGGATCTTATTGCCGTCGAAGGTATATTCCACGTCGACCAGCTTCATATCCAGTTCATGGTGCGCGATCTTTTCCTCGCAGACATGGAACGCCTGCTTCTCCAGTTCCAGGTTTTTCTGGTAGGTTTCTTTATCTTTATCGTCCGCTTTGCGGATGATGGTGCGCAGCGGCGTTACGATATCTTCATCTCCGGCCAGCTTCGGATCGCTGACCACCAGGCCGTATTCCACGCCCCGGGCGGTTTCTACGATGACATAGTCCCCTTTTATGATCTCATGGGTCCCGGGAGAAAAGTAATACACCTTTCCCGCATGCCGGAACCGGACTCCAATTACGGTAACCAACTTATTCTCCTTTAAAACAAAATATATATTGAATCCACTTTATATAAGCGTGGATAACAGCCAGTCGATGGTGAAAGTATACTGGGCGCCTTGCCGGATCGAATCCTCCGCCTTTTGTACATTGCCAAAGAGCTTCAGGACTTCCTCCGTTGTGTAGGTCGCGGATAAGGCGCGGATGGTCTCCGCGGCATCGCGCGTGATGAGTGCGTTCTCATCATGCGTGGAACGGTACATCAAAAGATCCCGGTACCACAGTTTGATCAGCGAAAAAACGGTATCCTGCCGGTCCTTGTTGCGCTCGAAAAAATCAGCCAGCGCCAGGACCTGCGCAGGCTTCATGTGCGGCAATTCCGTGAGGATATCGGTAAGTTCGGCACGCAGCGCGTTAAAGGCCTGCGAACCTGCAAGCTGCAGCGCGTAGCCCAGGCTTCCGCGGCTGAGCGCTGCCGTGACCGCCGCCTGCTCCGCATGCATCCCCAGGCGCTCCACCAGCGCGCCGGCGATGACATCCGCCGCCAGAGGCTGGAACCGGATAGTGATGACACGTGACAGGATGGTGGGCAGGAAACCGGTGCTTGTAGAAGCCAGCAGAATGATGACCACGTAGGAAGGCGGTTCCTCCAGTGTTTTCAGGAGTGCATTCTGCGCTTCCGGCGTCATGAGATCCGCATCCTCGACCACATAGACCTTATAGGCACTCTGATAGGGCTGCGTACGTACATCTCCGACCAGCTGCTCCCGGATGGGCCTGATGCCCAGAGAGTTCTTTCCGCTCTCCCGCCGGATCCAGCTGACATCCGGATGATTGCCGGAATCCAAAGTCCGGCATGACACACAGTGGCCGCAGGGCATATGCTGCGCCTGCGGCTCAGTGCAAAGCAAGGCTTTAATGAATGCGCGGGCCATGGTATGTTTTCCGACACCCTCGATCCCTTCGAACAGATACGCATGCGAAACGGTATCCTGATCGAGAGCCGCGGCGAGCCGTTCCCGGATCGCCTCATGGCCGGCCACTCCGGTAAAAACGTTCATTTTTAGAATTTGCAGAACTGCTCAACGTCGATGACGAAAACGGTAGCCCCGCCTGCCGTGACCTCGATCGGATACGGAATGTAGCCTTCAGGGGAGGTGCTGTACGGCTGGTTGGCGATGGTCATCTGCTTCTTGGTCTGGCACTTCTCATGGATGATGTTCAGAACCACATCGACACGGTCTTCCTCAACACCGATCAGCATCGTGGTATTGCCGACACGCAGGAAACCGCCGGTACTGGCAAGTTTAGTGACCTGAATGTTGTTTTTGTTCAATGCTGTTGTGAGTTTATGCGCATCCTCGTCATGGATGATCGCTAAAATAAGTTTCATGTAAACTCCTCCTTGAAACGTATTATCTTATAGATACTTTATTATAGCACAAATTTTACAAAATGCAAAAATATTTTTTTCGTCATTCCGCATAAAACATGTCGAAAATATTTGTCATTTTGATTATATAATATAGTTGACAGATTATTCGTTTTAGAGTACAATAAAATCATCAATGAAACTATGGGAGGGTTGCATATGAACACCGAAAAATTCACCAGAAAATCGATCGAGGCCATCCAGGCCGCACAATCCATCTCTACAGAATATACGCATACCAGCGTGGACTGCGAGCACCTGCTACTGGCCCTGCTCCAGCAGGACGAAGGGCTGATCCCCGCGCTGCTTGACCGCATGCAGATCGATACCGGCCGTCTGTCCGAGGCTGTGGAGGCACTTCTGTCCCGCAAACCGGGCGTCACCGGGCCAGGCCGCGAAGCGGACCGCATCTACGTGTCACAGGATCTGGACCGTGTATTGAACGCTGCCGAAAAGACTGCCGCCAAGATGAGCGACGAGTATGTATCCGTCGAGCATCTGTTCCTCAGCCTGCTGGAGAACGGCAGCCGCAGCATCAAGGATCTGTTCCGCCAGTTCGGTATCGATAAAGAAGGATTTTTGAATGTACTGAAATCGGCCCGGGGCAACACCCGTGTCACCAGCGATCAGCCGGAGGCCACTTACGACGCGCTGAAGAAATATGGTACCGATCTGGTCGATGCCGCCCGTCGGCAGAAACTGGATCCTGTCATCGGCCGTGACGCTGAGATCCGTAACGTCATCCGCATCCTGAGCCGTAAGACCAAAAACAACCCGGTCCTGATCGGTGAGCCTGGCGTCGGCAAGACCGCTATCGTAGAAGGTCTGGCACAGCGTATCGTCCGCGGCGACGTGCCGGCCGGATTGAAAGACCGCACTGTTTTCTCGCTGGATATGGGTGCGCTGATCGCCGGCGCCAAATACCGCGGCGAATTCGAGGAACGTCTGAAGGCCGTCCTCAACGAAGTCAAAAGTTCTGAGGGACAGATCATCCTCTTCATCGATGAACTGCATACCATCGTCGGAGCCGGCAAGACCGACGGTGCCATGGATGCGGGCAACCTGCTCAAACCCATGCTGGCCCGCGGCGAGCTGCACTGCATCGGCGCTACCACGCTGAACGAATACCGCCAGTATGTAGAAAAGGATGCGGCTCTGGAACGTCGTTTCCAGCCCGTCATGGTGGAAGAACCGACGGTGGAAGATACCATCTCCATCCTGCGTGGTCTGAAGGAACGCTACGAAGTCTTCCACGGCGTGAAGATCACCGATGGTGCTCTGATCGCGGCCGCTACCCTGTCCAACCGCTACATTTCCGATCGTTTCCTGCCGGATAAAGCCATCGACCTGGTGGATGAGGCCTGCGCCGTCATCCGTACCGAGATGGACTCCATGCCGACCGAGCTGGACGAGATCTCGCGCCGCATCATGCAGCTGGAGATCGAGGAAGCTGCTCTGAAAAAAGAAGAGGACGATCTGAGCAAGGATCGTTTGACAGCTCTGCAGGAAGAGCTTGCTTCCCTGCGCGACGAACTGAAGGTCATGAAGACCCGCTGGGAGCAGGAAAAAGAGTCTCTCGGCAAAGTACAGGAGCTGCGCAAGGAGATCGAACAGGTCAACTCCGAGATCGAACTGGCCGAAAGAAACTACGATCTGAACAAAGCCGCGGAGCTCAATTACGGCCGCCTGCCGCAGCTCAAGAAAGCGTTGGAAGAAGCCGAAGCCCAGGAGCACGATGGCAGCAGTGCCAGGTATCTGCGCGGCGCGGTCACCGATGAGGAGATCGCCCGGATCATCGCCCGTTGGACCGGCATCCCGGTCGCCCGGCTGATGGAAGGCGAGCGCGAAAAGCTCCTGCATCTGGATGATGAATTGCACAAGCGGGTCATCGGTCAGGATGAGGCCGTGACCGAAGTCGCCGAGACCATCCTCCGCTCCCGTGCGGGCATCCAGGATCCGAACCGTCCTCTGGGCTCCTTCCTGTTCCTCGGCCCCACCGGCGTCGGCAAGACAGAGCTTGCCAAAGCACTGGCGCAGGCCCTCTTCGATGACGAACACAACATGGTCCGCATCGATATGAGCGAGTATATGGAGAAGCATTCCGTCTCCCGTCTCATCGGTGCGCCTCCGGGATACATCGGTTATGATGAAGGCGGTCAGCTGACGGAAGCTGTCCGCAGGCATCCGTACTGCGTCGTCCTGTTCGATGAGGTCGAAAAGGCCCATCCGGACGTATTCAACGTGCTGCTGCAGGTCCTGGATGACGGACGTATCACGGATTCGCACGGACGTACCGTGGACTTCAAGAACACGATCCTGATCCTGACCTCCAACCTGGGCTCTCAGTTCCTGCTGGAAGGCATCGATGAAGCCGGCGAGATCCGTCCGGAAGCCAAACAGGCGGTCGAACATCTGCTCAGTCAGTCCTTCCGTCCGGAATTCCTGAACCGTCTGGACGCCATCGTCTTCTACAAGCCGCTGGCTCGTGACCAGATCCGCAAGATCATCGATCTGATGCTCGGCGATCTGAACCGCCGTCTGAAGGATCAGCAGCTGTCCCTGCGCGTGACCGACGAGGCCAAGGACCTGATCATCGAACAGGCCTACGACCCGGTCTATGGTGCGCGTCCGCTCAGGCGTTATCTCCAGCGTCATGTGGAGACCCTGCTCGCCCGCCGCATCATCGAGGGCAACGTACATACCGGGCAGGAACTGGTCGTCGACAGCGACGGAGCGCAGCTGTATCTGAGATAAAGTCTATGTCAAAAAAATACCTTGACCGAAATCGATTCGGCCAAGGTTTTTTTATTTCTTTGTTTTGCTTTTCAATCAACGGATGCCCGTTTCATGAACATCCGCCCGCAGCTTAAGATGAAACGCATCATCTCCGGGGCGACTTCCTGATCCACTGTGTTCCAGATATTGAAGGTCTCGAAGCTCAAAGTCTTATCAAAGCGGATCGCCTTGAGCCCTTCGATAAACCGGTTCCAGTCCAGGATCCCTGTATAAGGAGCAAGGTGCTGATCGCGGATCCCATCGTTGTCATGCACATGGAAAGCGTGGATACGGCTGCCCAATGTCGTCATGAAACTGAAAATATCGTTGCCTGCCAAAAGGGCATGTCCGGTGTCCAGACAGAACCCGAAGCACTCCTCTCCGGCGATTTTGTTGAGCGTATCGACGTATCGGGCGGCGGTCGCAGGATCATTGCAGCAAGCGCGGTACAGTTTGCCCTTATACCCGGAAAACATGTTTTCCAGACAGATCATCACGCCTGTCTCTTTTGCGACGGGAATCAGCCGGCTGTACCTGTCGATGTTGGTCTCCCACTCTTCCTCCGGTGTCATCATATGCTCATACCCGTAAAAGAATGGATGGATGATCAAATGGTAGCACTCGATGGAAGCACAGCCAAGCACAGTCTTACGCAGCATTTCCACAAGGGCATCGTTATAATCCGGATCCTCCGGATCGTAGATGAGGGATGGGAACGGCGCGTGCGCCTGATAGTTGTCCAGATCGTACTTTCGGGCTGCCTCTCCCCAGGGTCGGAAAGCCTCGACCGCATCCTTGTCGCTGCCAAGAAAGATCTGCGGCAGTTTTTTATGCAGGATGTCACCGTAGGAAAGCAAATGATCCACGTTGGCATCTACCCCGTCAAAACCCAGTTCCGCGATCAGGCGGTATGCCTGATCCAGACCAAGCCGTTCAGCCGGTCCGCCGGTCTGTACTGCCAGTTTCATATGCGGCACCTCCCCGTATCGTTTTCAGAAAGGGATTCAGTCCATATCCTGGAGTCCGTCCGGATTCTTCTGTACGAAATTCCAGGAATCTTCGCACATCTTGTTGATATCGCGTTCGGCCTTCCAGCCCAGTTCGGCGAAGGCTTTCGCCGGATCTGCGTAGTTGGTGGCGATATCGCCCGCGCGGCGCGGTGCGAATACGTATGGGATCTGGTGGCCGCAAGCCTTGCTGTACGCGTTGACGATATCCAGCACGGAAGAGCCCTTGCCCGTACCCAGGTTGTAGATCTTCACGCCCACCGGCTCCAGGACCTTCTTCACCGCGTACACATGGCCGATGGCCAGGTCTACCACATGGATGTAGTCTCGCACACCGGTACC
>JAEEGL013487785.1_pt1 | contig 24727 bp, 28 predicted proteins | sample 9134231 | NCBI WGS metagenome assembly JAEEGL01 (sample SAMN16246548, study PRJNA631951) | gut metagenome | biome: gut microbiome; feature: rumen; material: fiber-attached | host: Bos | place: Iran: Karaj | collected 2018-10
AATACATTCATTACTGATTCTTTGAATGTCTCTTTTTTAGCATTATCTATTACTCTACCTATTGTTATTGTTACTATTAAAGCAATAATAGCTAATATCATAATAACTGCAAGTAACTCTATTAAAGTAAATCCTTTTTTATTCATATATTCATCTCCTATCTTACACAAATTGTTCCATTTAATGTTCCGCCATTTGGACATTCATAGTGGTGACATGTTGTATCATTTAAAACATCACCCGCATTACATGCACGAACTCTATATTGATTTTCTACTTTATCACAAGATTTTGCTTGATTACATTTACTACAAGATTCTCCTAAATATTCATAACGTTCACCTGTACAGTAACAATTATCAAAGTCACCAGATGGAGTTCTATCACAATAAACTTCATAACAAGCATAATCTGATTTACAGTTACAATCTACTTGAGTATATCCACACATACTAGCATTCGCATTATAATGTTGCGTACAATCAGTACCAGATAAAGTTCTACCTTCTGTACATGCATAAAAGGCATCATAAGTTGTATCTGAAGCATCATAATTAAATCCTTCTACCGGTGCATCAAAACCAAATGGTAATGATACATTTCCTTTTTTATCTTTAGCATAGGCATAATAATATCCAGGTTCACTTAATGTATGATCAACATGTGATTCTGATGTATTAATCCACTCACAAGAAGCTGAATCATCAGTTACACTAATACAATAACTTGCTACACCGGATAAATTATCTATTATTGTTAATCTTATTATATTAGCATCTAATATCCCTGTTATCTCAGGAGCAGTGATATCAATATCAGAACATTGGTTTCCAACAATAAGATCATGTTTAGTACCCACAGCACAATATTTACCATCAGTTATGTATTGCGCAGTTATAACCTTATTATTTTCTAATAAAACTGATCCACCTGTTGGTACTTTACCAGAAAAATCTAACTGTTCAGTACCATTACTGCAAGATTGTCCATCACAGGAAAAATTAAGTGGAAAACTTGGTTCCTCATTATTATCTAGTGAATGTTTACCTATATAATTCTCACCAGATCTTAATATACCTATAACAGAATCTTTAAATGCTTCTTTTCTAGTATTATCTATTATTCTTCCGATTGTTATAATTACGATTAAAGCTATTATTGCTAGTACGGCTATAACCGCTAATAGCTCTATTAATGTAAATCCCTTTTTCTTCATATATACTCTCCTATTATATATAAAGTATAACACATTTTTAAATAAAAATATATACAAAAAAAAGAGTATTTCTACTCTTTATTCAGCCTTATTGTAAGCTTCTAAAACTTTGTCTTCGAACATTTTTCTTGTTTCAGGATTAATTGGATGAGCAATATCTCTATATTCGCCTACACTAGTTTTTCTACTTGGCATAGCTACGAATAGACCATTATCGCCTTCAATAATTCTAATATCATGAATAGCAAAACAATCGTCTAATAATACAGATGCAATTCCTCTCATTCTTGAATCTTCTTTTTCGACTTTACGAATTGTAACTGATGTAATCTCCATAACTTTCTCCTTCCGTATTATAAGTCAAGTATATCAAATTATTTTTAAAGTTTCAAGTATTAATATGTTATTTTCAAAATCTTTATCATGATATCTTTATATGAAAAAGATTTGATCTCATCGCGATCTTTCAATTTAACTAAAAATACATGTTCATATGTTTTATCTATTTTTACCTTATAACTTTCATACTTATTCCTACCTAAACTATATTTAATAGTCGCATCGCATCCCCTATGTTTTTCTAAATCATCTCTAATTTTTGAAATAAGCATATTATCTCCTATCTAGGGTAACCTATATACATGGTTCCCTTTGTTTTAATTCCACCCATACCTGCAGATCCATACTTAGTACTTTCTAATATCTTTTTTAAATCTATATCAACACCTACTTCAGACAAGCTCATCATACTAGCAATAATAGCCGGATCAATAGCATGGATATTTATTCTTTTAGGACTGGAGGCAAAATTAGCACCAGCTTTTATAAGCTCTTCATAATCAGATTGGCACGCTCCCGCGATTATGATTAATTTATCATGGCTACTTTCGTATTTTCTAGCTTCTTTAATCGCATCTATAAAATGCTTACTATTTTTATATTTGCTATTACCATAATATGCATCATGACCAGTAATTACAACAATATTAGGATTATAATCTTCTAACCATTTTTTTATATGGAATTTTATATTTTCTTCACTATCTATTATTCCTTTAGACCATATATTCATTTTTTCGTAATAATTTAGACATCTATTTAGATAGTCTTTATCCGCATCTATATGTAGAATTTTACCAGGTAAGTAAAAATAATCATCTCTATTTAAATTTATTGATATAATTCTATTTTCAAACTCCTTATTTTCTAAATCTTCACCATCATATAATACTAAATCATCAATATCAGAATCAGCTTCTAATCTTACATTTAAACCTTTTAAAAAACATATATTATTCTCAATATCTTTAATTTGAAATACTAAATCATTATTATGTGACTTTCTAGTAACTTTATCACCTATTTTAAAATTCATGATATCACCAATTAATTATATGAACAAAAAAAGAAGATATAACTATCTTCTTAACCTTATAGCAGTATTTGGATATATATGAGTTCTTTGTTTTGGTACACTATTTTGTTCATAGACTTCAGTATACGGATTAGAAAGTTCATATCTTTTAACACAAATTTCTGATAATAAAACTCTTAATTGATATATTTTCTCTTTTGTCTTCATGCTTTGTGTCAACGAAAAATTTGATATATCATTTTTTAATGAATCTTCTAAAACTACTAATTCAGATTCGATTCTAATAATTTCATTATCACATTCTTCTATCGTCTCAAAATTAGTACCATTTTTTTTGTATGTATTAAACACATTATCCCCTCTTCTTACCTTCTCTATTATACAATCTAAATACATATTGTCAAATTTATCTTCTTAAAAAATTAGATACAACTTTATCATCATTATAAAATAAATCTATAGTTTCAAGATCTTCACGAGAATTCTTTTGATTATTAAATGTATTCAATATTTTATCTTTATACATATGTAATGTATTATTATCATTTAAACGTCTTATAAATTCGGCTACTTCATTTTTATCTACTTCTTCTTTTCTATAATAGCCAAGATCATCATACTCTGCCATACTATATTCTTTTAATAAAAGACCAGTGACTAGTTCTTTTAATTCACCATCTTTTAAAAATGCATACACATCATATATCTCAGAATTAATAATATATGAAGTTGAAATAGGTTTAGCTATATAACCATCATCGGCTATTCTTTCTTCACCTAAACAAATCTTATAAAATTTCATAACATCCCTCTTTTTTTAGATATTATATTTAAATATGTTTATCATGTCAAATTAAAAGATATAACAAGTTATATCTTTAAATATTTTCTTACAGCTCTTACTGAACCATACATACCAACTATCATACCTATTAATACTAATACACCTGAAATCATATAAATAAATGGTTCTGGTATAATAAGTCTGATAATTGAAGAGAATAATTGTCCATGTAATTTAGCGTATAATGTAACATAACCATAACATGTAACAATTATTGGTATAATAGAACCTATAAATCCTAAGAACAGTCCTTCAAATACAAAAGGAATTTTGATATTGATATTTGAAGCACCTACAAGTCTCATTATTTCAATTTCTCTTCTTCTAGAATCAATTGTTATTTTTATTGTATTTCTGATTAAGAATGCGGTTACTAAAATTAATGCGACTACAATTATTATTGTAACATTTTTAACCATCTTGAAGATTGATACTAACTCTTCTACCATACCTTCACCATATTCACATAAATTAACACCTTTAATTTTAGATATAGTATCAGCAACTTCTTTTATATGCTCAATATTATTAACTTTAACTAAGTAAGTATCTTGTAGTGGATTATCTTCATGTGACCAATCAGACATAATGTTTTGATATGTATCAGATGATTTCATCATATCATCTGCAATAGTATCTTTACTTTTAAACTCTATAGATTCTACATATTGTATTCTATCTATTTCTTTATAGATATTTTTAATATCTTTTTCTTCTACATCTTTATTTAAAAACGCAACTATAGTAACATCATTTTCAATTTGTGATGTGAAACTATTAACATTCGCAGATAAAATCATAGCTATAGATACTACTAATAATGTAATTGTAATACAAGAAACAGATGCGAGTGATAAAGATAAATTTCTCCAAATTCCTCTTATAGAATCTCTTATGTTTCTACCTAAAATTCTTAAACCTTTCATTTAGTATACTCTCCTTCCGGATAGTCTTTTAATACTCTACCTGCACTTAAAACTATTGTTCTTTTCTTGTATTTATCTACTATATCAATATCATGAGTTACCATGATAACAGTAGTACCTAATTTATGAACTTCTTCAATTACTTTCATAACTTCAAGGCTAGTTTCAGGATCCAAATTACCAGTCGGTTCATCACAGATTAATAATTTTGGATTATTTACAATAGCTCTTGCGATAGCAACTCTTTGTTGTTCACCACCAGATAATTCTTTAGGATACATTTTAACTTTATTTTTAAGTCCTACAAGATCTAGTGCTTTAATTACTCTTTCATGTATTTCATCTTTAGATAAACCAAATATTTCTAATGCGAATGCGACATTTTCATATGCAGTTAATTTATCTAGCAATTTATAATCTTGAAATACTACCCCTATTTTTCTTCTTATTTTATATACTTTTCTATTAGGTATTTTACCTACATTTTCACCACCCAATAAAATGGTACCCTTAGTTGGTTTAATTTCTCTATAGAAAAGTTTTCCAAGTGTGGATTTACCACAACCAGTTTGACCTATTATGAAAACAAATTCACCTTTTTCTATAGTAAGATCTAAATCTCTAAGTGCCGTAATACCAGTTTTATATGTATGTGTGACACCTTTAACTCTAATTAAATCCATAATGCCTCCTATATATTTACTGACTCATAAGAATCTGTTATTAATACTACCGCGTCTTTATCTATTTTTAAAACGCCATTTTTTAAATTTGTATATTCTGTTGTTGGAACTATACACATAATAACTTTTTTATTATGTCCTGTAAATCCACCTTTAACATCAATAATTGTTGTCGCGAATTCCAAATCATGCATAATATATTTTTCAACTTTCTTCTCTTCTGAAGTAATAATATAAAATGCTTTAGATGAAGATATACCAAGTATAACTTTATCAGCAACGATACTTATTATATATATAGATATAACTGAATATATAAATGATGATATGCCAAGTACAAATAAACTACATAATATTATCATGCCATCTGTTAAAAGCATCGCTGTACCCATAGTTTTTTTACCAAATTTAGCAACTATCTGATTTAAAATATCAGTTCCACCTGTAGTAAATCCAGCCTTCATAACAAGACCAAGTCCAATGCCTGTCATAACTGCTCCAGAAATTACTGATACAATTGTCTCAACTTCAATATTTGGAAAAAATGGAATAGCTAATGATATTAGATATACCAATAATGGATAAAGTAGACTTCCAACAAATGATTTTCTACTTTGTTTTTTTCCTAATAAAATATAACTAATAACCAATAATGTTATTGATAAGATAAATATCGTTTTATTAGTACTTATAGAAAATAATTTATTTAATAATATTGCTATACCACCAACACCATATATAACTTTAGTTGGTAACATAAACATTTCATATCCTAAAGCAGTTATTAAAACACCTAGGAAAAACATTAAATAACCTGATACATCCTTTTTCATAGCTAACCTCTTTTCAAATTATCATTTATAAATTTATCTATATCCCCATCTAATACCTTAGTAACATCACTTACTTCTGTATTGGTTCTATGATCTTTTACCAAAGTATATGGGCACATTGTATATGTCCTTATTTGTGAACCAAAATTAATTTCTTTATCAACACCTTTAATTTTATTAAGTTCCGCTTCTTTCTTTTCTACTTCAAGTTCATATAATTTGTTTTTTAAAACTTCCAATGCTCTTTCTTTATTTTGAATTTGACTACGTTCATTTTGACATGTAACTACGATTTTTGTTTTCAAATGCGTTATTCTAACTGCAGAATCAGTTGTATTAACACCTTGTCCACCTTTACCTGAAGATCTATATACATCTACTCTAATATCTTCAGGATTAATTTCTATGTTGATATCATTATTATCATATACCGGAGTAACAAGTACAGCAGCGAATGAAGTGTGTCTTCTAGCATTTGAATCGAAAGGTGATATTCTAATTAACCTGTGTACGCCTTTTTCACATTTTAAATTACCATAAGCATAATCACCATGAATAATTATAGATACACTTTTAATTCCTGCTTCTTCACCATCTTCATATTCAATTATTTCATATTTATAATTTTTCTTCTCACACCATCTAGCATACATTCTATAAAGCATCCAAGCCCAATCACATGACTCTGTTCCACCAGCTCCGGGGTGTATTTCTAATATGGCATCCAAACTATCATATGGTCCAGTAAATAATAAAATATTTTCCAATGCATTTAATTCTTCTTCAAATATAGATGCATCTTTTAAAATAGTATCATAAGTATCAGTATCAATATCATTTTTAAATTCAATTAATATACTTAAGTTCCCATCTATTTTAGTACGAAGTTCAGATATTTTATTATATTTATTTTTTAATGTATTTAACTTTTTAATAACACTTTCACTATTTTTTTTATCATTCCAAAAACCATCTTCATTAGTTAAGTCATTTAGATGATTAATCTCTTTTAATGTATTATCTGGGTCAAAGTAACACCCATAATTCATTTATTCTTTTTTGGTAATTAGTATAATTATCTATTAGTTCTTTAATATCCATATTATCACCATATTAATTATAACAAAAAGTAGATATAAAATCTACTAATAGTCTTCACTTATTTTTTAAAAAATTTTTCTACTAACATAGTAGATGGAATATCTCCAGTTGCATTTAACATAGTTGCTGGAGCATCAATTAATATACCAATAGTCGCGATTATTGAAAACACTTCATTAGGTAGGCCATACATGCTTATTATGAGCACTTCTCCTATTAAACCTCCACCTGGTATACCAGCCATCACAACCGCGGATAAGCAAGAAATTAATAATGCGATTAAAATATTTGAAAATGATAAATTGATATTTAATATTGAAAATACAAACATTATTTTTAATATTGCACCCATGCTAGATCCTTCCATATGCATAGTAGAGCCTAATGGAAGACTTACTTTGGATACTTCCCTATCAACACCTATATTAAAAGCAGTATCATAATTAACTGGTAATGTTACCAAAGAAGATTGAGTAGCAAAGGAAGTTATGATAGTAGGTATTATATTCTTCCAAAACTTTTTAACTCCATCTTTTCCTTTCGCGATATATGTATATAATGTATAAAATATAGCCATATATAATATAGCCGATATAAAATAAATAATTATTGATTTTATGTAACTTATAGTAATACTTGGACCAAATTCTTTTACCGCACAAGCAAAATAACAGAATAATCCTATTGGTGCATATAACATAACTATTTTTACCATTTTAATAAATACCTGTGATAGATTATCTAATGTATTACATATATTCCTATGCCCTAATAATAATATTGAAATTCCAAAAATAATGGAAAAGATAATTAATGGCATGATATTACTTTTAGAAAATAATAAGCTAAAGTCTGTTACTGTAAACATTTTTGAAAGTTGATTTAAAAACGAAACTTTAGTAATTTCAGTTGATACTAAATTTATTGAAACATTAAAAGGATGAGTAATTTTTAATACTACAAACATAAAAACTGATGATATTAAACTTGTAACTATAAAAATTATAAATACATATTTTAATATTTTACCAAGTTTTTTTAGATTAGACATTCCCGCAATAGAACTAGGTACTGTAGTAAATATTAAAGGTACGACAAGAGTAAACATTAAATTAATAAATATATCACCGAATGGTTTTAGATAAGATGTATCATTAACTAACATACCACATATACTACCCAATACAATAGATAGTATTAATAGTATTACACTTCTATATTTTTTCATAAATTCACCTAGTTAATTATATGCATATAAATAAAAAAAGTACTTTCGTACTTAATTTATTTTCGCGATTTCTATGAAATCATCATTATGTATTAAAATCAATTTAACTACTTTAGGATAATCTAAGTCTTCTTCATATGTCACACTGCATTTAATATTATATGCACTATTGTCAAGTGTAGAATACTTTACTCTTGATATATCATCTATTGACACTTTAGTTACAGTAGGAAGTTTTTGATTTCTATCATCATATAAATTACTTTCAACTACTTTATATATTGTATCACGTGCTTTTAAAGCAAAATTATCTTGATAATCTTTTAATATAAACTCTATACCACCAATATCACTGCTACTAAATTTATTACTCAACGTATAAAAATCTGTTACAAATAGTTGAGATACTAATGATGCATATAACTCCTCATCTACTGTATCACTTTCTAACACATTTTTTAATTTATTAAATAGTTCTTTATAATAAGCTGAATCAGTATCGAAAAGTTCATAACCATATTTATCTATTTTAGTAGTAACATTTGCCTGTTTAGTTTTTTTAGAATTTTTATTAGGCCTATCTGATACTAATAATATAATTCCACTAATTATTAAAGTCGCAAATATTACAATTAAAACTATTCTTCCCTTTTTCATATCATTACCTCACAAAAAGATTATATCAAAATAGCTATGACTACTCAATACTTTTATGATACTCATTTACATTAATTGCAGTACCTAAGACTAATACATAACTCATAATGTATAACCAAACTAATAATATAATTATATTAGCCAAACTGCCATAAAAATCCGCATATCTAGCTAAATTAGAAACGTAATAAGAATATATGGCTGATAAAAGTATCCAAAGTATGGTAGTCATGAATGCACCTTTATTAAAAGAATTACCCTTAATATTTAAATCTGGTGTCATCATATAAATTATTTTTAATATGAAGTATATTAATATAACCGCAAAAGGCCATTTTAATAAACTAAATAAGATTAATACATTAACATTTAAATTAAATAAACTTATAATAAATCTTACTAAGGCATCACCAAATACTAAAATGCCTAAATTTAAAATTATAATAAATATGATTAAGAATGTAAGTAATATAGCCTTACCCTTTTCTTCTAAATATGATTTTGGCTTGCACCCATAGATCATATTAGATGCAATTATCAAAGCATGCATACCAGAAGATGCAGATATAATACCTATTATCATAAATAACGTATTATTCCATCCACTACCAGTTAAAAAAGGAATTATAATATCTAAAACAGCTTCCGGTATAATATTATATAATTTATCCGAAATTACAGGAAACGAAAAATTAAGTATATTTAATATAAAAACTATTATCGATAATATAGGTATTAAGGCAAGCATAAAGGAAAATGCTATATTACCTGGTAATATTTTCATATACGGTTTTTTTAAGAAACTTAAAATATTTTTTAATTCACTTTTCATACAATTAAAAGCAAAGACTAATCTTTGCTTAATTCCTCCTTGTTGTTTTTCATATCAATTGTAGCTTCATTTATAGCATCATCTATAGTTTTAATCGCATCAGTTATAATGCTATAACCAATTGCTGCGCCAAATCCATGTGCTAAGTCCTTAAGCTCTTTATTTAATTTTTTTATGTATGTAACGATTTGTTTTTCATCATATGAAACTAAATATATCAAGAATTCATTACCATTTGTTCTTATTATTTCACTATTCGGATTTTGTGTTTTAATAAGAATATTAGCTGCTTCTTTAATAACTATATCTCCTTCTGCATGACCATAGTTATCATTTATATATGCTATATTATTTAAGTCTACTACAATGATAGTTTGTGGATAAACTTCTGATTCATCCCATGATTCAATATTATCATTTAAATAATTTCTATTCTTAAGTGATGTTAACATATCTATATATTTAAGTTTATCTTCTTTAGTCAAAGTTTGCCTACTCTTACTATTCTTAATTTTAGAATATATAAACATGCATATACCAAATACTAACGCTAAAGAAATTATAATTGCTAAATATTTAATAAATACAGCAAACATATTAATCTCTTTAGAACTAATTAATCCTTTATTAACTAATAACTTACTTGAAGTAAAAGTTAAATAGAAATTAAATAATTTTATAAAATCATTATTATCTGAGATATTTCTAAATGTATATGTATATTCATTATTTAAAACAGTTTCATATACTTTGTGATATTTTTTTATACCTTTAGATACATAATAATCATAATTATAATTATCTATAACTTTGTATTCGAGTTTATTATCACGCATAAGAGCTTTAATAGTATCATATTCTTTTACTTCTTTATTATGTTTTACTAAATATTCACTTATCTTACTATTTTTTAAAACACCTATTTTACCACTTAATGAATTGATAGAATTTACTACAGCATCATTATCTTTAGCTAAAACAACCATTTTTTCAATAACAGGAGATACAGTATTAAATACATCAATATTATAATTGAATTCACCATTTAAATTAAAGAAGAAATCTACTTCATTTTTATTAAATGCATTTATCAATGATTCAATACTTCCATATTCTTTAAATTCTACAGTTATACCAGATACTTTAGAAAATTCTGCAATAATTTCATTATTAATACCAATTAAATTACCATCATTTACTAAATCATATGGAGCATTTTCTACAAAACCATAAACATATCTTTTGCTTCTTAGTTTTGCAATATTTTTTGAACTATCTAATGAAGATGAAAAATAGATATTCAATAAATAATTATTAAATGTCTTAGTAAAATTAGTTTCACTCCATTTTTGATAATATTTTGTTAAAATACTGTTTAAATTATTATTACTACCTAGGTGCAAAACATAATATGTTTTATATTCTTCAATATTATAAGATATATGTAGGTCCTCATTAGATAATACTTCTGATAGGTATTCTATTTTAGGCACAACAATAGCATCTACATCCTTACCTACTGATGAAAACATTGCTTTATAATCTGAAAATGTTTTATATGTAACATCAGATCCTAATAAGTAATCATTAACTTTATCTAAGGTATTATTTAAAACACCTACTGTAATATTTTTAACTTGATCTAAGCTTAGATATAACATATCTTTTGTTGACACCAATACATAATTATCAACATACATTAAAATATCGTTATCTTCTACATTTGATTTTTCCATAAACGCATAATCAGTTTTTGGATTTGTAGATAATAGATATGATACTTTATTAAATTCTAATCCAGTATTAGCCTCTAAACTTTTTAAGTAATCAAACGCTACACCTTCACTATTATAGCTAAATACTGGTATATCAGTATATATGGATATATCTTGTCTTGTCTTTTTATTATTATCTATCCATTTTTTTTCAATCATATTAAGTGATGTGTTTTTATCTTCATTAGTAAAAAGCCAATAGACAAATATGCCTAATACTAATAAGACCGCACATACTGAAATCAATACTTTCTTTTTCATTTCTATGACACCTCATTTGTAAATACAAATTTAGTATTTGTTTTATTCTTATACGCTGAAAAAGGATAAGATTCATCGTCTTCTTTAGTGAAAATAACTTCTATATCATAGTAATTTTTTACATCATCACTAAATTTTTCTAATGCTTTTTCTAGTAATAAATCTAGATCTTTTCTTTTTACACCAGAATTAACTTCTGCGACAAATCTGATAGTTTTTACAGCTAAATTATCAGTAATACTAATTACATCCCCATCTTTAAGTAATACATTTTTAAATGCATCAATTTGTTCAGCTGATACAGGATGGTTTTTTATATCACTAACACGACTACCCCAAATATTCTTTTTTGTATTAGGCATTAAAGTATGAATAAAAACAAAAAGCATTATCAAAATTAATACAACCATTGATATAATGAGTACTTCTTTTTTATGTGTTTTTATATAATTCATATATTCACCTCTATTTTAAATTATACTATAATTACGCTATATTTACAATCAATAATTCTTAAGCATCTCTAAGATTAATTTTGATGCAACGTTAGGATTAGCCTTACCTTGGCTTTCCTTCATAACTTGACCCATCAAATATTTTAATGCTCTATCATGACCATTTTTAAAATCATTAATTGATTCTTGATTATTATCAAGTACATTTTTGATAATATTTTTTAATGTATCTTCATCCTTTATTTCTTCTAATCCTAAAGAGTTAATACTAGATTTAACATCTCCACCATTTTCTAATAAATATGGTAATACTTCTTTAGTTTGTTTACTTGATAATTTATTTTCTTTAATCATATTAACTAGTTCAATGAAACTATCTTTAGTTAATTTGACATTATTAATTGATACAAAGTTTTTGTTTAAATAACTTAATATATCTCCAGTTATTAGATTGGCCGCGATTACTGGATCTGACTCATCTATAACACTTTCTAGGAAACTACATAAATCTAGTCTACTTAATATTGTTTTAATATTGTTATTATTTATACCTAGTTTTTCATATTTTTCTTTTAGCTCGGATGCAAATACTGGCATATTAGCTTTAACTTCATTAATCCAATCATCACTTATTTTTACATAAGGAATATCTGGCTCTGGAAAATATCTATAATCATTACCAGTTTCTTTAACTCTCATTAAAACTGTAGTCATAGTCTTATCATCAAATCTTCTTGTTTCCTCACGCAAAGTAACACCTTGCTCCAATAATTCTATTTGACGTTTTGTCTCATACTTAATTGCTTCTCCAACATTATTAATTGAACCAATATTTTTTACTTCTATTTTAGTTCCTAAAGGAGTTCCTTTTTTATGTACTGATACATTACAGTCACATCTCATAGAACCTTCTTCGATTTTTACATCACTTATACCTAGGTATAATAATATTTCTCTTAGTTTTGTTAAATACGCAACCGCATCTTCTGCGCTTCTCATATCTGGTTTAGATACGATTTCAATTAATGGCACACCTGCTCTATTAGCGTCTAACATAGTACCAGATTTACCATGAATACTTTTACAAGTATCCTCTTCAATATGTAATCTTTCAATACCTACTTTCTTATCTCCAATATCAATATATCCATCATATCCAATTGGAGTATCTTGTTCAGTTATTTGATATCCTTTAGGTAAGTCTGGATAGAAATAATTTTTTCTATCGAAATGCATTACCTTATTAATGTTACAATTTAAAGCAATAGCTGCTTGTAAAGCCATTTCAATAACTTTTTTGTTTAATACTGGAAGTACTCCAGGATAACCTAAATCTATCTCATTAACATATAAGTTTGGTTCAGTAGAATACTCATTTTGACTATGTGAAAATACCTTAGAATTACTCTTTAATTCTACGTGTACTTCAATACCTACAACTGTCTCATACATTTTTATCACCTCTAGGATCCATATTTAAATTAAGTTTTCCTTCTATATAACTAGCTAATTGATATATTACATCCTCTTTAAAATAATTACCTATAATATGCATACCAACAGGTAGGTCTTTTAAAAATCCAATCGGCATACTTAAAGCAGGAAGACCAGCCATATTAACAGGAATAGTAAGTAAATCATCATAGAAGCTTTTTAATGCATCGTTAGGTGCGGTACCTAATTTATAAGCCACTGAAGTATTAGTAGGTCCTATTATCAAGTCATAATCTTCAAAAGCCTTTTTAAATGACTCAGTTAATTTATTTCTTACCATCAATGCTTTTTTATAATACTTTTTAGCATTTTCTCCACTTAAAACGTATGAACCAATCATAAGTCTTCTTTTAACTTCACTACCGAATCCTTCATATCTAGTCATTTTATATAATGAATCTATATCAGTATAATTAGAACTACGATATCCAAATCTTAGTCCATCATACCTAGCTAGATTTGATGATGCTTCAGCTAACGCGATTATTTGATATAAAGGTATGGCGTTTTCCACATAATCTAAATCAATAAAGTCTATTTTTGCACCTGCATCTTTTAAAATATCTATAACTTCACTGATTTTATTTTTTACTTCACTATCAATTACATCACTCCAGTAAAAATTAGGAATCGCGATTTTCAAATCCTTTATATCTTTACCTATTAATCTTGTATAATCTAAAACTTCTTCCTCGCTTGAAGTCATATCTTTATCATCATGACCAGAAATAACATTTAACATTAATGCATTTTCATATACATTCCTTGTCATCGGACCAATTTGGTCTAGACTTGATGCGAATGCGATTAATCCATATCGTGATACTCTACCATATGTTGGTTTAAGCCCAACTATACCACAGAAACTTGAAGGCTGGCGTATAGAACCACCAGTATCAGTTCCAAGTCCTAATGGAACTATTCTAGATGATATAGCTGCTGCTGTACCAGATGATGAACCACCTGGGATATATTCTTTATTCCATGGGTTTAATGTAGGACCATAAAAACTAGTCTCACCAGTTGAGCCCATCGCGAATTCATTCATATTTGTTTTACCAATAATAATCATATGGTTATCTTTTATTTTTTTAATTACTTCTGCATCATATGGTGGTATAAAATCATCAAGCATTTTAGATGCAGCTGGGGTTTTTAAATCCTTAGTTACGATGTTATCTTTTATACATACAGGAATTCCAAATAATATGTTATCGACTTGCTTATCTTCTAATTCCATAGCTTCTTTAATCGCATTTTCATTTATTGTTATAAATGCATTTAAATCACTATTCTTAATTCTTTCTAATGCTTCTTCTACTAAATCTTTTGGTGTTATCTTTTTTTGTTTTAAAAGTTCGTTAATTTCTTTTATACTTAAATCTAAATTATTCATTTATAACCTTTGGTACAACTTCATAATCACCATTAGTAGTTTTAACATTTTTAAATATTTCTTCTTTAGAAAGCATAGGTCCAATTACATCATTTGAATATGTATTAATATTTGTAGATGGCGAAATCATAATATCACAATCTACGGATACATCCTCTATTTTTTTAATTTCTTTTAATATGTCAAATAATTGTTTTTCATATAACGGATATTCATTATCGGAAACATGTAGACGTGCAAGTTCTGCTACATGATCTACTTCTTCTTTAGATAACATAATACTCCTCCTTCAATAAACATCTATATAATTATATCATAAAAGCAAAGAAAAAGGATGAATTTTCATCCTAATTTAAAAATAAAAAACTATAACATACTGGTACTAATATACCTAATATTACTCCCATTAGTACTTCTTTAGGTCTATGACCCAATTCTTCTTTAAATAAATCATAATTTTTAATAGAATTTTTCTTCATATATTCATTTAACATTTTGGCATGTTTTCCAGTTTCCATTCTAACATTCATACCATCATAGGCAACAATCAAAGACATAACAATCGCGATTGCTGTATATGGTGAAGCAAGGCCTAAATCAATATGAAATATAACTGCTAGAGAAACAGATAATGCCGTATGGCTAGAAGGCATTCCACCTGAACCTTTTATAAGTCTTTCAATTTCTAAATTTTTATTTTTAATACTCTCTATTATAAATTTGATTATTTGGCATAATGCCAATGTTATTAATGGTACTAAAATATATTTATATTCTTTCATCTTACACACTATCCTTCAAAAATTTTTTTGTTTTAAAATATAGCCCTGTATATCTATCATAGTATCTATCAATAAAATTATGTATTTCTAATATAACTTCATCACTAATACTAAGTTTATCTATTTTTTCTATATCAACATAATAAAATAATCTAACCAATTTTATTGCTTTTGCCGATACAATAGGCTCATTTAAAACACATTTATTACATAGATATCCCCCAGCATCACTAGATAGAGTTGCAATTGAATTAACACTGCCACATCTAGCGCAACTATCTAAGTTAGGCATTACACCTAAATATTCTAAATATTTTAAACTAACAATATCTGATATGACAATCGGATTAAAACCTTCGTCTATTTTTTTTAATGCAGATATTAAAATTTTATATATCAATTTATTATCATTTTGTTTAATTACTTGGGTTACTAATTCAATTAAATAACTTGCATAACTAACTTTAGAAAAATCACTTATGATATTTTTATAGTTATCTATGACATCAACACTTTTTAAAATAGATAATTTATCTTTCTTATAATATAGATGGAATACACCATGAATTAATTTTGTACTAACACTCCTTAAAGGGCTTTTCATAGTCTTACATCCTTTTGATATAACACTTATAAGACCATATTTATCTGTTATGATATCCAATATTTTGCTAGTTTCACTATAATCTTTTTCATATACGATGATACCCTCTAAAGATTCTACCATACTACTTACTCCTTTTGTGTTTTATATATTCCATATAATATTCTATTTTTCCTGTATGTCTAAACATTTCCCAAAGTAACTTCTTCATAATATCACCTAATATATAATGATATTATTTATTTAATTTTATTCATCTATATCGTAAAAACCTAATTCTTTTAAATATGATTGTCTATCTCTCCACTTCTTAATGGTTTTTACATATAATTTTAAATAGACATTAGCGCCTACTAATTGCTCTATTTCTGGACGTGATAACATACCTACTTCTTTAAGCATAGCGCCTTCACGACCAATGATTATTTTTTTCAAAGAATCCCTATCAACAATAATACAAACTAATATTTCATAAGCATTATTATGTTTTTCTACATTTTCCACAATACAAGTTATTGAATGTGGAACTTCTTCATGAGTTAATTGCATAATTTTTTCTCTTACTAATTCAGAAATCATAAAATTAGTACTTTTATTTGTATAATAATCTTCATCATAATATTTAACACTATCAGTTAAATATTTTTTTATTACTTTAATAAGTTCATCTACATTATCTTTTTTTAAAGCAGAAACTGGAACTATATCACTAAATGGATATAATTCTTTATACTTATCTATTTTTACTAATAAATCTTCTTTTTTAACTTTATCTATCTTATTTATAACTAATATTACTGGTTTATTAAGTTTTTTTAATCTTTCTACTATGAATTTATCTCCACCACCTATAGCTTCATCAGCAGGAAGTAAAAGAAGTAGTGCATCTACATCTTCCATAGTATAATAAGCTTCCTTATTAAGATAATCACCTAATTTATGACTTGGTTTATGTATACCTGGTGTATCCATAAGTACTATTTGTGTATCAGAATCATTATATATTCCTTGAATTAAATTTCTTGTTGTTTGTGGTTTATCTGATACAATAGCGACTTTTCTTCCAACGATACTATTAACCAATGTAGATTTACCTACGTTAGGTCTACCTATAAGTCCTATTATTCCTGATTTCATAATTCACCTTCTTATACCATAACCTTCTAATATATCATCTTGTAATTTAAACATAACTTCTTCATCTTCTTTTTTCATATGATCATAACCTTGTAAGTGCAGAAGACCATGAACAGATAAAAAAGCTAATTCTCTTAAAAAACTATGTCCATATTCATTTGCTTGTTCTATACATTTATCTAATGATATATAAATATCACCAAGTATTCTTCCCGCATCTGAATTTAATATCATATCTTTTTCATCTTCCAAAGCAAAAGAAATAACATCAGTTGGTCTATCTATTCCACGATATTCCCTATTAATTTCATGTATTTTTTCATTATCAACAATAATCAAATTAAAACTAACATTTTTTAATTTACAATATTTACATGCATATTTTAATAATTTCTTAATCTCTTTTAACTCTTTGATATCTTTATCTAATGTATTATATATTTCTATCTTATTCATTTTATCACCCAATTAAATACTAATATAATTATTACTATAAAAAGCATCATTATTATATTATAAATGTAATCTTTTTTCAATGCTTGTGGTAGTTTATCTTTAATAACATGTATAACTTTATAAAGTATAAAACCTAATATACCACCTAGTGTATTTAGTAATATATCATCGACATCAAACACTCTACCGATAACAAGTTGTGTAGCCTCTATAGTTGCTGAGGTAATAAATGATAAAAACATAATTAATGGTACTTTTTTAATTTTTAATATGTAGCTTACAAAAAAACCAAATGGCATAAATATAACTGCGTTACCTAAAACGTTTTTATAAAATAATCTAGTTCCAAAATCATATCTTAATATCTCTTCGAATGGTATAAAATTAGATTTTGCCCATGAAACGTCTTGAAAAGTTACAACATAAAACAAACACAAAATATACATAATGAAAAAATAATACATAAGTTCATTATATAATAATAATTTTTCTTTGTTTTTAATTAAATATATTACTCTCATTGATAGAAGGACTACTGTAACAAGTAACAGTGTTGGCCATGTATCTTTAAGTATTGAAAGTATACTATCTTTGTATATCATAAGGTTCCTCTATTTCTACATATTTAGTTATATCTTCATAGATTGTATAAAAAATATCTAATACTATTGTACTATCTTTCATTTCACTTTTCAAACGTTTTTCTAAAATAATAAATTCATCTTCTGCCAAGTTAGTGTTAATCTTATTTCGTGCATATTCTAAGGCGTATTCTAAAGACGTTTCAAAATCCAATTTAAATTCTTTAACATTCAGTTCTTTTTGTGTCTGATACACTAAAGAAATTGGTAATATATCATTCTTTAAAATATATTTATCTTCCCTTCTTTTAACTTTAAAGTTAGAAAGGCAATAATCATTACTAAATATTTTCAAACAAAATGTCTTTTTAATTTTTCCAGTTAAATATTCTTCATGGTAATTCAGTGGATACTCTATTTTTAATTTATACCAAGTCTCACCGTAAACTTTTCCTTTAGCGGATACAACTTTCTTAACTTCATCAAATAATTTAATATTACTATCTATAAGTAAATCATCTTTATGAACATATCGTCCTACATATCCTACTACCTCACCACTAGATGATTCAATACGTCTTATTAATGCATCTTTTTTCGCAACTATTTTATATATTTTATCATCTTTTAATGGTATATAATTATATCTTGCCTCTGCCTTTACAATGTATTTGGTTCCTACCCTTTCTATTGATAACCATTCAATTTCATCTTTAAGTTCGGTTAATATTTCATTTTTAATTTTACTTAGTTTGTCATAGCTTAATGCGATACTATATTTTTTTATACCATGCATTTTCAAAGATGTATTTAAATTATCTATATTTTTTGAACTAAGTATTTCTATATCATAGATAATATTTAATAGTAATATAAATATTAATACTCCAATTAATAAACCTACAATCATATACCTATTTTTATGTAATATATTTTTTATTCTTGTCACACCTATATATTTAATAATAGTAATATCATATTCCTTACTTTTTAAAATATCAGGTAAATCTTTTTTATAAATATATATATTTATTTCATTCGAACTTATATTTTTTATTTTAAGTAGTGATATATTAAGCTTATACATTTTATATATAAAGTCTTTAATATTTCTACCTTTAACATTTAATAAAACTATATCTATCATATAAAATCTATGGAATCAATTTTACCAGTTATAAGTAGTTCATTATCTAATAATTTAGATATTGATAATAAACTTCCTTTAATTATTATTTTTTTATTACCATCTGTAATACTTATACTATTATCATCAAAATTTAATATATCTTTATAATTTATAATATCAGTATAATTATTAGCAATTCTAATTTCAAAATCTTTTTCAAAAATATAATTTTTAATACTACCCATAATATCACCCATATAAATATATGCATAAAAAAACATAGATATAAATATCTATGTTATTTATTAAATGCATTTTCATATATCATTACAAGTTTATCATATATACCTGAATCAATTTTATTTAATGCATTTAAAGAAATTTCTAATGATTTATTATATTCACCTTTAAAGAATAATATCTCAGCATTAGATAAGGCTTGATCTAATGAAGCATCAAGTGGTCGATATCTATTTCCATATATTATAGCAGTTTCAGATAATTTGGCATTTCTAACTATCTTTTTGGTATTAGAATATAATTTCAATACTAAATCCCTAGCAGTATCAACACGTGTGTTTAATGTTGCTATATTAATAGGTTTATTATTAAGCTCTTTAATTATTTCTTTAATAGCCATTGCTGCATCTTTAGTTTCTATATAATAACTATCTGGTACAACAGGGAAACTAAAATCACGCATCTTATATTTAGAATCTTTTAATATAGTTTTAATTTCTTCTAATTGTTCACGCGCTCTTGCTTCATCATCCTTCATACTTCCTATTGCATTCAAACTATTATCTAGTCTATCTTCTATAGATATCAATCTATTAGCTAAAGAAGTAATTTCTTCAATTAATTTCGCATATGCGAATGTATTATTAGAAATATGCATCAAAAGTACCTTATAATCACTATTTAAAGTATCTAATGCTTCTTTAATGTCATTAAGTAATTTAATATCATTAGGTTTAAAATCATACATATCTTTTACATCATTTAGTTGTGAGAAAATATTCATAACTAAATTATTGACATTATCTAGTTTGCTTGCAAAATTTTTGTTAAGTTCTTCATATGTATTTTTGTTTATTTTTTCTTTATCTAAATCTTTAAATACTCCATCAAAATATTCCATCAAAACTTTAAGTTCTAATAGACTATCTTCAATATTTAATATTTTTAATCTATCCACAATATCTTTTATTTTTTTATTTGCTTCAGTAATATTATATTCAATATTTAAATAATCTAATGGATATTTTTCACTTATCATTTGCTTATATATTTGTTTTAATTCATTTATTCTAGATGGTAAAACACTTAGTGAAAGTAATACTATATCAGGAACTTCTTCTATAATAACTTCCATGTGATCTAACATATCTTTAATTGAGCCAACAACACTTGAAGCTTCTAAGTAGTCATTTTTATCCATATACTTTTCAAAAGATTCAAATCTTTTTGAAATGTTTTCAAATTGTAAAGATACATATTTAGCAATTGGTCCAAAATCTTTTATAATTTGATTAAATTTATTATAAAGTTCACGATATCTAGTTTTTAAATTAATTATTTTTTCTCTGTTTTCAGCTTCACTATCAGTAACTTTTTTAACTTCCGCTAATAAAACTTCTGAATTACTTTTTACTTTATATAATTCCATTTCTAATTTGGCTATTTTATACATCGCACCTTTATAATCCATTTTAGAAAGCGAATAATCTGCTTCTATTAACATGTTGTTAATAAAAGGTATTTGTTTTTCTTTAATACTTTCTAGTCTATCTCTCCACTCATCATACTTCTCTGATAAACTATCATTATTTAAAAATGATTCTATTTTATTTAACTCCGGAGTAATTGGAGAACTATCTAGCCTATTTTTTTCAACTTCTAAATTTTCAAGCATTTTTTTATATCTTTTTATTTTAATTGCTTGAATAATATTTAGTACCGCGACTATTAAAATAACGGTTACTAAAGTTGTAGTTGTAATTATCAGTACTACATTATCCATATCATAATCACCTACTATATTAATAATACCACATTTTTCGACTTTTTCCTATTTTTTTATGAAATATATTTTATAATATCGATGGTTTTATTAATTATTACTTGACTTAAATGCCTTTTAAGCATATAATTAATATTGCATTGAGCAGCATCTTTTGATGTAGGCATATATGTTTATTACCTATAGGGGTTATAAGTAATACTTTAAGCTGCTATGTGAACATAATTTGAATAAACATATTCTATTGGCAAAAGAGCTAATGCTAGAAAGGAAATTTATATGGCAAGATATACAGGACCAATTAACCGTAAATCTAGAAGATTAGGTTTCTCAGTATTAGAAAATGGTAAAGATTTAAAACGTCCTTATGCACCTGGTCAACATGGTCAAAAAAGACAAGGTAAATTATCTAACTATGGTGTTCAATTACAAGAAAAACAAAAAGTTAGATTAATGTACGGTGTTAATGAAAAACAATTCAGAATCACTTTTGATCAAGCTGGTAAAATGAAAGGTGTACATGGTGAAAACTTCTTAAAATTATTAGAAAGTCGTTTAGATAACTTAGTATACCGTATTGGTTTTGCAACTACAAGAAGAGGCGCTAGACAACTAGTTAACCACGGACATATCACTGTTAATGGTAAAAAAGTTGATATCCCATCTTATAGATGTAAAGCTGGAGATGTAATTGCTATCAAAGAATCTGATAGAGATTTAAAAATTGTTAAATCTTCATTAGAAGCATTACATAATAGATGCGAATTCGTTACATTTGATGAAGCTAAAATGGCTGGTACTTATGTAAGATATCCAGAAAGAAGCGAATTAAATAACGAAATCAATGAATCACTAATCGTAGAATTTTACAACAGATAGGATTAATTCCTATCTTTTTTGTATAAAAAAATATGGCTATAAACCATATTTTATTTTTTTAATTTTTTTCTTAAAGTGCTCATATCATGTATTTCTATAATATCAGGTTCTTCATCACCTATTGACCATCCTGATTTTTCAATAGGATACATATCCATAATATCAGATGTATCTGCTACTGCTAAGACAGCAACTTTATCTAACTTCTCACCATTATGACTTGCAATACCTTCTTTTTCGATAATATATTTATCATATATACTATCGCATATAGGTGTTATCTTTTTAGATGAAATTAATTCTTTTACTTCATCAAAAAATTTAACTATATCATCTACAGAATTAAATTTTGGTACATTATCAAACATAAGATGGTTATCTATTACATGTAGATATGCTTTTTTTACATCATAGTTTGAAATTTGATACTCTTCATAATCTGAAGAATCACTAACACTTAGTCCATTTTTTAATTTCAATGATCTCATCATTAAATCTGCTTTATGAAGATTTGATGGAGTTACCTCTTTCTTTTCTTTAACTATTTCATATAGCTTCATAAAATCTTCTAGTCTATTTTGTCTATAATATATAACTAATCTTTCAAATAAGACATTTGCTTTTAAAGTTTTATCAAAATAATCACATCTATTAATTATTTGCATTGCGTCTCCAAAATTATATTGTGCATTTGCTATCTTAGCAAGACCATATGATTCTATAAAACTTAAATGTGAATTTTTGTATACATTAGAAGCAGATTTGAAATCACCACACATCATATAAATACTACCTGATAATAAACTTGCTTGCGCTACCATATAATGTTCATCTGCTTTATTTAATACACGTTTACAAACTTCTAAAGATTCATTAAGGTCATGTTTATAATAATATATTTTAGATAATTCATAACCTGCTTTAAAATATATATTAGAATGTTCATTACCTTGATAAGCATTTTTATAATGATTTAATGCATCATCTGAATTTTTATAAGATATTTTTCCTAATATATATTCTTTTTCTTGTAAAAATGATTCTTTCTTTAATTGTGATAATCCTTTTAAAGCATCTTCAGTTATAAATTCTAATATCATTTTGGTAGCTAAAAAATCATTTGTTTCCAATAAAATATTAGCTTTTGTAATTAATGATTGTGGATCTTTTAATCCACTTAATATATTAATAGCTTTATTATATTGTCTTAATTTAGCATATATTCTAGCTATCTTATTTTTAGCAACAACTGGTTTATTAGTAAACATTAAAATTTCTCTATAACATTTTAAAGCTTCTTCATAATCAGCTTTACTATATGCGATTTTAGCAGCTTGCTCTAATGCAAAACATCTAATATTATCAGTTACATCATCTTTATTTAAAATATATGCGATAATATCAAAAGCTTCAGTACTACGTTTTAATTGTATCAATACTCTTGCTTTATAAATCCAAAGATAATCATCATCAGGATTTTTTACAAGTTCTTCTTCACACATCTTTAATGCATTCACATAATCTTTTACGTGATATCTTTCTTTTATTTTGTCCATAATATCGTTTTTCATATTGTCCCCCTCTTAAAAAACTTCTTTATTGTATCAAAAATAAACAAAAAAAGCAAACTATTTAAAGTTTGCCACAAAATATTTTTTCTTTCCTCTTCTAATAATTATTACGCCATCCAAAGAATTATCTTTAGTAATTAACATATTTTCATCAGTTACAATATCACCATTAATAGATATGGCGTTAGAGCTTAAGAATTCTCTTGCTTCTCTTCTGCTTGAAGCAACTCCATTATTTGTAAGTAAATCTATTAATGTACATTCTTCGATATCAAAATGAGGTACATCTTTTAAACCTACTAATAAATCTTTAATATCAATATCTTTAATATTTCCACCAAATAAATTTTCAGATACTTTTAAAGCTTTTTCATATTCATCATTACCATGTAAGAAAGTTATAACTTCTTTAGCTAATGTTTTTTGGGCTAATCTAAGTTCTGGATGTTCAGAATGCTTAGATTCAATATCTTCAATTTCTTTTTTAGT